>Ga0184637_10002398_pt1 | contig 12062 bp, 6 predicted proteins | sample PLM3_127_b2_FD_133143 | JGI IMG/M metagenome (GOLD analysis project Ga0184637, IMG submission 133143) | Groundwater sediment microbial communities from an aquifer in East River, Colorado, USA - PLM3_127_b2 | ecosystem: Environmental > Terrestrial > Soil > Riparian zone | place: USA: East River...
CGTCGTGGACGTTGGAATCGTCTACCTGAAGGACCGGCCCTTCATCGTCTCCGCGATGGGAAACTGGCTCACGGACGCGGACCAGGCGGAGCGGGCGATCTCCGAGATCGCACTAGCCGCGTATCGCTACTTCGACCGTATCGCTCATTCGAACGCCTACGGCCACAAAAAATAATCAGACCCTCGGAGTTCTCTAGAACCCCTTGTAGCACGTCAACATTCCGCCGAGACCGTCGGATCGAAACCTTCTCTCGCAAACCGAGAAACCCGCGGCAAAACATTCCGTTTGTCGCGGGAAGGTGTCCGGGTAGTCGTAGCAGGTCAGGGCACAAGGCTCTGTGTTGCACGCCTGGCTTGCCGCCGGCCGCGAAGCGTCCGGGGGAATGGCTTTCCAAAGGTTGGGGGAAACGCTTCGGCGGCGAGTACCCCCGCCGCACGCCTTACTGCAAGCTCCCCAGGGCCCGACGAAGTAGCCGGCCACGAACCCGGGCGCGGTCTCGGTGCAGGGCCGGCTCTCAGTGGGTGGGCTCGAAGCCGAAGCGGGGTCCAGGGTCCACGATGTCTCGCGCACCAGCAGGCTCTCGGTTCCCTGCCGAGTACAACCGGAAGGACCGCTGGAAGTGCAGGTGAACGGTTCGGTCGCGACGCAAGGGCCGAAGCCTCCCGTTTCAAAGCTCGCCGCGTAGACGGTGGCGGTCGCCGTCGCCGAAGACGTCCCGCCCGAGGAGTCGCTCACGGTGACGGTCGCGACGAGATCGCCGGAAGAAGCACCGCTGCAGGTCGCGCCGGGATCAGATCCGCTCGCGCAGCCGGACCAGGCGTAGCTCAAGGGCTCGCCTTCCGGGTCGCTCGCATCGGCCATGAAAGTCACGGAGCACCCGGAGGAGTCGCACGAGCCTGTCGAGGAGAGCTCAACCTGTGGCGGCTGGGTGGGAGCGATGTCGGCCGTGGTCGACGCGGTCCCGGCGATACCGGCGCTGTCCATGACTTCGAGAGTCACGGTGTAGACGGCGTCGTCGGTGTAGCGATGCTCGGGAGCGACGCCGGAGCCGAGATAGCCGTCCCCGAAGTCCCAGTGGTAGCTCAGGAGAGTCCCGTCGGGATCGCGGGAGCTCGCGCCATCGAAGACGACGGGCTCGCTCACCGTTCCGTAGTACGGCCCTCCGGCAACCGCGACCGGCGCCAGACTTGTCGAAGCACCGTACAATCCGACGCAGCGGTGGAACAGCTCGCCGGTATAAGTCGCCGGGTCGAGACTTCCGTCAGCGCGGCGACGATCGACCTCCGAGTCGGGAGAAGGCGTTGCATTGTGCGAAGAGGTCGGCCTCGCGCCGCACGCGGGGAAATTGAAACTGGCAGCGGCTCCACTCGCGCTGTTGTCGTAGATCCGAATCGGGAACGAGGGGGAGCCGGCTCCGTCGACATCGATCCCCTGGGCCGCGCCCTCGACGGAGTTCCCGGTCACGGTGCCGCCCTTCAGGTTCGCGCCCTCCGGCGCCGGACTTCCGCACCTGGGATCGAGCGCGGAGGGGAGGTACCAGGGATGCGGCCCTAATTGAATTCCGAAGAAGCATAGCCGGCGGGGAGAGCTTTCACAGCGGACGGTGTTGTTGCGGACGACGGCCCCGCGGAAGTCGCCGCACTGCGTCCCATCGAAATTGTCGAGCATGAGCCCGGCGAACGCCGTCTCTCTCTCCTGAACGATCCGATTCCCCAGAATCGAGGCCCCGGGGGCGTTTCCGACGATGAGAGCGATGTCGGTGTTTTCGCGGAAGACGTTCGCCTCCACTCGAGCACCTTCGGAATCGAGGAGCGTGAGACCGTCCGCCCACAGGTAGTTGTCCGAGGACTGCTGGGAGTTCTGGCCGTTGTCGAGGAAGGCGCTTCCGGCGATGACCGCGTCTCGCCCTACCCACTGGAGGCCGCTTCCACAGACGGCGCCGATCGAAGCGCTTCCGACGAACTGGCAGTTCTGACATCCCAGGAAGGAGGCGTTCACTCCAGCCTGAGGATCGGGGTCGATCAACCCTTCCGTCTCCGCCACGTCCTTGCATCTCGAGGCCGTGTAGGACAAGCGACCCGGCGCGTCGTAGACACGCTCACCGCGGTTGCCGTCGAGGATGAGATGGTCGATGCGAACGCCGCTCGTGTTCTGCGCCACGAGGAATCCGCTGGTCGCGACCAGGGCCCGGTCGGCGAGGAGACGGGCGCAGTTGGATCCGGGGTCGCTCAGACCGCAAGGAGAGTCGAGACACCCTCCGCTTTCACCGGGTGAGTCGGCGGTGCAGAGGGTGATCGGGTTTTCGAGGCGCAACTGTCCCGTCACCCGGTACGTGCCCGGCTGAAGGCGCAGAGTGCCGCCGTCCGGAGTGCGCGCGATGCACGTGCGAAGATCCGCCGTGGCGTCTCGGATGCCGCTCGGATCCAGGGTCACAGGCTCGCCCGATGCGCCGGCGCACAGATACACCTCTTCCGATACCGGAGGCGGCGCCTCTCCACAACAGGGTTTGCAGTCGCTCGTCGTTCCGAGCGATTCCAGTCCATCGAGACAGGTGCCGTCCTGGCTGCAGTAGGTCCCGCCTTTCTGCCCGCAAGTGAGATCCGACGCCCCCACTCCCTCGAGGCAGCAGGGGCTGCAGTCGTTGGAGTTACCCAGGGAATCGAAGCCCGCGGGACAGACACCCGTCTGGCTGCAGTGGTCGCCGCCCATTTCACCGCAGCTCAGGGTGGGGGTCGCGCCGACGCAGCAGGGGCTGCAATCGCTCGAGATGCCGAGCGACTCGAAGCCGGCGGGACAAGCACCCGTCTGGCTGCAATAGTTGCCGCCCATTTCGCCGCACGATGGTGGAGGCGGGGGCGCCAGACAGCAGGTGTTGCAGTCGAAGGAGGCTCCGAGCGAGGTGAAGCCAGTGGGACAGGAGCTGGTCTGGCTGCAATAGTCCCCTCCCATCTCTCCGCACGAAGGGGATGGCGGCGCTTCCTGGCAACAAGGGTTGCAGTCGAACGTCCATCCGAGGAAATCGAAGCCCGAGGGACAAGACCCGGACTGACTGCAGTAATCCCCCCCGATTTGCCCGCACGAGGGACCCGGGTCCACCTCCTTGCAGCAGGGACTGCAGTCACTGGAGCCGCCGAGGGAAGTAAAGCCCGATGGACAAGAGCCGGTTTGGCTGCAGTAGTCCCCTCCCATCTCTCCGCAAGAAGGGGCAGGCGCCGCCTCCTGGCAGCAAGGGTTACAGTCGAACGTCGCTCCCAATGACTCGAAGCCAAAAGGACAGGACCCGGTCTGGCTACAGTAGTTGCCGCCGACATCGCCGCAACTCTGAAGTGGTGCTGGCGTCGCCGAAAACCCCTGCACGCTGCCAACGGAAAGCACGAAGACACCCACAGAGGGCGCGAGGAAGAGAACGAGCCGATTCACCATGGACCATCGCCTCCGATGTCACCGCTGGGGGGAGAGGTGGCAGGGGGGGGAAATTAGCTCCGATCGAGATGAGAAGTCAAGGCATCGACCCGGCGAGAGCTTGAGAGTCGCGAGAAGATCTCGCGGAGCTCGGCGACGGTCTTTTTGGCCGACCGGTCTCTGCGCGCCGTGCCCGGTTAGGTGACGCCAGATTCCTCTGAGGCCTCGGCGCACGTCTTGATCCAGTGGACGAGTTCCTCGCGCGATATCTCCCCAGAGGCAACACCGAGGATTATGCGCTCCGCTTCGTCAACCGAGGCTACCAAGCGTTGGCCGTTCAGTCGAAGGAAAGCCACGATAGCCGCGTGACCAACGCGCTTGTTGCCGTCCAGGAAGGGGTGGTTTTTGATCAGCGAGAAGCCTAATGCAGAAGCCTTCGCCGCCAGAGTCGGGTATAGATCGTCTCCGCCGAAACTGTGTCTCGGCTGGGCCACTGCTGATTCAAGGGCGCCGAGGTCCCGAAGAAGAGACGTCGTCCCCGCCTGCTCCATGATGACGCGATGCAGGGTCAAGACCTCAGCGACGCTGAGGTGGCGCACTACCGGAGCCGTTCGTAGAGCTCGCGGTTCTCTTCCACCACCTGCTTCGCGATCCTGAGGAAGTCCTCATCGCGCTGTGCGAGAAGGTCCCGGACTGCAGCCCCGGCGAGGTCTTCCGGGGGAATGCGCAGTTGCCCCGCGAGCTCCTTAAGGGTGGCTTCCTGCTCCGGCGTGAGCTGAACCGTGATCGCCATCTCGCTACCTCGAATCCATTCTATCTGGTTCCGCGCGCGGCGTCACCTAACCTAACGATAGGCGCGGCGTCGTTCACCAAAGGAACCGTGGCGACGCGGAACTCGACGCGACACTGGAGGCAAGCGACTCGGGCGAAACCTGATTTCGGCGAGCTACCACTACTTCGGCCGTATCGCCCATTCGAACTCCTACGGCCACAAGAAATAATCAGACCGTCGCCCGGCGGATCTTGTGCTTCAGCTTTTTGATGTTGTGGCGGAGACGCTTGAGCTCGTCTGACTTTTTCGCCTCGATGACGGCGGTCCGCTTCTTCTTGAGCGCTCGAATCTGCGCTTTGACCCTGCTCTTGTCGAGCCCCACCACGTGATGGTGGGCGTGGGCGTCGATGCCGAGGGCGGTGCAGAGGCCGAGGAGAACCTGCTCCTTGTGCATCTGCGTGTGGCCCTTCACCGCCTCGTGCTCGACTCCGGCGGCGATTTCGCGGAGCTCGGCGACGGTTTTCTTGCTCAGCTCTTCATAGGTATATGCCATGAGCGGTAGGTTATCACGGGCCCAGGCGCGGGTGCTCGGCATAGACCATGGTCGAAGCCTCGCGGAAGAAACCGAGCTCGCGAAGGAGCTCGAAGCAGAGTATCGTGAATCCCCAATTGGAGGTGAGCGATGAACCCCTCCCGAAAAAGTTCCGTTCCGCGCTGCGCTTTTGCGCTCGCGGTTGTCCTTATGGCGGGCGCGAGGCCCGGCTTGGCGCACGAGGCCATTGACCGGCAGATCCAGGACCTCAGCCGGAGGATCAAGGAGGAACCGGGCAACGCCGCGCTTTACCTGCGTCGCGGCGAGCTTTATCGCGCCGATCGCGACTGGGCCGCGGCCTTGGCCGATTACCAGTCGGCTCGAAATCTCGACGCCGCCCTCGCGGCCGTGGATCTATGCCTGGCCCGGATGCACCTCGATGCCGGCCAGCCCGAGGAGGCCCGGAGGTCCGCGGATCGCTTCCTGGCCCGGCAGCCGAATCATATCCAGGCCCTGCTGACGCGGGCGCGTGCTCTCGTGAATCTCGGCGAGCGCCTCCGGGCCGCGGACGACTTCACCCGCGCCATCGAGCTCTGCCGGGAGCCGGAGAGGCCTCTTCCCGAGTATTACCTCGAGCGCGCCCATGCCCTCGCTGACGAAGGCGGTGAGCGCGTCGACGAGGCGCTGAGGGGACTCGACGAGGGCATCGCCCGACTCGGTCCGCTGATCACGCTCGAGCTTTCGGCCATCGAGCTGCAGCTCGGGACGAAGCGCTACGACGGCGCGCTCCGCCGCGTGGACGCGATCCTGGCCCGGTGGCCGCGAAAGGAACTCTGGCTTGCGAAGCGCGGGGAGATCCTGGAGGAGGCCGGACGGGTTTCCGAAGCCCTGCAGGCGTACGCCGCCGCCCGAAAGGCTTTGGAGTCTCTCCCCCCACACCGGCGCAGGGCGAAGGCGTTTTCGGAGATCGAGGTGCGCCTTGATGCCGCGCTGGTGCGGCTTGGCGGAGAGAGCCCATGAGAGCTCGACCCGTCGTCTCGCTCCCTGAACCGCGGATCCTCGCCATTCTCACCCTCCTCCTCCTCCCTGCCGCGCCCGCCGCAGGGCAGGCCAGCCTGACACGCGGTCCTTATCTCCAGATGGGAACGACTTCCGACGTGAGTGTGAGATGGCGTACCAGCGTCGCGACCGACAGCAGCGTGCGCTACGGAGACGCTCCCGGCAACCTGACCCTAACCGTCGGAGACCCGACGCCAACGACCGAGCATGTTGTGACGGTCACGGGTCTGCTCGCGGATACCCGATACTATTACGCCGTGGGCTCGACAAGCCAGACCCTCGCGGGCGATGACGCCAATCACTTCTTCTTTACTTCTCCGCTACCGGGCACGCGCAAGCCCACCCGCATCTGGGTCCTCGGGGATTCGGGAACGAAAAACGACAACGCCCGAGCGGTGCGCGACGCCTACTTTAGCTTCACGGGAGCGACCCACACCGGGATTTGGCTCATGCTGGGCGACAACGCCTACTCCGACGGCACCGACACCGAGTACCAGGCCGCGGTCTTCGATATGTACCCCCAGATGCTCCGGAAATCGGCGCTCTGGCCTACCCTGGGCAACCACGACGGCCACACCGCCGACTCCGCGACCCAGACCGGTCCCTACTACGACATTTTCAGCCTACCCACCGGGGGGGAGGCCGGCGGTGTGCCTTCCGGAACCGAAGCCTATTACTCCTTCGACTACGACAACATTCATTTCATCTGCCTCGACTCCTACGAAAGCGATCGCTCCCCGAGCGGCGCCATGCTCACCTGGCTGCAGCAGGACCTGGCGGCCACCATCCACGACTGGGTCATCGCCTTCTGGCACCACCCGCCGTACAGCAAGGGGTCGCACGATTCCGACTCTTCGAGCAACCTCGTTCAAATGCGCGAGAACGCCCTGCCCATTCTGGAGGCGGGCGGCGTTGATCTCGTGCTCAGCGGCCACAGCCACTCCTACGAGCGCTCGTTTCTCCTCGACGGCCACTACGGCAGCTCGAGCACCCTCACCTCCGCCATGATCAAAGACTCGGGCGACGGACGCCTCGACGGCACCGGGGCCTACCAGAAGCCCGTGACCGGCCCCGCTCCCCACGAGGGGGCGGTCTACATTGTGGCCGGGAGCTCCGGGGGGACCGGCGGGGGCACGCTCAACCACCCGGCGATGTTCCTCTCGCTCAACGTCCTGGGCTCGGTGGTGCTCGATATAAACAGTGGCGGGGATCCGAACCAGGACCAGTTGGACATCAAGTTCCTGGACAGTACCGGCCTCCGGCGGGACTACCTCACCATCCTGAAAGGGACTGCCGGTCCTCCCGTCCCTCCTTTGGCTCCCGATAACCTGGCGGCCGTCGCCTCTTCGACTACCAGGATCGACCTGACCTGGAGAGACAACTCGACGAACGAGGACGGCTTCCAGGTCGAGCGGTCGCCGGATGGGGCGACCGGGTGGGCGCAGATCGCCATGGTGGGAAGAAGCGTCACCAGCTACTCGAACACAAGCCTTTCCCCTTCGACGACCTACTTCTACCGGGCGCGCGCCTTCAACGCCGCGGGTGACTCACCCTACTCGAACATCGCCAGCGCCACGACCCCTGCCGAGCCGCCGCCGGAAACGATCCAGACCGTGGAGATGCGGGTCTCCTCGAGCACCGACGACGCCGAGCAGCAGACGTCCAGCATGAGCCTCACGAGCACCGATCTCGAGCTGACGGTGGACGGGAGCAACCAGACCGTGGGCATGCGCTTCGAGAACGTCGGCATTCCCGTGGGGGCGGCCATCGTGAGCGCGTACGTCCAGTTCAAGGTAGACGAAACCGCCTCGACGTCGACCGTGCTCACGATCTTCGGCGAAGCCGCCGACAATCCTCCGACCTTTACCTCCACCTCCGGCAACATATCCTCCCGGGCCAAGACCAGCGCCGCCGTGTCCTGGGCTCCTCCGGCCTGGACGACGGTCGGAGCCGCGGGGCCAGCCCAGAGGACTCCGGACCTGAGCCCGGTGATCCAGGAGATCGCCAATCGCCCGGGCTGGGCCAGCGGGAGCTCTCAAGTCATCATCATCACCGGAGACGGTGCCGGCAAGCGGGTAGCCGAGTCCTTTGACGGGGATCCGGGAGGGGCGCCCTTGCTACACGTCGAGTACCGCACGGGCCCGCCTTCGAACCAGATTCCCACGGTCAACGCCGGTCCAGACCAGAGGGTCGCCCTGCCGCCCGGCACCGCGAGCTTGAGCGGGAGCGCGAGCGACGACGGCTTGCCCGGAGCGTTGGCCTTCAGCTGGACGGGGCCGCCCGAAGTGAGCTTCACCAATCCGGAGGCGCTCTCGACCACCGCCAGCTTCTCCGCGGTGGGGAGCTACGCGTTGACCCTGAGCGCCAACGACGGCGAGCTCACGACCAGCGACAGTGTCGTAGTTACGGTTGCGGTAAACGAGCCGCCAACGGTCAACGCGGGTCCAGACGAGACGATCGCCCTGCCGCCCGGCACCGCGAGCTTGAGCGGGAGCGCGAGCGACGACGGCTTCGCCGGAGCTTTGGCCTTCAGCTGGACGGGGCCGCCCGAGGTGACCTTCACCGATCCGGCGGCGCTCTCGACCACCGCCAGCTTCTCCGCGGTGGGGAGCTACACGTTGATCTTGAGCGCCAACGACGGCGAGCTCACGACCAGCGACAGCGTCGTAGTTACGGTCGCGGTAAACCAGCCGCCCACGGTCAACGCTGGGATGGATCAGACCATCACGTTGCCTTCGGCCGCCGCGCTCAGTGGAACCGCGGACGACGACGGTCTCCTCAACGGAACGCTGGTCACCTCCTGGAGCAAGGTGAGCGGGCCCGGCACCGTCACGTTCGCCAATGCCTCCGCTCGCAGCACCACGGCGACGTTTTCCATGGCCGGGGCTTATGAATTGCAGTTGACGGCCAACGATGGGGCTCTTTCCGCCAGTGACCTGGTGATCCTCACGGCCAATCCCAATCCCGCGCCGGTGATCGTGGAAGTCAGAGTGGCTTTGAGTTCGAACGACGCCGAGGAGAAGACCGCTACCGGCAAGACATCCTTGACGAGCTCCGATCTCGAGCTGACGACGGACGGGAGCGCCGTCCAGATCGTAGGCATGCGCTTCGGGGGCGTCGCCATCCCGCGAGCTGCGACGATCGTCAACGCCTACGTGCAGTTCAAAGTGGATGAGACCAGCTCCACAGCCGGGTCGCTAACGGTTCAGGGTCAGGCCGCGGATAACGCGCCGACCTTTACGACGGCGACGGCCAACATTTCATCTCGAACCAGGACGCTGAGCTCGGCACCCTGGACTCCAACGGCCTGGCCCACAGTGGGAGTTGCTGGTCCCGACCAGAGGACCCCTGACATTGCTCCGGTGATCCAGGAGATTGTCAACCGGCCCGGCTGGGCGAGCGGCAACTCCCTGGTCATCCTGATCAGTGGAACCGGCAAGCGGGTCGCAGAATCTTTCAACGGAGACAAAACCGGGGCGGCACTGCTTCACGTGGAGTACCAGTGAAACCTACCCAAGAGTCAACCATCACGGGCCGGAGCGCGGGTGCTCGGCATAGACCATGGTCGAAGCCTCGCGGAAGAAACCGAGCTCGCGAAGGAGCTCGAAGTGGGGACCTTCGACCGGCGGCCGGTCGTCGATCGCGCCGATGCGAAGCCGGTGGGGTCTCCGACGCGGGAGATGCATGAGGGTCTCGAGAACCGTTCGGGCGACGTCCGGGTCGGAGAACGGCCCGAACGTGAGGAGCGTGCGCCCGCCCTTCTCCATGTAGAGGGCGAGCTCCCCTCGATGAAGGATGACCCACGCCCCGGGGACGCGCCGCGGCCGAGCCCCGTGCTCCGCCTCTGGCCAGGGGAGGATTGAGCCGTAAGGATTCGCGGGGTCGACGGCGAGAAGCGCTCGCGTCTCTTTCCCGGGAAGATCCCGATGCGCGCGGAGCCTCTCTACCGCCCCTGCGAGAGCGAACTGGGATCCCGCGAGCCCCTCGACGAAGTGGCCGCGCCGCAAACGCCCGCGCTCCTCCATCTCCCGAAGCACGGGATAGATCGAAGCGTAGCCCCCCGGGATCTCTTCGAACTGCGCCGCGGCGCGGCTCGCGAGCCCGTACCTTTCGAGAAGCATCATCACCCGGGCGTGCGCCCGCTCGGTGTCCGAGATCGAGGGATCGAGGAGGCCGTCGACGAGCGACCATCGCCCGCCGGCGTACTTGGGAACCGGTGGGCGTCTCCCAAGGGGCCCTCCAGGCCCTCGGCGGCTCCGGGATTTTCCCAGGTTTCGGAGAGGGAAGAACGTGTCGTTCGTAATCCGTCCCTCCCACATCAAGCCGAGGAGCGTTTCTTCGAGAGCCTGAAGCGCGAGGGCGCCCTCCCGGGGGGCGAGCTCGATCTCGAAGCTCGCTCCCCGCCTCGTGAGGTGCTCGAGGATCCGCGCTTCGAGCTCCGAGCGGGGCTCGAACGGCGCGGGTGCAACGAGCAGAAGAGGCGCCCGCTCCCTTCGATAAAAAGCGATGCGTCCGTCTCGATTCCCGAGGGCGCCTTTTCCCACCCACACGATTGCGCCCGAGGCCGAGAGCATATCGAGCATCTCGATGCGGAAGTCCTCGATCCGCTGGGGGAGGATATTCTCGACCAGCGACGACCACGGAAGCGGAATCCCTTCGAGCCGCGCGAGGATCTCTTCGAGGCGCTTCTGCCCTCGTCCCTGCTCCTCGAGCCCCTGCCAGGCGGGAAGGAACCGGCCGACAACGGCGGGCTCGACGGGCGCCGCCTGCTTTCGAAGCTTCTCGAGCGTACGGCGTTTGAGGCGCCGGAGCACGTCGGCCTCGCACCACTCCTCGGATTCGCCCGAAGGCCGGATCTCACCCCGCATCAGCCGACCGTCGTTTTCGAGCCGCTCCAGAATCGGCCCGATCCGCTCCGCTTCAAGACCGAAACGGGAGGCGGCGTCCTCGGTGTGAAACGGTCCGTGGGTTCTGGCGTAGCGCAGAAGAAGATCCTCGAGGCCTTCGAACGCCCGATAGCGGGGGGCATCGGAGACGACGATGGTACGGTCTTCCCCCGCGACCGAGATTTCGAGAGCGCGCTCCTCCGCAACCAGTCTTGCGATCCAGGGCGCCGGGTCTTCTGTCGCGCGCTTCTGGATCTCCGCGCGAGAGAGATCTCCGACGCGCCTCAGGAGGTCCTCGAGCTCATCCGCGCTCCGGGCCTGCCATCCGGGAGCGAGTCCCGATATCTCCGCCTCGACCTCGGCGACCGCCTCGGCGTCGAGGACCTCGCGAAGCTCCGTCTCCCCGAGAAGCTCGCGGAGAAGCCCGCGGTCGAGAGAGAGCGCGTGCGCCCTTCTTTCCGCCGCGGGGGCGTCCTGCTCGTAGAGGTAGCTCGCGACGTACGCGAAGGTGAGCGAACGGGCGAAGGGCGAGGGAGAGGCCGTCGCGACCTCGCTCACCTGGATCTCCCGACGGGCGATCCCGGAGAGAATCTCCCGGAGAGCGGGGAGGTCGAACACGTCTTTCAGGCAGTGTCGATAGCTTTCGAGGACGATGGGAAACGAGGGATAGCGTCGCACCGCGGCCAGCAGATTCTTGGCCCGGAGACGCTGCTGCCAGAGCGGTGTCCTTCGTTCGGGGCCACGTCGAGGGAGGAGGAGGGCGCGCGCCGCGCTCTCCCGGAAGACGCTCGCGAAGAGCGCCGAGCCCGAGAGCTCCTCGACGACGCGGTCCTCGACTTCCTCGGCCGCGGGAATCAGGAGCTCGGCGCCGGGGAGCGAATCCACATCGGCGAAGCGCAGCATGATGCCGTCGTCGCTGTAGGTGGTCTCGACCTCGAAGCCCGCGCGCGCGCTCAGGACGTTTTGGACCGCAAGCGCCCAGGGCGCGTGAACGCGGGCGCCGAAGGGACTCAGGATGGCGATGCGCCAGTCGCCGAGCTCGTCGCGGAATCTCTCGACGACGACGTTCCGGTCCGTGGGAATCGAGCTCCCGTGCTCTTTCTGCTCCTCGAGGTAGCTCAGCAAATGCGAAGCCGAGTCCGGATCGAGGTGGCTTCGCACGGTGAGGCGGAAGAGCGCCTCTTCACGGTTCATCCCTTCGATCTCCCGCGTGAACCGGCCGAGGGCACGGCCGAGCTCGAGGGGTCTTCCGGGGCCATCGCCTCTCCAGAACGGGGTTTTCCCCGGCTCTCCAGGAGCGGCGGAGACGATCACCCGGTCGCGGGTGATGGCCTGGATCCTCCAGGTCGAGGCGCCGAGGGTGAACGTGTCGCCCCTTCGGGCTTCATAGACCATTTCCTCGTCGAGCTC
>Ga0184637_10002400_pt1 | contig 12056 bp, 10 predicted proteins | sample PLM3_127_b2_FD_133143 | JGI IMG/M metagenome (GOLD analysis project Ga0184637, IMG submission 133143) | Groundwater sediment microbial communities from an aquifer in East River, Colorado, USA - PLM3_127_b2 | ecosystem: Environmental > Terrestrial > Soil > Riparian zone | place: USA: East River...
GTGCCCTGCAGCACCTCGACATAGAGGCTCATGAAGCGGACGCCGAATTTGGGCCGGGCATAGCGCAGCAACAGCAGCAACAGCGCGCCGATGCCGCCGCCGAGGAAGGCGATCAGCGACAGCAGCAGGGTCCAGCGCGCCGCCAGCAGCAGGAAGCCCAGGATGTCGACGACCGACAGGCTGATCATCGGCTTCGTCCCGCGAACAGCCGGCTGCCGGCGCGGGTCATCAGCCAGCGCAGGCCGACCGCCATCGCCAGATAGGCGAGGGCGATGATGAAATAGGTCTCGAAGGCGCGATAGGTGCGCGACTGGATGTAGTCGGCGACATGAGTCAGATCCATCACCGCGACCTGCGACACGACGGCCGATTCCAGCATGGTGATGATGATCTGGCTGACCAGGGCCGGATAGACGTTGGCCAGCGCCTGGGGCAGGACGACGTAGATGAAGACTTTCACCGGCTTGAGGCCGAGCGCGATGCCGGCCTCGCGCTGGCCGGGCGGTACCGATTCGATCCCGGCGCGGACGATCTCGATCGCATAGGCGGTCAGATTGATCGTCATCGCCAGGATGGCGGCCTGCATCGCGGTCATCTTGATGCCGAGGGCGGGCAGGCCGAAGAAAATGAAAAAAAGCTGGACCAGGAAGGGCGTGTTGCGGATCAGCTCGACATAGGCGATGACCAGCGCGCGGGCCCAACCGAGGCCCCAGCGCGCGGTCGCGGCCCCGCCGATGCTGAGCGCGATGCCGAAAGTCGCGGCGATCGCCGTCAATCCAAGCGTTACTCCCGCACCGCGCAGGAACAGACCCAGATAGCCGGCGAGCGCCGAGAAGTCGAGTTCGTAGCCCATCAACGGGCGAGAGGTGGCGGCTTAGAAGTCCGCGGCCAAAGGCTGCTTCAGCCACTTCACCGCCATGTCGTTCAGGCTGCCGTCCTTCTTCATGCCGATCAGGATCTCGTTCAGCTTCTGTTGCAGGCCGGTCTCGCCCTTCTTCACCGCCATGTTGGAGGGCGAGGTCAGCAGCAGGAACTTCTCGACCGGCTTGATCGCCGGATCCTTGGCCAGGATGGTGGCGCCGACGTCGTTGCCGACCACCATCAACTGCGCCTGGCCGGACAGGAACGCGGAGATGACGCCGTTATAATCGTTGTAGCGCTGGATGTCGGCGTCGGCGGGAGCGACCTTGGTGACCTCGGTGTCTTCCAAAGTGCCGCGATTGACCGCGATGGTCTTGCCGGCGAGATCGGCCGGGCCTTTCACCGCGATCTCCTCCGGGCCCATGACAGCGATGTAATAGGGCGCGTAGGGGTCGGTGAAATCGACCACCTGGGCGCGCTCGTCGCTGAAGCCGATGCTGAGCAGCGCGTCGACCTTGCCTTCGGCCAGGAACGGAATGCGGTTCTGCCCGGTGATGCCGACCAGCTCGGCCTTCACGCCCAGCGCCTTGGCCAGGCTTTCCGCCATGTCGACGTCATAGCCCTGGATCGTCATGTCCGACCCGAGCGAGGCGAAGGGCGGGAAATCCTCGAAAATGCCGATCTTGATCACGCCGGCCTTGGTGATGTCGTCCAGCGCGTCGGCGCTGGCCGGACCGGCGCGGCCGGTCAGCAGGCCGATGGCCAATGTCGAGCCGAGGGCGAAGCCCTGAAGCAACGTGATCCGCCGCGATGTCGAGAAAGTCATGTCCGCCCCCATGTCTGTTGATTGCGTGAGATACGCTTGATTGCCTGTGCAAATTTCGGCGGCGGCATGGCTTCCGCTCCCTGTCGAGCCGGAAATGCCGCAGCGGTCCCACACTGGGCGCGGGCCGGCCCGCTTGCAATAGCCGCGGGCTGAAACTCAGTTCAGGGGACGTCGATGTAAGGGCGGCCTGTCTGTGTTAACGAATGGGCCTAATGCACCACCATCGATTCCGGCACCGCCATGGCGCCGGTCATCAGGGCGACGGCATCCGACATCGAATATTTCTTCGGATCGATGACGGTCAGGCGCTTGCCCAGGCGGTGGATGTGGATGCGGTCGGCCACTTCGAAGACGTGCGGCATGTTGTGGCTGATGAGGACGATGGGCAGGCCGCGCCGCTTCACGTCCAGGATCAGCTCCAGCACGCGGCGCGATTCCTTGACGCCCAAGGCCGCGGTCGGCTCGTCCATGATCACCACCCGGCTGCCGAACGCGGCGGCGCGGGCGACGGCGACGCCCTGGCGCTGGCCGCCCGACAGGGTCTCGACCGGCTGGTTGATGTTCTGGATGGTGAGCAGGCCGAGCTCCGAGAGCTTGTCGCGCGCGATCTTCTGCATCGCCGCCTTGTCGAGCTTGCGGAACAGCGAACCGGCGATACCCTGGGCCCTGATCTCGCGGCCCAGGAACATATTGTCGACGATGGAGAGAGCCGGGGAGAGGGCGAGGTTCTGATAGACCGTCTCGATCCCAGCCTGGCGCGCATCCATGGGAGATCGGAAATGGATCGGCTTGCCGTCCAGCGTGATCTCGCCGTGATCGACTCCGATGGCGCCGGTGATCGCCTTGATCAGCGACGATTTGCCGGCGCCGTTGTCGCCGATGACGCCCAGGATCTCGCCCGGATAGAGGTCGAAATCCGCGTGATCGAGGGCGGTGACGCGGCCATACCTTTTGACCAGGCCGCGCGCCTGCAGCAGCGGTTCCCTTGTCGTGCTCATGCCGAGACCCTCCGCAGCCATTGGTCGATGGCGACCGCGACGATGATCAGCACGCCGACGGCGAATTCCTGCCACAGCACGTCGACGCCGGAGAGCGCCAGGCCGTTGCGGAACACACCGACGATCAGCGCCCCGATCAACGTGCCGATGATCGAGCCGCGCCCGCCGAACAGGCTGGTGCCGCCGATCACCACCGCGGTGATGCTGTCCAGATTGGCGGTATAGCCGGATTGCGGGCTGACCGAGCCGATGCGGCCGATCAGCGCCCAGCCGCCGATGGCGCAGATCGCCCCGGCGCTCATGTAGATGGAGAGCAGCACGCGGTCGGTGCGGATGCCGGCCAGCTTCGCCGCTTCGATGTCGTCGCCGATGGCGTAGAGATGCCGTCCGAACGAGGTCCAATTGAGGATGTACCAGAAGAGTCCGACCAGCGCCAACATCAGCAGCGAGCCGATGGTGATGCGGGCCATGCCGATCTTGAAGGCGGTGCCGGTCAATTGCAGGAACGGGGCGGTGGCGGCAAGATCCTGGGAGCGGATGCTTTCGCTGCCCGAGTACCAGAGATTGAGCGCGAAGAAGATGCTCCAGGTGCCAAGCGTCACGATGAAGGGCGGCAGCCGGAAACGCGTCACCAGTGTGCCGTTGATCCAGCCGCAGAAGATTCCGGTTGCAAGGCCCAGGCCAAAGGCGAATGGCACGGGCACGCCGGAAATGATGGCGAGGCGGCCCATCACCACCGAGCTCAGCACCATCATTGCGCCCACCGACAGGTCGATGCCGGCGGTCAGCACGATTAAGGTCTGCGCCACGCCGATGATGCCGATGATGGTGACCTGCTGCAGCACCAGCGAGAAGTTGAACGGATGCAGGAATTTCGATCCGGCGATGATCGAGAACAGGATGATCGCCAGCACCAGCACGATGGCGGGAATAGCGGTCGGGTGCGCGTGCAGGAAATGCTGCAGCCGCCGCAGCGGCGTGTTCTCATCCTCGTCGAACGAGGCGACATTCTTGTCGGCGGAGATCGCCTTTTCAAAGGCGGCCGGCCCCGTCGGCGCGGTTTCGTCTGCGCGGCTCATGTCCCACCCCTGTCTATGGGTTCGGCCTGCCATGACGCGGCCGCCGGCCATTACCGTGCCGCCGCGCAATCGCAACCATGCGCCCCAAATATGCGCTGAGGGCCTTCCCGAAGGAAGGCCCATTTACGCGTTCGCGGGCTAAGTGGTTCTCAGCCCCAGCACTTGGCGAGGCCTTCCTCGATGCTGAGCGACGGCACACCGTCAACCGGCTTGCCGGTGATGAGTTCAACGCCGGTGTTGAAGAAGTCCAGGCCCGGCGAGTTTTCCACTTTCTTGCCGGACTTGGCGAAGTCGACCACGGCCTGCACGCCCATCGAGGCCATCAGCAACGGATATTGCTGAGACGTGGCGCCGATCACGCCGGCCTCGACGTTCTTCACGCCGGGGCAGCCGCCATCGACCGAGACGATCAACACGTCATTCTCGCGGCCCACGGCCTTCAGCGCCTCGTAGGCGCCGGCGGCGGCCGGCTCGTTGATGGTGTAGACGACGTTGATGGTGGGATCCTTCTGCAGCAGATTCTCCATCGCCTTGCGGCCGCCTTCTTCGTTGCCCGCGGTCACATCGTGGCCGGCGATGCGCGGATCATCCTCGTCGCCGATGTCGGTCGGATCCTTGATGTCGATGCCGAAGCCCTGCATGAAGCCCTGGTCGCGCAGGTAATCGACCGTCGGCTCGCTGATGGCAAGATCTAGGAAGCCGATCCGCGCGTCCTTGGCGCCGTCGCCCAGCGTCTTGGCGGCCCACTGGCCGATCAGTTCGCCGGCCTTGAAGTTATCCGTTGCGAGCGTCGCGTCGGCTGCCGTGATCGGCTCCAGCGGCGTATCCAGCGCGATCACCATGATGCCGGCCTGGCGCGCCTTTTCCACCGCAGGCACGATCGCCTTGGTGTCGCTCGGCGTGATCAGGATGCCCTTGGCGCCGGCGGCGATCAGGCTTTCGATCGCGGCGACCTGGCCTTCATTGTCGCCGTCGACCTTGCCGGCGAAGGCGCGCAACTCGACGCCCAGCTCCGCGGCCTTGGCTTCGGCGCCTTGCTTCATTTTCACGAAAAACGGGTTGATGTCGGTCTTGGTGATCAGACCGACGATGATCTCTTCGGCCGCGGCCGGACCGGCGGCGAAGACGAGGCCGAAGCAGGCGGCGCCGAAAACAGTGCGGGTGAGCAGCGAACGGTTCATTTGAGTCAGAATCGGGCGAATGGATGTCGTCACTTTATCCTCCCATGGCGGCCCCGCGGGCCGGCCTTATTGCTTTTGAACGGAGGCCGCGGCGCGAAATTCGCGGATGCGGCCCTTGCACCCGCATTCCAGATCAATTCGGCATGCGAGTCAATAAATAAATCACGCGGATTTAGTTATTGACTGCCTATGCGGGACAGGCTCATCCTGCCGATAACGGGGAATCTCACAGGGGGCTACACCTCTGGCATTCCCGCCGGCAATCCGGGGCAGGGAACGGCCAAAGAGCGGTATCCGATGAGCGAGCGAGGCCATGAGCGGGCGGCACCGCACAATCCGGGGCAGCATCCGGGCGATCTGGCCCGGGGCGGCAGCCAGTCCGGCGTGCGCCTGTACAACGAGCGTCTGGTGCTGTCGCTGATCCGACGCTACGGCAGCCTGCCCAAGGCGGAAATCGCGCGCTTCACCGGGCTTTCGGCGCAGACCGCTTCGGTCATCGTCAAGCAATTGGAGGCGGACGGGCTGCTGCTGCGGCAGCGTCCGCAGCGTGGGCGTATCGGCCAGCCGCCGGTGCCGCTGTCGCTCAATCCCGACGGCGCCTTTTCCGTGGGGCTGAAGGTCGGGCGGCGCAGCAGCGACCTGGTGCTGATCGATCTCACCGGCCGCGTGCGCGCTGGCCTGCACCAGACCTATCGCTATCCCGAGCCGGCGCGCATCCTCGCCTTCGTGCGCGACGGCATCGCGCAACTGACCGCCGAGCTGCGGCCGGCCGACATCAAACGCATTTCCGGCCTCGGCATCGCCACGCCGTTCGAGATCTGGAACTGGGAAAAGGAAATCGGCGCGCCGCATGACGTGCTGCAGGTGTGGCGCAATTTCGATCTGGTGGGCGAGATCGCGGCGCTGACCAACTGGCCGGTGCAGCTTTGCAACGACGCGACCGCCGCCTGCGCCGCCGAGCTTTCCTTCGGCATCGGCAGCCGCTATCGCGACTTCGTCTATTTCTTCATCGGCTCCTTCATCGGCGGCGGCATCGTCCTGAACGGCGCGCTGGTGCAGGGCCGCACCGGCAATGCCGGCGCGCTGGGCTCCATGCCGGTCGCGGGTGAGGGCACCGCCAAGGCGCAGCAGCTCATCCGTTCCGCCTCGCTCTATCGCCTGGAGCAGAAGATCGCCGCGCAGGGCCGCGACCCGCAGGTGCTGTGGCGCGATCCGCGCGATTGGGGCGAGATCGGCCAGCCGCTCGATGCCTGGATCAAGGATGCGACCGCGCATCTGGCCCAAGCCATCGTCGCCAGCGTCGCGGTGGTGGATTTCGAGGCGGCGGTGGTCGACGGCGCCTTTCCGGCGCCGGTGCGCAGCCGCGTGGTGCAGGAGACCCAGCGCCGGATCGCGGAGCTGGATTTGCAGGGCCTGTCGCCGTTCCAGGTGGTCGAGGGCACCATCGGCAGCGATGCGCGCGCCATCGGCGGCGCCAGCCTGCCGCTGCTTGCCAGTTATGCCGTCGACCGCGACGTGCTGCTGCGCGCTTTGACCTAGGCGCATCTGCCGCTACCATGGCCGTCTCATCGAAGGCGGCGGTTCATGAAGGTCGACGGCGTTCCCTATCGCACCATCTGGCTGGACCCGGACGGCAGATCGGTGCGAATCATCGATCAGACCCTGCTGCCGCACGATTTCAGGATCGTCACCCTGCGCTGCATGGAAGACGCGGCGCATGCGATCAGGAGCATGCAGGTGCGGGGCGCACCGCTGATTGGCGTGACCGCAGCCTATGGGCTGTGTCTTTCTTTGCTGCGCGATTCCTCAACCGAGGCGATGGAGCAGGCGGCGGAGGTGTTGCTGGCGACGCGGCCGACGGCGGTCAATCTGCGCTGGGCGCTGAACGAGATGCTGGACCGGCTGCGCAACACCAAGGCCGAGCAACGCGTGGCGGCGGCCTATGCGCGGGCGGCGGAGCTGGCGGATGAAGATGCCGGATTGTGCGAGGCGATCGGGCGCAATGGGCTGAAACTGATCGAGCTGGCGCGGCGCGGATCTCAGCCGGTCAACATCCTCACCCACTGCAATGCCGGCTGGCTGGCGACGGTCGATTGGGGCACGGCCCTGGCACCGATCTACAAGGCGCAGGAGGCGGGGATTCCCGTGCATGTCTGGGTCGACGAAACCCGGCCGCGCAACCAGGGCGCCTCATTGACTGCCTGGGAACTGGGCCGCGCCGGCGTCCCGCATACGGTGATCGCCGACAATGTGGGTGGGCATCTGATGCAGCACGGCAAGGTCGATCTCTGTATCGTCGGCAGCGACCGCACCACCGCGACCGGCGACGTGTGCAACAAGATCGGCACGTATTTGAAGGCGCTGGCGGCGCATGACAACCAGGTGCCGTTCTATGTGGCGCTGCCGTACTCGACGATCGACTGGTCGCTCGGCGACGGCGTGCGCGGGATTCCGATCGAGGAGCGCGACGCGAAGGAGCTGACGCATCTGCGCGGGCGCACGTCGGAGGGGGAGATGGCGGAGATCCGCGTAACCCCGGCGGACTCACCGGCCGGCAATTACGCGTTCGATGTGACCCCGGCGCGGCTGGTCACCGCGCTGATCACCGAACGCGGCGTCTGCAAGACCTCGCGCGAAGGGTTGGTGGGGCTGTATCCGGAGCGGGCGTGAGGCAGCGAGTCTGCGGCTTCCCCCTCCCTAACCCTCCCCCGTATCGGGGGAGGGGATTCTGCGCTTCCCTCTCCGGTACGGTGAGGGGATTTCCGGATTCTCCCTCCCCCGATACGGGGGAGGGCAGGGGTGGGGGAAGTTGCAGCGCCGGATGCGCGAAGCGAGAGAAGAATTCCGCGCTGCAACGCCCCCTCACCCCAACCCCTCTCCCTCGGAGGGGAGAGGGGCTTAGTGCACGGACGTTGCAACAGCGTTCCCTCTCCCCTTGAGGGAGAGGGACAGGGTGAGGGGGAGCGGCCGCACGATATCGAACGCTATTTCTTCAGCATCTCCCGTGCTGCGTCGGCGACTTCTGCCGTCGACGCGATCTTCTGCCGCTCCAAGATCAACTGCCGCGCGAGATTGAGTGCGCGGCGTTCGCATTGAGCGCGGGCGTCGGGGTCGGCGATGCTCTCGAGGTCGAGTACGTGCGCGAGACCCAGGATCCGCCTGATCATCTTGGCGCCGCCGAAGCCGAGCGTGTCGGCGAACAGGCGGCGCATGTAGGCGCGCTGAATCTCGGCGTAGGCTTTCTTGCCGGCATCATCGGCGAACAGATGCTTGGGATAAGCGTCGCCGGCATGCGCGGTCTCCCATAAGGCCAGAAAGCGCTGCTCGAACTCCGTCCAGGCCGCCTCGATCTGGGCCAGGATCCAGTCCTGATAGTCGCGCCGCGCGCCGGGTTCCTTGGCATGGCCGTCCTGGCTGAAATAGCTCAGCAGCAGATTGCCGATGACAGCACCCGTGTCGAAGCCCATCGGCCCATACATGACGAATTCCGGGTCGATCATCTTGGTCGATTCGGCGTTGATCATGATCGAGCCGGTATGCAGGTCGCCATGGATCATCGCCTGGGTCTCGCTGAGGAACCTCTCTTTCAGTTCCGAGATCGCGATCTTGAGCTTCATGTCGCCACGGATCGCCTGGGCGTCGGGATCGATCTGCGGCGCGGTCCAGCGGTTCAGCTCCGCCTCGCAATAGGGATCGGTGAAGATCAGGTCTTCGGTGATCTTCCACAGCATGACGTTGCCGGAGAGCTCTGCGACGCGGCGCTTCTTCTCCGCTGCGGTGAGCGCCAAATCGGAGGTGCGGAACAAGGTCTCCGCCATGAAGCGCGCGATGTGGGTGGCGAACAGGGGATAGCGCCGGCCGGCGATCATGCCCTTGCGCATGATGATGTGACCGTCCAGGCAATCCATGATGGTCATCGACGCGATGGGATCGTAGTGACGCACGCGCGGCACCAAATCCGGCGCGTGCTTCGCCTCCTCGACCAGCGCGATATGTTCGAAATGCGCGCGGCTCAGCGGCAAGGGCCAGCTTTCGCCGACCAGCCGCACATAGGGCAAAGCCTGCTTGGCGCAGAGCGCGCCCTTGGGGCCATGCACCAGAAAGACGAGATTGAGATTGCCGTCGCCGACCTCCTCGACGGTCCAGTCGTCCGGCTTGCCGCCCAGATGCAGAGCGAGCCGCGGCTTGGTGGCGAGGTAGGTGCGCAAGGAGTCCGGCTTGTGGGCGACATAACCTGCGGGCGGTGTTTCCAGCTTTCCGCGCATGATCGTTACCGGGCTTGATCGTCAGCGCCAAGCGGCGCGGGATCGGCGAAGCGGCGCAGCACATTCTCGGTGATGCGCGAGACGTTGTTGTCGTAGTCATTGTGCGACAGGCTGCCCATCCAGGCGATGGAGCTGACCGAGAAAACGCCGCCGCCGTTCGGCGTTTCGAAGAACACCAGATCGGCGCGCACCAAGGGCGACTGGCTGCCGGTCAGATCGGGCGTGTTCACCAGGATCTCCTCGCAGACCACCATGTAGATGTCGGTATGGTTTTCCGAGGAGGCCAGCACCAGCGTGTGCGGCGGCGTGCCGAGCAGGGGATCCGCGCGGTCCAGCTCCAACCCGGCAGCACCCCCGCCGACCAGGCCGAAATCGCCGATCAGCTCGTCATCGCCGACGCCCTCAAAGATGAACTTGGCGCGCGGGTCGAAGCTGCCGGGCAGGCGGCGATAGTAGGAACTGAGATCGAAGCCCTGGGCGGTGAAACCGGTGCCGACCAGCATCTGCGGCGCGCGGCCCTGGCGCCGCCACAGCCCGCCATATTCGCCGGTGAAGGAGTGGAAATACTCGCCGGGTTCCGCCGCCCAGGTGCGGATGCCATCCTCGGCGCGGCGCACTTCGATCACGCCGGGCAGGCTTTCGTGGAAACCGATGCGCCAATAGAAACCGTTGGCGCCGAGATACATCAGGCGGCCGCCTTCCTGCGTGTAGCGCGTGACCGCATCCAGCATCCGCGTCGAATAATATTCCGGATGCGAGCCGGTAAGCACGACGCGGTAGTTTTTCAGCAGGTCGTAGCCCTCTTCGTGCAGATCCTCATCAGTGATGACATCGAAGGCAAAACCTTTGCGCTCCAGCCAGTCGGTCAGATGCAAATCGGCGTTGAATTGCCACAGGCCGGAGCCTTTGGCGCCGAGCCAGGAGGTGTATTTCGGCCGCAGATTGAGGATGGGCCTGAGCCTTGAGGAATAGCAGATGCCACTGCCGTCGATATGATTGTCGTAGAGCGAGGCGCAGAATTCCGGATGCTGCAGCAGATGCAGATCCTGCTGCTGCAGCACCATCAGCCGCCCGATCACCATCTGCGCGCCGGGCGAAGAGAAGGAATTGGCATCGTTGGCATAGGCCATGTAGCTGGCGGTCGGCGCCAGGAAGGCGATGTCGGCGGTCGCTTTGCCTTTAGGCGGGCGGACGAAGAAGGGGATGTGATCCTCGTCGTCGCCACTACGGAGGCGCGCCGCATAGATGCCGCTCTTGAAATCCTGCGGCACCTCGAAGCGGAAATCCTCCGGCCAGCCGGCATCGTAGAGATCGTCTTCGTGGAAATGGATGGCGCCGTACTGCTCCGGGCAGCGCTTCCAATCCATCTCCGCGCCATTCCAGTTCCAGCCCTTCATGGCGCGGGCCGGCAGGTTCACGGTCTCGCCATGCAACGCGTTGCGGCTGAGGTCGTGGATCTGCGTGCCCGTCGTTCCTTGCGCGAAGTCCCAGGCCGCAACCAGCCCGGGAAGGCGCAGCGCCTCTGTGGAGTCGCGCACCGCGCGGTCGGCGTCATCGGGCGAAATGGCGCGATCGAACAGGCGCGGGGAATCGATCTTGCCGTTGAAATGGTTGGCGAAGCGACCAGGTGATACCTGATGAGCCGCAAACGTGATTGGCGTGTCCATTGGTGCGATCGCCCCGCTTTGAAAATCCGCGGTCGTTTCCTGGCTCTGGTCGGCACGCGGATAGGAAAGCAACTGCCGTTGCCATATCCGGGCTTCGCCCGTCGCCACATCATAGCTAGCGCCAACGCCGTACCAATGGCGCGCATGCAAAGGCTTCCAAAGCCCAAGGCTCTCGCTGCCGATCCGCAGCATCAGGCAACCGTTGGGCGCCAGGAGCAGCGACCAGCCGCTGAGGTCGGGGCCGGCATCCTGCGCGATCAGGTGTTGCCACTGACGGGCGGGCGTGGTCGGCCAGATCATTGCGGCGATGGTGAAACTGGAGAGGGCTGGAATCTTCGGCACGACAACCGCGGAGCCTGGACGGATCTCTTGCTTGCGGCCGGGATACTCACCGCTCACCGCGGTCGCGATCTCGCGTTCCTGGAAGCCGGGGCCGTCCGGGTTGGTGTCGCCATGCACCAGGCGCACGATGTCGGCGCGATAGCGCGGCGCGTCGGAGCTGACCATGAAGCGGATGGTCTCTCCGGGTGCAACGCTGAAGCGATCGGCGTAGCCGGTGATTTTCATGGCTCACACCGCGCTTCTTCTCCTTCCCCCCTTGCGGGGGAAGGCTGCGGAGGCTTAGCGAGCAGGGCGAGCTTAGCCGGAGCCGGAAGGGGGGTGGCGCGCCTACAGGCGCGCACCGCCGGAGGCGATAACGCGCGAAGACTCTTCGTGGAAAGACCCGGCGCTGCAACACCCCCCTTCCCTACCTTCCCCCGCAAGGGGGGAAGGAGTTCAACGAGTAGGGGTGAGGGGGAGCCACCGTTCAGGCGCATCGTCAATTGATCTCCTCCCCCGTCATCGCCCGCCAGCGCGCGCGGAAGACATAGAGTTCGGCTTCGTTCAAGTCGGTGAAGACGTGGTTGGTGAGCTGCACCGGCTCGCCGCGCTTAGCCGACAGGATGCCGAGGGTCCATTCGCGGTGCGGTTGGGTCGCGACCAGCACGAACTTACCGGCTTGCGGCGCGCCGCGCATGGCGTTGAGGATGCGCTGCAGCCCCGGCGAGTGCGGCCCGACGGGCCGCGCGCGGAATTCGTCGACGTATTTACGGTCTTCGGGCGTGATGCGGTACATGCTTATCCCCCAGTCCGCATCAGGCTGCCACTCCCGGCATCACTCAAGCAAGAGGTCGGCGA
>Ga0184637_10002401_pt1 | contig 12052 bp, 14 predicted proteins | sample PLM3_127_b2_FD_133143 | JGI IMG/M metagenome (GOLD analysis project Ga0184637, IMG submission 133143) | Groundwater sediment microbial communities from an aquifer in East River, Colorado, USA - PLM3_127_b2 | ecosystem: Environmental > Terrestrial > Soil > Riparian zone | place: USA: East River...
TCCCTCATCCCTCATCCCTCATCCCTCATCCCTCATCCCTCATCCCTCATCCCTCATCCCTCATCCCTCATCCCTCATCCCTGCCGCTGCTGTCAGCGGCCAAAAAGGCCCTTCAACGCGTCCCGCGTGCTGCCGCCCGGCTTCGCCCCTTCCGGCGCGGCGCCGTCTTTTGCCGCTCCGCCGCCGAGGCGCTTCTGCAATTCATCCGTCACCCGCTGCTTCGCCGTGTCGGTCGCCGCCTTGCCGAAGTCGAGCTTGTAGGAAGGCGACGCGAGCGGGCCGGAGACGCGGACGGGAACGGTAATCCCCTTGAGGTCGTCCGCCTCGCGCCCGCCCTGCCCCTTACCGGTGCCGACAATGGACGCTTTGACCAGGTAGTTGAGGCTGTCCGCGCCGATGTTGATCTCGCCCTCGCCGCCCACGCGCAGCAGGGGCGACTTCATGTCCAGGTCGTTGTTGCGCGCGATACCGTTCGCGATCCGGAACGTCGCGGTGAGCTCGGAAAAGTCCGTCCGCTGCTTGCTGTCGGCCGCCTGCGTCTGCTCGCCGCGGAGGGCGCCGAGCTTTGCTTTGGCGCCCTGGATCGAGCCGGCGATGTCTATGCCCTTCAACGCGCCGTCGGCCAGCTTCACGTCGGCAGTGCCGTTAAGCGCCTTCTTCAGCGCGCTCACGGTGTTCCCCTGCGTGGTCACGTCGAGGATCACGTTACCCTTGCCCTCGAGCAGGTCGTTGTCCGCAAGGTCCTTGAGGAACGGGCCCACGCTCACGCCGTTCATGCGGTGCTTTACGGTGAACGCCGGCACGGCCGGCGCCGCGTTGATGGCGATCGTGCTGGCCAGCGTGCCCTGGTAGAAGTTGGCGGTGAGCGGATTCAACTCCACGCGGCCGCCGTTCGCCTTGAGGTCGAGGCGCACGTTGGAAGCCTTGACGTTGTTCGCTGTGAGCGCGCCGATCTTCATGGTGCCGTTCGCGCGCAGGTCCTTCAGCCCCGACAGATCGAACGGCTGCTCCTTTTCCGGCTGCTTGCCGGCGCGGGCGGACTGTCCGCCGCCCGCCGGCTGCGGCAGAAAGCGGTCCACGTCGAGTTGGTCCAGCTCGACGTCGAAGCCGATGGCGGGCTTCGCGAACCCGGCAACGTCGAGCCGCGCCTTGACGCTGCTGTCGGCGATCTTCCCGGAAAGATTGGCGCGGGCGCGTTCCTTTGCGCCGTCCACGTCCGCGCTGCCCGTCAACCTGATCACCAGGTCCGTGAAGGTCGCCGCCGTCCCCTTCGCTTCCAGCGCGATGTCGGCCAGCGCCAGCGATTGTTTTTCCGTATCGAAGGTCAGCCGCGTTTTCAAAGTGAACGGCAGGTCGAGCTTCGGCTTGTCGCATTGAACGCGGGCCGCGAGCTCGACGCCGGTCGGGACCCCCGGCGCGAGACGCCCGGTTTTGAGATTGAGCTTCGACAGCACGTATTTGGTCCCCGCCGCGGCGTCGGCGTAGCTGACGGCGGCATCCGTGATTTCGACCCCCGCGAGTTCCAGCTTGAATTCCGCCCCGGCGCCTTTCGCCGCGGGCGTGCCCTTCGCGGGCGGCGGACCGGCAAGATCGTCCACGTTGGTCCTCCCGTCCTTCGCCTTCACGATGTTGGCGCGCAGCCCCCTGACCCGCACCGTGTCCACGATCGCCTTACCCGACAGCAGCGGCACCAGTTTCAGCGCAACGCGCACTTCCTCCACGGCCGCGAATTCGCGGTCGCTCGCGCGTTCCGACAGCGAGGTCTTGCCGATCTTCGCCCCGATGCTCGGCCAGAACGAGAGGCCGATATCGCCCTCGAGCTTCAGCGTGCGCTGCGTATGGTCCTTGACCGCCTGCACGAGCTGCGGCTTGTACTGGTTGGGATCGAAGGTGGCGGCGATGTAGGCCAGCACCGCGCCCGCCAGTATCACCAGGCCGCCGACTGCGAACAGCACGTATTTGATGATTTTCATGGCGTTGAACTCCGTGTGGTCGATTGTAGCGGCACGCGGCCGTACTGGGTTTGGAACCGGCTAAAATGGGATGGTTTCCCAGCCAAAAAAATCAGGAGTTTGTCGAGCTTATGCCGGACAAACTCCTGATGCAAAGCCGCCCGCACGATAACGGGAGTCAATGACAGTGAAAACCTCATTTCCAGCCTACGCGAGTGCCCATCAGAGGCTAATCGGGGTCGCTACCCTGAGTTTCATTCTATGTACGCGGGCGGTCTTGCTGTTAGCAGCGTGTCGGACACCAAAGTCCGACACGCTGCTAGGTGGACCCGTGATGCAAGGCAACGCTCAATGGGGACCGGACGCGAGGCGCGCCGGAGCGATCATGCTGGCCTGCCAAGCAGCTGACACCGCCGCGGCCCAGGGCTACCCCGCCAAGCCGGTGCGCATCATTGTCCCGTTTGCGCGAGGCAGGTGCCCCGGATCTCGGCGAGGGGGTTGGTTTTGGGGCGGAGACGGGGCAATACCGCCGGGTGGATGGCACAGCGCCCTGCTGCGTCTGGCCATTGCGCTGTTCGCGCCGGCGTTGCTATTTGCGGAAGCGGCGGTCGCTCAACCATATCCGTCGAAGCCGGTGCGCATCATTGTCCCGTTTGCGCCAGGCGGTCCCAACGACATCCTGGCGCGCGTCATCGGCCAGAAACTGACCGAATCCTGGGGACAGCAGGTCATCGTGGAAAACCGCGCCGGCGGCGGCACCGTGATCGGCACCGAGGTTGTCGCCAAGTCACCGCCCGACGGCTACAACCTGCTGATGGTGTCCACCAGCCACACCACCAACCCCACGCTGGTGCGCAAGCTGCCGTTCGACACGCTGCGCGATCTCGCGCCGGTCATCCTGGTGGCGTCCTCCTCCAACGTGCTGCTCGCGCATCCATCCCTGCCGGCGCGGTCGGTGAAGGAATTGATCGCGGTAGCCAGGAGCCGGCCGGACCAGGTCGCCTACGGCTCGGGCGGCAACGGCACGTCCACGCACCTCTCGGGCGAGATGCTGGCGCAGATGGGCGGCGTGAAGATGATCCACGTGCCGTACAAGGGCGCCGGACCGGCGACCATCGCCCTCATCAGCGGGCAGATCACGTGGATGTTCGGCAACGCCATTCCTTCCGTGCCGCACATCAAGTCCGGCCGGCTGCGGGCGCTCGCCGTCACCGGCAAGCAAACCATTCCGGCGCTGCCGGGGGTGCCGACGGTCGCCACGACCCTGCCCGGCTTCGAGGCGAATTCGTGGTACGGCGCCTCGGTGCAGGGCGGCACGCCGAAGGACGTTATCGCCAAGCTCAACCAGGATATCGGGCGGGTGCTCGGCACCGGCGACCTGCGCACGCGGCTGGAGGCCGAAGGCGCCGAGCCCGGCGGCGGCAGTCCCGAGGAATTCGGCAGCTTCTTCAGGGCCGAGATTGATAAGTGGGCCAAAGTGATTAAGGCGGCTGGCATTCGCCTCGAATGACGCCGCCTTAATCGGTGACTCGTGACTGGTGACTGGTGACCGGAGTTCACAAACCCCCTCATCCCTCTTCCCTCATCCCTCATCCCTCAATCAAAAAGGCCACGCGGGGTGGCCTTTTTGATCTGGAGCGGGTGATGGGAATCGAACCCACGTATTCAGCTTGGGAAGCTGATGTTCTGCCATTGAACTACACCCGCGCGCTGCAATTCTAAGGGATTAGCGAGCATCGTGAAAATAGTTGACGATGCTCGACCCCTCACCCCTTCCCCCTCTCCCGAGTGGAGAGGGCAAATGGACAGCGGCAAATGGTCTGTCAACCATTTGGCCGAGGCTCAATAGGCACGTGTTGCCAAAGGTGGGGCGCCGCGTGACAATGGACCCCTGCATACGGCATGGCGTTACTGCACTTTTTCGCATGATCTCGGTCACCATCAACGGCGAGCGCCGGCAGTTCGAGGCGCCGCTCAATTGTGTCGAGCTGCTGGCCCGACTCGAGCTGGCGGGCAAGCGCGTTGCGCTCGAGCGCAACGGCGAAATCGTTCCGCGCAGCCGGCATGCCGCAGAGCGACTCGCCGACGGCGACCGGCTGGAGATCGTGGTCGCCGTCGGCGGCGGCTGATACGTTCAATCGAGGATGAAACCGCAGATGAACGCAGATGAACGCAGATAAGATCAACCCAATAATCAGCCACAGAGAGCACAAAGAATGAAGGATCAGAACTCGAATCGCCTTTGCTCTCTCTGCGAATTCTGTGTCCGCTTTGGCCTTGGTTCTTTGTACTATATCTGCGTTTATCTGCGTTTATCTGCGGCTAGAATTGTTTTTGAGACGAGCCATGAAACTACATGAAAACCTCGACCCGCTGGTGATCGGCGGCACGGCGTACCACTCGCGGCTGCTGATCGGCACCGGCAAGTACCGGGACTTCGCGGAAACGAAGGCGGCGGTGGATGCCAGTGGCGCCGCCATCGTCACGGTGGCGATCCGCCGCACCAACATCGGCCAGGACCCGCAGCAGCCGAGCCTGCTCGACTTCCTGCCGCCCTCGAAGTACACCCTGCTGCCCAACACCGCCGGTTGCTACTCGGCGGACGACGCGGTGCGCACGCTGCGGCTCGCGCGCGAGCTGCTCGACGGCCACGACCTGGTCAAGCTCGAGGTGCTGGGTGACCCCCACACCCTCTATCCCAACGTGGTGGACACGCTGGCCGCGGCGAAGACGCTGGTCAAGGACGGCTTCAAGGTGATGGTTTACACCTCGGATGACCCGATCATCGCGAAGCAGCTCGAGGAGATCGGCTGCGTGGCGGTCATGCCGCTCGCCTCGCTCATCGGCTCCGGCATGGGCATCCTCAATCCGTGGAACCTGCAAATCATCATCGGCAACGCCAGGGTGCCGGTGATCGTGGATGCCGGCGTCGGCACCGCCTCCGACGCCGCCATCGCCATGGAGCTCGGCTGCGACGGCGTGCTGATGAATACCGCGGTAGCAGCGGCCAGGGACCCGGTGCTGATGGGCACCGCGATGAAGAAGGCCGTCGAAGCCGGACGCGCCGCATTCCGCGCCGGCCGCATGCCGAAGAAACTCTACTCCGCCGCTCCCAGTTCTCCCACCACCGGGATCATCACGCCGTCACCGAAATCCTAGCCAGTTCCGGGTTCCGAGTTCCGAGTTCCGAGTTCCGAGTTCCGAGTTCCGAGTTCCGAGTTCCGAGTTCCAGGATTGATTTTGAACTTTGAAATCACACCCCGCCGTTCGATCCGCAGCTACGTGCTCCGCCAGGGGCGGGTCACCGCCGCGCAGCGGCGCGCCTCCACGGAATTGCTGCCGCGATTCGGCATCGCCTATTCCCGGGAACCGCTCGACCTCGACCGCGTCTTCGGGCGCGCGGCGCCGAAAATCCTCGAGATCGGCTTCGGCATGGGAGAAACTACCGCCCGGATCGCCGCCAGCCATCCCGGGAACGACTATCTCGGCATCGAGGTACACGCTCCCGGCGTGGGCAGCCTGTTGCAGCGCATCGCCGCGCCGGGACTCTCCAACGTCCGCATCATCCAGCACGATGCCGTGGAAGTGCTCGAACACATGATTCCCCCGGCCCGCCTCGACGGCGTGCACGTTTTCTTTCCGGATCCCTGGCCCAAGAAGCGCCACCATAAACGGCGGCTCATACAGCCGCCATTTGTTGCGCTGCTGGCGTCACGGATGAAGCACGGTGCTTACGTGCATGTGGCGACGGATTGGGAGGATTACGCGCAACAAATAATGGAAGTATTCTCCGTTGAGCCGCAGCTGGCGAACACCGCGGACGGATATGCACCCCGTCCCGAGCAGCGCCCTCTCACGAAATTCGAGAACCGCGGCTTGAAGCTCGGGCACGGCGTTTGGGACCTGGTGTTCCGGCGGCGTTGAGGCAAATCTCTCAGCGCCGAGAACGCTGAAAAATCAAGAAAAACAAAATAGAACCGCAGATGAACGCGGATAAGAAGAAGAGCAAGTCGAATCACGATTCACGATTCACGAGTCACGACCCACGGCCTTATTTAGCCGCCGATGAACGCCGATACATGCCGTTAACTATAGAGAACAAAATCTGCTCCGGGTGGCGCTTGCCGTGGAAGTAGATGTGGCGCTTGATCCAATGGATGTAAGTCTCCTCGGTTCGATAGCTGTAGTGGAGACGGCGGATGGCGTCCCGCACCTGTTCCAATAGCTTGGGGCGCGCGAATTGTGGGGCTGGCAAGTTTTGTGTACCCATGGCCGCTCCTCGCAAGTCGGTGTTTTTTAGGCGCTAACAGTGTTAACGTCCTGATCCGATTGAAGGATGACACGCGCCGGCACAAAATGACGCCTTACAATCTGACTTTTCGGACAACCAATACCTGTTTCAGAGAAACGGTCTTTGTTGGACGGCCGAGCGCTGCAACGGAGTAACCCTCGCGAGGGGAGCGCTACGTTCGATAGCTGGTCACTGACCCCCGGTTACATGGTTTCTGACAGATAAGGCGCACAGCGATGCCTCCGCCCATTTCCAAGGTACGTACCGCCCCCATTGCGCGTTTCGCCGGCCACGTCATCGGCGGAATTACGTTCTTTGTTGTCGTAGCGTTCGGGGCTGTTGTCCTCGGGTGGATCGTGGATCTCCTCGCGGCGGTCAAATTCACCCTATGGAATGTGACATTTACCGTTGATCCGCTCGTCCCGAGGATCTTCAACGGTGCTAAGTGGTTCATCCTTCTTGTAGATATGGTATTATTCGTTGCGTTTGTCGGCACTTCTGGGTGGCTCCTTCTTAAGGAGATTATCGAATGGGCGAAGCACTGAGGGCGTTCTGGCAAGGCCTCTGTGAGGCACCCCGGGCGTTTTTTGCGCCCGTGTTTTCTGCGCTTGAGTCAATTCGTAAGGTTTTTGAGGCCAGCGACGAGCGACACAAGAATCGGAATAAACACCTGGTTTCGAATTAGCTGTCAGTAGGTTCCCTCATGCCCAAAGCCCCACGTGCGGAGACGCAGTGGGGCTTTGTGATTCAGAGACTCGGTGCCAGGCAGCATCCGCCCACAACTAACGCCGAACCAGCCCATGCACCGGACTGCATGCCAGCGGGCTTGCGCCCACCGGCACGCGGATGATGATGGCGACGTTAGACCGCCGCCTTCTCCCGCAGGAACAACTGCAGCAGGTCGTTGAGGAAGCGCCGGCCGAGCGGCGTCGGCGCGATGCGCACATGGTCGCGCTCGATGAGACCGCGGCGCTCGGCGTTTTCCAGCTCGCGCAGGATAGTGGCGAGCGGCAGGCCGGCGCGTTCCTCGAACAGCGCCGCCGGGAAGCCGGCGTTGAGCCGCAGCGCGTTCATCATGAACTCGAACGGCACCTCCTCCGGCCGCACCTCGTGCTGCTCTTGGATCGGGTCGCCGCCTTCCGCGCTCTCCATGTAACGCTCCGGGTGCTTGACCCGGACCTGCCGCGCGATGCGTCCCGGAAAGGACAGCTTGCTGTGCGCGCCCGCGCCGATGCCAAGGTAGTCGCCGAAGGTCCAGTAATTGAGATTGTGCGCGCAGCGGGAAGTGACGAGTGTCGAGTGTCGAGTGTCGAGGGACGGGATTCGCTTCGCAAAGGCGGAAGTCTCGTAATGATCGTAGCCCGCCACCGCCAGTCGCGCTTCTATTCCCTCCTGCATGGCGGCAGTCGCGTCGTCGTCGGGAAGTTTCGGCGGGTAGCGGTGAAAGTAGGTGTTCGGCTCGAGGGTGAGGTGATAGCAAGATAGATGCCGCGGGGCATAACTCAAAGCCGCCTCGATGTCAGCCAGAGCTTCCTCAACGTCTTGCCCCGGCAATCCGTACATGAGGTCAAGGTTGATATTATCGAAATCGCGCTGCGCGATTTCGATGGCGCGCCGCGCCTCGTTGCCGTCGTGGATGCGCCCCAACGCCTTGAGGTGGCGCGGATTGAAGCTCTGGATGCCGAGCGAGAGCCGGTTCACGCCCGCCGCCGCGAAATCACGGAACTTGTCCGCCTCCACCGTGCCGGGGTTCGCTTCCAGCGTGATCTCGGCATCCGGCGCGAGCGGCAGGCGCGCCCGCGCCGCTTCCAGGATCGCCGCGATCGCGCGGCCGGAGAACAGGCTCGGCGTGCCGCCGCCGAAGAACACGCTGGTAACGCGCCGCCCCCAGACCCGGGGCAGCGCCTGCTCGAGATCGGCAACCAGCGCGGCGACATATCGTTCCTCGGGTGCCGCCGCGCGCGCCTCGTGCGAGTTGAAATCGCAGTACGGACATTTTCGCGCGCACCATGGTATATGAATATAAAGAGATAGCGGCGGAAGCGCCCGAAAACGTAACGATGAACGATCGGCGATAGGCAGAGCGTTCAGGATCACGACATCATCCAGCTTGTCATTTCGCATATTCCATTACGCGCAGTTGCGCAACGAGCTGCGCAAGTGCGCGTCCGCGGTGGCTGATCGCGTTCTTTTCGTCGGGCTTGAGCTCGGCGGCGGTCTTGCCGAGATCGGGCAGCAGGAAATACGGATCGTAGCCGAAACCGCCGGCGCCGCGTGGCGTCGCGATGAACTCGCCGTGCCAGCGTCCCTCGGCGATAAGCGGCTCGGGATCGGCGGCATTGCGCACCAGCACGATCACGCAATAGTAGTGCGCGCGGCGGTCGGCCTCGTCCTTGAGCGCGTCGACGAGCTTCTGATTGTTGCGCTGGTCCTGGTCCTGGCGTGCGCCGGTCGAGCCGGCATAGCGCGCCGACTGCACGCCCGGCGCGCCGCCGAGCGCGGCGACGCCGATGCCGGAATCGTCGGCGAACGCCGGCAGGCCCGCATGGCTGCTGGCATGCCGCGCCTTGGCCAGCGCGTTCTCGATAAAGGTCCCGTACGGCTCGTCGGCCTCCGCTATGCCGAACTCGGACTGCGGCACGGTCTCGATGCCGAGCGGCGCCAGCATCTGCCGGAACTCGCGCAGCTTGCCGGGGTTGTTGCTCGCCAAAACCAGTCTACGCATGAATGAACCGCCAAGAATGATGAGACAAGACCCTATCGAACTTCCAAGACGCCAATAGAAGCAAGCAAATAATTGAACCGCCGAGGCGCCGAGAGAACCAGAAGCAGAAACGAATACAACATGCGGCTGTTGTTGTTGATCGCGCCATTGCCCTTCTCGGCGTCTCCGCGGTTCAAATAGATTTTGCCTTTCGATTTCTCTTGGCATCTTGGCGTTCAATTCAGCTCTTCAACGCGGCTTTCTGCGCGGCGACGAGATCGCGCACGCCGTTCTCGGCGAGCGCCAGCATCGCATCCATCTCCTTGCGCGAGAACGGGGCGCCTTCCGCGGTGCCCTGCACCTCGACCAGCCCGCCGCTGCCGGTCATTACCACGTTCATGTCGGTATCGCACCGGGAATCCTCGGCGTAATCGAGATCGAGCACCGGCGCGCCTTCGTAAATGCCGACTGAAACGGCCGCCACCGCTTCGCGGATCGGCGTGACCGCAATGGCCCCCTGCCGGAGCAGGCCCGCCACCGCGTCGTGCAGCGCGACGAATGCACCGGTGATGGCCGCGGTGCGCGTGCCGCCGTCGGCCTGGATCACGTCGCAATCGAGATGGATGGTGCGCTCGCCCAGGTTCCGCAAGTCCACCACCGAGCGCAGCGCGCGCCCGATGAGCCGCTGGATTTCCTGGGTGCGGCCCGATTGCTTGCCGCGCGCCGCCTCCCGGTCACCGCGGGTATTGGTCGCCCGCGGCAGCATGCCATACTCGGCGGTGACCCAACCCTGGGAAAGGCCCTTGAGGTGCGGCGGCAACCGGTCGAGCACGCTGGCGGTGCACAACACGCGCGTATCGCCGAACTCGATCAGCACCGAACCCTCCGCGTGCCGCGTGTAACCGCGCGTAATACGCACCGCGCGCATCTGGTCCGGCCTTCTCCCGCTGGGTCGCATGTAACTCCCTGAGTATGCTATCGTTCTGGCGAACGATAGCATGAATGATAATCGAGAAGCGGGGCCCGCAAATACAGCAACGTGCCACGCAGTCACTTCCGACTCACGATTCACGTTTCACGTTTCACGGAATTTATATGATTCACAGCATGACGGGATACGCCGCGGCCGCGCGCGAGTTCGCGTACGGGGCGCTGAGCCTCGAGTTGCGCTCGGTCAATCACCGCTATCTCGACATCCAGTTCCGGCTGCCCGACGACCTGCGCGCGATCGAGCCGGCCCTGCGTGAGACCCTGGTCGGGCAGGTCGCGCGCGGCAAGGTCGAATGCCGGGTCGCGTTCACTGCTGCGCCGGGATCGGGCAAGGCCCTCAGGGTCAACGGGCAAATGCTGCAGCAGCTGGAAACCCTGGAAGCAAAGGTGCGGGCGATGCTGCCCGGGGCCGCCCAGCTGTCCGCGGCCGACGCGCTGCGTTGGCCGGGCGTGCTCGCCACCGAGCCCTTGCCGCTGGAGGAGCTGCAGGCGGGGTGCCAGGACCTGCTCGCGGTCGTGCTCGCCGAGTTCACGTCCGCGCGCGCGCGCGAAGGGGAGAAACTCAAGCAGGTGCTGCTCGATCGCAGCGCCGCCATGGAGCGGCGCATCGCGGAAGTCACGCCGCGCATGCCGCTGGTGATCGCGGCATACGGCGAAAAACTCGCCGCCCGGCTCAAGGAAGCGCTGGGCAGCGGCGAGGACGAGCGCATCCGCCAGGAAGTCGCGGTGTTCGCGACCAGGATCGACGTGGACGAGGAGCTCTCGCGCCTCACCGCCCACGTGAGCGAGTTGAAGCGGGTGCTCGCGAGCGGTGGCACGGCCGGCAAGAAGCTCGATTTCCTGATGCAGGAATTGAACCGCGAGGCGAACACGCTATCCTCCAAGTCCGTCGACCTCGCCGTGACCCGGGCCGCCCTCGACCTCAAGCTTCTCATCGAGCAGATGCGTGAGCAGATTCAAAACATCGAGTGATGCGTTTTGAATTTTGAGTTTTGAGTTTTGAATTTTGAGTTAAAACCCTGATTCCTGAAACTCAACACTCAACACTCAAAACTTAGCACTATGAACGGTATCCTGTTCATCATCAGTTCTCCCTCCGGCGGCGGCAAGACCACCCTGGTCAAGGCGCTGCTGGAAGCCGAGCCCGGGGTGCGGCTGTCGGTGTCCTACACCACCCGCCCGCCGCGCCCGGGCGAAATCAACGGCCGCGCCTACCACTTCGTCACGCCGTCCGAGTTCGAGCGCATGCTCGAAGCCGGCGAGTTCCTGGAAAGCGCGGTGATCTACGGCAACAGCTACGGCACGTCCCAAAAGTGGATCGAGCGCGAGCTGGCGGGGGGTTACGACGTGCTGCTCGAGATCGACTGGCAGGGGGCGCAGCAGGTGCGCCGGCTCATGCGGCAGGTGGTCAGCATCTTCATCCTGCCGCCGTCGCTGGCGGAGCTCGAGTCACGGCTCAAAGGGCGCGGGCAGGACAGCCCGGAGGAGGTAGCGCGGCGGCTGGCGGCCGCGCGCGACGAAATCGGCCACGTGAGCGAGTATGAATATGTTATAATCAACGAAGATTTCAATCGGGCGGCGCTGGATTTGCGCAGTGTCATCCGGGCAGAACGGCTTACCACCGTCCGCCAGCTCGACCGCCATTCCCACCTTTTCAACCGCATGAAATAGCAGGTACCTACATTATGGCCCGCATCACCGTAGACGATTGCCTGAAAATCATTCCGAACCGCTTCGAGATGTCGCTCGCCGCGACCTACCGCGCGCGCCAGATCGCCAACGGCGCGCAGCCAATGATAGAGGCGAGCCGCGACAAGCCCACCGTGATCGCGTTGCGCGAACTCGCCGCCGGCAAGTACGCGGCGGAGATCCTGAACAAGGCGCCGACATGACTTGAGGGATGAAGGATGAGGGATGAGGGATGAGGAAGTGTCCCGACCCGAAATGCGTGACTCCCCTCATCCTTCCGCCCTCCGCCCTCATCCCTTGCCCGTATGTCCTCCGCCGCTCCCGCCCTGTTCAAAGAGTGGTCCGGCTACCTCAAGCCGGAGGACATTTCGCAGCTGCAGTCGGCATATCACTTCAGCGAGCAGGCGCACGAGGGGCAATTTCGCA
>Ga0184637_10002402_pt1 | contig 12051 bp, 13 predicted proteins | sample PLM3_127_b2_FD_133143 | JGI IMG/M metagenome (GOLD analysis project Ga0184637, IMG submission 133143) | Groundwater sediment microbial communities from an aquifer in East River, Colorado, USA - PLM3_127_b2 | ecosystem: Environmental > Terrestrial > Soil > Riparian zone | place: USA: East River...
GAAGTCGTACCGCGACGTCGTGCGCGGCGCGCGCGGCGATTTCGCGCCGGCGCCCGACTTCGTCGCCTATCCGAACGACGAGGCGGACGTGGCGGCGCTGCTCGACTGGTGCGGCGATCAGAACGTTGCCGCGATTCCGTACGGCGGCGGGTCGAGCGTGGTGGGCGGGGTGGAGGCGAACGTCGGCGACGGCTACGCCGGCGCGGTCTCGATCGACCTGTCGCGGCTCGACCGCGTGCTCGAGATCGACCGCGCCTCGCGCGCGGCGCGGATCGAGGCCGGAATCTACGGGCCCGCGCTCGAAGACGCGCTGCGCCCGCACGGCCTGACCCTGCGCCACTTCCCGCAGTCGTTCGAGTTCTCGACCCTCGGCGGCTGGCTCGCAACCCGCTCCGGCGGGCACTACGCGACGCTCTACACCCACATCGACGACTTCGTCGAATCGCTGCGGGTCGTGACACCGGCAGGTGTGATGGAGAGCCGGCGGCTGCCCGGCTCCGGCGCCGGGCCGAGCCCGGACCGCCTGTTCCTCGGCTCCGAAGGCACGCTCGGCATCATCACCGAGGCGTGGATGCGGCTCCAGGACCGCCCGGTATTCCGCGCCTCCACGTCGGTGCGCTTCGGCGGCGACGGCGGCTTCGCGCGCGGCGCCGGCGCGGTGCGCGCGCTCGCGCAGTCGGGCCTCGCGCCGAGCAACTGCCGGCTGCTCGACGCCGGCGAGGCGCTCGCGGCGGGCGCCGGCGACGGCTCGGCCTGCGTGCTGGTGCTCGGCTTCGAGAGCGCTGACCACGCGCTCGATGCGTGGATCGCGCGCGCCGTCGAGCTGTGCCACGACGCCGGCGGCGACGTGCCCAGCGACGCGGTGCGCACGCGCACCGACGCCGCGGCGTCGCGCGAGGGGGCGGCCGGCGCGTGGCGCAACGCGTTCCTGAATGCGCCCTATCTGCGCGACGCGCTGGTGCGCGCAGCATTCGTCTCCGAGACCTTCGAGACCGCGATCCCGTGGGACGCGTTCGAGACCTTCCACGCCGCGGTGATCGACGCAGCGCGCGACGCCACGAAGCGCGTATGCGGCGCCGGCACCGTCACCTGCCGCTTCACGCACGCCTACCCCGACGGCCCCGCGCCCTACTACACGGTGATGGCGCCGGGCCGCCGCGGCAGCGAGCTCGACCAGTGGGCCGAGATCAAGCACGCCGCCAGCGAGGCGCTCTTGCGCCACGGCGGCACGATCACCCACCACCACGCCGTCGGCCGCGACCACCGCCCCTGGTACGACCGCCAGCGCCCCGACGTGTTCGCCATCGCGCTGCGCGCGGCGAAGGCGGCGCTCGATCCCCACGGCATCCTGAATCCGGGCGTGCTGATGGATCCAGGTCGACCCGCGCACTCAGCCGCGTGAGAGCACCCGGATCGGATCTCCGACGGAGACGTTGCCGGACGCGATCGTCTTCCAGTAGATGCCCCGGAAGTTCTGGTCGCGGGTCTGCGCCTGCTGCACGAAGCGAAGCGCGTCGGCACCGAAGCGGCCCTTGAACTTGAGGCATCCGTTGTGCGGCTTCGCGGTCACCACGACCTCGGCGTCACCCACCTCGAGCCGTGTGCCAACCGGGAGATTGGCGGCCGAGAGGTCGAGATCGACGAAGAGGTTGTCGCCGAAGACGGTGAGTGGCTGACCGTTCGCGATCAGCTCGGCCACGTCGCGCCGCATCACCGCGAGCTGTGCTTCGGGATCGCGCGGAGGGCGCCGGCTCCAACCGTCGCCGGGCACACCCTCCTCCGGCGAAAGATGGACGCGACTCGGCGTCTCACGGACGCCGTCGGAACGGCGTCGGACGATCAGCGCGACGCGCCCGGAGCCCCTCGGCGGCTCGGTCAGGCAACGGAATCCCGCGTCGAGCTCCGTCTGGGGGCGATGACGCGAGGCATCGCCGTCGGGCCCGTAGTCCTCGGTTCGCAGCTCGGCCACCGCGCGAAGCTAGCATCCGCCGCGCTAGCTTCCGGCGATGGCCCGCATCAACGAGCACTACCGCAAGCTGTCGGCCGGGTATCTCTTTCCCGAGATCGGGCGGCGCGTGCGCGCGTTCAGCGAGGCGCACCCCGAAGCGAGCGTGATCCGGCTCGGGATCGGCGACGTGACGCTGCCGCTCGCGCCGGCGATCGTCGACGCATTGCGCCTCGCCAGCATCGAGATGGGCAGCGCGGAGGGCTTCCGCGGCTACGGCCCGGAGAATGGCTACGACTTCCTGCTCGACGCGATCCGCGAGCACGACTACCGCGCGCGCGGCGTCGAGGTCGCGGCCGACGAGATCTTCGTGTCCGACGGCAGCAAGCAGGACAGCGGCAACATCCAGGAGATCTTCGGCCAAAGCTGCACGTTCGCCGTCACCGACCCGGTGTATCCCGTCTACGTCGACACCAACGTGATGGCCGGGCGCACCGGTGCAGCCGACGCGCAGGGGCGCTACGCGGGCATCACCTATCTCCCCGGGACCGAAGCGAACGGCTTCGTGCCGGACCCGCCGGGGCGGCCGGTCGAAATCGCCTACCTGTGCTCGCCGAACAACCCGACCGGCGCGGTGATGAGCCGCGCGCAGCTCGAGACCTGGGTGGCCTGGGCGCGCGCGCACGACGCGGTGCTGATCTTCGACGCCGCCTACGACGCGTTCATCTCGGATCCCGCGCTGCCGCGCTCGATCTACGAGATCGAGGGTGCGCGCGCGTGCGCGATCGAGATGCGCAGCTTCTCGAAGCGCGCGGGCTTCACCGGCGTGCGCTGCGCGTACACGGTCATTCCCGGGGAGCTCACCGGCAGTACCGCGAGCGGCGAGCGCGTGCCGCTGCGCAGCTTGTGGTCGCGCCGCCACGCGACGAAGTTCAACAGCGTCCCCTACATCATCCAGCGCGCGGCCGCGGCCGTCTACACGCCCGAGGGCCGCAAGCAGACCAGCGAGCAGGTCGGCTATTACATGGCCAACGCGCAGACGCTGCGCCGCGGCCTGGGTGCCGCGGGCTTCACCTGCACCGGCGGCGAGCACGCGCCGTACGTCTGGGTGCGCACGCCGCAGGGGCTCTCGAGCTGGGAGTGCTTCGATCGCCTCTTGTCCCGGGCCCACGTGGTGTGCACGCCCGGCAGCGGCTTTGGCGCCGCCGGCGAGGGCTACTTCCGGATCTCAGCCTTCAACTCGCGTGAGAACGTCGAGGAGGCGATCGACCGGATCCGGCGCGCGTTCGCCCGATAACGTCCTGTTCGTTCCCAACCACTCTTCCCCGACCCCCGTTGACCCCCAGCATCCGGCTCTCCCAGGTCGAGTCGGACGGCCGTCTGCCGATACAGCGGCCATCGAGGGGACGGGTTCTGCAGGCGGGCCGCTAGATCCGAAGCTCGCACATGGGCTATTTTCCCAACGGTGGCGATGAGTTCGAGCGACTCGCGACAGCCCCTTGCCGGCGAACCGCGGCAAGCGCACGCTTCCAAAGTTTCACGGCCCAGGAGCGCCCAGCCGATGGCGGAACCCCCGCGTCAGGTGGCGAGCCTCCGGTACCCCCCCCTGGCCGGTGCCGAAGCTCGTTTCGACAAACCGCCCGCGGTCGTCCGCCGGCTGGCGGTGATCCCCGAGCGCTACTCCACCCGTGAGAAGGATGGGGTCCGCACGCTGGAGTGCGACGAGGCCCCGCGGATGCGGGTCGTGATCGATCCGGGCATGGCGGCCTCACGCTCCGACGCCGCGTCCCTGGGGGAGCGCGTCGTGCTGCTGGACGGCGCCGGCACCTTCGGCCCGCTGCTCGACAACGATCGCAAGCTCTACAACCTCGATCACCACTCCGGCTGCGAGCGGCTGTTCACACTCTCCACCTGCGAGCAGGCGCTCTTGCTGGTCCACAGCGGCCTGCGCCTGTCCGAGGGCGACTGGACGCTGTACGCGAACGATCCCGACCTGGACACCGTGCTCGCGCTGTGGTGCCTGCTGAACCATCGCCGCGTCCGTGAGCTGCGACCGGAAGCGCGCGACGTGCTGCTCCCGCTCTTGCGCCTCGAAGGCGCGATCGACTCCAACGGCCCCGAGCTGGCGCGGCTATGCGGCCTGCCGACCCGCGTGCTCGACGAGACCCAGCGGCGGATCGACGAGCTCTTGCTGCGCGAGCGCGAGCTGAAGCAATCGGGCGCGTGGGCCAAGAAGGACGTCTATGGCTACGCGATCGAGATGCTGCGCTCGATCGACGCGATGGTCTACCAGTTCGAGGACTTCGGCGACTACACGCGGATCGAGGAGATCTACGGGCACGTCGAGATCGCGCCGCGCCAGGTCGCCGTGGTCTGTCGCGACCGCTCCGGGATCTACACCGTGGAGCAGCATCTCAAGACCCACTGGGGCGATCAGCTCAGCCTGATCGCGCTCGAGAACCAGCCGGGGCACTACACGCTGCGGCGCGTGAGCTCGCTCGACGGCCCCGATCTCGAGCCCGCGTACGAGCTGCTGAACCGGATCGACCCCGCCGTCGACGGGCGGCCACCGGGCAAGCGTTGGGGCGGCTCCCAGGACATCGGCGGCTCACCGCGGCCGCGCGGCACGCAGCTCGCGTCGGTGGAGGTGATCGAGATCCTCGAGCGGGCGTACCAGAAGCCGGGCTTCGGCGCGCGCCTGGCCCGGACCGGCGCCGCGTTCGCGGTCGGGCTCTCGTTCCTTTCGTTCTGGCCGCTCGCAAACGCGCTGCCGTCGCTCGAACTCCTCGCAACGGCGAGTCCGGCGATCGGCGCGGCGTTCGAGCTGGCGAAGGTCTCGCTGCTCGCGCTCGTCGTCGGGATCGTCGCGACACGCGGCGCGTCGCGCTGGCGGCCGTGGGTGTTCGGCTGGCGCATGCCGGCCCCCGGGCGCTGGTGGATGCTGGCGCCCGCGCTGATCGCGTGCGCGATCCCGCTGCGGGGCTGGATCCCGGTGCCGCTAGGCCTCACGCCGCCCGAGTTCGCGGCGGGTCTCGCCGCCGGGCTGCTCGCGATTGCGGCCGCCGAGCTGTGGTTCCGCGGCCTCGTCCACGGGATGCTGTCGATCGCGTTCCGCATCCAGCACCCGGGAGGGCCCCGCTTCCTGTCGCGCGCCGTGATCGTCTCGGCGGTGGCCTACGCAACCGTGGCGACCTCCGTCACCGCGCCGGCGCTGCCGAGCGACGCGCTCTCCGCGCTGAGCCTCGGCGTGCCGCTGGCGCTCGGCTGCGTCGCGGCCGCGGCGCTGCTTGCCGGCCTGATCCTCGGCGGGGTCCGCGAGCGCTCGCTCTCGATCGGGGCGGGGCTCTCGCTGCAGATGCTCGGGATCGCGGCGTCGGCCGGCGTCTGGCTCTGGCTCCAGTAGGTCGCGCGGCATCAGCCGGCATCTGGCTCTGGCTCCAGTAGGTCGCGCGGCATCAGCCGGCCGGAAACCGCGCGGCGCTTGCTTCGAGCGGCACGCCGAGGCCGTTCACGGCAAACGCGATCGTGTGGTAGAAGCCGGACAGCACCACCAGCTCGACCAGCTGCTCTTCGCTCCAGTGGCAGCGGAGATCCTTCCACAGCGGGTCGGAGAGCTGTGCGGTGTCGTGCAGCTCGTCGGCCAGCCGGATCAGCGTGCGCTCGCGCTCCGACCACACCGGATCGTCTGCGGCGCCGTGCACGGTGGCGGCCTGCTCGGCGGCGCCGAGGCCCACCTTCGCGGCGAAGAACGCGACGTGCACGCCCCACTCGTACTCGCAGCCGCAGCGAGCGGTGGTGCGCAGGATCACGATCTCGCGGTCGCGGCGCTCGAGCGACCCGCGGTCGAGCAGGTTCGAGTCGCGGATCTTCGCCAGCACGCGCGGGTTGTGCGCGAGCGTGCGGAACAGCAAGAGCGGCGGGACGCCCGGCGGCATCATGCTCGCCAGCACCGCGGCGACGCCGTCGGCGTACGGGGGCTCGAGCGGGGCGAGGCGGTCGGTCACGGGTTCCTCCGACGGCGGCGCCGCCCGGGCGGCACCGGAAGGCGCGCTACGATTTCCGTAGCACATCGTACCGCTACGCTTTTCGTAGCGCAAGCGGAGGAGCAGGCATGACCGCACCCCGACCCGGCTCGCGCGTGCGCGGCTCGCGCTCGGGCCGCCCGATCATGGCAGCGCTCGACCTGCTCGGGCGCCGCTGGGCGCTGCGCGTGCTGTGGGAGCTGCGCGCGGGCCCGCTGCCATTCCGCGCGCTCAGCGACGCGTGCGGCGGCGTGTCACCCGCTGTGCTGAACACGCGCCTCGCCGAGCTGCGCGCGGCGGGCGTCGTCGAGAGCACCGGCGCCGGCTACGCGGCGACCGACGCCGGCCGCGAGCTGTGCCATGCGCTCGAGCCGCTCCAGGACTGGGCGCGCCGCTGGTGGCGGCGGCTCGACCGATAGCGACTGCTACCTTCGCCCTTGCGGAGGAAACGACGATGAAGGTCGAGATCACCTACTGCGTGCGTTGAAACTACCTGCCTCGGGCCACCGGTCTGGCGGCCGCGCTGCGGGAGAGTCTGGGTATCGAGTCGGTGCTGATTCGCGGCGCGGCGGGCGTGTTCGACGTCGCGGTGGACGGGACGATCGTGTTCTCGAAGCACCGCGCCGGGCGCTTCCCGGAGAACGACGAAATCGTCCGGGCGCTGCGCGACGCCTAGCGCTATTCGCCAACCGCTACGGGAGCATAGATAGTTTAGTGCTGGATCCTCGGAACGTCCGAGAAGTATTCTTGCGTCAAATCCCCACGTGGTGGGAGCGCATCGCATCGGACCGGATCGTGTTTCGCATGCTGCGCAGTCTCTGACCCAGCGTGAGGGCGACCCTGGCCGTACCCGCGGCGGCTCGCCGGGTCGAAGTCGAGCGCAGGTTCGAAGGCCCGCGCATCTCGCGATGACGCGGCTACCCTGGCCGCGACGGGGGGACTGCATGGTGCGCCGGCGCGTGAACGGAAATCCAGGTGCACGCGGTCCGGCTCGGCGCGCCTCGGGCGTCTCGCGGATTGCAGCGGCGGGGCTCGCGTCGTGGCTCGGCGCGGCGGCGACGATGGCCTCGGCCGCAGATGCGGAGGGGGGAGCGACGCCGCCTCCTGGCGAGCCCTCCACGGTAGAGGGCAACGTGGCCGGCGAATCGGCCTTGCTCGACGCGCCGCCGTTTCCCGGGCCCGACATCACCGATGCGTTCCGGATCCAGGCGGAGACCTTCGCAGCGCCGGATACCTCGATCGGGTCGGGGCACGTCAGCGTCGTCCGTCCCGAGCTCGGCGTGCGCGCCACCTGGCCGGCGAGCGATCGCCTGGTGCTGCGGATCGTGACCCGGGTGGCCAAGAGCCGCTACCGCTTTCGCGGCGACGTCTGGGGCGCGACCGTGGCCCTCCCCTTCGGACCGTACCCCGACGCGGACCAACTGATCGGGGACCGCCTCGATCTGCACGCCGCCCGGCTCGCTCTGGAGGGCGCCTACCGTCTCAGCGACGACACGCACTGGCTCGCCGACGGCGAGCAGTGGGCGGTGCTCGGGTCGGCGAACATCGGCTCGCGCTGGGAGGATGGGGCCTTCGACTCCGGCCTCGCCGCGGGCGGCGCCCTCGGCCTGGGCTACGAGATCCCGAAGCTCCTCCGCGTGGCGCTCGGCGTCTCGCTGCGGACCTCGCTCAACAAGGCCGAGCTCGATCCTGACCCGTTCTTCTCGCTGCGCTGGAGGCCGATCGAGCGCGTCACCGTGCGCACGCGCGAGCTCGGCCTCCAGGTCGAGGTCGCGCTCACCCCGTCCTTCGAGGTCTACCTCACCGGCTTCCGCTCGAGTGACGGATACCGGCTGCGCGATCGGATCCGTCCGCTCGGCGACCTGACCTTCCGCGATCGCCAGGTCCGGCTCGGCGTCGGACTCGACTGGAGTCTCGCGGACTGGCTGCGCCTCGACCTCGAGGCGGGGGCCATCGCCGACCGGCGCCTGCGCGTGCGCGAGGAAGATCTCGGGACGCTGCTGTCGCGCCGCGCCGATTCCTCGGCCTACTTCGAAGTCCGCTTCGAAGTCCGGCTGTGAACCGGGCCGAGGACGCCGTGCAGGCCGTCCCGCCCGGCCGAACCTGCTAGGCCAGCCGCGAGGTGACCCCTCCCCACTTCGGGGGATTTGACGTAAGGCCACTTCGAGCATAGGTAGGTTAGGCTGGATCCTCGGAACGTCCGAGATGACTAGCTCGCGCCGCTACTCGATCGGTTCGAGCTCATCGAAGACGGGTCCGGTCATCAGGCGCACGAAGCGCTCGCTGGCGTAGACCCGCTCGCCGCCGAGCCTCTCGCCGCGAGCGTAGAGAATGCCGAGCACCCGGAACTGCTCGACCGCGCCGTCGACGCGCAGCGCGATCTCGTACTCCTGCGCGACCGAGGTCTCGCTCACCCACTCACCCACGAGCGTGTAGCCCGCCCGCAGCGGCAGGAAGCGCTCACAGAAGTAGGTGTAGAAGCGGCGGACGCGGGCGTCGCCGCACAGGCACAGGCGCAGCGGGTGGAATTCGTAGACCGGATCGGGAGCGAGCGTCGCGAGCAGCGGCTCCAGCTCGCCGCGGCCCTCGAGCTCGGCGTGCAGCGCACCGAGCGCCGCCATCTTCGCGACCGACCAGCGCGGGGAGGACGAGATCCGTGACATCGCGCCCAGGGTAGTGGAAGCTCGGCCCATGGACGCGACCGCGCTGCTCTGGGTCGCCGCCGCGCTGCTGGTGGCCGCCGGCGTCGCCGGCATCGTGCTGCCGGTGCTCCCCGGCGTGCCGCTGGTGCTGGCGGGTCTGTTCCTCGCCGCGTGGATCGACGACTTCGCGTACGTCGGCCGCGGCACGCTCGTCATGCTGGGCGTGCTCGGGCTGCTCGCCACTGCGGTGGATCTCGCGGCGAGCGCGCTCGGCGCGAAGCGGGTGGGCGCGCACCGCAGGGCAGTGATCGGCGCCGCTCTCGGCGCCGTCGTGGGGCTCTTCTTCGCGCTGCCGGGCATCGTGCTCGGCCCCTTTATCGGCGCGGTGATCGGCGAGTTCTCCGCGCGCGGCAGCCTCGCGCGCGCGAGTCGGGTCGGCATCGCGACCTGGCTCGGCATGCTGCTGGGCGGCGCGGCTAAGCTGGCGCTCGTGTTCAGTATGGTCGCGCTGTTCGCGTTCCAGCGCTTCTCATGAGCCGAGCGCGCGAATGCGGAGCGTGCTCGCTGTGCTGCACGGTGCTGCGCGTAGACGAGCTGCGCAAGCTCGGCGGCACCCCGTGCCACCACCAGCGCGCGACGGGCGGCTGCGAGATCTACGCGCGGCGGCCCGGCATCTGCCGCGCCTATCGCTGCCTGTGGCTCAGCGGCAGCCTCTTCGACGACGACCGGCCCGACCGCCTCGGCGCGGTGCTCGACGTCGTGGCGCAGCGCGAGTCGGTGTGGCTGGAGATCCGCGAGGCGCGCCCGGGCGCGTTCGAGCGATCGGCGCGCCTGCGCGAGATCGCCGAGGAGTACCGCCAGAGCATGCCGGTGCGGATCGGCGACACCGCCGATGTGCTCGACCCCGAGCGCCGCTTCCGCGTGTTGCTTCCCGGCGGCGAAGAGCGCGTGGTAGCAGGCGAGTGGACGACGCTGCGCCGGCCGGGCCAACCCGACGAACGCGTGCGGCTGCCGCGCGCGGAGCGCTGGCTGCGCCGCCTGCGCCTGGCCTGGCGCCGCCGGCGCGTTGCAAACTATCGAGGTTCACAAGAGCCTCCCACCGGAGCCGCCTAACGAATCCTGAGCGTCCGCGTCGTAGGTCAGGTAGACGTCGCCGTCCTTCTCGACGGTGTCGGCATGTGCGGTGCGGACCGCCGGAGCGGCGATCACCAGCAGCGCGACGAGCCAGAAGATCCTCGTCACGCGGTCTCGGGCTCGCGGAGCACGCAGCATTCCCCGCCGCCGTCCTTCGCCGTAAGGGACATGGACGCGGGGGGCTCGAAAGCGAAGCTTCCGGAGCGATCGCGATCCTTATCGACCGCGGTCGCGTGGGGCTGAATACCTCGTCGGCCGACTTGCTAGCGCTAGCGCAGGCTCTCGAAGAAGCGGCTGTACTCCTCCGACTCCTCGAGCAGGCGGATCCCGAAGCCGGGAGCGCGATGGGGGCCCGGCACCTCTTCGGTGGTCCACCAGACGAGGCCGTGCACGTCGAGCTCCCTGCCCTTCATGTCGCGGAACGACACCGACACCAGCTCTCCCTGATGCGGAACCTCGGAGGTTCCGACGAACAGCCCCCCCTCCGCCACATTTCGAATCTTCCCACGACCGTGGAGTGCCCCAGCCTCGAACTCAGTCTGAATCGCGGTGCGAAAGCGTCTTGTCATGGGGGGGTGATCGGACCGACGCGGGCGGCTTTGCGTGACGGACGTCACCTTCGTCAGCGGCGCGCCGCGAGCGCTAGCGTCGCAGCGCCGATGGATGACCGCGCCGCAACTTTCCGCGCCCGCGTCGAGGACGCGATCGAGCGCGACGACACCGTCGTGCTCGCCGACCTGGCGCTCGACGTGGGCCTCGAGGCAGAGCCCTGGGAGTGGGCGCAGAGCTGCTGCGTGCAGCTGGCGCGCCACCGCAGCGCCGCCGTGCGCGGCAGCGCGGTCGCGAGCTTCGGGCACCTGGCGCGCCGCTTCGGGCATCTCGATCCGGGGCGCGTGCGGCGCCTGGTCGAGATCGCGCTGTACGATCCGAGTGCTTCGGTGCGCGCCCGCGCGGCAGACGCGGCGGACGACCTGCGGACCTTCCTGGGCTGGGAGTTCGAGCGGCCACCCGCGCAGGAGTCGAAGTGATGAACGTGCGCGTACGAGTGGCGCTGCCGCGCGACGCCGCCCCGGTGGCGGCGATCTACGCGCCGATCGTGCGCGACACCGCGATCTCGTTCGAGGTGGAGCCGCCCGACGCCGCCGAGATGAGGCGCCGGATCGAGCACACGCTCGAGGCGCTGCCGTGGCTGGTCGCCGAGCGGGAAGATGGCGTGATCGGCTACGCGTACGCGGCGAGCCACCGCTCGCGTGCGGCCTATCGCTGGTCGGTCGACGTATCGGTGTATGTGGCCGAAACCGCGCGCGGCCAGGGTGTCGGCCGCGCGCTCTACCGGCCGCTGCTCGCGTGGCTCGGCGCCCAGGGCTTCCACCGCGCTTACGCGGGCATCACGCTGCCGAACGCGGCGAGCGTCGCGCTGCACGAGTCGCAGGGTTTCGCGTCTGTCGCGCGCTACCGCGAGGTGGGCTGGAAGTGCGAAGCCTGGCACGACGTCGGCTGGTGGGAGCGGGAGCTCGCGACGCCGCGCGATCCGCCAGACGAGCCGCAGCCGTTCGAGCGCTGGCGCGGGAGCGACGCCGGAGTACGCGCACTCACCGCGCTCGCCGCCAAGGGCTGACGCTCGCCGCCCGCTACACTGCGCGCCGATGGACGACGGCGGATGGGGCGCTCGCGATCCTGCGGGTCGCCAGGCGGGAGGCGGAATGAGCCGCCGCCTGGCCGCGATGCTCGCCGCGCTAGCGGCGCTCGCAGCGTCGGCCTACGTGGCTGCTGCGGCGCCGCCCGTGCCTCCGACGGTGATCGTGGTCTCGCTGGACGGCGTCCGCCACGACTACCTGGACCGCGGCCCGTTCCCCGCACTCGACCGCATCGCGCGCGAAGGGCTGCGCGCCGGCCGACTCGTCCCGGTGTATCCCGCGAGCACCTTTCCGGGGCACGTTTCGCTGGCCACCGGAGCCAGGCCCGACGTACACGGCATCATCGACAACCAGTTCTGGGACCGCGCGCGCGGTGCGCGCTTCGACTACTCGAACGACGCGAGCTGGATCGAGGCCGAGCCGCTGTGGGCGGCGGCGGAGCGCCAGCACGTGCCCGCGGCCACCTTCTTCTGGGTGGGCTCCGAGACCGACTGGCGCGGCGTCGGTGCGCGCTACCGCGTCACGCCGTTCGATCCGAAGATCGGCGAGGCGGACAAGGTGGCCCGGATCCTCGCGTGGCTGGACCTGCCCGCGGCACAGCGACCGCGGCTCGTGATGACATGGTGGCACGGCGCCGATCACGCCGGCCACGCGAACGGGCCCGACCACCC
>Ga0184637_10002403_pt1 | contig 12046 bp, 8 predicted proteins | sample PLM3_127_b2_FD_133143 | JGI IMG/M metagenome (GOLD analysis project Ga0184637, IMG submission 133143) | Groundwater sediment microbial communities from an aquifer in East River, Colorado, USA - PLM3_127_b2 | ecosystem: Environmental > Terrestrial > Soil > Riparian zone | place: USA: East River...
AGGGCGGCTTCCGGCCACACCACGATGCGGTTGCCCAGCGCACGCTTGGTCAGCTCTCGATACAACACCAGCGTCGCGTTGCGGTTATCCTCCTGCCACTTGAGGTCCTGCGAGATCGCGCCCTGCACCAGGCTCACGCTCAACGGATCACCGGCACGCGTGGTCCAGTCGAATCGTGTGAATCCCGCGCCCGCGCCCCACAGGAGCACGACGACCATCACCGCCATCGCGCGCGCCGTTCCTTTCTCGCGGATCACGGCGACGAGCGCACCGGCGGAGATCATCACGAGCAGGCTCAGGCCGTAGACACCCACGAGTGGCGCAAATCCGGCAAGCCACGAATCGATCTGGCTGTAGCCCAGCGCCAACCACGGGAAGCCGCTGAAGAGCCACCCTCGCAACCATTCGACGGTTACCCACAACGCCGGCAATGCAAGCAGCCAGCGAATCAGACCGGACCGAGGCAGCCAGCGCGCGGCGAGATAGCCGACCACCGCGTGATAAACGCCCATGATGGCCACCAGCGACAGCATCAACAGGATCGCGACCCACAACGGCGCTTTGCCGAAGACGTGAACGCTGGTGTAGAGCCAGTAGGTACCGGCGAGAAACGTTCCGGCGCCAAACCAGAACCCGAGCCCCGCGGCGCGACGCGGTGTAGCCCCTTCCCACAGCAGCAACAGCGCCGCCGGGCAGAGAACGCCCAAGGGAAAGATCCCGAACGGCGCGAACGCCGCCGAAAGCAAGCCGCCAAGCGCGAACGCAAGCAGTGCGCCGAAGCGAAGGGGTGCCAGGTCGGGGGTTTCGGGGTTATTTCCCGCCCGCTTGTCGTTTGTCATTCGATCACTGTACCGAATAACCCCGAAACCCCCGACCTGGCACCTATTCAGGCCGCTCAGGAATGTCGCGCGGAGTGGTGACGCGGAGCGTATCGATGCGCCGCCGATCGGCGCGCTGGACGCGGAATTCGATTCCGTCCACCGTCACCGTATCACCGCGACGCGGCAACCGTCCGAGCTGGTGCGTGACCAGCCCGCCGATGGTGTCGAATTCCTCGTCGGTGAAATCCGTGCCGAAGTATTCGTTGAAATTCTCGATCCGCGTGAGCGCGCGCACCAGAAACGTCCGTGCGCTCTCACGCCTTATCGGCTGGTCGTCCTCGACGTCGTACTCGTCATCGATCTCGCCCACGATCTGCTCGATCACGTCCTCGATCGTCACCAGCCCCGATACGCCACCGTATTCGTCGACGACGATGGCCATGTGGTTGTGGCTCTTACGAAACTCCTTCAGCAGCACGTCGAGCCGCTTGCTCTCCGGCACGACCACCGCGGGACGGAGGAATTCCTTGATGTCGAAATCCTGGGTGCGCTCGGGCTGCGCGAAGAAACGCAGCATGTCCTTGGCGAGCAGGATGCCGAACACCTGGTCGCGATCCTCACCGATCACCGGAAAGCGCGAGTGACCCGATTCCACCACCACCGGAAGCATCTGTTCCGGCAGATCCTCGCGTTGGAGCACGACCATCTGCGAGCGCGGCACCATGATGTCGCGCACCTGCGTATGTCCGACTTCGAGCACGCCCTCGATCATGGCGAGCGACTCGGCGTCGATCATTCCCCGCCGGCTGGCCTCGCGCAGCCCTTCGATGAGCTCCTCGCGGTCGCGGGGCTCGCGGCCGATGCCCTGCGTCAGGCGACGCAGCCAGCGTCCGGTCGAACTCGATTGATCGTCTGCCATGGGTGATGGCGCGCTAGCGCGCGGCCTCGTACGGGTCGGGAAAATCGAGCGCGGCGAGAACGCGCCGTTCACGCCGCTCCATTCGCAAGGCAGCGGCGCTCTTATCGTGATCGTAGCCCAGCAGGTGCAACGTGCCGTGCACGATCATGTGGGCCCAATGTGCCGCGCGCGACTTGTGCTGAGCACCCGCCTCGCCTGCAACGACCGGCGCACAGAGGACCAGATCTCCGAGCAGCCGGCGGCCGTCCGCATGTCGCACGGTCGCCGGGAACGACAACACGTTGGTCGGCTTGTTGTGGCGGCGGTAACGACGATTGAGACGGTGGCTCTCGGCCTTGCCGACGACGCGCACCGCAATCTCCCACGCTCCACGACGCCGACCCAGCGCCGCGCGGATCCAGCGAGCAATGTGCCTGCGAGAGGGGACCCAGGGTTTGCGTGTGGCGTAGAGCACAGTGATTTCAACGCTCACGGAAATTGTCCGCCTTACCCCTCACCCCGGCCCTTTCCCCAAAATGGGGAGAGGGGGCGGATTTCGGTCTCACGATTTCTGCTCCTCATAGGCCTGTACGATCCGCTGCACCAGCGGATGGCGCACCACGTCGCGCGCGTTGAAGAACGTGAAGGCGACGCCCTCGACGCCCTTGAGCACCTCGATGACGTGCTGCAAACCCGAGACGCGGTTCGCCGGCAGGTCCGTCTGCGTGATGTCGCCCGTCACCACCGCTTTGGAGCCGAAGCCGATGCGCGTCAGGAACATCTTCATCTGCTCGATGGTGGTGTTCTGTGCTTCATCGAGGATGATGAAGGCATCGTTGAGCGAGCGGCCGCGCATGAACGCGAGCGGCGCCACTTCGATGACCGCGCGCTCGGTGAATCGGGCGACGCGGTCGAAGCCCAGCATTTCGTAGAGCGCGTCATACATCGGCCTGAGATACGGATCGACCTTCTGCGCCATGTCCCCGGGCAGGAATCCGAGACGCTCGCCCGCCTCGACTGCCGGGCGCACCAGCACGATGCGGCGCACGCGGTCCGCCTGCAGGGCCTCGACTGCACACGCCACGGCGAGATAGGTCTTGCCGGTTCCAGCGGGACCGATGCCGAACGTCAGGTCGAAATTGCGGATGTTGGCGAGATACTGTTTCTGGTTGGGCCCGCGGGCCTGGATACCGCCGCGATGCGTGCGGACCGCGAGCTCATCGCCCGGCTGCGCCGACCCCGCCGGCGCGCCGCTCATGCCGAGCTCGCGGATCGACAGGTGCACCCTTTCCGGCGTCACGTCACCTGACTTCGTGTGCGCGAACAGATCTTTCAGGAGCTGCTCCGCGCCGTTGGCCGCGTTGGCTTCGCCGGAAACCAGGAAATGATTGCCGCGATGGCGGATGTCAACGCTCAAGCCCTCTTCGATCTGGTGCAGGTGCTCATCGAGAGGACCGCACAGGTTCTGCAGCCGCGCGTTGTCGGCGGGCTCGAGCTCAAAGTCGCGGGTCGCGAGTTCCGAGGCCAACTGTCCCCTAGCCTGCGGCCCGTAGCCGTTGCGCGTCGGCGGCATCCGCAATGCCCGCCAGCCTGCCCCGCAGACTGTTGGGCTGCGCTTCCGTGATGACGACGTCGACGAAGCGATTGAGAAGCGAGTCCGGGCCGGTGAAGTTCACCCAGCGGTTGTTCTCGGTGCGCCCTGCAAGCTGGCGCGGACTCTTTTTCGAGTGCCGCTCGACCAGCACGCGCTGCGTGGTCCCGACCATGCGCTCGCTGAGCGCGCGCGCGTGCGCATTGATCCTGGCCTGGAGCAGCGCGAGACGCTTGAGCTTTTCCTCCTCTGTCACTTCGTCCGGGAGCGAGGCCGCGGGCGTTCCGGGTCTGCGGCTGTAGACGAAGCTGAAAGACTGATCGAATCCGATATCGTCGATGAGCTTGAGCGTGGCTTCGAAATCACGCTCGGTCTCACCGGGGAAACCGATGATGAAATCGGAAGTGACGCTGATGTCGGGGCGCGCGGCGCGCAGCTGCGCGATCTTTGCCTTGTACTCGAGCACCGTGTAACCGCGTTTCATCTGCGCCAGGATCCGGTCTGAGCCACATTGCACCGGCAGGTGCAGGTGGTTTGCGAGCTTCGGCACGTTGGCGTAGGCCTCAACCAGGCTCGCGTCGAACTCCGCCGGGTGCGAAGTGGTGAAACGAATTCGTTCGATGCCCTCGATGCCCTCGACGTAGTGAATGAGCGTCGCGAGGTCCACCACGGTGCCGTCGCTCATCGGCCCCGCGTAAGCGTTGACGTTCTGTCCGAGCAACGTCACCTCGCGCACACCCTGGGCGGCCAGCGCTGTGACTTCCGCCAGCACCTGGTCGAAGTGGCGGTTCATCTCTTCGCCGCGCGTGTAGGGCACGACGCAGAAGGAGCAGTACTTGCTGCACCCTTCCATGATCGACACGTACGCGGTCGCGCCCTCGGCGCGTGGCTCGGGCAACGAGTCGAACTTTTCGATCTCGGGAAAGCTCACGTCCACGACCGGCCGGCCGTGCGCCTTGAGCTCGCGGATCATGTCGGGTAGCCGGTGCAGGGTCTGCGGCCCGAAAACCAGGTCGACGAAAGGAGCACGCGCCGTGATGCCGTCGCCTTCCTGACTGGCCACGCAACCGCCGACGCCGATGATGACGTGCGGCCGGGCCTGCTTGATGCGACGCCACTCGCCCAGCAGCGAAAACACCTTTTCCTGCGCCTTTTCGCGCACCGAGCAGGTGTTGACGAGCAGGACATCCGCGGATTGGGGATCCTCGGTCAGCTCGAGCCCTTCCGCTGCGCGGAGCACGTCCGCCATGCGCGCGGAGTCGTACTCGTTCATCTGGCAACCGAAGGTTTTTACGAACAGCCGGCCTGGCATTGCGCTCCTCTCGACGGGGGCGAAAGGTTAGCGGTTCGGGATGAATAAATGAAGGCGGCGGACGGCGCCAGTGTATCCGCCGAAAACCTTAAAAGCCTTAATAAACAGCTTGTTAGGTTCTCAATGGGACTTGCGATAGAGATGCACGAAGCGGTCGGTCTTGAAGCGCACCGCCGGATCGAACACGACCTTGCCTGGATCGTCGTCCGGGTTGCGCAGACCATCGAAGCTGCCATCGAAGCGAAAACCGCGACTCGTGATGTCCGAGCGCGCGAAGGCCTCCTCGATGCGATGCAGATCCTGCGCGGCGCTCTTGCCGGTTCCGGCCCTGGCCGAGTGATCGACGATCAGGAATACACCGTTGCGCTTGAGCGCCGCGTGCAGTTGATCGAGAAAGTGCGCCGCATCGATCTCCGGCCAGCCACCGAGCGGATCCGCATGGTAGAGATCGTGGTAAGACAGGACGATCAATATCGCATCGAGCGAATTCTCTCCGAGCTTGAGATCACAGCTCTCGATCACCGAGCGATGCACGTTTGGCAGCCGGCCGGTGGTAAAACGCGTCTTGATGTCGTCGCGCGCGTAGTTTTCGTAGGGGACATTGTTGACCAGCAGGACTTCGCCCTGCGGGCCGACGACGTAGCTGATGAGCTCGCTGTAATAGCCGCCGCCGCCGAAGACATCGGCGACCCTCATCCCCGGCTTGAAACCGGCAAACGCCATCACCTCCGCGGGCAACTCGCGCGCATCGCGCTCGCGATCCTGGCTGCTGCGCCCTTCGTGCGCCACGGCCTGGGCATAAATCGTGCTTTCAGCTGCGGCCGGCGCCTCCAGCGCGATGAATGTCAGTACCGGGAAGATCCAGTTACGCATGGGTCCTTAGAACGGAATGTCGTCGTCGAAGTCCTCGCGCTCGGTGGTGCTGGCGGGTTCGGCCGCACCGGTCTTCGCGGCGGGCCGCGACTCGGCACCGGCACCCGCGCCGGCTGCGCCTCCACGACCGCCGAGCATCTGCATGTCGTTGCCGATGATCTCGGTGCTGTAGCGATCATTGCCCTGCTTGTCCTGCCACTTGCGCGTGCGCAGCCTTCCCTCGATGTACACCTGCGAGCCCTTGCGCAGGTACTCGCCGGCGACTTCGGCGAGCCTGCCGAAGAGCGCGACGTTGTGCCACTCGGTGCGTTCCTGCCATTCGTTGCTCTGTTTGTCCTTGTAGCCCTCGGTGGTGGCGATGCGCAGGTTGGCGACCGATGTGCCGCTCGGCATCGACTTGGTCTCCGGATCCGCGCCAAGGTGGCCGATGAGAATGACTTTATTGATGCCGCGGGCCATGGCGATCTCCGTGAGTGACGTGGGAATCGTGCAGAACGGGCGGCGTATTCTATTCGGGCGCGTTCGCCGCCGCATCCACGCCGGGTGCGCAATGTGCCAGAAATGCGCCCGCCTGCCTACCCGGATCGGCCCGCTCCGCCTTTGCGCCGCACTTGACGGCGCGGGTATAGTGCCCGGTCGCACTCCAGTATTTGTTGCCGCCCTGACGATTCCGACCATGTCTGCGTCCTTAATTCGCATTCGCGGCGCGCGCACGCACAACCTGCGCAACGTCGACCTGGACCTGCCACGCGAGCAATTGATCGTGTTCACGGGGCTCTCGGGCTCGGGCAAGTCTTCGCTCGCCTTCGACACCATCTACGCCGAAGGACAACGTCGCTACGTCGAATCGCTGTCGGCCTACGCGCGGCAATTCCTGTCGATGATGGAAAAGCCCGACGTCGACCACATCGAGGGCCTGTCGCCCGCGATCTCGATCGAACAGAAATCCACCTCGCACAACCCGCGCTCGACCGTGGGCACGGTGACCGAGATCTACGACTACCTGCGGCTGCTCTATGCACGCGCCGGTATCCCGCACTGCCCCGACCATGGGCAGGAGCTTGCGGCGCAGACGGTCAGCCAGATGGTCGACCAGGTCCTGAAGATCCCGGAAGGCACACCGCTGGCACTGCTGGCGCCGATCGTCACCGGACGCAAGGGTGAGCATGTGGAGCTGATCGGGGAATTGCGCAGCCAGGGTTTCGTGCGCGCCCGGATCGACGGCAAGCTGGTCGAGCTCGACGATCCGCCCAAGCTCGAAGTCAAGCGCAAGCACACGATCGAAGTCGTGGTCGATCGCTTCAAGGTGCGTGCGGATCTCGCGCAGCGACTCGCGGAATCGTTCGAAACCGCACTCAACGTCGGCGATGGCGTGGCGCGTGTCATGTTCCTGGACGAGCCGAAGCGCGAGGAACCGGTGTTTTCGGACCGCATGGCGTGCTCGATCTGCGGCTACAGCCTGTCCGAGCTCGAGCCGCGGCTGTTCTCATTCAACAACCCGGTCGGCGCCTGCAACGTTTGCGACGGCCTGGGTGTGAAGCAGTTCTTCGACCCGCAGCGCGTCGTGGGGCATCCGCATCTGAGTCTGGCGGGCGGCGCGGTGCGTGGCTGGGACCGGCGCAATGCGTATTACTTCCAGTTGATCCAGGCGCTCGCGCGGTATTACAAGTTCGACATCGAAACGCCCTGGGCGGAGCTCGGCCCCGAAGTGCAGGACACGCTGCTCAACGGCAGCGGCGCCCAGGAAATAGAGTTCCGCTACCTGAATGGCACGGGCGGTACGTTGCGCCGCAAGCATCGGTTCGAGGGGATCATTCCCAACCTCGAGCGGCGCTATCGCGAGACCGAGTCGCTCACGGTGCGCGAGGAACTTGCCAAGTACCTGAGCAACCGCCCCTGCCCGGAGTGCGGCGGCACGCGCCTCAACCGTGCCGCGCGCAACGTGTTCGTCGCCGGCAGCAACCTGCCGCATGTCACCCACCTGTCGGTCGGCGCAGCACTGGCGTTCTTCGCCAAGCTCACGCTCGAGGGCTGGCGCGGCGAGATCGCCGCCAAGATCGTCAAGGAAATCGCCGATCGGCTGCGCTTTCTGGCGAACGTCGGGCTCGAGTACCTCACTCTCGATCGCCGCGCCGAAACATTGTCGGGCGGTGAGGCGCAGCGCATCCGGCTCGCGAGCCAGGTGGGCTCGGGCCTCGTCGGCGTCATGTACATCCTCGATGAACCGTCGATCGGTCTGCACCAGCGCGACAACCAGCGGCTGCTGCAAACATTGGTGCGGCTGCGCGATCTGGGCAACACCGTGATCGTCGTCGAGCACGATGAAGAGGCGATCCGCAGTTCCGATCACGTGGTCGATCTCGGCCCCGGCGCGGGTGTGCACGGCGGACGCGTCGTGGCGCAGGGCACGCCGCGCGACATCGAACTCAACCCAGAGTCCATCACCGGCCAATATCTGTCGGGCCAGCTTGAGATCGCGGTTCCGAAGCACCGCACGCCCGCGGATGGACGCGTCCTGCGTGTGCTCGGCGCCACGGGCAACAACCTCAAGGCGATCACGGTCGAGATCCCGATCGGTCTGCTGACGTGCGTCACCGGCGTTTCAGGCTCAGGCAAGTCGACGCTGGTGAATGACACGCTGTACCGGCACGTGGCAGCCCGGTTGAACGATGCGTCGTACGACGCGGCGCCCTGCGATGGCGTCGAGGGCATCGAGCAAATCGACCGCGTGATCGAGATCGATCAGAGCCCGATCGGCCGCACGCCGCGCTCCAACCCGGCGACCTACACCGGGTTGTTCACTCCGATCCGCGAGCTGTTTGCCGCCATGCCCGAAGCTCGCGCGCGCGGCTATGAGCCCGGCCGCTTCAGCTTCAACGTCAAGGGCGGCCGCTGCGAGGCCTGCCAGGGCGACGGCGTGATCAAGGTCGAGATGCACTTCCTGCCAGACGTGTACGTGGCGTGCGACGTCTGCAAGGGCCGGCGTTACAACCGCGAAACGCTCGAGATCCGCTACAAGGGCCGCAACATCCACGAGGTCCTCGACATGACCATCGAGGACGCCTCGCGGTTCTTCCAGAACGTGCCGGTGGTCGCGGTCAAGCTGGCCACGCTCATGGATGTCGGGCTTTCCTACGTGCGACTGGGCCAGAACGCCACAACGCTTTCAGGCGGCGAGGCGCAACGCGTGAAGCTGGCGCGCGAACTCTCCAAACGCGCGACCGGACGCACGCTCTACATTCTCGATGAGCCCACCACGGGCCTGCACTTCCACGACATCGCGCAGCTGCTGCGGGTGCTGGAGCGGCTGCGGAACGAAGGCAATACGGTGATGGTGATCGAGCACAATCTCGACGTCATCAAGACCGCGGACTGGGTCGTCGACCTGGGGCCGGAGGGTGGCGATGGCGGCGGGGAGATCGTGGCGCTGGGAACCCCGGAGGAGCTCGCGGCGCATCCCACGTCTTACACGGGGAAGTATCTGAGAAGAGTGCTGGAAAGGGGAAGAAGGGAAGAAAAGCGGTTAGCCGTCAGCGGCTAACCGCTTAGTCACTTCCAACAGGTCGTGATGCCGTTCGGGCTCGACCCGCGGACGCCCACCTCGTTGATCGTGAAGGTCTGACAGGCGGTGTCATCAAGCTGACCGCCAGTGGCAGCGGCGCTGACATCGAAGTTCGGCACGGGCCGCCCTGCCACGTTGACTGCGACAGTAATCGTGTAGAAACCGTGTTCCGACGCCCGTGTCGCGCTCGCGGCGGGTGTCATGTTCAGCCCGGCCGGCCCGAAATCACCAGTGTAGGCAATGTTCTGAAGGAAGAACTTTTCCTGCGCGGTTCGAACGCGCAGCAGCTCTGCAGTCGCATCGCTGCGCTGCGCGCGCCGCAGATACGACCGATATGACGGAACTGCGATCGACGCGATGATGGAGAGCACCGCGACCACCACCATCAGCTCCATCAACGTCACGCCTCGTGCGCGGTGTTTCATGTCAGTCGGCTCCCGTTTCGTGCCAGAAGGTCTTGATGCGGCTGGTGAAGTTGGTGCAGGCACCCAGGACTTCGGCACCGTTCAAGCACACCACCGGGTCCGTCCCGTCACCGCCTCCCGGGAAGAGCATCACTGTCTCGGGCGCGATACCGCTCTGTGCCAGATCGCTATAGCGGTCTTCGACGGTCAGATCCGCATCGCCGTCACTGTCAGGATCGCTGATGACACCGTCCTGCTCGATGACGGGCGCGCCATCGTACGCGCTGATCACGTAGATGCGATTGCTGCCCGCGGCCGGTGTACAGACGTTGGCGGCCGCGGTCTGGTTCGGCAGATACGTCGGGAAGAAGATGCTGTTGTTGAAGGTGCGCGATTCGGCGAGCACTTTCTCACCCTCCCATCCGCCCGGCAGGCGGAGCTCCAGCTTCCAGCCCGGCACGTCGTCCGCCAGCGTCGGCGCGACGTTGTCGGTGATGTCGGCGAGATCGGCGTCCGTGATCGGCGTCAGCGAGCTGTACTGCAGCTGCGTCAGCTTGGTGAACGGCAGGTAATCGCGGATCGCGTAGAACCGGTCGTTGGTTCGGTCATCGAGCGGATGGCCGCGGTAGCCTGAGCCGAGCGCGATATTGAAGAACGTGCTCTTGCCGCGTCTCTTCATCAGCGCCACGTCAGTTGCGTTGTACAGGCGCCGGCTCTCGGACAGCGGCTGCGGCGCAGTGTAGGAATACGCGCCGAGGTTCGCGATCAAACCGCCCGTAACGAGCGAGGAGACCGCGTTGCCGTTGAAGATGTCGAAGCGGAACACCAGTCCGCCCATGTCACCGACGTACATGCGGTCGGCGAAGGTGTCGTCGTTGAGGTCGAACACCGACACGTTGCTCGGGATCGAATGCCGCATAGCGGAGATATTGAGATCGGCGCCCGTGCGCGACGCACGCCACAACAGCGCACCGGTCACCGCATCGACCATGTAGACGCTATTGCCGACAGAGTCGGTCTTGTAGGTGTAGCCGTCCTGGGTGTCGTCGTAGCCGCCGGCGAAGATCAGCACCAGCTTCTGCGTGTTCTGCGACGCACCGTTGATCGAGACCCGAGCGATCGCCGGCGACGACCAGCTCTGGCCCATATTCGGAAGCTCGGTCGCTCCGATGGTCCACAGATGCGTCGGATCATCGCGATCGGTGACGTCGATCGCGTAGTAGTTGCTGCCACCCCGGCGTTGGCCGAAGTACAGGAACACCTTGTCGCCGTCACCCGGCTCAACGACGCCGTTCTGGTCCACGTCGTACTTGAGCGCGCGGACCTCGGAATCCAGCGCGTACTGCTTGCTGGAAGTCGCCGTGCTCAGATAGAGAGGCAGAATGTTGCCGAGCAGGTCTTGCGGCATGAATGCCCACAGCTCATCGCCAGTCACCGCGTCGATGGCGTGCAGAAATCCGTCGTTGGTTGGCGAGTAGACCACCGCATCGGTGACGTCCGGTGAGCCCTGCGTGCCGCCGTAGATGACCACAGCCGGCTCGGCGTGCAGCGGGTCACCCATGTCCTTACGCGCCTCGAGCACGTCCGAATCGAGGTCCTCGTCCTGCACGTCACGGCCGCGCGCCCACTCGATCAGATCGTCGCGCGTAGGTTGGCCGACAGCGCCGACGCCGAGAACGGCGTCGCTGATCAAAATGTTGCTGACCAGCAGACGGTTGGTCGTCGCCGTGAGGTCCGACGCGCCAGCGTCAATATCGGTATAGACGTTGCGTGTTGCCGGATCGGTCGGTTGCCGTTTCGCGGCGCCGCCTTCCTTCACTTCGCGGCCGTCGGCAGAGCTCGACCAGATGCTGCGCGCACCGTCGGCGAAGAAGCCGGTGTTGGGATCCACGGCGGGATTGCCGTCCGCATCCACGATCTCGCCGTCGGTCACCATGTACTTCTTGACGTTTCCGGGCCAGCGGTAGGTGAGCTCCGGCCGGAACACCGACACATACAGGTCGGCCAGCGTCTGCGTGCGGTTGAACGCGTTCACGGACACAGAGGGAGCTGTAAACGTCGTATTGGTCGTCAGGATCTCGCTCACGATGCTAGTCAGCACCGCGGCAAGGCCCACCGTATTGTCGGCGCTGTAGAACTGGCCGCCACCACGGTTGGCGGTGGTCTGGAGCAGCGCGCTGCCCGTGACCTCAGGGCCGAAGCCGATCCAGTAGGAGGTCACATTCTGATTGCCAGGCTCTGTCGACTGGAGATCGGTTTCGTACAGGTACTCGGCCAGATCATCGAGACAGTGACCATCGCCGGACCCGTCGCAGCTGCTGCCCACGGTGGTCGCGAAGTCGGGCAAAGCCTCGATGTCATCGTCCGCGGTCACGTCCGAGGTCGGCAGACCGTCGGTGAGATAGACGATGAAGTTCTTCTGGCACGAGGTATCCATCGGGCTCTCATACAGACTCCGATTTCCTGTTTGCCGCGATTCCGTGACGCTCGGGAATTGGTCGCCATTGCTGGGCGAAATGCGGGAGTCGATGCCGTAGGCAACTCCGGTACCCATGAAGTACTTTGCGGCCTCATACAACGTCTCC
>Ga0184637_10002404_pt1 | contig 12045 bp, 14 predicted proteins | sample PLM3_127_b2_FD_133143 | JGI IMG/M metagenome (GOLD analysis project Ga0184637, IMG submission 133143) | Groundwater sediment microbial communities from an aquifer in East River, Colorado, USA - PLM3_127_b2 | ecosystem: Environmental > Terrestrial > Soil > Riparian zone | place: USA: East River...
CGGACTCGGTCTCGCGCAGCGTGGAGCGGGAAGGGGCGCAAGCTGCCGCAAGGAACACCGTGAAACGGGGCGCTCATGCTGTCGCTCCCGCACCCCAAGCTTCGCTGACCGTGTCGCGGCAGCCGTCCCTTCGGGTTGCGGCAAACTGCGGCGTCTGCCTCGTTGCACTCCTCGGCTTCGTAGTCCAAGCTACGACCTTCGTCGCGCGCCTCGCAGCCATCCGCATTTTGCTCGCAACGCGGCTCACGAAGGACTTAATCAGAGGTTCCTTATTTTTTTCCTCGCGATACCGATATAAAATAGCAATGACTAGAGGCATCCCGATGCGGTGAATGCAAAACTAGGGACAGCATGATGAGCAAAATTCCATTGACTGTGAACGGAGCCATGCAGTTGCGCACCGAATTGCAGCAACTCAAGACCGTGCAGCGGCCGGCGGTGATTGCCGCAATCGCCGAGGCGCGCACGCATGGGGATCTTTCCGAGAACGCCGAGTATCATGCCGCCAAGGAACGGCAAAGCTTCATCGAAGGACGCATCGCCGAACTCGAGACGAAACTGTCCAACGCAGAGATCATCAATCCCGCGCTCCTGGACGCGGACGGCTGTGCCGTCTTCGGCGCCACGGTGAAACTTGAAGACATGGAGAGCGGAGAAACCTTCACTTATCAGATTGTCGGCAACGACGAAGCGGACATCAAGCAGGGCAAAATTTCCATCAGTTCGCCCATCGCCCGGGCCCTGATCGGCAAATATCCCGGCGATGTCGCCGACGTACAGGCGCCCAGCGGAACGCGCCAGTACGAAATTTTGGACGTAAAGTATATATAAAAAGGATATATAATAAGTTATATGGGAAATCTTGCCGACAGCCTGCACTGGATTGCGGTGACCTTGTGGATCGGCGCGTTGTGGGCAATTGGTTACGTCGCCGCGCCGCTTCTCTTTGTCACGCTCGAAGACCGCGCTCTTGCCGGCATGCTTGCCGGGAAAATGTTTGGCGTGGTGGCCTACATAGGAATGGGTTGCGGGATTTATCTTCTGTTGTTTCGCCTGATAAGGCTGGGCGTCATGTCGTTCAGGCAGTCTTTTTTCTGGATCGTGCTGGCGATGCTGCTGTTAACGCTGCTTGGCCATTTTGGGGTGCAGCCGATACTGGAAGCCGTGAAACATCAGGCGCTGCCCAGGGCAGTCGCGGAAAGCGTTTTGCAGGACCGTTTTGCCGCCTGGCACGGCGTTTCCAGCGCGCTTTACGTGCTACAAAGCGTGCTCGGCTTGGTTCTGGTTTTGCAGCAGCCAACTGCCGCTCCGTAAGGTTTATCTGCTGATGCGGGGACGTGCCTTTGAGGGGTCTGCGCGCCTGAAGTCCACCTAAGGGACCACTGATTAAGTCCTCCGCGGAGCGCAACGACGCAAGCGCTGCATTGCGCCGAAACCCGGTCGGGACGGCTGCCGTGACACGGTCAGCGAAGCTTGGGGTGCGGGAGCGGCAGCATGAGCGCACCGTTTTACGGTGTTTCTTGCAGTAGCTTGCACCCCTTCCCGCACCACGCTGCGCGAGTCCGAGTCCGGGGCGCCTTTCCGGGCGATCTGCTTTGTCGCTCGCCTTGCCAAGGAGATTAACCCTTGGCTGCGCCTTGCTTCGCGTGTGGCTCGCGGACCGTCGCGCGTCGGAATGTGCGCAGGGGAGCGAGCGCAGCGCCGCCTCCGGGTCGCACTGCCGAGGCTCCGCCTGCGGCGGCGCTACCGTGAAAAGCCAGCGTCGCGCCCTCGTGGGACTTAATCAGAGGTTCCCTAATGAAGCGTTCTAAAACCAGCAGCGCCTGGATGCGCGAGCACGTCAACGATTTTTATGTCAAAAGCGCCAAACAGCAGGGTTTCCGCTCGCGCGCCGCGTTCAAGCTCATGGAAATTGACGAGCGCGACCGGCTGTTGGCACCGGGCATGACGGTGGTGGACCTGGGTGCCGCGCCGGGAGGCTGGTCGCAAGTGGCGGTCGAAAAGGTAGGCGCGCGCGGCAAAGTCATCGCGCTTGATATCCTGCAGATGCAGCCGATTGCCGGAGCGGATTTCATTTGCGGGGATATGCGCGAAGACGCCGTGTTAGAGGAACTGCGCAGCAAGCTTCAGGGGAAAGCAGCAGACCTTGTGATTTGCGACATGTCACCCAATATTACCGGAGTGGCAAGCCACGATCAGGCACGGACCACGGAGCTTGCCGAACTTGCGCTGGAGTTTTCAACAAAAGTGCTGAAACCACAAGGCGGGCTGCTGGTCAAAGTCTTTCAGGGCGAAGATTTTGAAGATTTCTTGAAAGCCATGCGCCGCCGCTTCCAAGAAGTGATATCGCGCAAGCCCGGGGCCTCGCGCGGAAGTAGCAGCGAGATTTACTTGCTGGGCAAGGGCTTGCGGCAGCTTAAACAGGCTGACACAAGGTGATAAATAAGGATAGAATGGGTTATAAGACTTTTCCCGTTTTCCGGGCGTTTAGGAGCAAATTTGAATAATTTAGTGAAAAACATGGCGATCTGGCTGGTGATTGCGCTGGTGCTCATGACGGTATTCAACCAGTTCAGCGTGCGGCAGTCCGTGCAGGCGCCGATGGAGTATTCGCAATTCATAGACGAGGTGAAGCAGGGCCACGTCGCCAAAGTCACCATTGAGGGGCGCACTCTCAAGGGAGTCAAGACCGACGGCAAGCGCTTCACCACCTATTCGCCTTCCGATCCCTGGCTGGTGAGCGACCTCCTGAAAAACGGCGTTATCATCGAGGCCAAGCCGGATGAAGAGCCTTCGCTGCTGGTGAATATTTTCGTTTCCTGGTTCCCGATGCTGCTTTTGATCGGCGTGTGGGTATTCTTCATGCGCCAGATGCAGGGCGGCGGGCGCGGCGGCGCGTTCTCTTTCGGCAAGAGTCGCGCGCGCATGATGGATGAATCGAACAATCTGGTGACGTTTGTCGATGTCGCCGGGTGCGAAGAAGCCAAAGAAGAAGTTGCTGAACTGGTGGATTTCCTGCGCGATCCTGGCAAATTCCAGAAACTCGGCGGGCGTATTCCGCGCGGCGTGCTGATGGTGGGCAATCCGGGCACCGGAAAAACGCTACTGGCGCGTGCAATCGCCGGTGAAGCCAAGGTGCCGTTCTTCAGCATTTCCGGTTCCGAGTTCGTGGAAATGTTCGTCGGTGTCGGCGCGGCGCGGGTGCGCGACATGTTCGAGCAGGCGAAAAAACATGCGCCGTGCATCGTGTTCATTGATGAAATCGACGCCGTGGGCCGCCAGCGCGGCGCGGGGTTGGGCGGCGGCAATGACGAGCGTGAACAAACGCTAAACCAGTTGCTGGTGGAGCTGGACGGATTCGAGACCGGCGTCGGCGTGATCGTGATTGCAGCGACCAACCGTCCCGATGTGCTCGATCCGGCGCTATTGCGCCCCGGGCGCTTTGACCGTCAGGTGGTGGTACCGCTTCCCGACATCCGCGGCCGCGAGCAAATTCTCATGGTGCATATGCGCAAAGTACCGATTGCGCCCGACGTGCGCGCCGACATTTTAGCGCGCGGCACGCCCGGCTTTTCCGGCGCCGATCTGGCGAATCTCGTAAACGAGGCGGCGCTGTTTGCCGCGCGGTTCAACAAGCGCCTGGTGGACATGGATGACTTCGAGCGCGCCAAGGACAAAGTCATCATGGGCACGGAACGCCGCTCCATGGTGATACCGGAACACGAGCGCCGCAACACCGCTTACCATGAGTCAGGGCATGCGGTGGTGGCGAAGCTTTTGCCGAAAACCGATCCGGTGCACAAGGTCACCATTATTCCTCGTGGCCGCGCTCTTGGAGTCACGATGCAGCTTCCACAAGAAGACCGTTACAGCATGGACCGCGAGCATATCCTGCAAAACATCGCGGTGCTGTTCGGCGGGCGCATCGCCGAAGAAATTTTCATGGAGCAGATGACCACAGGCGCTTCCAATGACTTCGAACGCGCTACTGAGCTGGCGCGGCGCATGGTCACGCAATGGGGCATGTCCGATGCCCTGGGGCCGATGGTTTACGGCGAGAACGAGGGCGAAGTATTCCTCGGCCGCTCCATCACCACGCACAAGAATGTGTCTGAAACGACAATGCAGAAAGTGGACGCAGAAATACGCCGCATTGTTGACCAGCAATACGCGCTGGCGCGCAAGCTCATTGAGGAAAACCGCGACAAGGTGGAAGCGATGGCGAAGACGCTTTTGGAGTGGGAAACCATAGATTCCGACCAGATTAACGACATCATGGAAGGCAGGCCGCCACGGCCGCCCAAGCCGGTGCAGACGCCACAACCGGCGCAAGACAATACTTCCTCCGGCGCTGCAGCCAAGCCGCAGCCGGCGCAGGAAACCAGAAATTCATAAAGAGTGAGGGGTGAGGGGTAAAAGCCGAGGAACCTCACGCCTCACTCCTCACATGTATCTTAGTTGCGGTAAATTCAAGCTCGATTTGTCCCGTCCCCTGATCATGGGGATCGTCAATGTCACCCCCGATTCTTTCTCCGACGGCGGCTTGCATGCCACGACCGAGGCTGCAGTCGCGCATGCCTTGCGCCTGATTGAGGAGGGCGCGGACATACTCGATATCGGCGGTGAATCCACCCGCCCCGGATCACAACCGGTGCCGCTGGATGTGGAGCTCAAGCGGGTGCTGCCGGTGCTCGAAGGATTGAAACATGTCAACGCGCCGCTTTCGGCAGATACCCAGAAACCGGAAGTGATGCGCGAAGCGTTGCGCGTCGGCGCGAGCATGATCAACGATGTCAATGCTCTGGCCGCGGCCGGCGCGCTGCAGGCCGTGGCGAAGAGCGAAGCCGCAGTATGCCTGATGCACAAGCAGGGTGAGCCGTTGACCATGCAGGTAAACCCGCAATACCATGACGTGGTTGCGCAGATCAAGGCTTTTCTGGGTTCCCGTGTCGAAGCGGCGCTTGCGGCAGGGATAGCGCGGGAACGCATCGTCATTGATCCCGGCTTTGGTTTTGGCAAGACCGTGGAGCACAATCTGGTTTTGCTGCGCAACCTGGAGCAGTTCAGGGAGCTCGGCGTGCCGCTGCTCGTGGGTCTTTCGCGCAAATCGGCTTTGGGTAAAATCGCCAGCAGGGACATCGGCGAGCGGATTTATTCAAGCGTGGCCGCCGCGCTGATTGCGGTGATGAAAGGAGCGAAAATCGTGCGGGTGCATGATGTGGGAGCGACCCGGGATGCGCTGGCGGTCTATAATGCGTTGAACGCTGAATAAAATTTAAAAATTTATGGCTCGAAAATATTTCGGTACTGACGGCGTGCGCGGCAGGGTGGGTGAACCGCCGATAACGCCGGAACTGGTGATGCATCTCGGCTATGCCGCGGGGAAGGTATTGGCTTCCGCGGACTGGCATCTGGCGCAAGGCGAGCGTCCCAGCGTGCTGATTGGCAAAGACACCCGCATTTCCGGCTACATGCTGGAATCGGCGCTGCAGGCGGGATTGTCAGCGGCAGGCGTGGACATCCACCTTTCCGGACCGATACCGACTCCGGCAGTGGCTTATCTTACTCGGGCACTGCGGTTGCAGGCGGGCATCGTGATCTCCGCTTCGCACAATCCCTACGAAGACAACGGTATCAAGTTTTTCTCGGCAAGCGGCAATAAGCTCCCCGACAAAGTGGAGCGTGCCATTGAAGCGGCGCTTGACGACCCCATCAAAACCATGCCTTCCGCCGCTTTGGGCAGGGCGCGCAGAATCAACGACGCGGCCGGGCGTTACATCGAGTTTTGCAAAAGCACTTTTCCTACCGAGATGGATCTGCGCGGCCTGCGCATCGTGGTGGACTCGGCGCAGGGCGCGACATACCACATCGCGGCGCATGTGTTTCACGAGCTGGGCGCGGATGTGGTGGCGATAGGCAACCAGCCCGATGGCTTGAACATCAATCAGGAATGCGGCGCTACTTACCCCAAGGCGCTGCAGGACGCGGTGAGGCAGCAGCGTGCCGATCTGGGAATCGCGCTGGATGGCGACGGCGACCGGCTGCTGATGGCAGACAGCGCGGGAAAAACCTACGACGGCGATCAGTTGCTGTATATCATCGCCAGGCACCGCAAGCAGCAAGGCACGCTCAAGGGCGGCGTGGTGGGAACGCTCATGACCAATCTCGGTATGCAGCGCGGCCTGGAAAAAATCAAAGTGCCGTTTGCCCGTGCCGCAGTGGGCGACCGTTATGTGCTGGAACTCATGCATAGCCGCGGCTGGCACCTGGGCGGAGAGAATTCAGGGCACATCATCTGTCTCGACAAGCATACCACCGGCGATGGCATCGTCTCTGCGCTGCAGGTATTGCACGCGCTGCGCGCTTATCGGACGGACATGGCGCATTTGACCCGTGAGCTTGCGCTCTATCCGCAAGTGCTGGTGAATGTCAAAGTCGCTAAAGGATTTAATTTCCGCAACCAGCGGCCGGTGAGGAATGCGCTCAGCGAGGCGAAAGCGGATCTCGGCGACAAGGGCCGCGTGCTGTTGCGCGCTTCGGGCACCGAGCCGGTAGTGCGGGTGATGGTGGAGGGCAAGCCCCGAGCCAAAGTCAAGCAATGGGCCGCCACCATTGCCCAAGCGGTGCGCGAAGCAGCCGCAAAATAAAACATTTTTTCCGCGCGCGAATTTTGCGCGCCGCAAGCATCTGCAAAACCTTGCAGCTGTTTCCATCAGGTTGTTTACCACATTGTTTTCCAGGCACTAAATCCGCTTCATTCCAGCGCGTCTGTTGCGAGCCGAAATTGACCCTGGGGTCATTCAAAGGTAAAATTTACAGGGTTTTTCGGTAAGGATGCTGATGCGCCAAAAGCTGGTTGCCGGCAACTGGAAAATGCATGGCAGCCTTGTGCAAAACAAGGTATTGCTCGATGCCCTGGTAACCGGCCTGAAATCGGTGCGCAAGGTGTCGTGCGCGGTGTGCGTGCCCTACCCTTATCTGTTTCAGGCGCGGATTATCCTGCACGACAGCAACATCGCCTGGGGCGCGCAGAATTTGAGCGCGTTTGATTACGGGGCTTACACCGGCGAAGTGTCGGGGCCGATGCTCAAGGACTTCGGCTGCCGCTATGTGATCGTCGGGCATTCGGAGCGCCGCACGCTGCAAGGCGAAGACAGCCCCTTGGTGGCACAGAAGTTCAAGGCGGCGCAGGCCGCGGGCTTGATACCGATTTTATGCATTGGTGAAACCTTGGCAGAGCGCGAAGCGGGGGCCACTGAACAAGTTGTGGCAGGGCAGCTCGAAGCGGTGCTGGAGCTTGCCGGAATCGCAGCGATGACCAGCGCCGTGGTGGCGTACGAACCGGTATGGGCGATCGGCACCGGGAAAAATGCCACCCCCGAGCAGGCGCAGGCGGTACATACTTTTATTCGCCAGGGAATCGCGGCGCGGAATCTGGATGTCGCGCGGCAATTGCTGATTTTATACGGCGGCAGCGTAAAGGCCGGCAATGCTGCGCAGCTTTTCGCCATGCCGGATATCGACGGCGGCCTGGTCGGCGGGGCATCGCTCAATGCAGATGAATTTTTGGCGATTTGCGCCGCGGCGCAGTAGTTAACTTGGAGATGATTTTTTGGAAACCTTGATTTGGATTGTGCATGTCCTGACCGCCCTTAGCATCATCGGCCTGGTGCTGCTGCAGCATGGCAAGGGGGCAGATGCCGGCGCGGCCTTTGGCAGCGGCGCCTCGGGGAGTATTTTCGGTGCCAGCGGCTCGGCCAATTTCCTGAGCCACACCACTGCGGTGCTGGCGGCGGTGTTTTTTCTGACCAGCCTGGGGTTGACTTACTTTTCCAGCCACAAGAGCGAAAACAAGGGCGTGATGGAGCTGCGCAAGGAGGTTCCCGCGGCGCCTGCGGATAAAGCACCTGCGGACCAGGCGCCTGCGGCGCCAGCGGCGGAAGGCGACTCCAAGGCGAAAGACATACCAAAGTAAACGTGAGGAGCGAGGAGTGAGGTGTGAGGAGTACCAACGGCGAGTAGGTCAAGACGGGGATTTACTCCTTTCCCCTCACTCCTAACACCTTACCGAATTTAGCGCCGATGTGGTGGAATTGGTAGACACGCCGTCTTGAGGGGGCGGTGGCGAGAGCCGTATGAGTTCGAGTCTCATCATCGGCACCATGCATTGAGAATTCCGGCAGCGCGCTGAACTCATGAGTGACACCGGGTCTAAACCATAAGGCAGGGGTTGTTCGACAGCTTTTGCGCCCGGACAACCCAGAACCATTTATGCTGGAAAATTATTTTCCGATCTTGTTGTTTATCGTCGTCGGCCTTGCCGTCGGTGTCGGTCCCATGGTCCTGGGCTGGCTTATAGCGCCAAACCGCCCGGACAGCGAAAAACTCTCCCCTTATGAATGCGGGTTCGAAGCATTTGAGGACGCGCGCATGAAATTCGACGTGCGCTATTACCTTATCGCCATTCTGTTCATCCTGTTCGACCTGGAAATCGCTTTTCTTTTTCCCTGGGCGGTGGCGCTCAAGGAAATCGGCATGTTTGGTTTTGTGGCAATGCTGGTGTTCCTGGCGGTCCTGGTGGTGGGATTCATCTATGAGTGGATGAAGGGGGCGCTGGAATGGGAATAGAAGGTGTACTGGAAAAAGGCTTTATCACCACCACCGCCGACAAGCTGATCAACTGGACGCGCACCGGCTCATTGTGGCCGATGACTTTTGGACTCGCCTGCTGCGCGATAGAAATGATGCACGCCGGCGCTTCGCGCTATGATCTCGACCGCTTCGGCGTCGTGTTCCGTCCCAGTCCGCGCCAGTCGGACGTGATGATTGTCGCCGGCACGCTGTGCAACAAGATGGCGCCGGCGCTCAGAAAAGTGTATGACCAGATGGCCGAGCCGCGCTGGGTGATTTCCATGGGCTCGTGCGCCAACGGCGGCGGCTATTACCATTATTCCTATTCCGTGGTGCGCGGCTGCGACCGCATCGTGCCGGTGGATATCTATGTGCCGGGCTGCCCGCCCACTGCAGAAGCCCTGCTTTACGGCATTATCCAGCTGCAAAACAAGATCAAGCGCACCAACACCATCGCCCGCTGATGATCATATCGTTTATTCATCAGGCATCTAATAATGACCGTCAAGCTAGAAAATCTTAGCGCACGCCTAAAAAGCGCTTTGGGTGGGCGTATTGTCAAACTTAGCGAAGCGGTTGGAGAACTCACCATCACGGTCAAGCCTGCGGACTGGTTTTCAGCGGCGCAGGTTTTGCGCGACGATGCTGAGTTGCGCTTTGAGCAGCTGATTGATTTGTGCGGCGTGGATTACCAGGATTACGGGGACGGGACCTGGAACGGGCCGCGCTTCGCAGTGGTCTGTCATCTGCTGTCGCTCACCCACAACTGGCGGCTGCGTCTCAAGGCTTTTGCCGAAAACGATGATTTCCTGGTGTTCGATTCGCTGCTTCCGCTTTGGCCATCCGCCAACTGGTTCGAGCGCGAAGCGTTTGATCTGTTCGGCATCGTGTTCACCGGGCATCCCGACTTGCGGCGCATCCTCACCGATTACGGTTTTATCGGCCACCCATTCCGCAAGGACTTTCCGCTCTCCGGCAACGTGGAAATGCGCTACGACCCGGACCAGCAGCGCGTGATTTACCAGCCGGTGTCCATCGAGCCGCGCGACGAAGTGCCGCGCATCATCCGTGAAGAGCAATACGGTGATCTGGGTACGAAGCAATGAATGACGACGTGAAAATCTTGAACCGCAGAGGTCGCAGAGTAATGCTTGTATTAGACAGTTTTTCCTCTGCGTTCTCAGCGTCCTCTGCGATTAAGGCTTTTTGCTTTTATGGCAGAAATACGTAATTACACCATGAATTTTAGTTCCGACGTAACTTCCGCTGCGCGGAAGTTAGTCTGCACAGCAATAAGCGCCTTCGGCGCGTATTGTGGCCCTCAGCCAAAATTTGGCTTCGCCAAATTTTCTGCGGCCCAGCATTTCTCAGGTAATTGAAATGGCCGAAATTAGAAACTATACGATGAACTTTGGGCCGCAGCACCCGGCGGCGCATGGCGTGCTGCGTCTGGTGCTGGAGCTTGACGGTGAGGTGATCCAGCGCGCTGACCCGCACATCGGCCTTTTGCATCGCGCCACCGAAAAACTTGCCGAGCACAAAACCTATCTGCAGTCGGTACCGTATATGGACCGCCTCGATTACGTCTCGATGATGTGCAACGAGCACGCCTACGCGATGGTGATCGAAAAGCTGCTCGAGCTGGAAGTGCCGGTTCGCGCGCAATACATTCGCGTCATGTTCGACGAGATCACGCGCATTCTCAATCATCTGCTGTGGCTCGGCGCGCACGCGCTGGATGTGGGCGCGATGACGGTGTTCCTGTACGCCTTTCGCGAGCGCGAGGACCTGATGGATTGTTACGAAGCGGTTTCCGGCGCACGCATGCACGCCGCATACTATCGTCCGGGCGGAGTCTACCGCGATCTTCCCGACTCCATGACGCAGTACCAGGCGTCAAAAATCCATAGCGCCGCGGAGGTGGCAAAGCTCAACGAAAACCGCCAGGGCTCGCTGCTCGATTTCATCGAGGATTTCACCAAGCGCTTTCCCAGGTACATAGACGACTACGAAACACTGCTCACTGACAACCGTATCTGGAAGCAGCGCACGGTGGGCATCGGCGTGGTCTCCGCTGAGCGCGCCAAGGCACTGGGTTTCACCGGCCCGATGCTGCGCGGCTCAGGCGTGGAATGGGATCTGCGCAAGAAGCAGCCGTACGAGGTTTACGACAAGATGGAATTCGACATTCCGGTGGGCGTCCATGGCGACTGCTACGGCCGTTATCTGGTGCGCATCGAGGAAATGCGCCAATCCAACCGCATCATCAAACAGTGCATCGAATGGCTGAGGAAAACCCCGGGGCCGGTGATCACCGACAATCACAAGATTGCCCCGCCCTCGCGCGTGGAAATGAAGCAGAACATGGAAGAACTGATTCACCATTTCAAGCTCTTCAGCGAAGGTTTTCACGTGCCCGAAGGCGAAGCCTATGCTGCAGTTGAGGCGCCCAAGGGCGAGTTCGGCATTTATCTCGTTTCCGACGGCGCAAACAAGCCTTACCGCCTGAAAATCCGCGCGCCCAGCTTTCCGCACCTGGCTGCTCTCGATGAAATGGCCCGCGGCCACATGATTGCCGACGTGGTGGCGATTATCGGCACGCAGGATATCGTGTTTGGGGAAATAGATCGATGATGAAAAACGCTTCGCTTGGCATAACTTTGTCGCTTGCGGCCTCGAACATGCTCATTTACTACTTTGTAAACTCCGCTGTTCTCGTCCGCTCGCTTCGCGTTGTGCCTGCGCTCGGGCGCTTTTCATGGGAAGGCGAATGAACGCTCCAATGATTTTATCGCCCGAGGCGCTGGCGAAAATAGACAAGGCCATCGCCAAATACCCGTCGGCTCAAAAGCAGTCCGCGGTGATGGCGGCGCTGACGATCGCCCAGGACGAGAAAGGCTGGCTTTCCACCGAGACCATGGATTTCGTCGCGCAATACCTGGGCATGCCGCCGATTGCGGTGTACGAGGTGGCGACGTTTTATGCCATGTATGACCTGCAACCGGTGGGCAAGTACAAGATCAGTCTTTGCACCAACCTGCCTTGCGCGCTTTCCGGCGCCAATATCGCAGCGGATTATCTGAAAAAAAAGCTCAGCATCAATTTCAACGAAACCACAGCGGACGGCCAGTTCACGCTGAAAGAGGGCGAATGCTTCGGCGCCTGCGGCGACGCCCCGGTCCTGCTGCTCAACAACAAACGCATGTGCAGCTTCATGACGCAGGAAAAGCTGGAGCAGTTGCTTAAGGAATTGAAGCAATGACCTGCCTGCACGGCCGCCACCTCAATCCTATCATTGTTGCCGGCCTCGACGGCAAGAACTGGCGTATCGGCGATTACATCCCGCGCGGCGGCTATTCCGCGCTCAAAAAAGTGCTGGCTGAAAAAATCCCGCCGGAGCAGATCGTCAATGAA
>Ga0184637_10002405_pt1 | contig 12044 bp, 14 predicted proteins | sample PLM3_127_b2_FD_133143 | JGI IMG/M metagenome (GOLD analysis project Ga0184637, IMG submission 133143) | Groundwater sediment microbial communities from an aquifer in East River, Colorado, USA - PLM3_127_b2 | ecosystem: Environmental > Terrestrial > Soil > Riparian zone | place: USA: East River...
ACGACTACCGCGGGAGGCTGTTCTTGCAGGCAACGCAACCCTCGACGAATTGATCGAGCTGCTAGCGAGTTGCGAACCTGACCGCGCAGCCTAACCCCGCGATTGGAGCCGGCGGCGCATCGATGAAGTTGGCCGTCAGCCTAACCAGTGAGTATGCTGATCAGCATAATTCGGTTGGGAGGCAGCATAGCACCGGCGACTGCCTCCAGCAATGGAAGGATTTCTCTTTTGTTTTCCATCTGCCTGTCTGGGTTAGATCGAGTAACCCTTCAGGTGTAAACACTGCGGCGCTGGTCAGCATAATTCAGGAGGTGGGCTCTGGAGTCAGTGCCAGTTCGTCGGCTGGGCTCCGCATGCCTGTTCCTCTTCGATTCAGAACATGGTGCAGTAGCGGCTCATTTTATATTTACCTGCCGCTCATGCGCAGGCCCTTCACCTATTCTTGTTCGAGTTGCGGAGGAATTTTTCGGGCCAGAGTATAAAAAGCATAAAGGCCCTTTTCTCAGGCCTTCCGCGAGATCGACGTATACCGGCGGCGCTCCTGCGTTCAGGCCACCCCTTTCAGGAGAGACGCGATCTCCTCCACGGCGGCCCGCCGCCACTCCTCCGTGTGTTGCTCACGGAGAGCGTAGGAAGGAATAAAGCCCTCTTCTCGACGCTTCCGCCCAGCCCGGCGTCCGGCCCCTCCCGGCGTCAGGCCGCTGGCCCGTCAGGAGCATGGCTCGATGCTAGCCTTTCCGAGCCCGCGCCCGCTTCGGGGCAGCCCGCCCGCGGGCAGGTTTGAACGCGACCCGCATCTCCGCTGGATGAGTGGAATGTGGCGCCGCGAGAGACGCACCGGCGTCCAACGCGTTGCCCTTTCTCGTCACCCGCTCCAGCCGTGCAGGATGGATGGCCACGAGGCCGCCGGTTGGCGTTCTGGCAAGGCTGGGGGCCGGTCCTGCGCTCGAAGCACCGAGGGCCCTGGCGCGGGCAAGCAGTTCGGAGGGCGGCTTGAGGCTGGCCGGCACGGCCGGCACATCGATGCCCTCCGCGATACCGGGCGAGGGATCGGGATGGATCGTGGTCGCCGCCACTTCCTTGCCATCGATCTCGACAATGATGCGCGTTGCCATGGAAGGTTCACCTCCAGAGAGAGAACCGCTCACGAGAGGACGGCGAACCGTCCTTCGAAGTTCACGCTGCTCGCGGTCAGGTTCTTGACCGTGATCCAATAGGTGCACTGCGCCCCGTTGGCGCGCTCCACTGCAACGTCCCAGTCGAGTTGAGGTGCGCCGGGGTGGGGTGACGTCGACATGAGATACCATACGACGTGCCAGGGCGCCGGCCAGCCCCAGGTGTACCAGAGCTGCGTCTGATTTGGTCCGATCGTTCCGGTCCACTGCACCCCGGTCCACATGTCGGCCTACCCTCGCGCGAGATCCCGTCTCACAGGATGTTGTATCGACCCTCGAACTTGACGGGGTCGGACGTCAGGTTCTTCACGGTAATCCAGTAGGTGCATTGGGTCGAGTTGGCCCGCTCGACCGACACATCCCACGTGAGCTGCGGGCCACCCGGGCAAGGCGTGAGCGGCATGATGGACGAGGGCGCTTTCCTCACCGGCAGCTCTTCCTCACGGCGCTCTCTGGCCCCGGCGCGCCGGTCGTCCGCCCCGAATCACGGGAATCCCCCTCCAAGCCCGCCCCCAACGTCGCCCTTGACTCCGCCGTCATCCGCGCTGTATCAGGGAGTGAGCAAATGGTGACTCCCTCTGGCCCGTTCCCGGCAGGATCGCCGGCCGCCGCCACGCTCGCCGTCCGAGAATGGCCGTCCGAGAAGGGCCATCATGTCGCCTGCGCTCCGCCCGCGCTCTGCGCTCCTACTCCTTGCCGAGGTGACGGATGACCTGGGGGATAAGCAAGGTGGCGAGATCGGTGCGGGAGCCGCCACCCAAAACCGTCAAGAGCTTGCCCCTCGAGGCCTCTTTGGCCATGCGGACCATGAGATCGGCCAGGCCCACGAAGCAGCGGACGGAAAGCCCCATATCTCCGTAATCTCCCTGATGCCCGTCGAAGCCGAAGTACCAGATGGCGAGGTCGGGGCGAAAGGCTCGGACCCTGCCGGAAAAGGCGGCCGCCGCGATTTTCAGGTAAACCTCGTCCGTGTCCCGACCGACCCGAGGGGCCGGCACATCCACCTTGGTCCCGTCAGGGGAAACGTAATTCATCCCGCAGATGCACACGTGAAGGACATCGGGATCGTTTTGAAAAATATCCCGTGTCCCGTCTCCGTGGTGGGCATCGGTGTCCAGGATGGCGAAGCGACGGACGCCAGAGGTGTCCCGGAGATGGGCGATGGCAATGGCCACGTCGTTGAAGCAGCAGTAGCCGCCAAAAAACTCCCGGCCGGCGTGATGTCCACCCGCGCCGATGAAGACGAAGGCCCGTTCGATCTCGCCTGATACGATCTTCTCGGTAGCCGCCACGACCCCTCCGACGGAGGTTCTGGCGGTACTTCAGAGGGGGTCCTGGTCTACCTCTTCAATCAGCTCTTGCGGGTGCACCTTGAGGATGAGATCGTCCGAGACCACGGGAGAGGCGTTGAGCTGAAAGCGCTTATCTTGCAGCAGCTCGTCAAGGGCGGCGGGGAAGTCGGCGAGCCGGCGGCCGACGGTGAGGTAGCTTCGCCGGCTGAAGCTCTCATGATAAAAGATGCCAACCCTCGCCATCTCCACTCCGTCATGATAAACCATTTTTCATGAGAATCACTGGAATCGAGCGTAGGAAGGATTAAAGCCCTCTTCTCGATGCTAGCCTTTCCGAGCCCGCACGTCCGCCCAGACCGTGGAACGGGGAATGTCGAGATCGAGGAACCCGGACTGCCCGCTTCCGAACTCGATGGTGAGCACGTCTTTGCGACGCCGGCCCCGCTTGGCGGCCGCGGTTGGCTCAGGCCAATCGGAGACGGTGCTCACGGTGTCGACGACGGCGTTGCGCCGGGCCATTCAGGGCGACTCCGGTTCGTGATCCCCGCTCCGTGCGACTACCTCATCCATTCGATCCACTTTTCAGGAGGCGCCGCGGAGCCATGCGGAGGGAGGGGTACCCTTGGCCGATTTCACACCTTCTTCTCTTCTTTCTTGATCTGGTTCGGGCCGGGGACGCCGGGCTGATAGAGGAGACGCTCGACAGGCTTGCCATTGAGGATGTGGGACTCGAAGATCTCCATGAGGTCTGACTCCTGCACCCCGCAGTACCAGACGTCCTCAGGGTAAACCACCATCATCGGGCCGTGGCCGCACTGCGAGAAGCAGCCTGACTTGTTGATCCTGACGTCCACCTTGAGCCCGGCCTTAATCACTTCGCCCCTGAGAATCTTCACATACTTTTCGGTATCCCCCTGGGTGGGGCAGGTATCGCCGCCGGTACACACGAAGACGTGTCGCTTATATTGCCCCATTAATCGTCCTCTTTGGCTGCCACTGTGGTCGCCGCCTGTTCTTCGATGAACTTCTCCACCTCTTCCATGAGGGCCTCCACGATCTGGGCCTCTGGCACCTTCCGAACAACCTCGCCCTTTTTGAAAATGATCCCGATCCCTTTTCCCCCTGCCACCCCGATATCCGCGGCCCGCGCCTCTCCGGGCCCGTTGACCTCGCAGTTGTGTAGCCCCGTGCCGGGAAGCACGAACGAGTGGGCGGCCTCCACCTCCAGATTGTGGACATGGCCAGCGTACGGGACTCGCTGAACCCCGCGCACCCCCACATAGAGGGCGCGCTGATCCAACACAACCTGCCCCGTCCGGGCATCGGCAGGCTCAGGGGTGGCAGGAAGCCCGAGCAGTTGACTGAGCCGCGCCAGGGCTGGCCGTGAGGTGACCGAGACGACCCAGTTCCGCTTCCGGCCTCGCTGGTCCCGATGGTGGAGGAACGCGGCGATCCCGAGGCGGAGCAGGATCTGGTGGACCTGCACAGCAAGCGTCCACGAAGAGGTCGAGTACGTCGCCCGCCAGTAACCTCGGACGCAACCCACGTACCCATCCCCCTCCCACAGGGCTCGAACCAGCGCCCGCTGCTTGGCCTGTGGGAGCCACACCATCCAGTCGGGAAGAGACTTGGAATGCGCGCCTCGCCCAAAGAGAGACTCAAGCAGCGTGCCGAGCGCGAGGGAGTGAGTGATGACCTCGGTCGCATGACGCCTCCACCGAAGGCTCGGTCTCATTCCGAGGCTTCGGAGGATCGCCCGGAGCCTCTCGACATACGCCTGCTCTCGCTCGTGAAAATAAAAGAACTGCTGGTAGGGCTTCCCGCCCTTCCCGGAGAGTGTCCCTTCGGCCAGGTAATAGCCGCTCAGGGTCATGAACTCTTCGTCCACAGCGATCACGCCCAATCCCTCGGCTGTGAGCGTGGCCCGATCCTCCTTCTCCTGGAGAACCGGATAGGCCAGGATCCATCCGGGACCAAGCTCTCCGGCACTGATCCATCGTGGCTCGATTCCGTTCTCGAGCACGGTCAGGATATGGGGACGTTTGTCTCTGGCACCGTTTTTCCTGGCCGGACGGGGGAACGCCCAGACCAGATGGTTGGGGGTGAGCCGAAATGGGGGAAACCCCGTGGGATGCACCTCCACGAGTTCACCGCGATACGAGTGGGTCGTGGTCCAAAGCACTTTCTGATACGCCCCCTCGTGGGTCAGAACTTCCTCTCCCTCCTCGATGGCTTCGATGGCCTTCGGACCCTCTCTTGTCACCACCTGCTCACCGGGAGGCAGACATCCCATAACAGCCACGTGCACGTTGGCGGTGATCCCCTTCATCCGCTCTTCGACGGCCTTTGCCAGCCCCACCAAGTCCACATCCGCCCGGCCACAGGACGGGCACGCGACGAACGTCAACCCCTGTGTTCGGAGACCGAGGGCTTTGAGAATTTCGATTCCGACCCGCACCTCCTCGACGGGGTCCGCAGCCAACGAGACCCGAATCGTGTCGCCGATCCCTTCAGAGAGGAGGGTTCCGATTCCGATGGCGGACTTGATCGTCCCGACCGTCGGGGTTCCGGCCTCGGTCACGCCCAGGTGAAACGGGTAATCCACCTGATCGGCGAGCATCCGGTAGGCCTCGATCATCATGACCGGGTCCGAAGCTTTGAGCGAGAGCTTCATCTCCGGATAGCCGCAATCTTCCAGGATGCCGATGTGACGGAGGGCCGACTCAACCATGCCCTGAGCCGTCGGGCCACCGTACTTCGCAAGAAGATCCTTTTCGAGGGAGCCGGCGTTGACACCGATCCGGATGGGAATCTTCCGTTCCTGGGCAACCTTGACGACCTCCATGACGAACTGCTTCCCACCGATGTTCCCCGGATTCAGACGGAGGGCGTCCACGCCCTGCTCCAACGCAATCAGGGCAAGCTTGTAGTTGAAGTGAATATCGGCGACGAGCGGGACGCGAATCTGCCGCTTGATCTCTGCGAGTTTCTCGGCCGCCTCTCTCACCGGTACCGCCACGCGAACGATGTCACACCCCGCCGCTTCCAAAGACCAGATCTGGAGCAGCGTCGCCTCCACGTCCCGCGTGTCCGTCTTGGTCATCGACTGGACCGTGATCGGGGCGTCGCCTCCTACCTGCACCTTCCCGACCTGGATCGGCCGCGTCTTCCGCCGTTTTGTCATGGGCCCCGTTATCGGAGGAATCTCAGCAGGTCGAACCGCGAGATATCGTTATACACCGCGAACACCATGAGCAGCAGGAGGAGGAACATCCCCACCTGCTGGGCGATCTCGCGCTTTCGAAGGCTCAGGGGCCGCCCCCTGATGGCCTCAATCGCAAAGAAGAGCAGGTGGCCTCCGTCCAGCACCGGGATCGGGAACAGGTTCAACACGGCCAGGTTCACGCTGATCAGCGCGGTGAACAAGATCAGATTGTCCCATCCGAGGCGGGCCTGGTGACCCGCCTCCACGGCGATCATGATCGGGCTCCCGATATTCGAGGCCGGGATGTCGCGCCTGATCAGCTTCCAGATGCTCCGGAGCGTTAGCCAGGTGACATCGCCGGTCCACACCACCGCCAGTCGAATTGCCGCCAGTGGGTTCGAGCGACTATAGACGGCGTTCGGCCCGCGCCCGGACGATCCGATCCCGATCAGCCCCACCTCCTTGTCCTCGCCTCCAGGGTGCTTGCCCGGCTCTGGGACCACCGAGATCTCAAGCCGTCTTCCGTCCCGCTCGAGCGTAAAGATGGTCGGCTTCCCGGCCCGTTTCTGAATACCTTCGGCGAGCTCGTCCCAGCCGTAGACGCGCTGGCCGTCGATGGCCAGGACGGTGTCGCCTGCCCTCAAACCGGCCCGGTCTGCCGGCTGCCCGGGCATGACCTGCCCGATCCTCGGGGGAGCATACGCGCGGGCGCCGATCTCCCACAGTGATCGCTCGTCACCGAGCGGGTCGCGCAGCTTCCTCTGCCGGGGGATCACCCGAACCCCGATCTCTTCTTCACCGCGTCGGAGCACGAGCTGGATCTCCCCCCCGCCGGTACTTTGGAAACGCTCGAGCATCTCCTCCCACTGGACGATCGGCTGGCCATCGACGGACACCACGCGGTCGCCCGTTCGGAGGCCTGCCTGGGCTGCCGGCGAGCCGGGCTCCACGGGCCCGACGACCGGGGGAGAGCCGGGGCGCCCCAGGGCCATAAAGAGGCCTGCGGTCAGCACGATCGGCAGGAAGAAGTTCATGCCGGGACCGGCGAAGACGATCAGGAACCGCCTCCAGACCGGCTTCTCGGAAAACGACTTCTCTGAGTCAGGACTCCCGGTTCCGCCCCCTTCGAGCGGGCTCTCCTCTCCCATCATCTTCACATACCCACCGAGGGGGATCGCGGAGAGACAGTATTCGGTCTCGCCCCGCCGGAACGAGAAGAGGACGGGGCCGAACCCCAAGGAGAAGCGATCGACCCCCACCCCGCACCACCGGGCCACGAGAAAATGGCCCAACTCGTGGACAAAGATCAAGATCCCGACCACCACCACAAAAGACACCACGGGCGCCACCACGGTTACACCCCTCCGGCTCGACTCGTTGCGGCCCAAGCCGTCGAACCGATCTCGCTCGCCACCCTTCGCCGGACCTCGTCATCAAGGGAGAGGCACTCCTCGATGCTCCGGAGCGCCCTGGTCGGGTGATGATCGAGGGCCTCCTCGATCAATTCAGGGATCCGCAAGAAGCCGATCCACCCTTCGAGGAACGCGGCGACCGCCACCTCGTTGGCGGCATTGAGGACGACCGGGGCCGTCCCGCCGGTTTTCGCCGCCTCCTGCGCGAGACGAAGACACCGAAACTTCTCAGTATCAGGCTTGGCGAAGGTGAGCGAGCCTACTTGCGTGAGGTCAAGTCGCGGCGCGGGACAGGGAAGGCGCTCGGGATACGTCAGCGCGTAGAGAATGGGGATACCCATATCGGGCATGGCCATTTGGGCGATCACCGACCCGTCCACATATTCCACCAGGGCATGGACGATGGACTGAGGGTGGATCAGGACTTGGAGCTGCTCGAGGGAGAGATGAAAGAGCCACTGCGCCTCGATCAGTTCAAGCCCCTTGTTCATGAGGGTGGCCGAGTCGATCGTGATCTTGGCCCCCATTCGCCAGGTGGGGTGTTTCAGCGCATCCGATGGAGTGACCGTGATTAGAGCTTCACGTGGCATCGCGACAAAGGGGCCTCCGGAAGCGGTCAGGAACACCCGCCGCACGTTCGCTCGATCATGTCCCTCGAGACATTGGAAAATGGCGTTGTGCTCCGAGTCCACTGGGAGGATGCCGACGCCAGACGATCGGGCCGCTTCGGTCATGAGGGCGCCGGCCATGACCAGCACTTCTTTGTTTGCTAGGGCAACGGTCTTTCCTGCCCGTATCGCGGCCAGAGTTGGCAAGAGCCCCGCAGCCCCCACCAGGGCTGAGACCACGATTTGAGCGCCGGCCGCTCGGGCAACGCTCACGATTCCCTCGGTTCCGACAAGGATCTCGGGCCGAGGAGAGGGAAGACTCCGGGCCAAGGCCATCGCGGCCGACTCATCAAGAAGTCCGACCACTCTGGGGCGGTGGGTGACGATCTGCTCGATGAGGAGGTCGAGGTTCGATCCGCGGGCGACCAGTCCCTCGACCCGGAAGCGCTCGGGAAAGTGCCTGACCAGCTCCAGGGTCCGCCGTCCCACCGATCCCGTCGATCCGAGAATCGTGAGACTGGTCATCTCACTCCCCCATGAGAAGGTGAGCATAGTAGTACAGGGCCGGCGAGGTAAAGAGGAGGCTGTCGATTCGATCCAAGAGACCGCCGTGCCCCGGGATCAGGTTTCCGGTGTCCTTGACCCCGGCGCTCCGCTTCAGCGCCGATTCGGAGAGATCCCCGAAGAGTCCGAGGATCCCCAAAAGCGCCCCCACGGCGACCGCGTGGATGACCGGGAGATCCTCGTAGAACCACGCGCCGGCTAAGAGCGCGGCGGCCACGGCTCCGATCAACCCGCCAAGCGCGCCCTCGACAGTCTTCTTTGGGCTCACCACCGGGCAGAGTTGATGCCGGCCCAAGATGCTCCCGGTGAGGTACGCTGAGGCATCCGATCCCCAGGTCACGAGCACGAGCAGAAAAATCAGCTGCACCCCATGCGGCAAGGCACGAAGCCACAGGAGGTGACCCAGAAGCCAGCTGACGTAGAGAGCCCCGAGAAGCCCGAGGGCAGGACCACCGGGACCGCCGAGACCCGGAATCGCCGAGTGGGCCACGGATTGCCACCCAGAGAGCAAAAGCCCGCCCACTCCCAGAGAGAGCAGAAGGGAGAGCATCCATGGCCACGGCGCGTAAAATCCAACGAGGAGCGCCACCCCGATGAGAAGGGCCACGGGGCGGTTGACCTCGATTCCCGCCGCCTTGACCATCCGATAAAACTCCCACTGCCCGACCATCGCGACGGCCAGTACAAGCAGGGCGAACCCCCAGCGGGGACCGCGACCGACCAGGAGCACAAAGAGCGGCAGGAAGACGACCGCGCTCCCGACTCGTTTGACGAGTTCCAAGTCGTGCCCTTCTCACGTTCGGTGCTTCACCCCCCCGAACCGTCGCTCACGCCCCTGAAACTCCGCAACGGCCCGGTAAAACTCGCGGGGGCGGAAATCGGGCCAGAGGGTTGGGGTAATCCAGAGTTCCGTGTAAGCGATCTGCCAGAGAAGGAAGTTGGAGATCCTCATTTCTCCGCTGGTCCGAATCAACAGATCGGGGTCCGGGATCCCCTCAGTGTAGAGGGCGCTGAAAACGGCCGCCTCGTCGATGTCTTTGAGCTGAAGGTCACCCCCCAGGAGGCGCCTCCCGAGTTTCCGGAAGGCATCCACCAACTCTGCCCGAGCCCCGTAATTCAAGGCCACGACCAAGGTGAGTCCCTGGTTCCCACTGGTCGCCCGCTCGGCCCGCGCGATCCCGCGCCGCACCGCGGGCGGAAGATTGTCATCGCGCCCGATGACCCGCAGTCGGACGTCGTGTTTGCAGAGCTCGGGCAGCTCCCGATCAATGGAGGATTCGAGGAGGTCCATCAGAAAACGAACTTCCGAGGACGGGCGGGTCCAGTTCTCAGAGGAGAACGCGTAGAGCGTAAGATACTCCACACCCGCTTCCCCGGCCGCGCGGACGACCCCGCGGGCCGCCCGCACCCCTTCGCGGTGGCCGGCAACTCGAGGAAGCCCCCGCGCACGGGCCCAGCGACCATTCCCGTCCATGATGATGGCGACATGCCGAGGCACAGGACGGGCCCGGATCCGCTTGAGCAGGACCTCTTCGGAGAGGGCCATGAGCCCGTTGCGGGACACCGCAGTCTCGGGCGACCAGATCCGTTTCATGTCAGAATTCGAGGATTTCCCCTTCCTTCTTTTTGAGAAGCTCGTCCACCTTCTGGATGAATCTGTCTGTGAGCTTCTGGATCTGGTCCTGGGCGCGCCGGACCTCATCTTCCGACGCCTTCTTTTCCCGGTCCAGGGCCCGGAGCTTCTCGTTCGCCTCCCTGCGGACGTTCCGGACCGCGACCCGCGCGTCCTCTGCCAACTTCCCCACCATCTTCGCGAGCTGCTTCCGCCGATCCTCGGTCAGCGGTGGGATGTTCAAGCGGATGACCTTGCCGTCATTGACCGGGGTGAGGCCCAGGTCAGACTTCTGAAGTGCCTTCTCGATCTTGGGGAGCATGCCGGGCTCCCACGGTTGGATGAGGAGTGTCTTTGGATCCGGGACAGAGACCGTGGCCACCTGGTTGAGGGGAGTCAGCACGTTATAGTAGTCAGCCCGGATCCCCTCCAGCAGACCGGTGCTGGCCCGCCCTGTCCGGACCGTGGCGAACTCCCGAGCCAGGACGTCCAGGGCCCCTTGCATCCGGCCCTCGGTCTCTTTGAAGATCTCCTGCGTCACGGAAGCGTTACTCAAGGGCCCCGACCGTGGAGCCGATCGGCTCTCCCATCAGAATGCGCCCGATGTTCCCTCGCCGGCCCAGGTTGAAGACGACGATGGGCAGCCGGTTATCCATGCACATGGTAATGGCCGTGGTGTCCATCACCTTGAGGCCTCGGTTCAGGACTTCGATATAGGTCAGGCGGGGGAGATGTTGGGCCGTGGGCTCGATCATCGGGTCCGCTGAAAAGACCCCATCCACTTTGGTGGCTTTCAGGATCACTTCGGCCCCGATCTCGACGGCCCGGAGAGCCGCCGCTGTATCCGTGGTAAAGAAAGGGTTTCCCGTTCCCGCGGCGAAGATGACCACTCGTCCCTTCTCGAGGTGGCGAATGGCCCGGCGTCGGATATACTGCTCTGCGACGGCCGGCATCTCGATGGCCGAGCAGACTCTGGTGATGAGACCGGCCTTCTCCAAGGCATCCTGAAGGGCCAAAGCATTGAGGACCGTAGCCAGCATGCCCATATAGTCCGCCGTGGCGCGGTCCATCCCCTCCGCTGCGGCCTGGAGCCCGCGGAAGATGTTTCCCCCGCCGATGACGATCGCCATCTGGATTCCCAGGTCTTGCACCTCGCGGAGCTCTCCTGCGATCCGACTCAAAACCAGAGGATCGATTCCGTAACCCATCTCACCGGCCAGGGCCTCCCCCGAGAGCTTGAGGAGCACCCGCTGGTAGAGGATCCCCATTAGCCCTCCCCCCACGACTTGAACCAAGCAGCTTCAGCAGTCTGATGGATGCGGGTCCAAATGACGAGCATAACGAGGCCCGAGGGAGGAGCCGACCGGAGCGTACGTAGTCTGGTACGTGAGGATCGGCAACGACCGAGAACGAAGTTAGGCGAAGTTAGTTGGACCCGCATTATGTGCCCACCTGGAAGCGGGTGAATCTCCGCACAAGAATCCGCTCCCCCACCTTGGCGGAAAGCTGGATTACCAGGTCCTTGACCTTCGTCTTCCCGGAGGAATCACGAATGAAAGGTTGATCAAGCAGGCACTGGATCTCGTAAAACTTCTCGATCTTTCCTTCGACGATCTTGTCGAGGACCTGGGGTGGTTTCTTTTGCCCCTCCATCTGCTGACGGTAGATCTCTCGTTCGCGTTCCACGACCTCCGCCGGCACCTCTTCACGGGAGACCCAGATCGGGCTGGCAGCGGCCACCTGCATCGCGAGGTCCTTGACCAACACTTGAAAATCCTCGGTCCGGGCCACAAAGTCGGTCTCGCAATCCACCTCCAACAAGACTCCGATCTTTCCCCCTGCATGGATGTAAGACGAAACGACTCCTTCCCGGGCCTCTCGGTGGGCCTTCTTCGCGACGTCCGCTAACCCCTTCTTGCGCAGGTGGTCAATAGCCCTTTCCATGTCCCCCTGCGAGGCGTCGAGCGCGGCCTTGCAATCCATCAAGCCGGCCCCGGTCTTCTCCCGCAACTCCCTCACGCGTTCCGCGGTGATCATTGTACGCTCCTCACACTAGCAGGCTGTTGAAAAAGGCCCATCTGCGGCGAAGGCTTTCCTCGGAGGGGGCCTCGACGGCCCCCTTCCGAACCTCCCCCTCAGAGGTTGCGCCGGCGAAGCCGGCGCTCGAATCGCCGCC
>Ga0184637_10002406_pt1 | contig 12040 bp, 13 predicted proteins | sample PLM3_127_b2_FD_133143 | JGI IMG/M metagenome (GOLD analysis project Ga0184637, IMG submission 133143) | Groundwater sediment microbial communities from an aquifer in East River, Colorado, USA - PLM3_127_b2 | ecosystem: Environmental > Terrestrial > Soil > Riparian zone | place: USA: East River...
GGAGGGTGCGTCACGAACGAGTTCCGGTTCGCCGCGGGGGCTTCGGCGACGCTCGCGCTGGAGGCCCAACAGGCCCTGTCGTTCGTCTCCCGCTCGGTGCTGGTGGAACGGGCCAGGGACGAGACCAGGCTCGTCCTGTGTGGAGCGGAGGCCCCGCCCTGTCCGGGATAGGCGAGGGCACGTGCTGAGCAACCACCGTCGGACACTCCTGTATTCACTCTGCCTGCTGCTCTTCCTGGTGCTGCTGTTCATCGGGGTCGGGCGCCATCCTCCCGGGGCCGCGCCGAGGACGACGTTCGCCCCCATCGGCCGCCTCGACGAGTCCACCTACCGGGCCATGGACGACAACGTGGTCCTGTCCCGGGTGGCCCGCGCCCTGAACGTGATCGGCGGCGGATACGTCACCATCCCGTTGCGGGCGGTGGTCGCGCTCTGGCTGACCCTCCGCAGGAGGTGGCGAGCCCTCGGAGCATGGGTCCTCACGTGGGTCGGGGCCGAGGTGCTCCTGACCGCGGCCAAGGCCTACCTCCACCGCGGCCGTCCCCCGAACGCGCTCGTGGCCATCGCGGGCTACTCGTTCCCCTCCGGCCATGCGGTGGCCGCCGCGGCCACGGCGGTCGCGTTGGTGCTGGTGCTCGTGCCATGGGGGCCAGGCCGGAGGAAGGGGGAGGCCATCGCCGTGCTGTTCGCATTCGTGATGGCTTTCTCGCGCGTGTACCTGAACGCGCACTGGCTGTCCGATGTGGTGGCCGGCGTCCTGCTCGGGACCGGCGTGGCGCTCGGCTCGGCGGCCCTGGCCACCGAGGTCCGCGACGTGGCCTTGCGGATGCGCGGCTCCCCCGTCCCCACGGGGACGCCGCCCTAGGGCTGCGGGACCGGGCGGCCTGCGGCTCGTGCTCGGCCGCCACGGGCTTCCGCCAGCTCTTGTTGAACCGCCAGATCAGATAGGTGAACGCTCCCAGCGGGATCTGGATCCCGTAGGTGAGCGTGCGAAACACCAGGACCGCCGCCGCAACCTGCGCATTGAACACCTCCGTCGGTACGTCGGCGTGGGCCCGGCCCGCCAGGATCAGGCCGCCGATGTAGCTGAGCTCCACGAAGCCGAGGCCACCGGGCGTGAGGGGAAGCGCCGTCACCAGGCGCCCGAAGGCGAACACGCCCAGGACCTGGGCCGTGCTGATCTCCTGCTCGGAGATGCCGACGTGGCGGACGGCGAGCAAAAGGACCAAGAACAGCGCCAGGTGGCTCACGATGGTGGTCACGGTGAGCGCAACGCCCCGCTTGGCCACCAGATCGATGGTCTGCCGCCGGAACCGGACCGCGGCCTCTCCCCAGTGCTCGACGGGGGGCCTTCGGATCAACCTCAGCAGGAACGAGGCGGCTCGTCCCAGCGCGTCACCGATCCGGCGGGCCAACTCCTTCTTCCAGAGCACCAGTGCGAACAGCACGACCCCGCCGGCCAGGACGAGGACCCCGACCAACGAGGCCACCACGAGCCCCCCGCTCGCCTGGCCCTGGACGGCGAGGATCGCGAGCGCGACCACGGGCAGGCCGAGCTTCATGAACACGTTCCAGATCCCGGTGACCAGCGCGGACAGGGCGATGACCGAGGTCGGGAAGCCCCACGACCGGTACATCGTGTAGCCGACTCCGACCGCGATGTAGCCGCCCCCTGGGATTGTGTCGGCGATCGAGGTCGTGGTCTGGTTGTTCACGGCCGCCTGCCACAGCCCCAGCCCCGGGATGGAGGCCATGTTCTGCAACCAGTACGTGACGAGGTTGAACACCATCGCGCCGACGAGCGACGCGAGCTCGAACCACGTCATCGCGGTCAACGCCTGCCACACGGAGCGGTAGTCGGCGATCTTCGGGATGGCGTAGGCGAAGATGGCCACGACGAGCGCGACGGAGACGAGGATCTGAACGACCCGCCAGATGGTCTTCTTCCGCGCTGCCTTGGTACCCGTCTCGGCCATGAGACCGAAGCCTACGCCAGGATGATCTCGGGACGGGCCTTCGCTCCATCGTCTCGGTACACGCCGATAAGCGTGCCCCCCGGCCCGAACACCGCGTACGGTCCCTCGATCCCCGCCGGACCCAGGATCCTTCCGTGGCTCGCCGCGGTGGCCTCCTCGGCATCGAGGTCGACCCGAGAGAGGTGCGCCACGGCCCGGTCGAGCGGGAGTGGCTCGCGGAGCTCGCTCGCGTCGGCGGCGTCCTGGAGGCGGAACGGACCGATGCTCGTCCTCACCAGCCGAGTGAGGTGCGCGCCGCAGCCGAGGTCGGTTCCCACGTCGGCCACCAGGACCCGCACGTAGGTCCCACCGGAGGTGGTGACCCGGAAGTCGAACCGCGGCGGATCGAACGCCAGCAGGTCGAACGCGTCCACGCGAACGGGGCGGGGCGCCGCTTCCACCGGCTCCCCGCTCCTGGCCGCCTCGTACAGCTTGCGCCCCCCGACCTTGACCGCCGAGTACGCCGGCGGGCGCTGCATCGATCCACCGACCAGCGAGGCCATGGCCGCCTCCAGCGCGGCACGGTCCACCTCGACCTCGGCGGTCCGGACCACCTGGCCCTCGGCGTCGAGGGTGTCGGTCTCCGCCCCCAGCAGCCCGGTGCCCTCATAGGTCTTCGGGAGGTCCCCCAGGAACCGGAGGAGGCGGGTGGCCCGCCCCACTCCGAGGATCAGGAGCCCGGTGGCCATGGGGTCGAGGGTGCCGGCATGCCCCACCTTCCTGACGCCGAGGGCCCGCCGAGCCTGGTCGACCACGTCGTGGGACGTGACTCCCTTCGGCTTGTCCACCAGCAGGAGCCCCTCGGCGGGGCTCACGGCTCCACGGGGTCGCCCCGGAGGGCGGCCTCCAGCCGTTCCACCGTCCCCGCCAGGCCGTGGTTCGACGTGTACCCCGACGCCAGGCGGTGGCCGCCCCCGCCGAAGATCGACGCGACCTTCGACACGTCGTGGCTCCCCCGCGAGCGCAGGCTGACCCGGAACCTCCCGTCACGCTGTTGCTTCATCACCGCGGCCACGTCGGTCTCCCGCGCGGTCCGGACGACGTCGATGAGGTCGTCGGTCTCGCTCGGGTGAACGCCGGCGTCGGCCAGGTCGGCCTGCGTCAGGTACGTCCATGTCAGGTCGGCCTGCTCGGCCAGCGTGATGCGGTGGAGCGCGACGCCGAGAAGCTTCAGGTACGTGGTCGCGTTGTCCTCGTACAGCGCCTGGGCCAGTCGGGTGTGGTCGAACGGGTGCTCACGAAGCTCCGCCGCCAGGCGCAGCGTGTCCGGGCGGACCGACGCGTACTGGAACCTCCCGGTGTCGGTCACGAGCCCGGCGTACAGGCACATGGCCGCCTCGTCCGGCAGCTCCCCGCCCATCGCCCGGACCAGCCGGTAGACCATCTCGCACGTGGAGGAGGCCGACGGGTCGATCAGGGGGATGGTCCCCAACCCCTCGTTGCTCACGTGGTGGTCGATCCAGATCAGCTCGCGGGCCCGCGCGGCATTCGCGCCGAGCGAGCCCAGCCGGTCCAAGGACGCGGCGTCGCACGTCACCATGATCCCCGGCTCCGCGGGGAACTCCTTCGGCGGGACCAGCGCGTCGGTGCCCGCCAGGACCTCGGCCCACCGCGGGACGACGAACGGGTCGTTGGCGAACGAGCACGCTGTGTTGGCTCCGCGCGACCGAAGGAAGATCGACAGCCCCAGCATCGAGCCGAGCGCGTCCGTGTCGGGGTTCACGTGGCAGGCCAGCGCGACCTCCTTCGCGGCCGACAGGACCTCGGCCGCCCGGGCCATCTGGTCGGTCAACGCTCCCCCTCATGCAGCTCGCGGATCAGTCGATCGATCCGATCGGCCGCCTCGATCGATCGGTCCTCCTCGAACTCGAGGTCCGGGAGCGTCTTGATCCGGATCTGGCCGCCGATCACCTGACGGAGGTGCGCCCGGGCCGAGCGGAGGCCGGCCGCCGTGGCCTTGCGTTCCTTCTCTTCTCCCATGGCCGTGTAGAAGACCCGGGCCAGCCGGAGGTCCGGGGTCACCCGGACGTGCGTCACCGTGACGAACCCGATCCTGGGGTCCTTCAGCTTGGGGATCTCCTCCGCCAGGATCTCCCGGAACTCCTCCGACACCCTTTCCGGGCGTGTCCCCTCAGTCATCGGGGGAGTGCAGGGTGAGGTCCGCGTCGATCACCTCGACCTCGGCCCACCGCTCGACGAACTTCTCGACCTCGTGCATGACCCGTTTCGCGTGGTGGGCGTCGCCCGAGACCGCCGACACGGCGATGGTCGTTCGCTGCCACAGGTCGTGGTGGTCCACCTCGGCCACCGCGACGTTGAACTTGGACCGGATCCCCCCGGTGAGCGTCTTCACCACGTGGCGCTTCTCCTTGAGTGACCCGCATCCGGGGATCCGCAGGTCGAACCGTTCCAGCGCAACGAGCATCTGGCCCTCCGGGCGCGGAACCTACAGCTGCCGGGCGACCTCGCGGACCTCGTACGCCTCGATGATGTCGCCCTCATGGCCGTCCTGGAAGTTCTCCATCGAGATGCCGCACTCGAAGCCCTCCGCAACCTCCCGGACGTCGTCCTTGAACCGGCGGAGCGAGCCGATCCGGCCCTCGTACACCACCACGCCGTCGCGCACCACGCGGGCCCGCGAATTGCGCGTGATGTTGCCCGACACCACGTACGAGCCCGCAACCACCCCGACCTTGGGGACCCGGAACAGGGCTCGGACCTCGGCCCGGCCGAGCTCGATCTCCTGCTCGTCGGGCTTCAGCATGCCCGACAGGGCGCTTCGGATGTCGTCGATGGCCTCGTAGATGACCCGGTACAGCCGGACGTCGACGCCCTCGCGGTCCGCGAGCTCCCGGGCGTTGGCGTCGGGGCGGACGTTGAACCCGACCACGATCGCGTTCGACGCCACCGCCAGCGCGATGTCGCTCTCGGTGATCGCCCCGGTGGCCCCGTGGATGATGTTCACCCGGACCTCCTCCTGCGGAAGCTTCAGGAAGGCGTCCACGACTGCCCCGAGCGAGCCCTGGACGTCGGCCTTGACCACCAGGTTGAGGTCGGGGACCTCGGCCTGGCGGGCCTGCGCCATGAGCTCCTGCAGGGTGGGAGGCCGGCTGGTCACGAGCTCGGCCGCCCGGAACTTGGCCTCCCGCTCCTGCCCGAGGTGCCGTGCCTCGCGCTCGTCCTCGACCTCCCGGAAGTCGTCGCCGGGGTTCGGCACCGCCGACCACCCCAGGATCTGCACCGGCTTGCTGGGGCCGGCCACCTTCACCGGCTGCCCGTTCTCGTCCAGCATGGCCCGGACCTTGGCCCAGGCGGAGCCGGCGACGAGTGCATCCCCCACGTCGAGCGAGCCCTTCTGCACCAGCACGGACGCGACCGCTCCCCGACCCTTGTCCAGGTTGGCGTCGATGACGGCGCCGCGGGCTCGGCCCTCGGGGTCGGCCCTCAGCTCCTCGATGTCGGCGACCAGCAGGATCGTCTCGAGCAGGCTGTCCAGGTTGGTCCGGGCTTTGGCCGAGACGTCGACGAACTCGACGGTGCCACCCCACTCCGCCGGCACCACGCCGAGCTCCACCATCTGCTGGCGGACCCGCTGCGGGTCGGCCTCCGGCTTGTCCACCTTGTTCACGGCAACGATGATCGGCACCCCGGCGGCACGTGCGTGGTCCAGGGCCTCGACCGTCTGCGGCTTGACCCCGTCGTCGGCCGCCACCACGAGCACCGCGATGTCGGTGACCTGCGCCCCTCGAGCCCGCATCGCCGTGAAGGCCTCGTGGCCCGGCGTGTCGATGAACGTGATCTCCCGCCCGTTCACGTGCACCTGGTAAGCCCCGATGTGCTGGGTGATGCCCCCGAACTCCTGCGAGACGACATCGGTCTTGCGGATGGCGTCGAGCAGGAGCGTCTTGCCGTGGTCGACGTGTCCCATGACGGTCACCACCGGCGGCCGGGGCCGAAGGCGGCTCTCGTCGACCTGCTCCTCCTCGACCTCCTCCTCGAAGCCGACGACCTCGGCCTCATAGCCGAGCTCCGTGGCGACGAGCGTGATGGCCTCGTCCGAGAGCGACTGCGTCGCGGTCACCATCTCTCCGAGCGAGAGGAGGATCTTCACGATGTCGGCCGGTGTCCGGCTGACCTTCTCGGCCAGGTCCTGCGCGCTCGAGCCCCGCACGACCTTGAGGGGGGGCAGCGCCGGCTTGGCCGGAACTGCCGCCGCCGGTGCCGGCTTGGCCTGGGCAGGGGGAGCGACCGGGGGAACGGCGACCGTCGCGGTGGCGGCCCCACCGGGCCGGGCCGCGGCCGGGGCGGCCTTGGCCGCCGGCTTCGGCTTGGCCTGCGGTTCGGCGTCGGCCTTGGCCTTCGGCCTGGCCCGAGCCCGGGCCACCGGCTCCTCCCGGGCAGCCCTGGGCTTGGCGCCGGGGACGGCCTTGCCGCCCGAGGCCCGCAGGCGAGGGACGGCCTCGTCGGGGACCGAGGAGGACGCCGTCCGGCCCTCGAACCCCATGGCCTCGAGGGCGGCGAGCAGGTCCTTGCTCGTCACCCCCAGTTCCTTCGCCAGCTCGTGAACCCTCATCGCAGCACTTCCCGTTCGATCTCCCGTTCGATCTCGTCGCCTAGCCTAGCTGCTTCCTCCGCTCGCAGGCCCATCTGAAAGGACCTGGCCAGCGCTCCACGTGCGATCGCCGCGTTCACACACCCCCGATCGGCGTGGACGTATGCGCCTCGCCCCGGCGCCGTGCCACTCGCATCGACCCGGACCTCTCCCTGGGGCGTCCGCACGATCCTCCGGAGGTCGCGTTTGCTCGCCGTCTTCCGGCAGCCGACGCAGGTCCGTTCGGGCTCCGTGCGGGGAGCCATCGATCAGCCCTCGACGGTCTCCTCGACCACGGCGGCCGCGGGCTCCTCCGCGGCGGGCTCCTCGTCGACCTTGATCGGCGCCTCGGCCTTGGGCGGAGCCACTTCGGTCGTCGGAGGCGCCACGCGGGGTGCGCGCAGCTCCTCGGCGCGCTGCGTCTCGCTCTTGATGTCGATACGCCAGCCGGTAAGGCGGGCCGCCAGGCGCGCGTTCTGGCCCTCCTTGCCGATGGCCAGCGACAGCTGATAGTCGGGCACGATGACCAGCGCGGTCTGGGTGGTGGGGTCGGTGATGACCTCCTTCACCTTCGCCGGCTGCAGTGCGTTCGCCACGAACTGCGCCGGGTCGGCGCTCCACGGCACCACGTCGACCTTCTCGCCCCGGAGCTCGTTGACGACCATGCGGACGCGCGAGCCCTTGGGGCCCACGCAGGCGCCCACCGGGTCGACCGCGGGCTCCCGCGACGCCACCGCGATCTTCGAGCGGTGTCCCGGCTCCCGGGCCACCTCCTTGATCTCGACGATGCCCTCCCCGATCTCGGGGACCTCCATCTCGAACAGCTTGCGGAGCAGCCCGGGGTGGGTCCGGGACACGACGATCTGCGGACCCTTCGTGCCGCGCCGAACCTCCGAGATGTAGGCCTTCACCCGCTCGCCGTGGCGGAGCTGCTCGGAGGGGATCTGCTCGGTGTGGGGCAGCAGGGCCTCGACCTTGCCCAGGTCGAGCAACATGCTCCGCCGGTCCCGCTCCTGAGCCTGGACGATCCCGGTCACGACGTCGCCCTCGCGACCGGCGAACTCCTCGTAGGTCATCTCGCGCTCGGCGTCGCGGAGCTTCTGGAAGATGACCTGCTTCGCCGTCTGCGCGCCGATCCGGCCCTTGAACTCGTCGGTGACCTCGACCTCCTTCTCGGAGACCACCTCGGGCTCGCCCTCCTCGGTCTCGGCGAGCTCCTGGATCCACACGCGGAGGTCGCCGGATTCGGGATCGATTGAGGCGCGCACACCGAAGGTCTCGTCCTCGAGATCGGGATGCTGCTGCTTCCACCACGACTTGTAGGCGGAGGCCATGGCCTCCTCCAGGCCGGCCAGGATCGTCTCGAACGCGATCCCCTTCTCCCGCTCCAGCTCCCGGAGCGCCGCGATCATGTCGGCATTCATCGTCTACTCCTGTCGGTACCCCACTCGAAGACGGTCCTCGCCGACTCGACGTTCTCGTAGGGGACGCGCAGCTCTCCGCCGTCGGTGGCGATCACGATCGCCTCCGCGTCGGCCGAGACCAGCGCGCCCTCGTACACCTTCGCGCCGCCGATGGGCTCCACCGTCTTCACCTTCACCTTCGCCCCCACGCTCCGCTCGAAGTGTCGCGGGTGGCGGAGCGGCCGCTCCAGTCCCGGCGAGCTCACCTCGAGCTCGTATCGGCCTGGTCCGAAGTCCTCCAGGTCCAGCCGTCGTGACAGGCGCTCGGAGGTCTGCGAGATGGTGTCAAGGTCGACGCCTCCCTCGCGGTCGACTATGACCCGCAGCACCATCCGGCCTTCCTCCTTGCGGAAGGTGGCCTCCCACAGCTCCAGCCCCGCCGACTCGACCACCGGCCGGACCAGCGCCTCCACGTCCATCGCGCCCCTCGAAAAAGAAAGTGGGCGCGCGCCCACTTCCGGGTGAAACCGCTCCTTTGCGCTTCGAGTATACCGAACCCGTTGTTCCGAAGAGAGGTGAGGGACGCCTCACAGGGCCCGGCGCTGGCCCCCGGGACGGTTCCAGTGGTCCCGCCGGCCCATCCTCCTGGCCATCCGAGGATCGTCCCATCCCCGGTGCATCCGGATGCCCAGGGCCCGGCAGGCCGCCTCGGCCCGCTCCTCGGAGGGGAACTCGTCGCGGACCCAGTTGCCGTCGAGGTCGACGAGGAGCAGGTCCCAGGTCCGAAGGCCCACGTGCTGCAGCACGGCCTCGACCTCCGGATGGAGCTTCACGAAGTCCCTGAGCGGCCCGGGCACGGCGACGGCCATGCCGGCCAGCGTACCGGGGCTACGGCGCCCCGGCCAGCAGGTCGGCGGCAGCCTGTGCCGCCCGGTCTATCGGCGCCGTGGACCGCTCGCCGGTCGCCCGAAGCTTGAGGTCGACGGTCCCCGCGTCCACGCCCCGACGCCCCACCACGAGCTGGACCGGGAAGCCCATGAGGTCGGCGTCGGCGAACTTCACCCCGGCCGACTCGTCGCGGTCGTCGAACAGGACGTCCACGCCGAGCCCGGCGAGCTCGAGGTAGATGCGCTCCCCCTCCGCCGTCACCTGCTGGTCGTCGCGGTTGGCCACGATCACCACCACCTCGAACGGCGCCAGGGCCTTGGGCCACCGGATCCCGTGCTCGTCGTGGTTCTGTTCCACGGCCGCCGCGATGGTCCGGGTGATCCCCAGGCCGTAGCAGCCCATGACGTACGGCCGCTCCGTGCCGTCGTCGTCGACGAACGTCGCCTTCAGCGGCTCGCTGTAGGTCGTGCCGATCTGGTAGACGTGCCCCACCACGATCGACCGCTCGATGCGAAGGGGCTGGCCGCACACCGGGCAGGGATCGCCCGCCCGGATCTGCACCAGGTCGGCGTACTCGTCGACCCGGAAGTCGCGACCGGCGTTGGCCCCGGTTACGTGGTGCTCCGCCTTGTTCGCGCCGGTCACCCAGTCCTTCGCCCCGCGGACCGAGTGGTCGGCCAGGATCGTGACGTCGCCGGGCAGCCCTTGCGGTCCGACGTAGCCCTTGACCAGTCCGAGGGAGGCGAAGTCCGCGTCCTCGAACCGGCGCACCGGGACGGGGAAGAACCGGCGCGCCAGCTTGGTCTCGTTCACCTCCCGGTCGCCGGGGACGAGCACCGCCACGGCCCGTCCTCCCACGTCGAACAGGATGCACTTCAGCATGTGCGACGCCGGACGGCCCAGCAGCTTCGAGACGGCCTCGATGGTCGCCGCCGAGGGGGTGGAGACCTCGGTGAGCGACTGGAGCTCGGTCGTGTCGGCGGGCTCGGGCGGGCGGAGCGTGGCCGCCTCCAGGTCCGCCAGGTAGTCCCCGTTGGGGCACGCGACGTACAGGTCCTCCCCTACATCGGCGTGGGCCATGAACTCGTGGTTCACCCCGCCTCCGATCGTGCCGGGGTCCGCCTCCACGATCACGTACGTAAGGCCGCATCGATCGAACACGCGCCGGTACGCCTGGAGCATCGTGTCGTAGGAGGCCTGCAATCCGTCGTCGTCCCGGTCGAAGGAGTACGCGTCCTTCATCAGGAACTCCCGTACCCGCAGGAGCCCGAATCGGGGGCGGTACTCGTCCCGGTACTTCCACTCGATCTGGTACAGGTTGACTGGCAGGTCGCGGTACGACGGGAGCTCCCCGGCGACGAGCGGCGCCACGACCTCCTCGTGGGTCGGGCCCAGCCCCAGCTCACGCCCGTGTCGGTCGGCCAGTTTGAACATGGTCTCGCCGTAGGCCTGCCATCGGCCGGTGACCTTCCACGGCTCCGCGGGAAGGATGATCGGCATGCGGATCTCCTGCGCGCCGGAGCCGTCCATCTCCTCGCGGACGATGCGCTCGATCCTGCGCATCGTCCGCAGGCCGAGCGGGAGCATCGTGTACACGCCGGCCATCACCTGGCGGATGTACGCGGCGCGCAGCAGGAGCCGGTGCGAGGGGGCCTCGGCCTCGCTCGGATCCTCACGGAGCGTGCGAGCGAAGAGCCTGGACATCCTCATGGACGACACAGGATACCGGCCTCCTCGTGCCCGCACGGGAGGCCGGCCACGCTCAGATGTTGCCGACGAGGTCCACCGTCTCCTGCCAGTCAGCCGTTGCGCCGAGGCCGTCCGACTTCGCGTACTGGTTCACCACGGCCATGACAGCCGGGTCGAGGGGGTCGCGGCTGATCCCGTTGTAGTCGCCCCACCGCTCCGGACCGCGGATGGCCTCCATCCGGGCATCGCCCGCGGCGAGCAGCGCGATCTCGGCGCTGGTGGAGGCGGCGGGGATTTCCGCCACGTAGGCCGAGAGGTACTCGCCGGTGACCACGCTGGCCCGGCTGTACGTGAGGAACAGCGTTCCAAGGCCGTCGGTGGCGACGACCGGCCACCCCGCGTCGGTCTCCGCCGTCCCCACGGTGCCCCTTCTCGTGACGGCCGAAACCCGCAGCGGGGCGCCCGGCGCGACCTCGTACCAACGGATGGCCGCCTCCTGGTACCCACCGGTCACGGTATCCGGCTTCAGGTTCTTGAAGATGACGTGGGCGGCGTACACGCGTTGCAGGTCCGGGTCGTAGAACGCGTTCACCAGCCGGAGGTCACCGGGATCCCACCACGTGTTCGTGTTGGTCAGACCGCCGCCCGCCTGCGTGCCGTACGGGGAGACGGTCACCCTGCCCACCGGGATCGCCACCCGCGACAGCCTGGGCCCGCTCGTTGTCTGGCGGAGCCGCCACAGCACCAGGGCCGATCCACCGCCCGGAGTTCGCTCGTAGGACAGTAGGTATTGGTCGGCCGGCGCGGTCCCCGCGCTCGTGGCCGGCTGCACCGTGAATGCCCGGGTGCCATCGGGGTTGCTCGTGGCCGCGCCGCCGAAGGCCTGGAACTCCAGGGGCAGCGTGCAGTCGTACAGCCCGGTCTTGGAGAAGGACAGGACCTGTGCGTACGCGAAGCCCTGGGGTCCGCCGAAGTCGAACTGGTTGCTGGTCACGGTCACCCGGTCGAGGTCGTAGCCAAGCCCCGGGTAGTCCGCCCACTGCTTCCCGTCCCCCTTCACCTGGTCCGCCTTGACCTGGTGGACGCACCAGGTGGCGGGGTCCTGGGCGGTCGCGCCGGGCATGGCCGACACCACGATCCAGGACCGCTCCAGCCCGTCGTGCACGGCCAGGAAGACCAGCACGAACTGCTGGCCGTAGGGGTCGTAGACCACCTTCGGATCGAACACGTCGGTCCCCGGCGGGAACGTGCCCAGGATCGCGAACGGGGTTGGGGCGAGTAGCGGTGCGCCGGTCCGGTCGAAGACGGCGACCGAGGTGTTCACCGCGGTAACGATGGCCGTCTCGCCGATGGCCCCCGTCGGATCCGCCGGCCAGTTCTGCCCGATCCTGGGGATGGCGTCGAAATGCAGGGACGACACCGGCGCCTTCGGCCCCGGCGTTACCTTGGCCCCC
>Ga0184637_10002407_pt1 | contig 12040 bp, 12 predicted proteins | sample PLM3_127_b2_FD_133143 | JGI IMG/M metagenome (GOLD analysis project Ga0184637, IMG submission 133143) | Groundwater sediment microbial communities from an aquifer in East River, Colorado, USA - PLM3_127_b2 | ecosystem: Environmental > Terrestrial > Soil > Riparian zone | place: USA: East River...
AGCACGCCGAGACGCTCGAACTCCGCGCGCTGGATCTGCACGTACTCGTCGGCGTAGCGCCGGCACGCCCGCCGGAAGTCCACCACGCTCATGTCACGCTTCTTCGGCCCGAGCTCGCGGTCGACCTTGAGCTCGATCGGCAAGCCGTGGCAGTCCCACCCCGGCACGTAAGGGGCGTCGTACCCCGCCATCGTGCGCGAGCGCACGACGAAATCCTTGAGGATCTTGTTGAGCGCGTGTCCGATGTGGATGTGTCCGTTGGCGTATGGGGGACCGTCGTGCAGCACGAACTTCGGCCGGCCCGCACGCGTCTGCCGGATCTGTCCGTACAGATCCATTTGCTGCCAGCGCGCCAGCCATTCCGGCTCGGCGGTCTGCAGGTTCGCCTTCATCGGAAAACCTGTTCGCGGCAAGTTGACCGTCGTCTTCCACTCTGGCATGTGTGTCGGCAGGGGCGACGCCTGCGTCGCCCCTACCTAGATTCTATAATGCGGGGATGGCCATGCTCGAACGGCTCTCAACCGCATCACGCGTGCACGAAGAGGTGCTCGAGAACGGCCTGCGCGTGCTGATTCAGGAGATGCACACGGCGCCGCTGGCGTCCGTCTGGTGCTGGTACCGTGTCGGCTCGAAGGACGAAGCGACCGGCCAGACGGGTGTGTCTCACTGGGTCGAGCACATGAACTTCAAGGGGACCACCAACATCCCGCGCGACAAGGTCAAAGGGATCATCGAGCAGTTCGGCGGCTACTGGAACGGATACACCTGGATTGATCAGACGGCGTATACCGAGACGGCCACACGCGACGCGCTCGACCGCATGCTCTTCATCGAGGCCGAGCGGATGGCGAACTGCCTGTACGATCCCGCCGATTGCGAGTCCGAGCGCACGGTCATCATCTCTGAGTTGCAAGGGGGCGAGAACGATCCGGACATGCTGCTCGATCAGGAGCTGACAGCCACGGCCTTCAAGGCGCACCCGTACCGGAATCCCACGATTGGCTGGCTGTCGGATCTGCAAACGATGACCCGGGATGACTTGTACGGGTACTACCGGCGGTTCTACGTTCCCGACAACGCCACCCTCGTCATCGTGGGTGACGTCGACACCAAAGACGCGATGCGCCGCGCGTCTCACCATTTCGGCGGCATCCGGCCCGGCGCGGTGGCACGACGGCCTCTTACCCGGGAGCCGGAGCAGTTCGGCGAGCGGCGGCTGACGCTGTCGCGTGAAGGCACGACCGCCTATTTCAAGCTCGGTTACCATGCGCCGGCGGCCGGCGACCCGGATTTCTTTCCGATGCTGGTGCTCGACGCCGTGCTCACCGGGGCGAAGGGCCTCAACCTGTGGGCCAGCTTTCGCACGCCGCCGCCACAGCGCAGCGCGCGGCTGTACCGGGCGCTGGTCGACGCCGGTCTTGCCTCATCGGTCACAGGCGGCCTCGTGCCGACGTCAGAGCCGTTTCTCTATACGATTTCGGTGACCGCGACGGACGGCACGCCGCTCGCGCGGCTGGAGGAGGCCGCGTGTGCCGAGCTCGATCGCGTGCGATTGCGGGGCGTGACGGAGGCGGAGCGGCACAAGGCTGCCCGGCAGCTGCGCGCCCGGCTCGTGTTCGAGAACGACAGTATCAGCAACATTGCCCATCAGCTTGGCTACTTCGAAACGATTGGGAGCTGGCGGATCTGCGAGACGCTGCGGGACCGGATCGATGCGGTCACGCTCGAGCAGGTGGCCGCCGCCGCCTTCGAGCGCCTGAAGCCGCTCAATCGAACCGTCGCCTGGTTCGATCCATTGCCCGTCGGGGCGGGCGGGGATGTCCCGGCAGGAACGGGCGCCGGCGCCGGTCCCGTGTCCACGGGCCACAGAGGCACACGGGCACAGAGACACAAATGACAAGTTTTTCTCTGTGTCTCTGCGTCTCTGTGGCCTGTTTGAGCCAGTCGCGATGACCATCGCGACTCACCACCGCGGGCTGGCTCCTGTCCGCGCCGTCCTTGGCAACGGGGCCGTCGTCATCGCCAAGGAGTCGGAGACGACGCCCGCCGTGACCGTGCACGCGTCGTTCGGCGCAGGCACCGTGTTCGATCCGCCGAATCAGGCGGGCCTGTCTCACTTCGTGTCGCGGACGATCGATCGGGGGACCGAAACGCGTCCGGCGGACCGCATCGCCGAGGAATTGGACAGTCGAGGCGTGTCGCTCTCCATCAGCGTCAACCGCCACGCCATGTTCCTGGTGTGCACCTGCCTGATCGAAGACCTCGTGTCGATTCTCGACCTCATGGCCGACATCGTCATGCATCCGACGTTTCCGGAGAACGAGGTCGAGACCAAGCGCGGCGAGATCGTCACGCTGATCCGCCAGGACGAAGACAACCCCGCGGCGCTCGCCGCGGAGGGTCTGCTCACGGAGCTGTACGGCGCTGCGCATCCGTACGGACGGCGGCCGCGCGGGTCGGTTGAGAGCGTCGAAGCGATCGACCGTGCCGCCCTGCTGAGATTTCATGGCGAGCGCTTCAGCCCGGGTTCGCTGTCGCTGGTCATGGTGGGTGATATCGAGCCGGCTCGCGCCATCGATGCCGCCGGGAGCGCGTTCGGCTCATGGGCTGCGGCAACGCCGCCGGCCTTCGAGTTGCCAGAGGTCGCGCCCGCCTTGAGCCGCCGGGTTCGCGTGATCCCGATGATGAACAAGGCGCAGACCGACATCGCCTACGGCTTCACCAGTGTGCGGCGTTCCGATCCAGGCTATTACGCGTACTGGCTGATGAACAACATCCTCGGGCAATACGCCATGGGAGGCCGGCTGGGCGACAGCATCCGTGAGCGTCAGGGGATGGCCTACTACGTCTTCAGCGCGCTCGATGCCAATGTGATTCCAGGCCCATTGACCATCCGCGCGGGCGTCAGTCCCGCCAACGTCGACCGCGCCGTCGCGTCGATTGACGAGGAACTGCAGAAGCTGGCCGCGGAGGGGCCGACCGAATCGGAGATGACCGAGTCGATGCAATACCTCATCGGCTCGATGCCACGAACGCTCGAAACGAATCTGGGCATCGCCCTGTTCCTGCAGACCGAAGAGTTCTTCGGCCTTGGCCTCGACTACGACCTGCGCGTGCCCGATCTCCTTCGGGCCGTGACGCGCGACGACGTCAACGCCGCGGCCAGACGGACGCTGGTCCCCTCGCAGGCGACGGTCGTGATTGCGGGCCCGTACTCGGGCGAGGTGCGATGAGCCCTGCGCCTCCACCCCATCGCGCAGGCGTGCGCGATGGGGACCCCGGGCCTGTCGCGGGTGCCAAGGCGGTATTCTTCGACGTCGATTTCACCCTGATTTATCCGGGGCCGACGTTCCAGGGCATAGGCTACCAGCGCTTCTGTGGCCGCTACGGTATCGAGGTCGATCCGTCGCAATTTTCCAACGCGGTCCTGTCCGCGTCGGCGATCCTGAACGAGGAGCAGGACCATATCTACGACGCCGACATGTTTGTGCGCTACACGCGGCGGATCATCGAGGGCATGGGCGGCAGCGGCGGGCAGCTCGATGCATGCGCCACGGAGATCTACAGGGAATGGGCCGCGTGCCAGCACTTTGTGCTGTATGACGATGTGACGCCGGCGCTGCGGGAACTGGCGGTCCGAGGCATCAAGGTGGGCCTTATTTCAAATTCCCATCGCTGCCTGGCATCGTTCCAGCAGCATTTCGAGCTTCACGGACTGATCGCCGCCGCCCTCTCGTCGTCCGAGCATGGATACCTCAAGCCGCACCCGAGCATCTTTGAGTCGGCGCTGAAGCTGCTCGGCGTTGCGGCTTCCGAGTCGGTGATGGTGGGTGACAGCCTGCCGCACGACATCGAAGGGGCCCGGCGCGTGGGGATGCGCGGCATCCTGGTCCAGCGGTCACCTGGCGCTGGTCTCGCAGGGTTACCCGATGTGCCGGTCATCCGCGATCTGTCGGAGCTGCCCGCGCTTCTTTGAGGTCCGGTTGCCGCCTTCGCTCGTCCCGAGCTTCGGCGCCCAAGGAAGCCGGGCACTAATCTACTGAGGTCCGCCGAAATAGCCTGTGAAAAAACCTGTCAATTCCCAACCCCCAACTTTCAACTCCCAACGGAACGGTTTGAGAATCGGGAATTGGGAGTTGGGAGTTAACGCATTTTTCACACGCTCTAAAGGCGGACACTACCTACGTGGACGTCGACTGGCCCCTGTTCGTACGTAGTGTCCGGCTTTAGCCGACCGTCCCACTACCCTGGCGGCCAGGTCAGACCACGCCCCGCCAGCAGGTGCAGATGGATATGGAACACCGTCTGACCTGCCTCGCGGTTCGTGTTGAAGACTGTCCGGTATCCCCGCTCGTGATAGCCGTGCTCTTTCGCCAGGGCGGCGGCCCGGCGAAACATCGATCCCACAAGCGCATCGTCTTCGGACGACAGGTCATTGAGTGAGGCGATGTGTTTCCGGGGCACGATCAACACGTGCAGGGGCGCCTGCGGATTGATGTCCGTGAAGGTCACGAGCGAGTCGTCCTGGTGGACGATGGCGCTGGGGATTTCGCCCGCGATGATCTTGCAGAAGAGACAGTTGGTCATGTGCGTCTATCGTCAAATCCCGATTCCCAATTCCCCAACGTCCACGCCGATCTATTGGGAATTGGGCGTTGTGGCATTGGGAGTTTTTTGAATGATCGCGGTTCGGGGTATTCCCTGCAGATCGGCGCGCACGCGGTTCAAACGAAGTGCCGGCCGCGCGCCAACCAGCGCTTCGACGCTCTCTTCCTGCCCATAGCCGAACTCCATGACGAGCCACCCGCCGGGTGTCAGCTTTTCCGCGGCCGTATCCAGCACGCCGGTGATATCGCGGAGACCCTCGGCGCCGCCGAACAGCGCGACCTCTGGCTCGTGCCGCACAGCGCGCGACAGTGCCGGCTTGTCGCCGTCTTTCACGTACGGCGGATTTGCCGTAATCACCTCGAACCTTCCGTCGACGCCGTCCAGGTACGAGGTGGCCACGAACTCGATCCGATCCGCTACCCCGTGACGCGAGGCGTTGCCGTAAGCGACCACGAGCGCGTGCTCGGATACATCAGACGCAACGAACCGACACCCAGGCAGCTCGGAGGCCAACGCGATAGCCACGCACCCGCTGCCTGTGCCGATATCCGCGACACGCATGTGGCCCGATGCCCGGTAGCCGGGCACCCTCCCGCCTCCGCCAGGTCGGGTCGCTGTGCGACCCGACAGCCAGCGCTGGCTGGACGGTCCGCTCTGCGGACCGTCCCGGCGAGGCTCGCCGAAGCGCGTTGCGCGCGAAGGCGGCAGGTCTCCTGAACGCAGCAAGGAAAGCGCCTCCTCGACGATGAACTCCGTTTCCGGACGCGGGATCAGGACAGCGGGGGTCACCGCAAAGTCTAAACCCCAAAACTCCCGGACGCCGACGATATACGCGGACGGCTCGCGGCGCTCCCGCCTGGCAATCCACTCGGACAGCGTCGGCTCGAGCCTTTCGGGCACGGCGCCCTGCTGTTCCGACAGCAGCTTTGCCCGATCCCATCCCAGAATCGTGCGCGCGTACAGGTCGACATCGACGGAGGCCTCCGACTGGGAGATTTCCTTCGCAACAAGCCGTGCGCGCGCCTCGGCAAGCCTTTCGTGGAGGGTCAACTGACGGCGGTCGCTTCCTTGAGTTTTTCGGCGTTGTAAAAGGCGATCACCTGGTCGAGGATCTCGGCCGGATCGCCGTCGAGAACATCGTGGAGCCGGTGGGTCGTGAAATTGATACGGTGATCGGTGATGCGGCTCTGCGGGAAGTTGTAGGTCCGGATCTTCTCCGACCGCTCGCCGGTGCCGACCTGGCCGCGCCGCTCCTTGGCGATGGCGTCCTGCTGCTTCCGCAGCTCCATCTCGTACAGGCGGGCACGCAACACTTTCATGGCCTTTGCGCGGTTTTTGATCTGGGATTTCTCATCCTGCTGTGACACGACCACACCGGTAGGAATGTGCGTGAGGCGCACGGCGGAATAGGTCGTGTTGACGCTCTGGCCGCCGGGACCGCTCGAGCAGAACGTGTCGATGCGCAGGTCCTTTTCGTTGATCTGGATGTCGACCTCCTCGGCCTCAGGGAGGACGGCCACGGTAGCGGTGGACGTGTGGATGCGTCCGCTCGCCTCCGTCGCGGGGACCCGCTGCACGCGATGCACGCCGCTCTCGTACTTGAGACGGCTGTAAACGCCGCGGCCCTCGATCGAGGCGATGACCTCCTTGACGCCACCCGTACCGCTCTCGCTGCTCGACAGCACCTCGAGCTTCCACCGCTGCCGTTCCGCAAAGCGGCTGTACATGCGGAAGAGGTCCGCGGCAAAGAGCGCCGCTTCGTCGCCGCCCGTGCCCGCGCGGATTTCGAGGATGACGTTCTTCTCGTCATTCGGATCCTTGGGAACCAGCAGCATCCGCAGGTCGCCGAGAATCGCCTCGCGCTTCCCCTGCAGTTCCTTGAGCTCTTCCTGGGCGAGCTCGCGCATGTCGGCGTCGGCGCCGCGGACAATCTCTTCGGCGTCCTCGATCGCCTTCTGCACCACCTTGTACTCGCGGAACTTCTGCACCAGCGGCTCGAGCTCCGACAGGGCCTTGGCGGCCTTCCGGTATTCGGCGGGGTCGGACTGGACCTCGGCCGTGCCGAGGCGCGCCATGAGCTCCTCGTACTGCGCTTCAACCGTGCTGAGCTTGTTGTCGAACATCGATAATTCCTGAGCCGGCGAAAGCCGGCCCCTACGACCCACCCAGTGTAGGCCCCCCACTCAGTGTGGGGGCCGGCTTTAGCCGGCTCGTTATCCGCCTGAGACGGGCGGCAGGAACGCCACCTCGTCGCCGTCGTGCACGGCCGCGGCCATGCGTGCGTATTCCGCGTTCACCGCCACCGACATCGTGCGCTCGTATTCCACGAGCGAGGGCATCTCGGCGGTCAGCGACGTCCAGACCGTCTGCACCGTGGCCGGAGCCGGGACGTCGCGAATCAGTTCGCCGGTGCCGGCCAGGTCCTTCAGCCGCGCGAAGAGCTTGACCGTCACGCGCATGCGATTCTGTACGCGGTGAGCTTGGCCTTCTCGTCATCGGGGTCGGCGGTGGCGCCTTCCAGCCAGACCTCTCCGCCCTCGAAGTGTTCGTGCTTCCAGATGGGCACTATCTGCTTGACGCGCTCGATGGCGTAGCGACAGGCGGCAAATGCATGCGCGCGGTGCGCGGAGGCCGCCACGATCATGATGCTCGCCTCGCCGATCTCGAGCCGGCCCACGCGGTGATGCATGCCCACCCGGACACCGGGCCAGGTCTCGCTCGCCTCCTCAATAATCCGGCCGAGCACGCGCAGCGCCAGCGGCTCGTAGGCCTCGTACTCGAGGAAGCGTACCTTCCGGCCCTGATTGTGATCGCGGACCAGACCCGTAAAGGCCGCGACCGCCCCGTCGCCAGCCGCGCCTTCCGCAATCTCCCGCGTCAGCGCCTGGAGATCGAGCGGGTCCCGCGTGACAACGGCCAGGGCCATAGGATCAGTATAGGGTCAACTCCCAACGCCCAACGCCCAACGCCCAACGTCCGACGCCCGACGCCCGACGTGGCTCAGTTGGGAGTTGGCTTATTGGGAGTTGGGAGTTTTCCAAAAATGGTCCATGGGCCCGTGTCCCTGTCCCAGTCCTGGCGCCGCGCGAATCGCACCTGCCACGTAGTGCTGCGCCTGCGGGACCGCGTCTTCCAGCGAATGGCCGAGCGCAAGATGCGCGGTCACGGCGGCGGCAAAGGTGCAACCCGTGCCATGGGTGCTGCGTCCGGCCACGCGTTCGGTGCGGAACTCGACGAATTGACGCCCGTCGTACAGCAGGTCGACGATATCCGCCGATGGAAGGTGCCCGCCCTTGATGATGACGGTCGCGACGCCAAGCGCGATGATTCGGCGCGCCGCCTCGCGACGGGCCTCTTCGCTCCTGATGGTGATTCCTGAGAGGGTTTCAGCTTCCGGGATATTCGGCGTGACGAGGAACGCGCGCCGGAGCAGCTCCGATTTCATCGCGCCGACCGCCTCATCGTCTATCAACCGGTCGCCGCTTTTCGCGATCATCACCGGGTCGACGACGAGCCATGGTATTTCGAGAGCCTCCACGGCGGCGGCCACCGCCTCGACGATGGCGGCATTGGCGAGCATGCCTGTTTTTACGGCGTGCGCGCCAATGTCAGAGACGACGGCCTCCATCTGGGCACTGACGAGCTCGGCCGACAGCGCCTCGAAAACCGTGACGCCAAGCGTATTCTGTGCGGTCACAGCGGTGATGGCGCTCAGGCCGTACACGCCATGCGCGGCAAACGTCTTGAGGTCGGCCTGGATGCCGGCCCCGCCGCTCGAGTCGCTGCCCGCGATGGTTAACGCTGTGCGCATGTCGGTACGATCGCACTGACGCTATTGGTGCGATCGCACCGACGATTGCTGGTGCAATTGCACTGACCGCCGTCCGTGCGATGGCACTGACGCTTGTCCGTGCGATGGGTTAACGCGTGCCCGTTCGCCCGAGTACGCGCCAGAGACCGGGCAGGATGCCTGCCGCCGCCAGTAGCTTCAACAGATCGGCCACGATGAACGGGTACACGCCCGCGGCGAGCGCGGCCTGCAGGCCCATCGGAGTGCCTTGCGCGCCGGCGCGCGCGAAGACGCCGAGCCACACCGCGCCGCACGCGTAAATGACGAGAAGCCCGGCCAGCATCGCCAATACAGACGTCACGTACCGGCGATCGAAGCCTCGTTCGCCGAGGGACCCGGCGAGGAACGCGGCCACCGGGTAGGACATCAGGTAGCCGCCGGTCGGTCCAAGCAGACGAAGCGCACCGGGGGGCAGCGTGGCGGAGGCCGCGAAGACCGGCAGCCCGGCGATGCCCGCCATCAGGTACAGCACCTGGCTTCCGAGTGCCAGGCGGGGGCCCAGCGCCAGGCCGCCAAGCAACACGACCATCGGCTGGAACGTGAACGGCACGTCCGTGAATGGCAGAGGGACGCTGATCTGCGCGGCGGCCGCGGTCAGTGCCGTGACGAACAGCATCGACACGAGGCGGATCGCCGCGCTGTGCGCGTCGCGCCCCTGGGCGAGCCGGTCCACGAGCGTGACACACGACACGTCTAGTGGACCGTCCGGACTGATTGAGTACTACTCACAACCGGCCTCCGAGCGCGATCTGCGGGCCGCGACAACGCGGGGCCCCCGCCGCGCACGCCTGCGCGGTGGGGTTGCGAGCGGAGCGGTCCGGCAGTGATTTCGAAGAGACACGCCAGCAGATGCATCAGGCGGATTGTACCGCAGGCGTGCAGGGGCGACGCATGCGTTGCCCCTACCGCCCGAGGACGAGGAGGTACTGGTAGGGAAGTGTCTGGCGGGCGAGCACGCGCAGGCCGGCTGCTTGCGCATCGCCTTCGACACTGGCGCTGTCCACCCGCACGCCTTCCTGCGGCGCGGGGCCGGGCCCCCCGCGTCCCGGCTTGTAGTTCACGATGCCGATACGGCCGCCGGATTTCAGCGCGGCCGTCAGGTTGCGCAGGAGCTTGACGCGCTCTTCAACTTCAACTTCCGGGTAGACGTCCACCACCAGCACGGCATCGAGCGACCGGGCGGGAAGATTGGGCGCGCTGCCGGCGCCGAGCCGCGTTTCGACGTTCTGCAGGCCCTCGCGGGCGACGCGACGCCGGATGGCTTCGAGCATCGGGCGTTGCACATCCTGCGCGTAGACCTTGCCGTTGGGGCCGACCCGGCGAGCCAGGTGCATCGTGAACCATCCGGCGCCGGCGCCGATGTCCGCGACCGCGGAGCCGTCGGCAATCGCCAGCGCATCCATGATCTGGTCGGGCTTCTGCCAGGCAGCGCGGTCCGGGCCTTCGAGCAGGCCGAGGTCCTGGGGCGGGAACAGCCGGCCGTGTCGCCCGGCGGCGGGAGTCTGCGCATTCAGGCGGGCCTGAAGGCCCGCCTCTACGACCATGAAGATGACGGCGGCCGCAATACAGGAAACGTAGAGGCGGACCTTCAGGTCCGCCTGCCGGGCGGTGCGCATCATGGTTTCACCTCGCCCGCGATGCCAGGACGCGTCATGTGTTCGGCCGAGAGGACCTCGTCGAGTCGTGTCGGGTCCATCAGGCCGCGCTCGAGGACAATCTCGCGGATGGCCCGGCCGGTGTTCACGGCCTCCTTCGCGATGTCAGCCGTTTGCGCGTAGCCGATGTAGGGACTGAGCGCGGTGGCGACTGCCGTGCTCCGCTCCAGCAGCTCGCGGCACCGCGCGGCGTCCGCTTCGATACCGTCCACGCACCGGAGGCGCAACGCCTTCATCGACTCGCGGAGGATCGTCGACATGTGAAGCGCGTTCCAGGCGATGACGGGCATCATCACGTTCAGCTCGAGTTGCCCGGCTTCCGAGGCGGCGGCAATGGTCACATCACAGCCCATCACCTGATAACAGACCTGGTTGACCATTTCCGGCACCGAGGGATTCACCTTGCCCGGCATGATCGAGGACCCCGGCTGCACCGCCGGCAGGACGATTTCAGAGATGCCGGCCCGCGGTCCCATGCTGAGCAGGCGCAAATCGGCGGCGATTTTTCCCAGCTCCACAGCCAGCCTGCGCATGGCACCCGAGTACGCCAGCACGTCCCCCATGCTCTGCGTGACGCGAAATCGATTGGTGGCCGGCTTCAGCGACAACCCGGTGGAGCGGCTCACGTTTCGGATGGCGAGCGCCGCATACTCCTCACCGGCGTTCAGGCCGGTGCCTACCGCCGTTGCGCCGAGGTTCAACTCCTCCAGCGCCTCGGCGGCGTGGTCGACCTCGTCCGCCGCGCGCCCGAGGCACGCCGCATACCCGCCGAACTCCTGGCCCAGCGTCATCGGAACCGCATCCTGCAGGTGTGTCCTGCCGACCTTTAGCACCGCATCGAAGGCGTGCGCCTTGCTCGCCAGCGAGGCCGAGAGGGCACGGGCCGACTCCACCAGCCCGCCGTGCGCGAGAAGAAGCGCGAGACGCGTCGCCGTCGGGAACACGTCGTTCGTCGACTGTCCCATGTTGACGTGGTCATTGGGATGGACGAGGCGGTACTCGCCGCGCGCGCCGCCAAGGAGCTCGGCGGCGCGGTTGGCGAGCACTTCATTGGCATTCATGTTGTGCGACGTGCCGGCGCCTGCCTGGTACACGTCCACCACGAACTGATCGCGCAGCGCGCCGGCCAGCACTTCGTCCGCCGCCCGGATGATTGCGTCCCCCACCCGCGCGTCGAGGCGATCGAGCGCGACGTTGGCCTGTGCGGCGGCCTTTTTGACGAGAATGGTGGCGGCGACAAGGTCAGCCTGGGTGCGCAACCCGCTGATGGGAAAGTTTTCCACGGCCCGCGCCGTCTGGATGCCGTAGTACGCGTCGGCCGGAACGGCGTATTCACCGAGGGGATCGCGCTCGGTTCTGAATGGCATGGTTAGACGTAGGGCGCGGCTTCCGCCTCCGCCAGAGTCGGGTCGTTGCGCGACCCGACCAACAGTGCTGGCTGGGCGGTCCGCATTTGCGGACCGCCCCGGCGAGACTCGCCGGAGCGCGAAGGCGGTTACGCTGCGCCAAGGTGGGCCGTCAAGGCCCGCCCTACGAGTATGTAAATTATACTGCTCGGATGCCCACCACATTCTTCGACAGCGTGCTCGCACTGATCATCAGGACGTCCACCGACCTGCCGCCGGACGTGCGCGCCGCGATGAGTGTGGCGATGGCCGAGGAGACCCCGGGGACGCAGTCCGCCCAGGCGCTCTCGATCATCGCGCAGAACATCGACCAGGCCGCCGACTGCGAAGGGGCGATCTGCCAGGACACCGGGATGCCGACGTTCGAGGTCAAGACGCCGGTTGCAGCCAACCAGATAGTCCTGAAACAGCAGATCCGTGAGGCGGTCGCCGAAGCCACCCGCCGCGGCAAGCTGCGGCCCAACTCGGTTGACTCGATCACGGGCGAGAACTCGGGCAGCAACCTGGGGCCCGGCACCCCG
>Ga0184637_10002408_pt1 | contig 12039 bp, 14 predicted proteins | sample PLM3_127_b2_FD_133143 | JGI IMG/M metagenome (GOLD analysis project Ga0184637, IMG submission 133143) | Groundwater sediment microbial communities from an aquifer in East River, Colorado, USA - PLM3_127_b2 | ecosystem: Environmental > Terrestrial > Soil > Riparian zone | place: USA: East River...
CGACCGGTGAAGGCATTCACATAAAGGACTTTCGGTTAGTCGCCCGCCAGCGCGACGATGGCGATGTCCTCGTCGCGCGCACGATTTGGTTGATCGGCTCCGGCCGCGGCGCCGCTGCCGCTAACCCCGACAGCGCCGACCAGCCGACCATCTTTCAGGATCGGGAGCCCACCGCCCATCGCCAGGATGGTGAAGCCGGCGATTTTTTCGACTGCCTGCAGCCGGGCCGAGTGCCCACGGAACTCCTCGGTGAGCGTGCTGCTGGCGCGCCGGAACTTCAGCGCAGTCATCGCTTTCGCCTCTGCCATCTCGTCCGAGATCAACGGCGAATCGTCCATGCGGTCGACCTGGATGAGGCGTCCCATCTCGTCGACGACCGCGACTCCGACCCCTAAGCCGAGCACGCTCGCTCGCTCGATCGCCCGATCGGCATAGCGCTTCGCTTCCGTCAGGCCGAGCGGCACCGGATCCGTCGGCGAGCCGGATCGGGAGTACGTCTCGCGCAGCGCTCGGTCTCCGTGCTGGCTCTGGTACGGAAGTCCGAGGGCAGTGCAGATTACCAGATCTTCGGCATTCGCCAGCACGCCGTCCACCATCAGCTTCTCCGGATCAACGCCCGGGATCTCGGTGAAGGGACCGATTCCACCGCCGGTGGCAATGCCGCCCACGACACGGCCCGCCTTGAAGATCGGCACACCGCCCGGGCCGGGGAAAGGCTGGCGGGGGAGGATGTGCTGGAACGCCGAGAAGATCTCGGGCCGATCCCGCGCCGTCGTCGCCATAGCGGCCGTCGGTCGGCCCTGCACGGCTGCGAGATACGCTTTGGCCCGCGAGACCTGGATCGACGACACCGGACTGTCGTCCATGCGGGAGATCGAGACGATGTTGCCGCCGGCGTCGACGATAACGATGGCGCCAGCCTGGCGAAGCTCGCGAGCCTTCTCGACTCCGCGGTCGAGCATAGCTCTGGCTTCTTGAAGCGTCAGATAGACGGTCTTGGTCGTCGTGGCCACAACACTCTCCTCACTGTGTTAGGGGCCTATCGTACAACGAGGGGTGAGGGAGGGGTCATCTTTCCCTCCCCCTCGACGGGGGAGGAGAGATCTATCCCCTCCCCCTCGACGGGGGAGGGTGAGGGAGGGGGTGAAAACGTCAGGCGTCGGCTACTCCTGAGATCTCACCAACGCCGGATACAGCTTTCGAGCCGTGCCCGCCAGCATCTGCTCGCGGTCGCCGACGGGCAGAAATGCGAGCGTATCGCGGGCCAGATCGACCAGGTCCTTGTAGGGCGCCGATGCGCTGCCGCGCGTGTGGGGGAAGTCCGACCCCCAGAGCAGTCTGCCTGGTCCGAAGCGCTCGACCAGCGCCTCCACAAATGCTCGCGGCGTCGACTTGCCCGCGGAGGCCTCCCGCAGGTTCATCGAGGAGAACTTGAAGTGCAGGTTCGATAGGTCGCGCAGCGCGAAAAACTCGCGCGCGGCCTCGTAGGGCGGGCCGTCATCGGTCCGGGGGTGAGCCAGGTGGTCCAGGATGATGTTCACATCAGGGAAGTGCTCGGCGAGTGCTCCTACCTGGCTCAGCTCCTCGGCGGCCACCTGGATGGAGACCGGGATCCCGAGCTGCCGGGCGCGCTCGCAAGCCGGGTAGCCGCGGGCGTCAGCGGTCCCGAGCCGCACGCCGCGCATCCCCCGCCGTTCGACCCAGGAGCTGAGAACCTCGGGCGCGTCGGGCGCCAGGCTGTCAATGCGGCAGACGCCGACGAAACGGTCCGGATGCTGAGCCGCGGCGTCGGCGGCGTAGCTGTTGTCGTAGGCATAGACGCTGTATGCGCTGACCAGCACCGTCTGGTCTACCCCGGCGGTGGCCATCTGCTCCAGGCACTCGTCGGCCGTCAGGCGCAAACCGCGGTACCAATCCGGGCCAGGCGGCGGTAATTCTGGATATCGCGCGGGATCGTCGGATAGCGGATGGACATGGGTGTCGACTATCACGCCGTCCTCCTTCGTTCGTCCCAGCATTATGAGCCGCTCGCGACAGCCGATAATGCGCGCGTTGAGGAGGTGAGCCGCGATGAGGATTCTGTGCATGCTGCCCGCGGGGCGCGGCGTCTACCCCGAGGAGGCAGAGGAGCGGCGCCTCGCAGTCATGCGCTCGTACGCGACGCCGACGACGCAGATCGATGCCGACTATATGCCGGACGTCTCGGGCTTCGTGCCGTGGGGCAATGCCGAAGGACGCGCCACGCCGGACTCGGCAGCCCGGGCGGCCGAGCTGAGCGCTCAGCGGGCGGTTCAGGCGGAAACCGAGGGCTACGACGCCTTCTGCCCGTTTGGGACGCTGGACGTGGGCGTGCGTGAGGCCAGCCAGCGAGTGAAGATCCCGGTTGTCGGCCAGACCCAGGCGTGCATGCTGTTCTGCGGAATGCTCGACCGGCGCTTCGCCTGGGTCACGTACATGCCGGGCTCTGAGGAGCGGAACTTCGGTTGGGCACACGAGGCTGGCGTCGGGCACCTCATGGTCGCGAGCCTGTCGATCGGCATCCCGAACTCCGAGTATCCGGAGCGACGCGGCGAGCTGCTGGAGCGGTTCGTGGAGTGCACACGAGAGGCGCGCGACCAAGGCGCCGAGCTCATGGGACTGGTCGCGATGTCGATCTGTCCGACGGAGTACTCGGCGAAAGAGCTCACGGAGGCGTCGGGCATGCCGGTGCTCGACGCGATGGCCTGTCAGATCGCGCTGGCCGAGTGGTGGCACCGGACGGGTCTGCCGCCGAGCCTGCTGCATTACCCTCGGGGATGACCGAGCAACGTGCTCGCAGTGATTTCTATCTCGACGAGCTTGCCCTCGCTCGAATAGCCATCGGCGAAGCCAACCTCGAACGATGGGAAACGAACGTCGACCGCTCTGGCGAGCAGGTCTTTGAGCTCGTCGACACTCTGGCCGCGGTGGAGGAAGCAGGACATCCGCGCCACCTGCTCCCAGCTCGACCCAGCGTTCGAGAGCGACTCCTCGATGCGGGGCAGGATGTCCGCGACCTGATCGGCGAGCGTGGGCAGGACGGCGGTCACGCCGGACAGCACTACCACCTGCTCCCACACCAGATAGCGCAGCGGTACGATCGGCGGGTCGTACTCGACCAGGGCCTTCGCGAGCGCTGGGCTCGTAGGGCGCATCGCCCACAGATCCAGCGCCACACTGGCCTCTGAGTCGAAGTGGGACGGCGAGATGTAGCTGGAGGTCGCGGACCGGGCGGCGCCGGCCAGCACGGCTACACGCTCGCGGCTTCCCTCGTCACGGCTGGCGCGGTCTCGCCCCCACAAGCGGGTTCGCACCGTGTGATCAAGTGACAGGCCCAAACCGCGGAGCTCGGCGTTGAACCGATCGAAGAGGTCCCGGGTCTGCTCCGCGGCGCCGAGGCCCGAACGCCCCTCACCATTCAGCTCTACGAACTCGCGTTCGAGCCACTCGAAAACCAGCTTACGCACGGTCCCTCCCTGGTTTGGCCCGAGAGTGAGACGCTAACGTGTGGGGATGGACGCTGGCGCCTGCGACGGCAGGAAGCGAGATGCGAGGGCGACGAACTCCGCCTCGGCATCCAGCTGGACCAGGTGCTTGCAATCGTCGATGACGTGGAACTCCAGCGTCGGGTGGCGTTGCTTCGCAGCTGCGACTCGCGCTGCCGGGTCGCCGCCGTCGTCCCGTCCGTAAATGAACAGCAGCGGGACCTGGGCTTCGCCGATGCGCTGCCAGAGCGGTGTGCCCTGACCGCCCGCGGGCCGCGGGCCTTGACGTCGGGCGAGGCTCGCCTGGTGGTTTTTGCCGCCCGCGACGCGAAGCCGGCGCTCCAACAGCTCGGGTGTGATCAGCTCGTGGTGATAAAGCTGCTCTTCGAGCAGCTCGCGAACGTCGTCGACGGTCGGCTCGTGGTCCGGCGCGTCCTCTACGCCACCCGGGGGAGCGGTCTCACCCGGCAGCGGAGGGAGAAGGCTCCGCGTCCCGAGAATCAGGAGGGCTGAAATCCGTTCGGGGGTACGGAGCGCCGCATCGAATGCCTGGCCGCCCGATGCCGAGTGGCCGACGATCGCCGCCCTCTCGAGGCCCATTGCGTCCATGAACTTCACGATGAAGTCGCGTCGATAGCCGGCCGAGGCGTCTGAGGGATTGTCTGTGAAGCCGAAACCAGGATGGTCGTACGCGATAACCCGCCGTCCGTTGTGGGCGAGCCGCGGGAGAGTCCGCTCCCATACGTCCGCGGAGGATCCAAGAGCGGCTCCATGAAGCAGTAGGGTGACCGGTCCTTCACCGTCTTCGATGTAACGGGTGCGCAGTCCATCGACCGTGACGTACTTATCGGTGAACGCCATTTCCGCCTCCTACGATTCACGTTCGCAATTCACCCGCCGTTCGGCTTCAGCCTCGCGGCTCAGAATTGCGGGTCGCTGGGCTACGACCGCGGGGCTCATGTTATCCTGCCAGGCGAGAACTTCCGCGAGCGAGGCGACCTCGCCGATAACCGTGGTCGCGGGGGCCTGGATCCCAGCCGCCCGGGCCCGGTCGGCGATCGTCGAAAGATCGCCGGTGACGACTCGCTGATCGTCGGTCGTGCCGCACTGGATAACGGCTGCCGGGGTATCGGCGGCCCGTCCCGCCTCGACGAGGCGTCCGCACACGTTGGCAAGCGTCTCGACCCCCATCAGCAGCACGAGCGTTCCGCCCGCCTGGGCCAGCGCATCCCAGGCGACCGTGCCGTCCGGTTTACCGGGGTCCTCATGGCCGGTGACCACCGTGAACACCGATGACAGACCGCGGTGGGTTACCGGGATGCCAGCATACGCCGGAACGGCGACGGCCGCCGAGACGCCGGGCACAACCGAGAACGGCACGCCTGCCTCGCGTGCGGCTAGCATCTCTTCGCCGCCCCGTCCGAACACGAACGGGTCGCCGCCCTTGAGGCGCACGACGACGTTGCCTGCCCGTGCCTCAGCGCACAGGAGGTCGTTGATCTCGGGCTGGGACATCGGGCCGCCCCCACGCCGCTTGCCGACGTAGACGAGCCGCGCTTCGGGCCGCGCGAGGTCGAGGAGCGCAGAGTTGACGAGCCGGTCGTAGACGACGACATCCGCCTCGGCGATGGCATCGCGTCCTGCGAGCGTCAGCAAGCCCGGATCCCCCGGTCCCGCGCCCACGAGAACGATGCGACCTTCGGGGTCGCCCCCCCTCACCCGTCCCTTCGGCAAGCTCAGGGCAGGCTCTCGCCCGCCGGTGGCGGGCTCGTCCGGCCTCTCCCTCAAGGGGAGAGGCGGGCGCTCCCTTTCCCCCCTGGGGGAGAGGGTTGTCCGCGCTGCGGACTCCGAGCCCGCCGAGAGGATGGCATTCACAGGGGCAAGGGGGTCGAGCACCTCTCTCAAGGTGCGCGCAGCATGCTCGACGCCGCCTGCGTGCAGCGGGACCAGGGCGGCCCGGATGGCCTCTTGCCAGGTTTCGGGATCCGCGCGGACGCCGTGGCGCAGCAGCTCGGATCGCGCCTCGGCCAGCAGATTCGCCAGGGCCTCATACTCGGGGGGCAGCAGCTTCTCGAGTAGCTGGCGCAGGTGGCGCGCCAGAGCGGGGCTCGCACCACCCGTCGTAACCGCTACCTGGATGTCACCTCTTCGTACGACAGCGGGCGTGATGAAGTCGCAGTTCGCCGGGTCGTCCACGGCGTTGACGAGCACTCCCCGCTCGCGGGCATCGGCCGCCACGCGCGCGTTCGCCTCGCGGTCGTCCGTCGCGGCCACCGCGAGGAAGACTTCATCGAGGTCTTCGGGCCCGTACTCTCGGCGCCGCACCTCTAAGGCGTGGAGCAGGCCCAGGGCCTCGATCTGGGTCGAGACGGACGGCGCCACCACGAGGACCTCCGCACCGGCGTCGAGCAGGGCTTCGACCTTGCGCTCGGCGACGGTGCCGCCGCCGACGACCAGGCAGCAACGGTCCTGAAGGCTCAGCGCAACGGGGAAATAGGCGGCCATCGCTTGATTTTATTCCGCGGCGGCGACGGCGGGCTCGGCATCGCGCGCGGCCTCAGCGGCTGCCTGGCCGTTGCGCGCCGCCGCGGGCGCCGGCTTGGCATCGGGGAACGCAACGGCCTTCAGCCGCTCGATTCCGATGCGATGGCAGAAATCACCGAAGCCCTCGTCGCGCACCCGCTCCTCGCGGAACAACAGGAAGAGCGGCTTCAGCCGGTCGGCGAGCTGACTGCCGGGGACCAGGTCTGCCAATAGCTCGTTCAGGCGCGTGCCCTCGAAGTCGCCTCCGACGTACATCTGGTACTTCCCGGGGGTTCGACCGACGAAGCCGATGTCGCCGAGGAACGGGCGGGCGCAGCCGTTCGGGCACCCGGTCATGCGAATACTCATACGCTCCTCGCCCAGGCCGAGCTCGGCCAGGATCATCTCGACGCGGCGCAGGACCGGCGGGAGGGAGCGCTCGGACTCGGCCAGGGCGAGCCCGCACGTTGGCATGGCGGGGCAGGCCATCGAGTGCCGGATCGCGTTCGGGAGCTCACCCTCCAGGAGCACGCCGTGGTCGCGCAGTAGGGTCTCCGCCGCGGCGCGGTCTTTCTCATCGAAGTGGGTGAACAGGATGTTCTGATTGGCCGTCAGCCGAATGCCGGGCTTGAACTTCTGGACGAGTGCGCGGAAGCCGGACTTGTAGCGGTATGCGCCGTTGTCTTGAATGCGGCCGTTCTCGACGAAGACGCCCAGGAACCAGCGCCCGTCCTGCTGCTGGTGCCAGCCCACGTGGTCGCCCGTGCCATCCCAGCGGAGCTCGCGCGGCGGGTCCAGCCAGACGTTGAGCCGGCGCTCCATCTCCTGCTTGAACCATTCGAGTCCGCGGTCTTCGACGAGGTACTTCATCCGGGCGTGGCGGCGGTTCGCTCGGTCGCCGTTATCCCGCTGGATGCGCAGGATCGTGAGGAAGGTGTCCAGCAGCATTTCGGGTTTGACGAAGCAGATCGGGTCGCCCACTCGCGGGTGGGTCGCCTTGTCGGTGTGCGTCATGCCCATCCCGCCGCCGACGAGCACCGTGAAGCCGGACAGCTGGCCGGAATCGATGTGGGCCACCATTCCGATGTCCTGTGAATAGACGTCGATGCAGTTGTCACCCTCGATGGCGATGCCGCTCTTGAACTTGCGGGGCAGGTACGTCTCGCCGTAAAGGGGCTCTTGCTCCTGCTCGGTGGACACGATCTTCTCGTGGTCGAGCCAGATCTCGTGATAGGCGTTCGTCTGCGGGAGGCTGTTGTCGCTCAATAGCCGCGCGTAGCGCTGGACCTCCGCGACGGCCCCTCGCGTATCAGGGGCGGGGCAGGCCATCAGGTTGCGCTCGACGTCGCCGCAGGCGCCGAGCGTCGTGACGAGTGCCTCGTTGATCTCCTTGATCGTCTGCTTCAGCTTGTACTTACCGATGTGGTGGAGCTGGAAGACCTGACGGGTCGTGAGCCGTAGCGTGTTGTTCGCGTAGCGCTGTGCGATATCGTCGAAGGCGAGGTACTGGTCCGCGGTGAGCGCGCCGCCGGGGATCTTGGCGCGGATCATCATGATCCACTCTTTGCCTCGGCCCGCCTTGCGGGCGGCGGCGCGCGCGTCCCGGTCCTCCTGCTGGTAGACGCCATGGAACTTCAGGAGCTGGTACTCCTCCTCTGAGAAGTTGGTCGCCCAGCTCTCGAGCGTGTCCTTCACGCTGCCGCGCAAATGGCGGCTCTCTTCCTTGATTACTTCGACCTTCGACCGTCCACCGACGGTCTCTTCGGCGCTGTCGCTTTGTTCGATGGCTTCTTCTGACATAGCAGCCCTCCGCTGGTCACCGGATGATTGTCTAGTAAATCGACCAGGAAACTAGAAAATATCCGATAGTGTGGCACGGAACAAGTCGGGAGAGCAAGGCGTGGCCTGAGTTGTGCCTACCGCCACATATGGCGTATGGTAGGGGTGATCTGGAGGCTTCGTATGTCGATGGATAAGACGACGCTTTATCTGCCCTATGAGCTGCGACGGGCGCTGAAAGACGCGGCTCGGAGGTCGGGGCGCGCTCAGGCCGACCTCGTTCGCGAGGCGCTCGAGATCTACTTGAGCAATCAAGCGAGGCCGCTCCCACGCTCTATTGGTGCTGCTGCCGACGGCCGCGTGGCGGCTCGGGACAGCGAGGATTGGCTGCGCGAGCATTGGCGGCCTGAGCATCGGGGTTCTTCCTGATCACACTCGACACCTCGGGTCTTCTCGCCCTGATCGATAGCCGCGATCGCGACCATGGGCGCACGCGACAGGCCCTCCTCGCCCAGCCCGGACCCTACCTCGTTCCCGCTGGGATTCTGGGAGAGGTGGCCTACATGCTGGAGCAGCACGTAGGCGTCCGATTCATGGATCTCTTCCTGGAGGACCTGGAGTCTGGCGCCTACACGTTGGAGTGTGGCGAGGAGGACCTGCCGCGCATCCGGGCGCTGGTCCGTCGTTACGCGGACCTGCCGCTGGGGTTCGCCGACGCCTCGGTTGTTGCCTGTGCCGAGCGCAACGGCGGCCGAGTCCTCACACTCGATCTGCGCGACTTCGGCGTCGTAGCGCGCGAGGGGAAGATCCGCATCCTTCCGGAGTAGCCGATGACCAGGGACGAACTGCTCGCCTGGGTCGCGGCGTACGAGCGGGCGTGGCGCACCGAGGGCACCGCGGTGCTCGCGGACATCTTCGCCCCTGAAGCGACGTACCAGACCGCGCCCTACGCCGCTGCGCATCGCGGGCTCGATGCCATCGCGCGGCTCTGGGAAACCGAACGAGCGGGTCCCGACGAACGGTTTTCCCTGGACGCCGAGGTCATCGCGGTAGAGGGCAATACGGGTGTGGTACGGATCGAGGTGCACTATGGTGAACCCCTCAACCAGGAGTATCGCGACCTGTGGGTCGTGACGCTCGACGAAGCTCGTCGCTGCATAGCGTTCGAGGAGTGGCCGTACTGGCCGCCGGGCACACCGGGGACGATCGCGGCGCCGGCCGTAGATGGGTAGCTGTTCCTCTGACTTTCGGTCGAAGGCGAACTAGCCCCCGCCTGAGGGGTTGCGCGGACGAGCTTTACCAGCGCGGATTTACTCGTCTCTGCGCTGTATCCTTGTGGGCCATGAAGCTCGTGATCGCGGTAGTGCTCGTCGCCGGTGGTGCGCTTGCGTGGAACCCGGGTTTGCGCCGCGAGGCCGGCGAGTGGACCCGTGACCTCTCCGACCGTCTCATCGTGCTCCTCCTGCGCTCGACGTCGGGCTTCGCCGCGGGCGTATCAGCGACGGTCCTCGAAGAAGAACGCGAGCGGCGACTGCGCTGGCAGCGCCCATGAGGGCGCTCCCGGCTATTCGGCCTTCCCGTCCCGGGGGGTCTGGGGGGCAACGCCCCCCAGTGTCCGTGCAATGAGTCGTCAGCGCATCCTGGTGCTTGGCGGCGGGAGCGGCGGCCTCGTCGCGGCGACGCAGCTCGGGCGGCGCCTCGGCCGCGAGCATGATGTCACCCTCGTCGACCGTAGCCCGGACCACGTCTACATGCCGGCCTTCCTCTTTCTCATGGTCGGCCAGCGGCGACCAGAGGACATCACCCGGAAGCTGAAACGCCTCGAGCGCCGAAACGTCAACGTCGTGCACTCGGAGGTCGAGGGCATCGCCCCGGATCGTCAGGAGGTGCGACTGCGTGATCGCACCCTGCCCTACGACCACCTCGTCGTTTCGCTCGGCATGCGTCCGATGCCGGAACAAATCCCCGGTTTCGTCGAGGGGGCGGACCACGCGTGGGAGATGGACGCTGCGCTCCGCCTGCAGCGCAAGCTGGCGGCGTTCAATGGGGGCCGAATCCTCATCGGCGTGCCTCCCGGTCCCTATCGTTGCCCGCCCGCGCCGTATGAGACGCAGTACGTCCTCGATAGCTACTTCCGCGAGCGCGGCATCCGCGACCGCGTCGACATCGAGTTCTTCACCCGCGATCCTGCTCCACGCGGACCGGAACACGAGCCCGCGGTCTGGATGGACGCCGAGGCGCGCCGCCGTGGGATCGACCAGCACTACTCGTATTTCATCGAGTCGATCGATCCCGAAGCGAAAGTGGTCCACGGCCGCTACGGCTGGGACCTGCCCTACGACTTGCTGTTCGTCATTCCACCGCACCAGCCGGCCCAGGCGCTGATCGACAGCCGCATCGCGGATAGCCTCATGGGGGTCCGCGTCGACTACGACACCCTGGCCACGCGGTGGGACAACGTTTACGCGATCGGCGACTGCGCCGACATGCCGGCGTCCAAGGCGGGCGTTGTCGCGCACCAGGAGGCGGAGGTCGTCGCCCACAACATCGAGGTGCAGGTCACTGGGCGAGGCGATCCGGCCACGCTCCGCCTCCACACGATGTGACTGCTCGCCTTCGGCGCCGGGAGCGCCGCGGCGAACCGAACGACCTACCCGAACGGGTGGCCGCCCTTCGGGAGCGGCTCGTCTCGCACCTGGGGCCCCTCGCCATTTATCTACCTGGCGAAGCTGGGGTTCGAAAAGTGGTGGCTGTGGAGATACTTTTAGGGATCGGGAGGAGAGATGCTGCGGGGGCGACTCTCAGGAATCATTTGCGCTTGTCTTACGCCCTTCGACGACGACGACCGAATCGACTTTGGCGCCCTCGAGCGCGAGATCACCTACATCATCGAAGAGTGCAGGGTGGACGCCATCTCGATCGGCGCCGTCGAAGCGGCGGAGTACACCCGACTCAGCTGGGAGGAGCGGCAGGAGCTGATCCGCGCCGCCATCGAGATGGTCGGTCACCGCCTTCCGACGATCGCCGGCTGCTCGCACCAGAACCCGCGAATGGTTGTCGAGATGTGCGAGTTCGCGGCCAGGGCCGGAGCCGACCTCGCCCAGGTGCTGATCCCCATTCGCCCGTGGGGCGGCGACCCTGAGGATGCGGAGCTGGTGCGGTTCTTCGCCGACGTCGGGGAAGGGAGCCCGTTGCCCATCGTCGCCTACCACAACCCGGGGCCCGGGGCCGACCCGGGCTACGGCGCGTTCATCGAGCTGAGCGCGAACCCGCACATCCACTATTTCAAAGAAAGCTCGCGCGACACGCAGAAGATCGCGCGGATGATCGAGGAGATCGATCGGGCGGGAAACGCGGGCTATTTCACGACGATGCAGCCGCTCCTCATGACGCTGCTCATGGGGGGCTCGGGTGCGACGATGCCGCCGCCCGGGGCGAAGATCGGCGCGGAGGTCGTGAAGGCCTTCCGGGCGGGCGATCTCGATGGGGCGCGCCGCTGGCAGCGGCTCTACGCGGCGTTCCCCAGCAAGTGGCCCGCGTACGGCCTGCCACCGGTCATGAAGGCCGCGATGCGTGAGATCGGCGTGGACATCGGCCACCCGGCCCGTCCCTATATGCCGGTCGCTCTCGCGGACCGCTTACAGATCCGCGAACTGCTGCGCGAGGCGGAGCTTATTTAGGAGCAGCCAACTCGATGATCGCAGACGAACGCGATGCAAAGTTAGCCGTCTTCTGCCACCGGGGGGAAGGTCGTCCTCGTGAGACTGCTGGTCGTTGATGATGCGTCTTGAGTGAGCCTGCGCGGCCGGACGGTGTTCCCGACCGGGCAGATATCTCTGAGAAAGATCTGCATGAGCACCTTATGGCTCGGATGACGCAGAGAGGCATCAGACGCGAAGAGATCGCGCTCGTGTTCAGGGACGGATGGGAAGCGACAGACGCTAAGCCTGGCACCCTTGGAAAGATGCTGGTGTTCCCATACGGGGGCGAGTGGGAAGGTCAGTTTTACGAGGAGAAGGAAGTGACGGTGTATTACAAGACAGTAGCTGGTCAGCTTGTGCTGCTCACAGTCAAGGCAAGGTATGGTAAGAGCCTTTCCGAGGAGATGAGCCTAACTTGAGTTTGGACAAAATGTCAGCCCAGGCGGAGTAGGACTCCCCGCCGGGTGCCTGGGAGCAGGATACTCTGGGCATGGATCATGACACCCAGGCACTCCCGCTCCTCAGAGACTTTC
>Ga0184637_10002409_pt1 | contig 12039 bp, 15 predicted proteins | sample PLM3_127_b2_FD_133143 | JGI IMG/M metagenome (GOLD analysis project Ga0184637, IMG submission 133143) | Groundwater sediment microbial communities from an aquifer in East River, Colorado, USA - PLM3_127_b2 | ecosystem: Environmental > Terrestrial > Soil > Riparian zone | place: USA: East River...
CGATCGGTCTGATTCTCCCACCCCACCGCGGGCTTCCCGTCGTGTTGCTCGGCGGTCGTCGGAACATCGTTGTCGAAGCCGGTGAAACGCTTCCCGCCCTGCTGCATTCGCTGACGCCAGTTCCGCTTCGTGGTCTGGATGAAGACCTCAAGATCCCCCGCGTCGTTCGTGCCGACCGGCGTGCCTTCGTTGTATGCTTCGGAAGCCATTTATACTCCAGTCCGTCGTGAAAAGTAGGCCGGATGAGGACGCGCTCCGCCCTTTGAGGCATTGAAGCGACGCTCCACCCTTCGTGCCGTCTCGCGGCCTTCGTACCAGTCCTTGAACTCCTGCGTGGCGATCTGGGCACGCTCCTCGTCGCCGAGATCCCTGAACGCATGTTCGGCCGCGATGAGGCTGATGGCATAGTGCCACTCCGCCTCGATGTTCGATGAATCGTTCCCGTTGGGTCCCATGAAGGGTCGCCGGTGGCCGTAGATCTCCCAGGAGAGATCCGCCGCTTTCGTCGTGCCGGGAATGGGGAAGACGATGAAGCTCGTGCCGTATACGATGTATCGCACGGGCGCGTCGTCGGCCTGTACTTCCCGCCGGGCGATCGCATCGAGCATGGATTCCAGAGCACCTTCCCATGGCAGGAGACGACGAGTCGCCTCACCGTTCCACGGCTGCGGGCCATCCTTCTGCTCGATGTGGGTCAGGGCCAGGAGCGGCTGATTGTCGGGATCGGTCGGGATTCCGTACGTGCTCACGCTCGCAGAGGGCACTACGGACGTGATCGGCCCAAGCTCCAACGAACGGATCATCACCCGCTTCGTGCAGAGATCAAGCAGACCGTCGTTGAGCCAACCGTCGAGGAGCGTGGTCGTGGCGTCAGGTCGATTGCCAAGGCGAAGAAGAAGTCGTTCTCGAAGCGTTGTGCGGTCCACTTACCCTCCGTATTGATCGAATCGCGGACGGCGACGAGACCAGAATTCGTGATCGGCATTGCTCGGCTCGTCCGCATGCCGTAGACAGACCCTCATCCCGAGGGCCTTTGAAGTCGGCAGGGTTTCGATCTTCGTCTCGCTCTCCGGAACTGGTTCACCCATGATCGCGCAGATGTACCACGGTTCACGAATGGACCGACGACCGTTCGTTCGAATTCCGATCTCTCGTGAAATCGCACTCATTACCCTTCCCTTACGCGGGAGCGGTTCGGTCGAACTGTGCCCACTTCCCTGCCATGCGGTCTATCGCCGGTTTGACTCCCGGCTTCTATTCTACCCTAATTGGACCCCCGATCGACTCTAGAGGTGTCGATGTAGAAGCGATCGATGTATGCCTTTTGAGACACAGAGGGATTGTTGGTGCCAGTGGTTCGTTGATAGATTTGGATGCCGAGTTTTTCTGTAACGAGAGGAACATTGACCCCACTCAACGTCCCAACCAGAGATCCATTCACATAACAACTCACCGTTTGACTGGCACCGATGATCACCTTCAAGTTTGTGAACGTAGCGCTCGTCACCCCACCGCTTACGGCTTCATAGTTCGGACTCTCAGCGGTGTCGATCACTTCAAAGAAGAACAAGTCCTGCCCGAGTCCGGCATCACCACGTAAGTCTTCGTTTGACTTATACATTCCAAATGCGAGAAGTTTGGTTTGCGAACTGTCCCCCGAGAACCCATCTCCGATTGAGAGTGAAAACCGTGCCCGAGTGTAGTCGGTTGAATGCCGCCGTACGCGCATTCCGATCTCCAATCCGGGAACAAGGGTGATTGGTTTTGTAGGCGACGAACGCTCCCAAAGATGGATGCTGAAGCAATCACTGACGGTGGCGTTTGAGAATAGTCGGTGAACCCCAAACGCACTCGTATCGGTATCACCGGCTTCAGTTGCCCACGATCCGCCCGCGCCTTGACTGCCGGTCCGCCACACCCCGTTCGCACTTGGGGCTGGATCGCTTTGCGGATCGTACATGAAGTCATCATAGAAGATGATCTCTTCGCGCTCATGGACGTGATCGCGCCTCGCCGCGAACGTGTCGTTACCGGTGTCTGCATCATCTCCCGGCCGCGACAATGATGGATCCGCTCCGTCATCGAAACTCGCGCCTCCGCCTCCGCCGATCTCCCACCAGATATTGCTCGCGTCGCGTTGGAATGTCCGCGCGGTGTTCGTCCCCATCACGATGTTCACACCACCAAAGAGCTTGATCTTCGTGGTATCGTGAACGATCGTCGTGTTCCCGTTCGTCGCGAGAACACGGATCAACTGTCCTTCTACGCCGCTGTCGAAGTTCGTGATGCTCGTCGGAGAGGAATTCGATGCGAGGAAGGCGTTACTTCCCGCGACCGTCGGCGTCGTGTCGTTATTGGCAAGGGTGACAACCACAACCCCCGTCTGTGCCGTATCCACGAATCCATTCGTGAGATCCGCAACAGAAGTCGTCGAGTTCTTCGAACCAAGTACGCTCATCCGAGAAGCCCCCTGCTCTGACAGTCCGTGATGAACGACCCGAGCACATCCGCGAGTTCATCAAGGCTCGTGGAGTCCGCGTCGTAGGATCGATCCACCGAGATATTCGATACCGTGTACGGGTTCGCCGTGTTCCCTGCGATCAGATCCGCCACCACCGTTCCTAGTATATCCGCAAGTTCGTCCAAAGTGGTCGAGTTGGCATCATAGGACCGATCCGTCGTGACGTTCGAGTAGGTGTACCCCGTCAGCGTGCCAATGTCGATCTCGTCCCTCACCACCGTCCCGAGCACGTCGGCGAACTCGTCGATCGTCGTGGAATTCGCATCGATCACACGATCCGCAGTTCGGTTCGTGATGGTGTAGAGCGGCCAGGGAACCGTCGGAGCGGGCCCACCCGTGATCGGCGTCGGGGTGTTGGCAAGAGCGATTGGCAGAGCGATCATCAACCGCCTCGCCCAAGCAAGCAGTTCTGCGTCCGACTTCGGCGGTTGCGGAAGTGGGATGGTCCGGATAGGCGGCGCGGAGGCCATGAAGCCTCCGGTTACGTGGTGTAGAGGATCAGCGTGGACTTCGCGCCCCAGGCGGTCGGGAGCGCGTCGATGTAGAGACCCCGAGTCACCGGCCCCTCGTCTGAGCCGAACGCAACATCCACGATGAAGCGCGTCGCCGCAGCGACGACTGCCTCACATTGCCAGACGATCGGCCCTGAGGCGGAGTCCGTGCGGATCACGATCGTCCCATCGCCCGCGCCGGTTGTGCCAGACAGATAAATGTGACCGATCTTCAACTGCCGTCCCTGCGGATTCTGCGCTGCTGGTAGAGCGAAGGCGCCTGCGTTCGTGAGATCGAACACAAGCTGCCTGTGACCAGAAGAGTTCCCTGCGATGATGACGGGCATCGAGCCTCCCTCAAAAGGAGGGGGACCGAAGCCCCCCTCCACATTGAGTGCGTCGAATTAGACGCCGAGAGAGCCCATCGCCGGACGCCAGTCGCCGAAGCCGTAACCGAACCGATCCGCGATGGTGTTGACGGTGGAGAGCGTCGCCTTGTCGTCGTACGAATCCACGACGGGCGCGACGCGCCGGAAGAAGTTCATGTCGTGCTCGGAAGCCAGAACGATCCACTGATCCGTGTCCGTCTGGTAGTGGCTCAGGAACGGCGTGAAGGCTCCCTGAAGCACGTTGATGACTCCGGAGGTGTGTGCCACCGCACCCGACAGCGGGCCGACCTTGCCCGGCGACCTCATCAGTTCCGCGAGCAGGAACATATCGGCCGTCGAGTGGATCAGCTTGTAGTCGTGACCCATGCTGATCCGGTTCCCCGCGGCGTCACGGACCGTCTCGTACTGCACGAGAACCTCACGGAGCGAAGACTCCGAGATGTCCTGCGTGCCGAGGAGGTTGTCCTTGTACGCCAGGGTGTCCGAACCGTCGAGGTTCGTGTGCGTGTCGTGGAGCAGCGCGAGCGCGTCGAAGCCCGGCAGAGTCGCGGAGGTGGCGAGGTTGAGCAGATTCGCAACCTCGATGTTCTCCGTTTCCGCAGCGGCCTTTCCGAGCGCCTGCATGTTCCGGCGGATGAAGCCGTACAGGTCGTCCATGTCGGCTTCCCAGGAAGCACGCACGGCGCCCGCGAAGACGAACTGCGGGTAGTTCCGGACGCGACCGACCCGAGGATCCGTCACGACGATGGGAGCGTTCTCAGGCTTCAGGGTCAGGGTGCCGATCGTCGCGACCTCACGATCGAACATCACGGCCTTGTCCGCCTTGTTGACGTTGGTGAAGTTCGTGTACTCCAGATCGTACCGCTTGTAGGCATCACCCGTCAACTTGCGGATGCCCTCAAGGGTAAGAGGGGCGATGGAACCAGAATCGAGGGCCATGAGTGCTCCTTACTCCTTATGATCGTGTGAGCTAGATGCTCTCCACGGTTGAAAACCTGATCTGCGTTTCGAGGAACTTGACGTACACGCGACCAGCCAAGGTCGCGTTCAGCTTCGCACCGGCCGAATTCGGCAGCGCGTTGTTCAGTCCCGTTCCCGGCGACTTGAACTCGTTACTCGCCAGCACCATGACATCCGCGGCGACCACATCGTCCGTGTCCACCACGAGGATGCCTGCGGTCGGCCGCTTCAGACCGAACACAGCACCAGCGTTCGCGGTCACGTAGGTATCGTCCGAATCCATGTTCATGAGGAACACGTCGTCGGGTCGAATTACCCTCACGTCGATCCTCGTGCCAGTGACGCCGGTCGCACCCTGCACGGCGAAGCCGACTGGAATCTGATCACCGTCCAGGGCTGTCGCGGTGTATGTGCAGGCGATCACCGCGCCGGAACTCAGCTTCACAAGGTCCCCTCGCGAGAACACCTGCGCGGCGCCCTCTGCGAATGGAAGGATCAATCCCTCATCCCCGCAGTACGCGCGAACGTACTCGGGACGGAATGGATTCGATCCATCCGGAGTGAAGGTGAAAAGGCCGCCAGCGTTCGGATCCGAATTGAAACCCATCGTCCTCTCCTAGTTCGTCTCGGTCGCGCCGAAAACCGTCGCGGCCTGAGAAAAGCGGAAAACCACCGGACCACCCGCGGTCGCCGCCAGATTGGTGTTGCCAACGAGGGTTTTGTCCTCGGCGTTCAGGCTCGTGCCCGCACCGGACCATTCCATCGAACCGAAGATCCTCGCGTTGGCAGGAGCCGCGTCATCCTGATCGATCACCCACTCTCCCGCAGCCGACGCACCTTCCGTCACGAGATCGAACCCGGTCCCGCCGGTCACATCCGCCACCGCGAAGGTGTCGTCCGACTGATACCGTCCGGACCACACGTCCGACTTGCGGATCACCCGAACCGGGATGATGGCACCCGTGACGCCGGTCGCGGGCTTCAGCGCCATTCCCACCGCCACCTGAGCGGCAAGGTTCGTCCCGCAGGTGATGATCGCACCCGCGGATAGTTTGACCAGATCCCCCGCCTTGAAGGTCTGCGAGGCACCTTCCTCGAAGGGAAGGACGAGGCCCTCATCGCCATAGAAGGCCGAGATGTACTTGATCCCTCTGGTTTCGAGGGGGAACCTTGCGAGTGTGTTCGGCACGAGATGACTCCTTAATCCAAGAAGATCGTGTTCCCTTCGAGGAACTTGACGTAGATCGGTCCACCGACTGTCGCGGCGAGGCCGATCTCACCCCACTCCGCGGAGGCTAGCGGAACCACGTAGGCGTCCAAGGTGACATCGCCATCCACGTACCATTCCGTCCCGACCTGCGAGATGCTGATCGGAACCCCAACCATCGTGGTCACGAAGGTATTCGCCGTCGCGGTCGGATCCAGATTCGCCATGAAGACATCCGTGCTCGGGCGGATCACCCTGACCTTGCACGCTGCGTCGGTCACGCCGGTTGCCTTCTGCATTGCGAACCCGACGAGGACCTGATCCACATCGAGGTTGTTCGCGGTTGCTGTCGCGGCGATGATCTTCCCGCTCGATAGCTTGACCGGATCGCCCGCCTTGAACGACTGAGTGGCTCCCTCGGTGAACTGCACAACGAGTCCCTCGTCGCCCATGTAGGCCGGGACGTACGTGAACCCGTTGACCTGAATCGCGGAAACCGCTAGACTGTTCGGCACGAACTACTCCTTTTTGCCGGGCACCGATACCATCGGACCCGTCTTTGGCATCGGGAACGGCGTCCGAGTCAGAACGTCGCCCTGTTGACCGTACCCGGCCTGCACGACCGGGACGACCTTCCCGCCGCTGCGACCGATCGTATCGGCCGCGAGGGATTCGAGTGAATTCCGGACCGAGGTGGACCTCTCTGCGGTCTTATCGGCAAGGTGCTGTCGAATGGCTCGCGCCATCGCGATCGGCATCCGCCACAGTTCGAGTTCGTCGATCCGCGCTCGGCCGTTGGACTGGATCAGTGCCCCGAGACCGATCTTCACGAGGGTCTCACGATCCTCGCACGGGAGCCAACCCTTCGAAGTCTTCACGACCTCGTTGCTCGGACCGACCTTGAACCAGCCATGCTTGTACTCCGGGTCACGCCGCTGTGCGGCCTTCTTGATCGAGATGCCCTGGTTCTGGTAAAACGGCGGAAGCTCGATCGTCGGTGTCGCTTTCTGAATCTCACTCATTTTCGAGCCTCCTTATGGCCTGGGGGCCTGTCCGATTTCCTCAAGCGAGCAAATCGGAACTCCGCCCTGCCGGTTGTACTGCACCATGTCCTTCTGAGCCTGAAGTCGAGCGTGACGATGGATCTGGATGTCTTCTCTGGTCCCGCCGGGGACGAGGCGCCGGAATTCCGTGACCTCATCATCCGAAACCGGGATTGCAGCGATCTCCGCTGAAAGTGTGGTCGGGGCCGCCGCCGGACTCGCTGAGGGCGACGAAACTGGTGAGGGCCGGTCCACAGGCACTCGGGGCGCCGGGGTCAGGTACGGCCCAGGCACAAGCTCCAGAGCCTTGGCCTTCTCTTCCGCAAGTCGCCGCTGAACCTCTACCTCGACCCGCTCGTTCTGGAACTCCGAATCGCCGTCTCGGAGGGATCGGACGATCCCATCCACGCCGTCTTCGGCCGCACGCCGGGGGTCCGCCTTGATGGCTGCGTCCACCGATGCCTTATGCTTCTTGGCCCACTTGCCAAGCTCGGGGTCCTTCTCGACGAGGCGACGGTTGGCCTTGATCGCCAGATCGTACGCCTGATCTTGCATGGGCACAAGGACATGCTGCCCAACGGCTTGCATGACCCTCCCCACACCCTGCTCCTTCGCCATGCGATCGAGTCCCTCCGGGGAGAGATCGATAGCCGGGGCGGCGGGGGCAGCGGGTTTCGGAGCGACCGCAGCGGTGGAGGCTTTGATCGCCTCCGTCATCTCCGCGACGCCCTTTGCGAATTCCTCTTGAACCTTTTTCAGTTCCAAATCGTCGGCCATCTGTGACCTTGATCCTTTCTGTGCCAGAGGCACACACTACTCGAAATGGAGGATAACACACCTTGTTTCGAAAGTGATCACGCTTCGCCGTACATCCCGATCGGGCCCCGACGTTCCGTTTTCGTCGCCGCCACGGCAGGCCGTCCCGCGACGACATTCTGAACCGAGGTCAGAACGATGAGATCCTCAAGAAGCTGCTGTCGACGAGCGCGCAGTTCCTTCCATGTGTCCGCTTCGATCCTCTGATCATGCCACTCCGAGTCGAACTCCTTCAGTCTCGCGCGATAACAGTTCGCGAGGAAGGTCAACAGTTCACCCGGATCGCTCGGTTGCGGCCATGCTTTCATCGCGAGGGTGATGAACTCCGTGATCTTCATCATGCTAGCCATCCTTTCACTTGAGCAAGGAGGCGCTGGATCCACGAGAGGTGGCCCTGCGCCTTCCATTCCGCCTGTTCGAGGTACGCGAGGGAATTCCACACCGGCTTGAACGCGACACCGGAGTAATGCTCCGTGAGGATCTCCTTGCACCGATCGTTGCAGGAATGCCTCATCGTTGAGTCCACCGAAACATCGCCCGGAGGAGGTTGCGGAATCGGCTTGGAGCCATGGGCACGCCAGCCACGCGCGCACCATGAAACTCCAGATACGCTTTCTGTTCAAGATGGGAAAGCGAATTCCAAGTCGGCTTGAATTCCTTTCCGCCTTTCGCTTCTTGACTGATCTTTCCGCAGAGTTTGTCGCATGAATGCTTCACAGATTCAATCTCCCCGTAAGATTCACTTAAACTACAAACGATCCGGAAAGGGTTGCAACATCCAAAAACGGCAAACTAAAGGTAAAGGTCAAACTTTTTCTATCAACGCTGATTTCCGCAGTAACCGTAAGGGGAACTGTATTATTAATCGCCACTCTACCTACACTTCGGATTGGATCGGTAGAAATGTCGATGGTAAATGTGGATGAAATTCCATCCCCAAGAAGAACTATGGAAAACGGAATTACGCGAACAACTTCGATTGCCATTAGCCCACCCCCATGAGAGTCAGTGTCACGCCTTTTGGTTGAGGGGGGGAGGTATCAAGTTCAATCGCAAGATCACAAAATGCGGTTGCAGACGTACCTCCCCATGTAATTGTCGCACTCGATTCACCAGAATTAAGAGACATCACCTCAAGGCCAGAAGTGGGCGTATTGTATCCTACATCAGAGTGTTCGGTGTATCCTGTTCTAGGCGTCATTCCTGCCGGGTTTGAGGTGTTGAAAACCGCACCTGCAATGGGATTTGCCGATTGGGGGGTTGCGCCCAAAACTGGAGCAGGAGTGCCACCAGCGCCTTGTAGGGATTGTCCGGCAGCTTGTAATTCTGCCGCGTTCCCGGTTCGAGTCATCCCAGAAACGTTGAGGACGCACAAACCGCCACCGGATGTCCCACCCGGCGCGTGAGTAAAAACTGTCGATGACGCGGAGCCGATCAAAGCCCTTCTGATAAAACAGTGCATTGTATCGGCGCCGCCATTCTTCGATACGGAGGCCACATCGGAGATGTCGTACACTCCAGCGCCGTCACTGTTATTATCAGTTGGATTTGCAGAAGAGGTATTACCCGTGTGGGCAACGAAAATCACGATTAAATCGCCTATCGCAGGTGTAGCGGTGACAGTTTTCGTGCCGTTTGCAGTACTAAAAGTTGTGCCGAGAAGCGTAACGGAGGCCATTATACATCTCTCATTGCAAGGGCATATATACGAACATCTGTCGCCGAAAGACTTAATTGCGCGGTCCAGTTATTTCCGGCCGTTGTCTGAGGAATTGGAACACCAGGAATTGAAAACCCCCTGGTATCTCCGGCCGGAACATAAACCGAAAACCTAATTGTTCCGGCTGTCGCATCACGGAAATCGATCCGAATCGCAGTTAAGCTCGTATTAGAAATAATAAGCATCACAAGATCGAGAAATGTACTGGCAACAGATGTAAGAATAGTTGTTTCTGTTGTGCCCGTGATCGTTGTGGTTTGTGTAACAAGCAAGTCTCTTGGAGCGCACAGACGAACAACAGGCTTGCCGAGATCATCGACGTAGAGATCCGCGCGATCACCATCCGCAACGGCAGCCGGGTTCGTCGTGCGACCCTTGCCCCCAACCTTGACCGGATTCCCCGAATCCGCCGCGCCATGCGCGACGTTGCCTTGGACATCGCGAGTTCCAGTCCCGGCGTTCGCCGTGACAGTCCCATCGACGGTGATGGCGTTCCCACCATCTTGGATGTTGACTGCGGCGGCGCCAGAAGCGTTGTTGATCGTGACATCGCCAATGTCTACCCCTGGTTGGGTTTGAAGGGCGGAAGTGGCGGCGCCAGAAGGAAGCGGTAAAGTGGCGGCACTTATTGGTACTGCACTTGCACGCAACTGAGTATCAGTGAGAGGCCCCGAGACAGGGACCGTGCCAGAGATCGCAACCGCTTCTCCGTCGAGCGTTACCTTCGCATCCCCCGCCGCTGTAATCGCCTGCTGATTCGTCCCGGCCGCATCGGTCGAAACCGTCCGCAGGGATCCCGTCGAATCCACCTTCGCGATCGACTCCGGAGTCGCATCGTCCGGTGATCCAATGCTCACGACCTCACGATGAACGGTCGTCGCTGCGCGCGTCACCACATTCGTGTCGGCGCGCTTGTCGATCACAGCAGGTTCATCGATCCCCAGAAATCCCGGAGTTATGGCCACAGAAACATCCCCACTAGAAAGATCCCCAACCGAATCATGCCCCGCGCTGCGACGCCAGTGTCGGACAGGTACATATTCCCTTCACGGAATACCCCCACCGGTGGCGGCGCACCTCCGCCATTCCAGAAGAACCCATGCCCGATCCCCGGCATCATTGGACCGGCCCCTGTGGAATCCCGCCGAGCGCCGCCTGTAGCTCAGGCGGAACCGCGCCTTCCTGTCCAGGCTGGCCCGACTCAACCGGGATCGGCTGCGGCTGGACTCCCTGCTTGAGGCCCTCCTCCACCATCCCGGCGATATCTGGCACGATGGATTCCGCGTCTGGCAGATCCGAGAGATCGATGTTCCTTCGCAGAAGAATCTGCGCGGAATTCAGAATGCTCACAACGATCTTCTCCATCGCGGGCGTCATCGGCGGTACACCCGGTGGCGGTTGCAGGGCCGTCTGAGCAAGTGACAGCATCGGCTGGAACTGTGTCAGGATCGCCTGCGTCGCGGCAAGGAGGCTCTGCCGTTCCAACTCGATCGACTTCGAGGCGGACGAGGCGGAGAGGCGGATCCGAATCAACTCCGTCATGCTTCGTCTCTCGTCAATCGACTTCTTCACCACACTCGCAAGGAGCTTCCCAGGCTCGCCAAGGAGCCGTTCGAAGATGTTCGGGTCGTCGAGATAGTACAGCACGAACGCCCTCGACATGATCCTTCCCGCGGTATCCCTGAGCCGATCGATGTACTCGTTCGTCAGTTGGCTCCCCTGCTGCTGGATCGCCAACCCGAGGGTCGCAGGGGTCCGCCTCGACTCGCTCACATCCCCGGTTGAACTCGGATTGATCCTCGTCAACTGTTGAATGATCGTCATGAAGAAGTTCACAAGGGTAAACGTCGCCGTGCTCGGCTCCGGGAACTTCAGGATCTTCACTTCATCCGTGCTCTCCTTCGCGGTCAGGTTCGTTCCCGGAACGAACCCCTCTTTCAGATCCGTCGCCGCCTCCGATTCCTCCATCGTCACGATGCAGGGCGAGTTCGCAAGGGTCTGTGAGTCGAATGCCTGATTGATCCCAGTATTGATCCCCCTGATGCACGACACGCAGGGCTCGATCACACCCCTACCAGGGATGATCCCCGCCCGCGGGCTCGCAACCTCGAACTCGTACGGCTTCAGTCCATCCCCGGCCTGATTGTAGATCACCCGCAGGAGCGTCCCCGTTTCCTGATGGAACGTCACAGCGATGTCATGCTTCTTCCCATTTCCGTAGAGATCCCACACTAGGGAAATGTCATACAGCCGGATCGGATCCCCACTCGTCTGACTCGTGGCTGTGATCCCTACCGTCTGCATCTGAGCCTGCTGCGCGGGGTCCGGGCTCTGCCCCCCAAATGTCGCGATCTTGTCCGCCGCCTCCACGTTATACTTCCACGGATCCGCCTTCCGCGCCTTGACCGCCTCCTTCGTCATGGTGAAGTAGTGCCCCGTCCAGGGCATCTCCTGAATGGATCTCCACAGCCCGCTCGGCCAGACCCACGTGTGCGTCGGGACCAGATACAGCCTCGGCCCCACATGAAGCGGAATGTTACGCGTTCCGTAGGCAGTTTCAACCTGATTCGCGTCGTTCTCGATGACGAGCTTCTCGATCCCCATGCCCGTTGTCAGGGCTTCCTCCGTCATCTCGTCGATCGCTCGATCTCCATCGAGATAGCCCGGATCCATCCACACCTTCTCCGCGAAGTCCTCCGCGGCCCTGAGCAGAGCGAATTCCTGATCCTTCTCGATGCCCGCATAGAAGGCACTCACGAGGTCCGCCACGAACCTCCGCTTCTGTCGCTTGATGGTCTGCGCGACGGCCGCCTTCAGCGCGTCAACGATGAGGCGCCCGAGCGGAACGAACACGCTCGACGCGCCCGGCCAGGGGAAGGTCTTTCTCCGATC
>Ga0184637_10002410_pt1 | contig 12038 bp, 15 predicted proteins | sample PLM3_127_b2_FD_133143 | JGI IMG/M metagenome (GOLD analysis project Ga0184637, IMG submission 133143) | Groundwater sediment microbial communities from an aquifer in East River, Colorado, USA - PLM3_127_b2 | ecosystem: Environmental > Terrestrial > Soil > Riparian zone | place: USA: East River...
CCGCGCCTGGTCATGGACGGCGTGCAGGCAATCGGCCAGCGGCTCCACCAGGATGGCGCGCTCCAGCGCCAAATCGTCGGGCATGCGCAACGGACCGCGCGACCAGGGAATCGGCTGCACCGGGATGGTCGCATACTCGGCGTAGCCGCCATAAACGTCGCCATAGAGCCGGTCGCCGATTTTCCACCCCTCAACTCCGGCGCCGACATCGGTCACGCGCCCAACCCATTCGTGGCCTGGGTTGAACGGATATTCGCCGTCATTGACGCCGATTTCGTATTTGCGGGAATCCGTGGCGCAGACGCCGCAAGCCTCGAGCTTGACGAGGAGCTGCCCTGGTGCTGGCTCAGGAATCGGAATCCGCTCCACCTGCAGATTGCGAATTCCATGCAGCCGTGCCACGCGCATCAAGCCCTTTGGCATAGATCCTCCTCGATTGGATTGAGACGGCCGAGCGCGTGCAGGCTGGAGGCCAGCGCCGGATAAAGCGCGCGATAAGTTCCCAGCATCTCGCGATAGCGATGCGTGCGCGCCGGGTCCGGATGCAGCCGTTGCTCGATCCCGATATCCGGCTCGCGGCCGAGCGCGCGCAGCGCCAGCAGCGCCGGCGGCACCGCCTCGCCTGCACGCGCGGCGACCTCCAGGATCATCCCGGTCGCATCGCAGATCGCGGATGTCAGTGTCGCGTTGCGCGTACCGCCGCCGCCGACGCGCGCCATCTCGCAGCGACCGGTGGCGCGCAGCACGCGCTCCGACAGATCGAGGGCGGAGAGCGCAATGGCGTCGATGGCGGCGCGATGCAATTCCGCGGCACTGGTCTGCAAAGTCACGCCGATGATCGCGCCCCGCGCATCGTTGTCCCAGATCGGCGCGCGCTCGCCGCTGAAATAGGGCAGCAGCATGAGCCCGCCGGCCCCCGGCGGCAGGCGCGCCGCGTCGGCGACCGCCGCCGGCCCCAGCAGATTTGCCGACCAGTCCAGCAAACTGCCGCAGGCGGAGGTCCAGCCGCCCAGGAACCAGCCGGCGCCGTGATGCGGCGTATTGCGCAGGCCGTCGGACGCGCCGGGCCGCTCCACCACGCGCCCCAGGATCAGAGTCGAACCGAGCAGAATGCCGAGATCGCCGAGGCGGCTCATGCCGATGCCGGCCAGATCGACATAGGAATCGCAGCCGCCCAGCGCCACCGGGGTGCCGGCAGGCAATTGCAGGCGCGCCGCCGCCGACGGCAACAGCTTGCCGGCGATTTCATGCGCCTCGCGCGGCCGCGGCATCTGCACCAGCGGCGCGATCCCGGGGGCAAGATGATACGCGGCCGTGGCGCGGTCGATGGTCGGCACGCCAGTCAGCGCGGCAACGATATAGCCCGCGGCATCCACCACCCAACGCGCCCGCGCGAAACGTTTGGGCTGGGTATCGCGCAGCCACAGCAGCTTCGGCGCCACGTGATCCAGGCTCAATTCCTCGTCGCCGAGGCCGTGCTCGCACATCAGCCGCTGACGATGCGCCTCGGAGCGCGCATCGATGCCGAACAGCGGCGCCGGGCCGACCGGCTCCAGCGCCTCATCCAGCAGCACCGGACAGGGTCCGAGCGCACCGATGGCGATGGCATCGACCGATGCGACGCCCGCATCCGCCAAGGCCGCCCGCGCCGCGCCAATCGCCGCCTCCAGCCAGGTCTTGGGATCAGCCTCCAGCGCGCCGACCACGCGCGTGGAGATGGGACAGCGGCCGCGGCCGATCAATTCGCCATCCGCGCGCAACACCGCCGCGCGCGCGCCGCTCAATCCCAGATCGATGCCGAGGGTGCGAAGTGTCATGCGGCCGGCCCCGCCATGTCGATGCCATCGAAGGCAGCGGCCAGCCCGCGCGTCACCGGATCGATTCCTGTCCGGAACGGAACAACGTCGTGCGGAAGCGATAGCGGTCGCCGCGGAACACGCTGCGGCTGATCTCGATCGGCCGGCCGCCGCGGTCGTGAGTGACGGCGCTGGCCATCAGCAGCGGCGCGCCCTCCGGCAAGCCAAGCAATGTCGCTTGGCGCGCCGAGGCGGCGATGGCCTGCAGAATATATTCGGCATAGGCCGGAATCACATTCGCGCCGCGCAAGGCATCGTAGAGCGAGCCGCTCGCCAAATCCGCCTCGCGCAGCGCCGGCGCCATGCGCAACGGCAATCGGCTATGTTCGATGGCGACCGCGACACCGTCCAGATGGCGGATACGCTCCAGGTCGAACAGCTCGCTGCCCGGCGCGATGCGCAGTTCCTCCGCCTCATCGATGCTGGCGGTTCGCACATCGGCGCGCAAAACCGTCGAGGTGGCGGAAAGCCCGCGGCCGCGCGCCATCTCGGTGAAACTCATCAAAGCGTTCGGTTCGCCCAGTGACGGTGCCTGGACGAACCAGCCGCGCGCGCTGTCGGATTCGATCAGGCCGCGGTCGCGCAGCTCGGCGAGCGCGCGCCGCACCGTCACCCGGCTGACGCCGAACTGCTTGCACAGCTCCCGCTCGCTCAGAAGCTGCAGCCCGGGCGTCAGGGCGCCGCCCGCGATCTGATCGGCCAGGGCTTGGGCCACGAAGAGGTAGAGCGGCTGGGCTTGAAGCAGGGGTGCGGGCTTGGTCATGAGATCGGAGATAATACCAGATAGATACCAGACAGGACCATGGACTCATATACAGGATTCCACCGCCGCACCAGGAGAAAATCGCGGTGCCGATCACCCGGGGGCGGGCTCGATTTGCCGCCGGCGGATAAAGCTCAGGTCTGGTCGTTGGCGTAGTGCAGATAACGCGCGTCGCAGTGGCTGAGGCGCCATTCGACCGTCCGCTGGTCCAGGCTCAAGGCCAACGCGCGCGCTTTAACTGGCGGAGATCGGCCATGAGAGTCAGCGTCCGGATGACAGGCAACCCGGATTCAAGCCGCTAGGCGGACACCGTCTGCGAAATTGCTGTGCCGACGACGCCGGAAACCGGCGCGCAGCTTTCTCCGACCACCAGGGTCGGCTGGAACACCACATTGCGCGGTGGCTGCGGGGCGCTTTTGTTGATGCGGCCGACCAGCATGCGGAATGATTCGTTGATCATGTCGGTGATCGGATGCTCGGTCCGGGTAAAGCGCGGCCGCAGCCCGCTGATCCCGGGTATGGTGTCGGTGGAAGCGATGGAGATGTCCTCCGGGCATTTCAACCCAAGGTCCGCGAGTGCCCGCATGACACCCAGCGCCATGACGCCGTTGGCGATATAGAGCGCGGTCGGCCGGTCGGGCTGCTCGAGCATTTCGCGCGCGACCGCATAGGCCGTGCCTTCGCGAAATTCGCCGGGTCGGATGTGATGCGGCAACGGCGCGACGCCACGCGCCTGCAGCGCCTGCATCATGCCGTCATATCGCCCGCGCCCGGTGGTGAGGTGAAGCGGGCCGGTGATCGAGCCGATGCGGCGATGGCCCAGATCGAGCAGATAGTTGGTGGCCTGCCGGCCGGCCGATTCATTGTCGATGGTGACCGTGTCCGAGCGCCGATCGTCGACCACGCGGCCGAACAGCACGGTCGGGATCGCCCTGCCGGCCAGGTCGCGCTGCAGGTGCTGCGCCGTTTCGCCGACCGGCACCAGCACGATGCCATCGCAGGACAGCATGCGGATGCGCGAGAGGATGCGCTTCTCCGCCTCGGTCTTCTCATCGCTGTTGAACACCACCAGGGAATAGCCCCAGGCGGCGGCCGCCGCCTCGGCCAAGCAGACCATGTGGCTGTAGAACGGGTTCGACAGATCGGCCACGGAAATCGCGATGAGCTGGCTTTTGCCGCGTTTCAGGTTCCGCGCCACCATGGAGGGCGCGTAGTTCAGCTCCTCGATGGCGGCTTGCACCCGGGTCCGCAATTCCGGGCTGACATAGGCCGAATCGTTCACCACGGCCGAAACCGTTGCCGTGGATACGCCGGCCGCCTTCGCGACATCCCGAATCGTGGTCATCGGCTCTCTAGCTAAACGTTTAGCTGAATTTACCCCACGCTACACGGATGTCTATAGGGGTTTACCAGTAGATTTTGCTTGATCGCCGGTCTCCAATCGGCAATTCTGGCGAAACGGTTAGGAACTGTTCGCCAAACGCAAGGCGCACCACCGTCCCTTGGGAGGAAGAAATGAGACAGACGATCGCTTTCTGTGTTCTTGGCGCTGCCTTGACGTTGGGCGCCAATGTCGCCGTGGCCGCCGACAAGCCGCTGATCGGCATCGTGTCGATCGCGGCGACCGAAGCCAACAACGTGCGCTACATCAAGGGCGCCGAGGCCGCCGCCGGCGAACTGGGCTGGGAGGTGTCGGTCATCGACGCCGCCGGCAGCGCCGATCAGGCCAACGCCGGCATCCAGAATTTCGTGCAGCGCGGCACCCACGCCATCGTCGATATGGTGTTCCCCTATTCCTGGATCGGCGCCGGCCTTGATGCGGCCAAGAACGCCGGCATCCCCGTGGTGACGTGGGGCGGCGGGTTGGGCAGCACGGTCGCCGCGACCAACGGTTCCGGCGGCCCGATGGCGACGCCCATCGTCGAGATGATGGTCGAGAACATGGGCGGCAGGGGCAGCGTTCTCGCCCTCACCTACCGCACCGGCGAAGTGTGCCGGAACCGGGAGGTGGTGATGGACGAGATTCTGGCCCAGCACCCCGACATCACCGTCACCAAGAACGAGGTGCGCATCCCCGGCTATTTCGAGGACGGCGCCCAATATGCCAACGCCTGGCTGACCTCGCACCCCGCCGGCGCGGAACCGCTTGCCATCTGGGGCTGCTGGGACGATCCTTCGATCGGCGCCATCGGCTCGTTGCGCGCGCAGGGCCGGGACGACGTCAAGGTCTACGGCATCAACGGCAATGCCCAGGCGCTGGAGAATATCCGCAACGGCCACATGAGCGCGACCGCCTGGCAGGACAGCTACACCGAGGGCTACAACATGGTGAAGATGCTGGACGAGATTAAGAAGACCGGCGACAGCTGGCAGCCGAAGGCAGCGGAAGTGACGGCGGTCGTGGTGACCAAGGATTCGGTCGAGCAGTTCATCAAGGACCACCCGGACGCCCTCCAATAAACGATGCGGGAGCGTCCGACCTTGCGATGAACGACAGGAATGCCGGCTCGACAGGTTCCATGACGCTCCCGTTTCTGACGGCCGAAGGCATGTGGAAGTCCTTCGGCGGCGCCCAGGCATTGAAGGGCGTCTCCATCGATCTGCGCGCCGGCGAGGTGCATGGCCTGGTCGGCGCCAACGGCGCCGGCAAGTCGACCCTGATCCGCATCCTTGCGGGATTGGTGCGACCGGATAAGGGCGAGATCCACGTCGACGGCAAGTTGGCCGCGATCGATACGCCGCATCAGGCGACCGGATTCGGGATGAACTTCATCCACCAGGATTTGGCGCTCGTCCCCTCGATGACGGTGCTGCAGAACATCATGCTGGGGACGGCGAAAAAATCGCGCTTCGGGTTGGTCGACTGGCCAACCATCGCCCGCGAGGTGGCGCCGATCGCTGCCAGGGTCGGCATCCGCGCCAGCCTCGATACCAAGGTCCGCGAATTGTCGACGGCGGAAAGCTGGCTGGTCAGCATCAGCCGCGCCCTGGTTCACAAGGCGCAGCTGATCGTGATGGATGAGCCCACCGCGTCCTTGTCGGTTGGCGAGAGCGAGCGTCTGTTCGACATCATCGCCGATCTCGCGGCCTCGGGCGTCGCCGTGCTCTACGTTTCGCATCGACTGGACGAGATCCTGCGCCTCTGCGATCGCGTCAGCGTGTTCCGCGACGGCGCCTCGATCGATTGTCTCGACCGCGCCAGGCTCAGCCGCCGCGCTTTGGTCGAAGCAATCGTCGGTCATCGCGAAACGACGGAAGCCCCGATCGTGCGCCGACGGCCGGAGGGCGCCCCGCTCCTGACCATAGCGGGCCTCGCCCGGCGGCCGAAAGTGAATGGCGTCTCCTTCTCGCTGCATCGCGGCGAGGTTCTCGGCATCGGCGGCCTGGTCGGCGCCGGCCGCAGCGAACTTGTGCGCCTGATCTATGGCGCCGACCGTGTCGATTCAGGCAGCATGACCCTCGACGGCAAGCCCTTCGCGCCGCGCAATTCGACGGAAGCCTACCGCGCCGGGATCGGACTGGTACCGGAGGAACGCCGCGCCGAAGGCCTGCTGCTGCAGAAGAGCATCGCCTTCAATCTATCGCTGGCCAATCTGCGCAGCCTCACTTTGTCGTCTGTGCTGCCGATAATGAGCGGCCGGAAGCGCAACGAATTGTCGCGCGACACCGTGCGGGAGCTTGCCATCAAGACCGGCAGCATCCACACGCCCGTCGGCCGCCTCAGCGGCGGCAACCAGCAGAAGGTGGTGATCGGGAGGTGGCTGCGGCGCCAGCCGCGCATCCTGATCCTGGATGAGCCGACGCGCGGCGTCGATATCGGCGCCCGTGCGGAGATTCACCGCCTGATCCGTAAACTGGCCGTCGATGGCATGGCTGTCCTGGTGATTTCATCGGAGCCGGACGAGCTGCCCGATCTGTGCGACCGGGTCCTGGTGATGGCCGACGGCAAGATCGTTTCCGAACTGGCGGGCGAGGGAATCTCGCGCGCATCCATCGTCGCCGCCAGCTATGCCGATCAGGCGGCGTGAAAAGAGCTTGAAACCATGACCGATCTCGTCCTGACCAATCGCCGATTGTCGCCCGCCACCAAGCGGACGCTCAGCCTGTTCGCGCGTTATGCCACCATCATCGGCCTGGCGCTGATGCTCCTGGCGTTTTCCGCGCTGTCGCCCAAGGCGTTTCCGACGCTCGGCAACTTCACCAACGTGATCAACCAGGCGTCGCTCGCCATGATCATCGCCGGCGGGTTGACCTTGGCGGTCATCGTCGGCGAGCTCGACCTTTCCATCGGCTTTGCCGCCAGCCTGCATGGCGTGCTGGTCACCGGGCTGATCGTCCGTCACGGCCTGCCGATCCCGGCCGCGATCGTCCTCATCCTGCTCGCGGGCGCTTTGATCGGCCTGGTGAACGGCCTGATCGTGACCAAGATCCGGGTCAATTCGGTGATCGCCACGCTGGGTGTCGGCACGATCTTGACCGGGCTGTCCTTCGCCTATTCCGCCGGCGTGCCGATCGTCGCCGGCGTGCCGGAGGCCTTTCTGCAGATTTCGCTGGGGCGCTGGCTATTCGGCATACCCAACAACATCGTCATCATGGTTGGGGTGCTGGGCGGCCTGTGGCTGCTGGTCGAGAAAAGCGCCATCGGCCAGGAAATCCAGGCGGTGGGCGGAAATCCGGCGGCGGCGCGTCTGGCCGGCATCAATGTCGACCGCATCAAGATTCTGGGCTTCGTCCTGTCTGGCATCTGCGCGGCGCTGACCGGGATTCTGCTGGCGTCGCGCCTCGGCAGCGGCACCACCAGCGCCGCCGACAGCTATCTGCTGACCGCCTTCGCCGCGGTCTTTCTCGGTTCGGCGACCTTGCGCGACGGGGAGTTTCATATCATCGGCACCTTCGTCGGCGCCCTCATCATCGCCTTCGGCTTCAATGGCCTGAACATCTTCGGCGCGCCGACCTTCTCGCAATACGTCTTTCAGGGCGCCATCCTCATCGTCGCCGTGGGCTTGTCGAGCCTCGGCCGGCAGATGGCCGAGAACTGAGGGAGCCGATGATGGCCGAACAAACTCATTGGGACGTCTATGTCATCGAGTTCGCCCGATCGAAGGACCAGCCGCTCGACGGGTTGATCAGCGGAGCCCATGACGATGGCGTCGTCGACCTGCCCTTTTCGTTCGTTATGGCGCGGCGGGGCCATCGAGTGGTGCTGGTCGATACCGGATTCATGCAGGAAGGCATCGGCGCGGAGATGAGCGTCCGGTTCGGCATCCCGTACTGGATCTCGCCCTTGCGCATGTTGGCCGAGCTTGGCGTCGAACCTGGCGCGGTGACCGACATCTTCATCTCCCATGCGCATTTCGACCACATGGGTTCGATCGGCAAGTTTCCCAACGCGCATATCTGGGTGCAGAAGCGCGAGATCCTGTCCTGGATCGAGGCCATGGCCCTGCCGCCGCAATTCGGCTTCCTGACCGCGATCATCAACCCAGATGATCTGCGCGATGCCTTCGATGCTTCGGTCGAGCATCGCCTGACCCTGCTGGACGGGGATCGGGACGACGTCCTGCCCGGCATCCATGCGCGCTTCGGCGAGGGCCACACGATGGGCCAGCAATTCATCATCCTGGAGACGGCGCGTGGCCGGCTCGTCATCTCCGGCGACTGCGTCTATGACGGGCGCAACATCAAGGGCCACAAGAACAATGGGGTCTATGTGCCGCTCGCCAACGGCGTCGGCAGCATCTGGGAACAGTTGAAGACCATGGATCGCATCAATACCGAAATCGGCGGCGATCTCGGCCGCCTGATCATTCTTCACGACAGCAATCGCTGGCCGAACCTGACCCTGCTGCGCGAGATCGAGGGATTTCGCATTTTGCAAGCCGCCTAGACCGACGCTGCGCCGGCGCACATCCGGCGGGCGGCTGAGCTTAGATGGCCGCGGCCTCGCTCCGCCCAACGCTTCGGCCGGCAAAAGCGATGGCCGTGAGCGGCCCGACAATGATCCATTGCACCACGGTGAAGGCCGTCTCGATCAAGAGGTAGTCCGGAACCGACGCCATCAGGTTCTTGGCCGCGACGGCGATCGTCGTGAAGCTCCAGGACAGTACCGCGCCCGTCGCGGCATAACGCAGGCCGCGCGACAGCCAGGTGACGTTCTGGCGGGCGAAGGCACGGTCATAGATCCAGGCAAAGGCGACGGCCTGGATCGACATCGACAGCAATCCGAACGGCACGATGATGTCGCTCCGATAGATCTGCAGCGCGGCGTAATAGTCCGCGAAGAGGATCAGGTGCCAGACGAAGCCGAGCGCAAAAGTCGGCACCAGATAAGCGAGAATTGCGAGACAATAGCGCTTGGTCATTTTCGGCCTTCCTTTTTCCGCTTGGGCTTTGCCTTCGACGGTTTCAGTGGCAATTCCCGCGCGTGAGCGAGCGCGAGATCGAGCCAACCCCGCAAGGCCGCGTCGCCCAGGCTGTCGGGAGCGACAAAGACATATCCCTCGATTTTGCGGCCGCGCATTTCCATCGCGCTGGCCCCTGGCCGGGCGAGTGCTGTGTCGTGGCGATCCTTGCCGACGCGCACCAGCAGGCCGCGCTTGGAGGTTCCCACGATCATGTTGCCGTTCAGCATGAAGCCAATCCCACCGAACATCCTTTGCTCCGACAGTCCCTTTGCCGGAAGAGCGGCGCGCAGACGATCTGCGAGCACGTCAACATCGCTCGTCGTTTCCCGTCCCATGCGTTTTGACCCGCTCACGAAGCAGTCTATGCCTTGGAGTTAGTCACTTGTAAAACACAAGTTACTTTACTCAACCACGATCTCGCGTCACTTTCAAGTCGAAAGTCACTGCTGCGACGCGATCCGGTTCGGTCGCGCCGGATTCAACGCCGGAGATTTCCAAGTGTGGCCTGAATTTCGCTCAAAGTGTCCGGTGGCATCGGCGCTCGACATCGTCGGCGACAAGTGGACGCTTGTTGTCTTAAGGACGATCTTCGCCGGCCGGCACCGCTATGGCGAACTGGCCGACATGCCGGAGAACATATCGACCAATATTCTGGCCGACCGGCTGGAGCGGTTGGAACAATATGGGCTCGTGACCAAGACCCCATACCAGCAGAACCCCGTCCGTTACCAATACCGGCTGACGGCGAGGGGCGCCGACCTGCTGCCGGTTCTCCAGCAGCTCGCGGCATGGGCGGCGCGCCATATCCCCAGCCGCTGGTCTTCGCCACGCTGGTTCGACGAAGGCAGGTCCGAAGATTTCTATCCGAACAGGGCAACGTAGCTCACCTGACCCGCTCCCCTCTTTCCCTCGACATCCAGTCAGGGAACCCGCGGCCGCAAAGCCGATTTCCTCCGTGTCACCGCCGGCAGCAGAGGAATTCCTCGCATGGACTGGTTCAGAATCGCGGCCGCGAAGGTCGCCCGTTTGTCGGGGCATCCGGCCGTTTTTCTTCTGGCCTGCCTGTCTATCGTGATCTGGGGCGTGACCGGCCCGATCTTCGGCTATTCCGACACCTGGCAATTGCTGATCAATACTTCGACCACCATCGTCACGTTCCTGATGGTGTTCCTGATTCAGAACAGCCAGACCAGGGACAGCGACGCGATGCACCTGAAAATCGACGAACTGCTGCGCGCTCTGAAAGGCGCGCGAACCGACTTCTGCGATCTGGAGGATCGCAGCGATCAGGAGATCAAGGAACTGCAGGCGAGATATGCCGGCCTGGCGGAAGCCGCCAAGCAGGAAGTCGAGACGCGCGCCGCGAAACCCCGTTCGGCCGAACCGCAAGAGGCGCGTCCGTTGCGCGCCGACGCCGGACAAACGCCGGAAAAAAAGCAGCCCGCGTTTGAGGACGCGGGCTGCAGCCTGCTCTAACCGGCAAACTGAATATCAGTTACGCGGAAAGAGGTCGGTATACTGGTTGCGGAAGGTCTTGACCTGCTTTTCCGCCTCGTCCTTGGCAACGCCGTAGCGCTCCTGGATGCGGCCGGCGAGCTGTTCCTGATTGCCTTCGATGATGGTGAGGTCGTCGTCGGTCAGCTTGCCCCACTGTTCCTTCACCTTGCCCTTGAGCTGCTTCCAGTTGCCTTCCACGCGATCGGTGTTCATCTGAATTCTCCTTTTCTGGACACGAAGCGACCCTTGCCCCTTCGCTGCATAATCAACGCGATGGTGCTCCAGGCGTTCCGACGCCGTCGCGAAAAGATCCACCTTCGGATGAGGGAACTGAGGCATGGAGCCGGCGTTTAGAACACATCGCCCGCGCATTTGGAGGCGGGTGTAATCCGACTCTCAACCCGATGCCGCCAGCCGGCGGCCTAAGGAGATGAATCATGCTGGGATGGGCGCTTACATTTTTGGTGATCGCACTCATCGCCGCGCTCTTGGGCTTCGGCGGCATTGCCGCCGCCGCGGCCGGGATCGCGAAGATCCTGTTTGTCGTGTTCCTGGTTCTGTTCGTGGTCACGACCATCGCCTATCTGGTCCAGGGGCGCAGACCCCCGGCGGTCTAGGGCGAGATACTAAGAAGCAGAGGGCCGCTGCCAGCCGCAGCGGCCCTTTCTACGTACCGGTCTTCGATCAATCTGAGCGCGAGGGCGGGAGGGAAGCCGGAGCTCGAGCAAAGATGGGCTCGCTTCAATCGCGGCGCGTGAGGCGCGATACCACGAAGGTCGCCACGGCGGCGATGATCAGCGGGCCGATATTGGCGCTGACCGACTGCATGATCTGCTGCTGCAATTCGCTCGGCGCGGTGGACGCCGAATCCAGACGCTGCCCGATGCGCTTCATCTCCTTGCGCCACCGATGGGCGAGGTAGACGACCCCGGTCAGAGCCAGGAACAGCAAGCCAACGACCGCGGTCGCGGCCGCCGGCCCCAGCTCCGGCGCCAAAGCGAGCCAGGCAGCGGCGGCCAGCGCCAGCAAGGCGAGCATGAGACACCATGCACCGAAGACCAAGGCCGCAATCGACCAGCCAAGCTCCCTCGCCCCGCGTTTCAGCGACAACCCGCCGGTCGCCGCGGCGCCGCCGAGCAGCACTTGGAGGATTTGGCTCATGAACATTGGCGGCGTCCCACTGCACGTTGCCCGGGTCTGCATGTTTAGCCGGGCGGGCCAGAACCCTGTCTCGCCTTACCTGGAGCGGATCACGTTGGCGGCGACGGTGCCGGCGATGAACGCCAGCACGACGCTGGTGATCGGCAGGTCCCGCACTTGTGTCCGTACCGCATCGGCGCCCTGATCGCGCAAGTCGCCGCAAAGCTGCTCGGCTCTGTTCGCGGTGGCGGAACCCAGATGCTTCACCAGGTTCGCCAATTGCTGCTTCAGCCCTTCGATGTCGTCGCGAATGGCATCGATGTCCTTTGTATTTCTTGAAGTCGAAGCGCGCGCCATTTTTCCGCTCCCTGGCAAGAG
>Ga0184637_10002411_pt1 | contig 12036 bp, 9 predicted proteins | sample PLM3_127_b2_FD_133143 | JGI IMG/M metagenome (GOLD analysis project Ga0184637, IMG submission 133143) | Groundwater sediment microbial communities from an aquifer in East River, Colorado, USA - PLM3_127_b2 | ecosystem: Environmental > Terrestrial > Soil > Riparian zone | place: USA: East River...
CGGCATACAGCATGTATTGGCGTGCTGTGATCACGGCAAGCACATCATCATGGTCAATGTCGAAGCGGATGCGCTGGCGGGGCCGCTGCTTGCGCGCCGCGCCAAAGAAGCCGGGATTATTTACTCGCTCGCCTACGGCGACCAGCCCGCGCTGATTTGCGAGCTGGTGGATTGGGCGCGCGCTGCCGGCTTTGAAGTCGTTGCCGCAGGCAAGGGCACCAAGTATTTGCCTGAGTACCACGCTTCAACCCCCGATACGGTCTGGGGTCATTACGGTTTTACTGAAGAAATGGTGAAAACAGGCGACTTCAATCCGCAAATGTTCAATTCGTTTTTGGACGGCACCAAATCGGCGATTGAAATGGCCGCAGCAGCGAACGCCACGGGGCTTAACCCGGCGCCGCAAGGCTTGAGTTTTCCGCCATGCGGTGCGGATGAATTGCCGCAAGTGCTGCGTCCCAAATCGGCAGGCGGAGTGCTTGAACATTCCGGCATGGTGGAAGTCGTTTCCAGCTTGAAACGCGACGGCACGCCGGTGGCGCGCGATTTGCGCTGGGGCGTATATGTGGTTTTCGCCGCGCCGAACGATTATGTGGCGCGCTGCTTCAAGGAATACGGTTTGGTGACTGATGACAGCGGACGCTACGCAGCGATGTACAAGCCTTATCACCTGATTGGTTTGGAATTGGGAATCAGCGTGGCTTCTGTGGGTTTACGCAATGAACCCACCGGCGCACCCGGGGATTTTCGCGGCGACGTGGTGGCTATTGCCAAGCGCGATTTAAAAGCGGGTGAAATGCTGGACGGCGAGGGCGGCTACACGGTGTACGGCAAACTCATGCCTGCGCGCGATTCCCTCACACTAGGCGGCCTGCCCATCGGTCTTGCGCATGGAGTGAAGCTGAAGAAACCAATCACCGCAGGCGCGTTGCTTACCTGGAACGATGTGGCAATCAGCGAAGACAGCCTTGCGATTCGTCTCAGGCGGGAGATGGAAAAACTCTTCAGAGAAGAATGGTGGCCGGAAACCGCCGCTTGGCAAGAAAAGTGATTAGTTTCCTGGGACAGCATCAGGATTTGTCTTTGGCCCGTTGTGACCTTTGGAGGAATTGCAGCACCACGACCTCGTCGCGCCGCAGTGCGGCGGCGGGCCGCTCGCGTCGGGCGCGGAGCGCCAGCGGAGTGGAAGAGAGCGGGGCGGTAAGCCCCTGGAGATAGGCCAGCACCAGCCCCGGGTGAACATAGTATTTCCGGCACACGGCGCGCGTGTTGCCGAGACGCTTGGCCACCGCGTTGATTGCCCGGACCATGTTTCTTTCCGCTTCGCGGTGGCTCTTGGCAGGCCCCATCGCGCACAGCTCCCGGGCGGCCAGCATCGTGCCTGCCCAGGTGCGGAAGTCCTTGGCCGTGATATCGCGGCCGGTGATTTCGCGCAGATAGGCGTTCACGTCGTCCGAAGAAATGGTCTGGCGCTTGCCGGATGCGTCGAGATATTTGAACAGTTCCTGCCCCGGCAAATCCTGACACTGCTGGATGATGCGCGCGAGCCGACGGTCGGTGATGGCCACCGTGTGGTTGACCCCGCTCTTGCCGCGGAAGCTGAAGCGCAGATTTGCCCCTTTGACCTCGACATGCCGGTCGCGCAGAGTAGTGAGCCCGAAAGAGCGATTGTCGCGCGCGTACTCGTAGTTGCCGACGCGGATCAGCGTCTTGTCCAGCAAGCGCACGACGGTGGCGAGGATCTGGCGGCGCGTGAGGTCGCGTGCGCGAAGATCGCTCTCAATCCGCTCCCGGATTTCCGGAAGGGTCTCGCTGAACTCCAGCATGCGGCGGAACTTGGAACGGTCGCGCGCTTCGCGATACAAGGGATGGTAGCGGTATTGCTTGCGCCCGCGCGCATCGCGCGCGGTCACCTGGATGTGGCCTTTGGGATCAGGACAAATCCATACATCGCTCCAGGCCGGCGGGATCACCAGCGCGTTGATGCGTTTCCTATGGGCCGCGCTGTTGATGCGCGCGCCGTGCGGAGCGTAGAAAACCCAACCCGTCCCGGCGCGCTGCCGTCGGATTCCGGCGACGCCGTCGGTAACGTAGTTAGGCCCGGCGCGGGTAGCCGCCTGGCGATGCTCGTCTGTCCGCCGCGAGGTCAACGGATGCTCCCTTCTTTCGAGCGGTTTGTGCAATGATGCACGGGTCCGCTAGCCGCTGGCAAGCGGCTGCTGGACGGTGCTGGCTAACGTACCAATTGAGGGGTGCCAGCGAGTGGGCGAAGCGATTAGCTTCGTAGGAATTTAGGAAATTCGTCCCTAACCCTTGATTGAAAGGTTAGCTGAGGTTAATTCGTTTCCCTTTCATTGCGCGCCACCAGCGCCGCCATGCCAGGCCCGACAGAACAATCATGGCAATGGCGCCCATTCCAAAACCAATTCGCGCAATCAGGTTCCGCGTGTTGTCAAATAATGCCAGTTGTCCGATGGAAAAGCCGCCGCCGAAAGGACCTTTTGCCCACAGTGCAATCCAGGTAAATACGGCTGCAAACGTTGAGCACATCAAGGCCGCCACCAGCATATATAGCGCAGGGTATGAGCGACGGTATTTGGCGATGAAAGCCAACACGCCCATACAGAAGAACACGAATGACACCCCGAGCAAAACAAACTTTGGGGCATTGAGTCCTGAGGTATCCAGGTGGATAACATCGGCAGCGGTCAACATGAAGAGCACACCCGCTAACGAGAAGGCAAGTGCCCCCAGGGCCGGAAAATCCGCTATGTCGGCAGTTTTTTTAATGGCTCCCTTAACCTGAAACAGTTTGCCGAACAGCCGCTTTTTGGAGCGTTTTGCGCGCGCTTTAGTCATCCTGTAACGAGATTAACGCGTGCAAGCCAATCAAGTTTACTTCACCAGCAACGTGATTAGCTGCTTAGGAAGTTATCAGAAATTTGTTTCTCTCCCCTTGTGTACTTGGGCCCGTCTAACATCTGGCGTCAGCCGCGCCCGGCCGGCGCGTTGTCCAGCGCTGCGGACTGTTGTTCGCGGCTCGCCGCCTCGGCGAGATCTGCCGCCTGCTGGAGGTTCTTGACGGAATAGCCGCTCGCCAGCCAGAGCCCGGCGCCGGGCAGGCTCGCCGCGGCGATGGTGAGCCCGAACAACACCGAGATCGCGAACGCCGCCGCCGGCGCCACGCCGACGAAGCCCAGCGCCACCACCATCGCGCCCTCGCGCACGCCCCAGCCCGCCACCGTCACGGGGACCACGCTCACCAGCAGCACCGGCGGCACCAGCAGCAGGCATTCGCCGAAGGTCACGCGCGCGCCGAGCGCTTGGGCGAGCTGGAACACGATGTAGGAGAAGATGACGAAACTGCCGATGCTGAGCGCCAAGCTCGGCAGCAGCAGCCGCGGCGACAGGCTGAGGCGGCGGGCGAGCGCTGCCAGCGCCGACAGTGCGCTCATTACCCGCCACTTGAGCAGGAACCGGGGAAAGCGCACGCACGTCACAAAGGCGAAGAAACCGCCGATTCCGGCCGCGACAACCAGCACGATCGCGTAACGCGCCGCCGTGTCCGGCACCAGCCCGAGCAGCCACGGTAACCCGCATGCCGTGAGCACCAGCAGGCCCACCAGCGAAAGCGCGCGGTCGAGTATCACGGTGACTGCCGCGTCTGTCGGGGTCATCCCCGCGCGGTAGGCGCACCAGATGCGTACGGCATCCCCGCCCACCGAGGAGGGCAGCGTCTGGTTGAAGAAGTGTCCGATCAGCACGATGGCGAGCACGCGCGGGAACGGCAGGCGATTTCCGCTCTTCTCCAGCGCGATCATCCAGCGCAGGGCGTGCAGCGGGACGACGGCGAGCGCCATGCCGATGACGAGCGCCGCGGTTGCGGCATCGATCCGGCTGAGGTCGCTTCCGATTCCACGCACGTCGAAAGCCCGCACCACGAGCACGATCAGGGCCGCGGAGACCGCGAGCTTGGCCAGCACGACGATGACCGGCTTCATCGCCGGGCCTGGAAGGCCGTGCACAACGCCTCGCGGATGCGCGCGGCGGCGCGACCGTCGCCGTACGGCGAGACTCCGCGCGCCATGTGCGCATATTGGGCGGGATCGGTAAGCAGCCGCCGGCATGCGCTGAGAATGGCCTCTTCCTCGGTGCCCACCAGCTCGGCGACGCCGAGCTCGACCGCTTCCGGCCGCTCGGTCACCCGCCGCAGCACCAGCACGGGTTTGCCGAGGGCCGGCGCTTCCTCCTGGATGCCGCCCGAGTCGGTGAGGATGAGGCGCGCGTCCTGCATGGCCCGCACCAGATCGGGATAGCCCAGGGGCTCGGTGAGCGTGATGCGCGGGTGTCCGCCGAGCAGGGCGTACGCCGGCTTGCGCACGTTGGGGTTGGGGTGCACCGGGTAGAGCACGGAGAGCGCGGGGTGTTCCTCGAGGAGACGCAGCACCGCCCTGAACACACCCTCGAGAGGCGCGCCGAAATTTTCACGCCGGTGAACGGTGAGCAGCACGTCGTGAGGCGGGCGCGGGGCCGGTGTGCTCGCGAGCTTCGCCGTCGTGTAATAGAGCGCGTCGATCACGGTATTGCCGGTGACCAGGACGCCTTTCGGGGACGCTCCCTCCGCGAGCACGTTCCGCGCCGCGCGCTCGGTCGGGCAGAAATGGAAGCGCGCGAGACGGTCCGCGACCAGCCGGTTGAATTCTTCGGGAAAGGGGTTCTCCAGATCGAACGTGCGCAATCCGGCCTCCACGTGCGCGAACGGAATCTTCAAGTAGAAGCAGCACAGCGCCACGCACATGACGGTGGTCGTGTCGCCCTGCGCGATGACGAGTTCGGGCCGCTCGCGTTCCAGGTAATGCTCGAACGCTGCGGCGAGCCGGGACGTCAATCCCGCCAGGAACTGCTCTTCGGTCATGACGCCCAGATCCTGGTGGAAGGTGAGCCCGAACCACTCTGCAAGGGGTGCGAGGAGATCCCGGTGCTGGCCCGAGCACAGCACGGTGAGACGCAGACCGGGCACCGCGGAGAGCGCGTGGACTACCGGCGCCATCTTGATCACTTCGGGACGCGTACCGATGACGCAGACAATGTGCATGGGCGCGGGAGTTGGCATTCTTGTTCCGGCGCCATGAACAGGCGGCGCCGCGTGCAAGCTTATTGTAGACCGTGAAGGCGCCAGCTGACCAACTTGGTGAGCAGGCGCAGCGTGTTGCCGCCCACGTCCATCTTGCTCGCGCTCCTCTTCAGGTCGTAGCGCAGCTCGAGCGGAACCTCGCAGCAGCGCGCGCCGAGATGATTCAGCTTCAGCAGCACCTCGACCATACACGCAAAGCCGCGCTCGCGCACCAGATTGTCCCCGTAATGCGCGAACGCGCGCTGCAGCAACGCCACGCGGTAACCGCGGAAGCCGCAGGTGTAGTCGAGCACGCCGCGGCAGGGATGGAGCGCCTTGAACAGCACCATGGCGCTGAAACTGAGCAGCCTGCGATGTGCCGCCACGCCCGCGACCCGGGCGCCGCGGCGGTAGCGCGACGCGATCACCACGTCGCAGCCGGCCTCGAGCGCAGCCACCATTGGCGGGAACTGCCGCGGGTGATGCGTATCGTCGCAGTCCATGATGACGAGGTTGTCCTCCGGCCGGCCGTGGCGTACTGCGTGGGCGATGAGCGAGCGCAGGCCCTGGCCGAGGCCGAGATTCTCGTCACGGCCGATGATCTCGACGTTGAGACGATCCTGCCAGGCGCGGGCGGCAGTGACTGTGCCGTCGCTGCAGCCGTCGTTGTAGAGGACGATGCGATACGGCAGGGATTTGCCCGGAAAGACCTCGAGGAACCGCGCGAACAGAGCGGCGATGGTTGCTTCCTCGTTATAGGCGGGAAGGCCGATCCACAGCATGCGCGGCTCGTCGCGTTGAGGCGGTGCCGTGGGATTCATTGACGCTGGTTTACAATGACACGCTTTGCTGCGTGCTTACGGGCTTCGACGATCATGCTTATCTTGGCAATTTCCCGATTCATGCGCTCTCCTTGCCGCAATTGTGGCTTAATGTTGGAGTTCAGCAGACGCTCGCTTCTCCTGAGCGGTTTGAACAATGATGCACGGGTCCGCCAGCCGGTGGCAAGCGGCCGCTGGAACGGTGCCGGCTAACGAACCAAGTTGACACAAAGGGTCAGAGTGAGGTCATTTCATCGAATTCAGGCCAACCAGATTACTTCGCCAGCAAGGCGATGAGCTTCTGGTCCTGCAGCATTCTTTGCAACACGTCGGCAAGCGTTTTGTTGATCAGCTCCTCATTCTTTTCCTGGCTCGGCTTGATAATTACTCTTTCCTTGTTCTCGACTTCATATAGATTCTCGTAAGTTGTGTCGCCGTTTTTGACGACGGCGTGGACCGTGGCGATGATGCGGATTCCGCCGGTCCATGAGCCGGTGGGCGCGGAGTACTGGAGCGTGTGGACTTCCACTCTCAGCGAGCGCGGCGCGCCTTCAGACAGCACGTCCACATTGAAACCGCGCTTTTTCAATCCCTCATAAAGTTTTTCTTGCACCACCTTGGCGATATCCGAATCGGTGAGGATGATCGAATCCTTGTCTAAACGAGTGGTGCGGTAGCCCAAAATTTTATCCGGGCGAGCGTCGGTGACTTTTAATGCGACCGTTTTGCCTTTCCCGGCTTCGGATTCAATAACGCGGACGTCGGGATTAACCAGCACTTTCTGCGGAGTTAAGGCGCAACCGCCCAAGAGTGAGAAGAGAAAAACGAGAAATAAGGATTTATTCATGACGTCCTCTTTTAAAATAATACATCAGGATGACTTACGCGATGCTTGATTATTCCCGTTCGCCCTCACCCCGACCTTCACCAGGGCGTAGAGAGGGATTTGTTTGAATCCCCTGTGAGCTGCCGAGCAGCGCAACCCAAGCGGGGGGAAGTCGGCGAGCACTGTCTGAGCCCTGCAGGGGCGAGTTGCGCAGCCGCCCGCTTGGGCGAGCAGCACAGGGTACCCCCACGGGGCAGCGAACCGGGGTCGCCTTCTTTTTGGTTACTTTTTCTTGGTGACACAAGAAAAAGTAACCAGCTGCCGGGCTGCCCCCGGCAAATTTAAGATTTTCTCTTTCCCTTACCGCCATTCTCTTGCGCAAGGGCGAGAGGGTTGGGATGATGCGCAATTTGCTACAGCAGAGGAACAATGAGTAAAGCGACTATGTTGATAATTTTAATCAGCGGATTCACTGCGGGGCCGGCGGTGTCCTTATAAGGGTCGCCCACGGTATCGCCGGTGACCGCTGCCTTGTGCGCATCCGAACCCTTGCCGCCGTGATGGCCGTCCTCGATGTATTTCTTGGCATTGTCCCACGCGCCGCCGCCGGTGGTCATGGAAATCGCCACAAAAAGGCCGGTCACGATGGTGCCCACCAGCAATCCGCCCAGCGCTTTGACGCCTGCGCCGGGCCCCATTATTGAGTTCATGACGAGCGCCACCACAATCGGCGTCAGCACCGGTAGCAGTGAGGGAATCATCATTTCCTTGATCGCCGCGCGGGTCAGCATGTCTACTGCGCGGGAATAATCCGGCTTTGCCGTGCCTTCCATGATGCCCTTGATTTCCTTGAACTGGCGGCGCACTTCAATCACCACCGAACCGGCGGCGCGGCCGACCGCTTCCATCGCCATCGCGCAGAAGAGGTAGGGCACGAGTCCCCCGATGAAAAGACCGATAATCACCGCAGGATCGGAAAGTTGAAACACCACGCTCTTATGCGCGGCTTCCAACGCATGAGTGAAGTCGGCGAACAGCACCAGCGCGGCCAGGCCCGCCGAGCCGATAGCATAACCCTTGGTCACCGCCTTGGTGGTGTTGCCCACCGCGTCCAGCGGGTCGGTAATTGCGCGCACCTCCTTGGGCAGTTTCGCCATTTCGGCGATGCCGCCGGCGTTGTCGGTAATCGGGCCGTAGGCGTCAAGCGCGACGATGATGCCGGTCATGGAGAGCATCGAGGTCGCGGCAATGGCGATGCCGTAAAGGCCCGCCAGCGCGTAGGAAGCCCAGATTGACAAGCACACCGCCAGCACGGGGAGCGTGGTCGCTTTCATGGACACTCCCAAACCGGCGATGATGTTGGTGGCGTGACCGGTGGTGGAAGCTTGCGCTATGTGGCGCACCGGCTTGAATTCGGTCGCGGTGTAGTATTCGGTAATCATCACCATCAGGCCGGTAAGCACCAGGCCAACAAGCGCCGAGCCGAACAGCTTCAGCGGGCTGAGATAAGCGTATTGCGCGCCGATGTCGCCCATCAGCAGCCAGGTAATCGGGATGTAACCGATGATGGCAATCACACCGGCGACAATCAGCCCGCGGTAGAGCGCGCTCATGATTTTCTTGCCGGGTTGAACTTTGACGAAGAAACAGCCGATGATGGAAGCGATGATGGAGAAGCCGCCGATGACCAGCGGATACGCCACCGCATGCTGCACGACTTCCGGCTTGCTCAAGAGCAGGGCGCCCAGCAGCATGGTGGCGATGATGGTCACGGCGTAGGTTTCGAACAAGTCAGCCGCCATGCCGGCGCAGTCGCCTACGTTGTCGCCCACGTTGTCGGCAATCACCGCGGGGTTGCGCGGATCGTCCTCGGGAATTCCGGCCTCGACCTTGCCCACCAGATCGGCGCCGACGTCGGCGCCTTTGGTGAAAATGCCGCCGCCAAGCCGTGCAAAGATAGAAATCAGCGAACCGCCAAAGCCCAGGCCGACCAGCGGGCCAATGATTTTGCTTAAAGCCGTGCCCTGATCTGCGCTGGCCACGAGGAAGGCGTAGTAGCCTGTAACTCCAAGCAGACCCAGGCCCACCACCAGCAAACCGGTAATTGCGCCGCCGCGGAACGCGACGGTCAGCGCTTCATTGAGGCCGGTGCGCGCCGCTTCGGCGGTGCGCACGTTGGCGCGCACCGACACGTTCATGCCGATGTAGCCCGTCGCGCCTGAGAGTATCGCGCCAATGGCAAATCCGCCCGCGGTTTTCCATGACAGCACGAAGCCGATAATAAAAAACAGCACGGCACCGACGATGCCTATGGTGGTGTACTGGCGGTTGAGATAGGCGGAAGCGCCTTCCTGTATCGCCGCGGCAATTTCACGCATGCGCTCATTGCCACTCGGCTGCGCCATTATCCACTTGATTGAAACGCCGCCATAGACAATGGCAAGGATTGCGCAGATGAGCGCAAAAGCCAGAGCATAAGCAATAACCCCCGTCATGATTCCCCCCTTAATTTCACGCAATTATGCCATAAAGCCGAGAGTTGACGCTCTCAACGAGTGTGGTGTCCTGAAAGTTTCTTGGTTATTTAAGATCGCCCTCACCCTTGCCCTCTCCCACGTGGAAAGGGAAAAAGATCTTCGGCTTTTCTCCATTTTAGACTGTGAAAGGGGATAGGTTTTTGTTTTCTTCCCTTTCCGATAAGGGAAGAGGATAAGGTTTTGATTTTTTTCTCCCTCTCCCCGCTGAGGGAGAGCGTTGGGGTGAGGGGATGTTGCACCAATCAGCAGGTGGTCAGCAAACCCCGTTCAAATCTTGAACTCTCCAGGAAGCTTTTTAGGCACCGCAGCGTTTTTGAGTTTGATGTAATCCGGCAGGCCGTTCTTGTAGGGCGGGTAATCCTCGCCCTTGATGAGCGGTTCGAGGTAAGCGCGGCACTTCCCGGTGATGGCGAAGCCGTCTTCTGAAATGAAATCGCGCGGCATGTTTTTTTCCCGGTTCGCCACGTCCTCGAGCCTGGCCATGCCGATCGCCCATTTGTAGGGCTTGCTGGATTTGCGGACTATGGTGGGCATCACCGAATTATGGCCTTGCAGCGCGAATTGCACTGCGGCCTTGCCCACGGCGTAGGATTGCTCGACGTCGGTTCTGGAAGCGATATGGCGCGCTGCGCGCTGCAGGTAGTCCGCTACCGCCCAGTGGTATTTGTAGCCGAACTTTTCTTTCACCAGATTGGCAATCACCGGAGCCACGCCGCCCAATTGCGCATGGCCGAACGCATCGCGCAAACCGGATTCGGAAAGAAACTTGCCGTCCGCGTTTTTGATGCCCTCGGAAACGGCAACCGCGCAATAGCCGTATTGCTCCACCGATTCTTTTACCTTGGTGAGGAATTTTTCTTCATTGAAAGTGATTTCAGGGAAGAGCAGCACCTGCGGCGCATCGCCTTCCTTTTCCGCAGCAAGCCCGCACGCCGCGGTAATCCAGCCGGCGTGGCGGCCCATCACTTCCAGCACGAACACCTTGGTCGAGGTCTTGGCCATTGAGGCGACGTCGAATCCCGCCTCGCGGATGCTGGTTGCGACATATTTCGCCACCGAGCCGAAGCCGGGACAGCAGTCGGTAACCGGCAAGTCGTTGTCCACCGTTTTCGGCACGTGTACCGCGATGATGGGATAGCCCATTGTTTCCGAGAGCTGCGACACCTTGAGGCAGGTGTCCGCGGAATCGCCGCCGCCGTTATAGAAGAAGTAGCCGATGTTGTGCGCGCGAAATACTTCAATCAGCCGCTCGTACTGTGCGCGGTTCTGTTCCAGCCCTTTGAGCTTGTAGCGGCAGGAACCGAACGCGCCCGAAGGCGTGTGGCGCAGTGCGCGGATGGCCGCGCGCGATTCCTTGCTGGTGTCAATCAGATCTTCGGTGAGCGCGCCGATGATGCCGTTCCTGCCGGCGTAGACCTTGCCGATTTTGGTGCGGTATTTGCGCGCGGTTTCAATCACCCCGCAGGCGGAAGCGTTGATGACCGCGGTGACCCCGCCTGATTGTGCGTAAAAAGCGTTTTTCGGTTTCATTCGTAAAACCCTTTAACCGCAGAGGACGCGGAGGAATTCAAAAGCTTTCGCAAGTTGTTAAGGAGGTCATCACACAAAGCATGCCGCTAGAAACACTGGATTTTTATTTTGCACGGTTCCCTCTGCGTCCTTCGCGTCCTCCGCGGTATTCGTAAATGCCTCTAACCGCAGAGGTCGCAGAGGAATTCAAAATCTTACACAAATTGTCAAGCACGCTCATTACACAAATATGTCCCACGGAAACTAGATTGTTGCTTAGTAGGTTTTCCTCAGCGTCCTTCGCGTCCTCCGCGGTAAAATTTTATTTCAATGCTGCGAATATCTTGTCGCGGATCGTTTCAACCGCGCCGATGCCGTGAATTTTCACGTATTTGGGCGCGCGCTTATTGCCTTTTGCCGCCCATTTGGAGTAGTAACCGATGAGCTGCTCGGTTTGCGAGTGATAAACGTCAAGGCGCTTTTTCACGGTTTCTTCCTGGTCGTCCTCGCGCTGCACCAGTTCTTCGCCGGTTACGTCGTCTTTGCCCGCGACTTTGGGGGGATTGAAGATGACATGGTAAGTGCGGCCGGAAGCGGGATGCACGCGGCGCCTGCTCAAGCGGCGGATGATTTCCTCATCCGGCACATCAATTTCCAATACATAATCCAGGTGTACTCCCGCCTTTTTCAACGCTTCCGCCTGCGGGATAGTGCGGGGAAAACCATCCAACAGAAAACCTTTGGCGCAATCGGGCTGCTTGAGGCGCTCCTCGACTAGGTCGATCATGACATCATCCGGCACCAGCCCGCCCGAATCCATGTGCTTTTTCGCTTGCATGCCGAGCTTTGTTCCGGCCTTGACCGCAGCGCGCAGCATATCGCCGGTGCAAATCTGCGGGATGCCGTATTTCTGCGTGATGTAGGCCGCCTGGGTGCCTTTGCCTGCGCCCGGAGCTCCTAGCAAAATTAATCTCATGAATTATTTCGCCCTGAACATTTAGGAGTGGCGCACCGCTCGAGCTTCGTCGCGCAGGCCTGACATTTTACTGGAATCGGCGCAAGTTAGGGAACCTCTGATTAAGTCCCACGCGGTTGCGACGGCGTGCAATCCAGATGCAGGGCGAGGCGTGAGGAGCGCCGTTTGGTGGAGGCCAAACCAGCGACGACCAACAAAGCCATGCGTCAGGGCGCCCCGAACTCGGACTCGCATAGCGTGGAGCGGGAAGGGGC
>Ga0184637_10002412_pt1 | contig 12034 bp, 13 predicted proteins | sample PLM3_127_b2_FD_133143 | JGI IMG/M metagenome (GOLD analysis project Ga0184637, IMG submission 133143) | Groundwater sediment microbial communities from an aquifer in East River, Colorado, USA - PLM3_127_b2 | ecosystem: Environmental > Terrestrial > Soil > Riparian zone | place: USA: East River...
ATCCTGCAAGACCCTGGCCTCGCCATTCATCCGCCGCTCCTCTATCTCGGGTATGTCGGCCTCTCGATCTCCTTCTCCTTCGCCATGGCGGCGCTGATCGAGGGGCGCATCGACGCCGCCTGGGCGCGCTGGGTGCGGCCGTGGACCCTGCTGTCCTGGACCTGCTTGACCTGCGGCATCGCGCTCGGCTCCTGGTGGGCCTATTACGAACTCGGCTGGGGCGGCTGGTGGTTCTGGGATCCGGTGGAGAACGCGTCCTTCATGCCGTGGCTGATCGGCACCGCCTTGCTGCATTCGGCGCTGGTGGTGGAGAAGCGCGATTCGCTGAAGGCCTGGACCATCCTGCTCTCGATCCTCACCTTCGGCTTCGCCTTGCTCGGCACCTTCCTGGTGCGCTCCGGGATCATCACTTCGGTGCATGCCTTCGCCGATGACCCGACGCGCGGCGTGTTCATCCTGATGCTGCTGGCCATCGCCATCGGCGCGCCGCTCACTCTGTTCGCCTTCCGCGCGCCCAATTTGCGCTCCGGCGGCCTGTTCGCGCCGATCAGCCGCGAGGGCGCTTTGGTCATGAACAACCTGCTGCTCGCCACCATGACCGCGACGGTGCTCCTCGGCACGCTCTATCCACTGATCCTGGAGCTGGTCGGCGGCGCCACGGTCTCGGTCGGTGCACCCTTCTACGCCGCGACCTTCGTGCCGCTGGCTTTGCCGCTGGTGGTGCTGATGGCCATGGGTCCCTTCATGGGCTGGAAGCGCGGCGACGTGAAGGGCGCGTTGCAACGCCTGATGGCGGCCGGCGTCGCGGCGCTGGGGGCGGCGATCATCGCGCTGTGGATCAAGTTCGACGGGCCGATCCTGGCGCCGCTGGCGCTGGCGGCGGGAATCTGGCTGCTGGTGGGCACGGTTATCGAATGGATGGAGCGGATCAAGCTGTTCCGCGGGCCGTGGCGCGCGGCGCTGGGTCGCGCGCTGCGCCTGCCGCGCGCCGCTTATGGCATGAGCCTGGCCCATGGCGGGCTCGCCATCGCCATCATCGGCATGACCGGCGCATCGGCCTGGAAGACCGAGCAGATCCAAGTGCTGCAGCCGGGCCAGACGCTGCAATTGCAGGGCTACGACTTCAAGCTGGAAAGCGTCGGCGCCGCGCGCGCCGAAAACTACCTGGCCGACCGCGCACATTTCGTGGTCACCAGGGACGGCGATTTCGTCGCCGATCTCTACCCGGAGCGCCGGCAATATCTGGTGCAGCCGATGCCGACGACCGAGGCGGCGATCCGCTCCTCGTTCCTGGCCGATCTCTATGCGGTGATCGGCGCGCCGGACGCCAAGGGCGGCTGGACCGTGCGCGTCTATCACGAGCCGCTGGTGCCGTGGATCTGGTTCGGCGCCCTGGTGATGGTGGCGGGCGGGTTGACCAGCCTGTCCGACCGGCGCTACCGGGTCGGCGCGCCGGTGAAGGCCGCCGCCGCGCAAGCGGCGAAGGCGTAAGCGCATCATGCGTCGTCTGCTGTTCCTGTTGCCGATGCTGCTGGTTGCCGGATTGGTGGCGATCTTCTGGCGCGGCCTCGATCCCAACCGCGATCCCAGCGCCTTGCCCTCGGCCTTGATCGGCAAGCCGGCGCCGGCGCTGGAATTGCCGGCGCTGCTGGAGGGTGCAGCGCCGCTATCGCTCGCTTCTTTGAAGGGCCAACCAGTGGCGATCAATTTCTTCGCCTCCTGGTGCCTGCCGTGCCGCGCCGAGCATCCGTTGCTGGGCAAGATCGCCGCAGAATACGGCATCGCGATGATCGGCATCGCCTACAAGGACAAGCCGGCGGATGCGCGCGCCTATCTCGCGGATCTGGGCAACCCCTATCAGGCGATCGGCGCCGATGAAAGCGGCCGCGGCGGAATCGAATTCGGCCTGACCGGCGTGCCGGAGACCTACATCCTCGATCGCGACGGCATCGTGCGCTACCGCCTGGCCGGGCCGATCACGGCGGACAACCTCGCCGACCAATTGGCGCCGGCGATCGAAGCGGTGATGAAGTGAGTGGATTGCGCATCATCCTTTCGGTGTTGCTTCTGGTTCTTGCGCTGCCGGCATTTGCGCAGGAAGCGCAGCTTGCCGATCCGGTGCTGGAGGAGCGGGCGCGGGACTTGTCACGGGAAATTCGTTGCGTCGTCTGTCAAAGCCAGTCGGTCGCCGAATCCGATGCCGACATCGCCCGCGACATGCGCGTCCTGATCCGCGAACAGATCGCCGCCGGCAAGACCGATCAGGAGATCCGCGATTACCTGGTGGCGCGCTACGGCGATTTCGTGCTGTTCGAGCCGCCTTTCAAGGCCAGCACCTATGTGCTGTGGATCGGCCCCTTCGCTCTGCTGGTGCTGGCGGCGATCGGCGTCGGATTCTATTTCCGCCGCCGCGCCGCGCAGCCAGTCGCCGGGCCCGAGCTCAGTTCCGCCGAGCGCGGCCGCGTCGCCGAATTGCTGCGCGCGGATGATAGCCGAAAGGGTGGGGCATGATCCTGTTCTGGCTCATCGCCGGCATCCTCACCCTCGCGGCCGCCGTGGTGCTGGCGGCGCCCTTGTTCGACACGCGCAAATTCAAGGGCGAGGATGCCTATGCGCTGGCGGTCTATCGCGACCAATTGTCGGAACTCGCGCGCGACGAGCAGCGCGGCCTGCTGTCGGCGGACCAGGCGCGGTCGGCGCAGGTGGAGATCGAGCGCCGCATCCTGGCGCTGGACGAGGGCAAGAAGTTCCAGCCGGCGCGGCCGCCGGGCCATCGCCTGACCTTGGCGATGGCGGTCATCCTGCCGCTGGTGGGTTTCGGATTCTATCTGCTGCTGGGCTCGCCGCATCTGCCCTCGCAATCGGCGACCGAGCGGTTGGCGCAGGAGCGGCAGCGCACCACACCGGAATTGCAGGCCCTGGAGGCGAAGGTCGCCGCATCGCCGTCCGATCCGCAGGGCTGGATCGATCTGGCGCGTGCCTACGCCGAGCTGGACCGCGCCAAGGACGCGGTTGGCGCTTTCGCCAAGGCGATGGCGCTGGGCCGCACCGATATCGACATTCTGCGCCAATACGCGCATGCGGCGATCCTGGCGCAGCAGGGCATGGTGGCGGCCGACGCGCAGAACGCGCTGCGCCGCGTGCTGGCGCTGGATTCCACAGATGTGACGGCGCGCTTCTTCCTGGCCTTGGCCAAGGCGCAGGCCGACGATATCGAAGGCGCCTTGACCGACTGGCTGGCGCTGGAGCGCGATTTGCCGGCGCAGGCACCGCTGCGCCAGGCGCTGGCGGAGAATATCGACAAGGCGGCGCGCAATCTGGGCAAGGACCCGGCGAAGCTGCCGGGCCGCGCCGCCACCGGTGCGCAACCGGGCCCGAGCGCCGACGACATGGCGGCCGCGGCGGAAATGTCGCCGGAAGAGCGCGACGCCTTCATCCGCTCCATGGTCGAGCGTCTGGCGGACAAGATGACGGACAATCCGCAAGACATCGAAGGCTGGCTGAAGCTCGCCAACGCCTATCGGGTGCTGGAGGAATACGACCATGCGCGCGACGCCTGGGGCAAGGCGGCGAACCTGGCCCCGGCGCGCCTCGACGTGCAACTGGACTATGCCGGATCGCTGATCGAAGGCCGCGCCGATCTGGACAAGAAACTGCCGGCGGAGTTTCCCGACGTGGTGAAGCGCATCCGCAACCTGGATCCGGACAATCCGCTGGGCCTGTTCTATGCCGGCGTGGTGGCGCGGGCCGCCGGCAAGACCGCCGAAACCAAGGAATTGTGGAGCAAGGTCCTGTTGCTGATGCCGGAAGGCTCGGCCGAGCGCGATCAATTGCAGCGCGAGATCGACGGGCTGGACCAGCCGCAGGCCAATTGATTTGGGATCAATGGAAGGCTGTCGCATTTGAGGTTACGCATCAGCGGAACCGCCAACTCGCCGTGCTCCTTCCCCCCTTGCGGGGGAAGGTTGGGATGGGGGGTGATGCAGCGCCAGATTTTTGAGATTCATCGCCTTCGGCGATGCGCGCCTCACGGCGCGCTACCCCCCAATCCAGCTCCGGCTAAGCTCAACTTCGTTTCGCTAAGCCTCCGCAACCTTCCCCCGCAAGGGGGGAAGGGGAGTTTTGTGCGGCTTGGATTCGTCAGACGAGATAGTTCTGCGATGAAGCCGGCTGTGATCCGGATTACAGGCCTCACGCGAGCGTGTTCAATGCCACTCTTGGCTGGCTCCGGTGTTGGGATCACAATGGACCCATGCAAGATTCCTTGGCGCGAAAACATCTGATCCCGATCCTGCTGGCGCTCGCCGCCGCGATGCCGCTCAGCGCCTGTTCCTCCGGCAATTACGGCGGCGGGGGCGGCGGTTATGGCGGTACCGGCGGCACCGTCGATACGCCCTATGGCGCCAATGCGCATTTCCTGGCCAGCGATCCGACGGTGATCGAGCTGACGGTGCGCGATCCGCTGCCGGCGGCGCGGGTGTTCCTGATCGACCCCAGCGGCCAGCAGACCGCCGCCTTCGACATCCAGCGCGACCGGCACATCTACCAGTCCGACGGCGGACCGCGGCCCAGCGTCGGAATCGGTGTCGGCGGCGGTTCCTCGGGGCGCGTCTCCACCGGCATCGGCATTGGCTTTCCGATCTTTTCCTCCGGCGGCGCCAACCAGACCAGTTCGGTGATCGACAGCACCGCCAAGGTGCGGATCGGCAATCCGGTGCTCTATCGCACCACCTGGCAGAGTTGGAAGCTGCGCGTCGAACTGGATGACGGCGTCAACAAGCGCGTCATCGAAACGCTGCCGCCGAAACCGCTGTAACGAGCGATCAGGCGGCCTTTTTTCGGCGCGCCGGTTTGATAAGAACTTCGGCCGGGATATCAAGCTTTTCGTGCAGGCGCCGGATCATCTCGATCGACAGGCCGCGCTTGCGGTTGAGAATCTCCGCAACCCGGGCGCGTGAGCCGATGATGGGCTCGAGATCCTTGCGGGTCAGTCCCATTTGCTCCATGCGGAATTTCACCGCATCAATCGCGTCGGGCAAATCGATCGGTTGATGCGCCTGCTCATAGGCATCGATCAAAGTGGCCAACACATCCAGGCGGTCTCCCTTCGCCGTTCCGCTGCGCGCGCCCCACAGCCGCTCCACCTCCGCAAGCGCCGCTTGATAGTCGGCTTCCGACCTGATCGGCTTCAATTCAGCGGCCATATCTAACCTCCTTAACGTCAATGCGGTCATAGTCGCGGTTGGCACGACATTTGGATAGGGGCATAAACCCCTGTAACCACGCGGCCCCTGCTGGCAATATTCTCCGTTGAGAGCAAGCGGAGTGCGGGAGCGGTTCATGCCATCCAAGGAACATGCCATCATCATCGGCGTCGGGCCCGGATTGGGTGCTGCCCTGGTCGAGCGTTGCGCGCGCGAAGGGCTCGCGGTCAGCGCCGGGGCGCGCAACGCAGAACGGCTGCGCGCCTTGCTGGATCAGCGTGGTCTGAAAGATGCGGCGGCCATGGCTTGCGACGTCACCGACGCAGCCAATGTCGATGACCTGTTCGCGGCGGCGATCTCCGCGCATGGCGCACCGTCGCTGGTGGTGTTCAACGCCAGCGGCTATGCCCGCGGCGGCATCCTCGACCTGACATCCTCGCAGGTGGAGACGGCCTGGCGGATCGGCTGTCTTGGCGGATTCCATGTCGGCCAGGCGGCCGCGCGTGCCATGACCAGTGGATCGGGGGTGCCGGCTGGCCGCGGCACCATCATTTTCACCGGAGCGACAGCCTCCTTGCGCGGCAGCGCCAGTTTCGCGCCCTTCGCCGTGGCCAAGTTCGGATTGCGCGCATTGGCGCAGAGCATGGCGCGCGAGCTGGGGCCGAAGGGCATCCATGTCGCGCACACGCTGATCGACGGCCAGATCGGAGATGACCCGAACGACGCCAAGCTGCGCCCGGGGGACATTGCCGATGCTTATTGGTACTTGCATCGCCAAGCAAGAAGCGCCTGGAGCCAAGAGCTTGACCTGCGTCCCTGGGTGGAGAAGTTCTAATGCGAAGGTTCCAACGGCCAAGCTGCCGCGCCATCACCAATTAGGCCCTTGTGGAGTGGAACTGTCGGCGGCAATCTAAGCTATGCGCTGCTCGGGTAGTTATGCCGAGTCGCGACATATCTGCGTTGTTCAGCTGCCAGGGGATCATGAACAACCCAACCAGCAACAAAGGTCCAGCGGCCGGCAAGAACGCCGCCCTGAATTCGCGCCTGCCCCCCTTGGGCGAACTCCGCCATATCAGCTTCAGCAAGGATGCGCTGATCATGGCGCTGAAGCTCTATTTCGCCACCACCAAACACACCCTGCCGCCGGGCACGGTCGAATCCTGCAGCTTCGAGGGCAATCCGGACATCGTGGTGACGCTCGGCATCCGCAATGAAAGCGCGCCGCAGGCGAACAAGATCACCATCCAGGCGCCGACCATCGCCGCCGCCATGATCACCTATTGCGGCAAGCTCAAGGTGCCGCTGCCGCGCAGCGGGGAGAAGTCGCTGAAGATCATCGGCGACCAGCTCAACCTGGTGGTCCAGGTGCGCGCCGAGCAGACCAAGATGTTCAAGGTCGACACGCCGGAAGGGTGATCGACGGCGTCGCCGGCGACCGCAACGCGCAGTCCGCCTTCAGCTACATTCGTCATCCCGGCCGAGCGTGAGCGAGCGCCGGGATCCATCTATCCGCCGCACGAGCATCGGCCCAATGGATCCCGGGGCAAGCCCGGGATGACGACCGAGAGGGCGGACCAATTGTGCTCCCCCTGATTTCTGCCAATAGGACCATCGCGCCATCCTTGATCCCGGCCGCCATCACGGGCATCTTGCGCGCGCACGCAACCACCCGGCCGCCCTCGCCAATTCGCCATGTCCGATCCGCTCATCGAGCAATACGAGGCCTATCCCTATCCGGCGCGCGATCCGGCGGATGAGGCCAAGCGCCTGATCGAAGGCTCGCCCAGCCATCTGCTCGAGATCAATCACTACATCTTCGCCGGCGGCCGCGACTTCCGGCGGCCGTTCCGCGCGCTGATCGCCGGCGGCGGCACCGGCGACGCCGCCATCATGCTGGCGCAGCACCTGCGCGACAAAGCCTGCCCGTCGGAAATCGTCTATCTCGATCTCTCCTCGGCTTCGCGCGACATCGCCGAGGCGCGAGCGAAGGTGCGGGACCTCGACAACATCCGCTTCATCAGCGGCTCGCTGCTCGATCTGCCGCAGCTCGGTCTCGGCGCCTTCGACTACATCGATTGCTGCGGCGTGCTGCATCATCTGGAAAGCCCGGAGGCCGGGCTGGCCGCGCTGGCCAGGGCGCTCAGCCCAAGCGGCGGCATGGGCGTCATGGTCTATGGCCGTCATGGCCGCACCGGCGTCTATCAGGCGCAGGCGATGCTGCGCGAACTGACCCGGCACGAGCCGGCGCCGGCCAATACGCCGAAGGCGCGGCTGAGGCTGGCGCGCAGCTTGCTCGGGCAGTTGCCGCCGACCAACTGGCTGCGGCGCAATCCGGCGGTGGGCGATCATCTGGAAGCGGGCGAGGCCGGACTCTATGACCTGCTGCTGCATTCCCGCGATCGCGCCTATGACGTGGCCGAGCTGGCGGAACTGGCGGCAAGCGCCGGGCTGGAGATCGTCGGTTTCATCGAGCCGTGGCGCTACGATCCGGAAAGCTATCTGAGCGATGCCGATTTGCTGCGCCGCCTGGCGCGCCTGGACCCAATCGCTCGCGCCGGCTTTGCCGAGCTGCTGGCCGGGAACTTGAAGCGCCATATCGTCTATCTGGTGCCGCGGGCGCGCGCCGGCCAGAGCGTGGCCTTGCCGGGCGATTCCGCGATGGTGCCGGTGCTGCGGGCGGGGAGCGAAAGCTGGATCAACGGAATCGCCGACGCCCGCGTGCTCAAGGCCAAGATCGACGGCATCGAGGTCAGGTTCCCGCTGCCGGCGATGGCGGGGCCGATCCTGTCCAGTATCGATGGGCGGCGCTCGATCGCCGAGATCCAGCGCGACCTCGCTCAATCAGGGGCGCAAGCGGGCGAGGGACCGCGGGACATGTCGGCGTTCCGCGCCGCCTTCGATCGCGTCTATGCGGTGTTCAATAAGCTGAACCGCCTGTTTCTGACCCGGCCGCAGGCTTGAGACGCGCTAAACGCTGCCCTTTTTCTCGATCACCAGGATGCGCGCGACCCCAAGCGGATGGGCGACATGCTCGTCGCCGGGTGCTGCGTGGCAGATGTCGCCCGGTTGCATCAGGCGGCTCTGTTCGGCCCCATCGGCGCGAAAGCGCATGGTGACAGCACCCTCCAGCACCACGAAGATTTCGGCGCCGTCATTGACGTGCCAGATATAGGGCCGGTCGGTCCAATGCAGGCGCACGGTGGCGCCCTCGATCTCGGCGATGGCCAAAGCGCCCCAGGCGCGCTCGGCGGTGAACGATGCGGGAGCGATGAATTTCATGCGCGATCCCCTAGCACCCCGGGCGGCCGGGCTGTATCGTCATTGCGACCGGGCCAGGCCGGCAAGATGACGCGCCACCGGGGGTAGACCAGCGCTGCAGACCTGGGGTCAGATGAGCCGAAAGCCGGACGAGACCGACCGTAAGATCCTCGCCCTCCTGGCGGAGAATGGCCGCCAAAGCGTCAAGGAGCTGGCGCGGCGCATCGGCCTGTCGCGCTCCGCCACCCAGGAGCGGCTGGCCCGGCTGGAGCGCGACGGCATGATCGCCGGCTACACCATCCGCCGCAACGACCAGGGCGCTGCCGCCATCGCCGCCTATATGTTCGTCAAGACGCGCCAGGCGATCTGCGACGACCTCGCGCCGCATCTGCGCCAGATTCCGGAGATCGTGGTGTTCGATTCCGTGGCCGGTGAGACCGACGCGATGCTGGAAGTGGTGGCCGACAGCATGACCCGCCTGCAGGCGATCCGCGCCGAGATCGCTGGCCTTGAGGACGTGGTGCAGATCGAGACGTCGGTGATCCTGAAGCGGCATTTCAACCGGCGGTGATGGGATGGCGTGTGTAGGTTCGCAGCGGTGTTCCAATTGCTCAATCGCAACCCCGGGCTTGACCCGGGGCCCATGGTGACTCTGTCGAGGGCGCATAGGCCCCGGATCACGCCGCTATCGCTGGCGCGATAACGGCTGTCCGGGGTTACGATTGGAGAAGACGGAGAGGAGAGGTGAAGCATCGATGACTCAAAGAGCGGGTGTCGCATGACCGGCACCTATCAACTCATCGCCTCGAAATGGACCGGGTCGATGATCGTCGAGGCGGCGTTCGCGCTCAGCGGAATCCCGTGCGAGGTGGAGCAGATCCCCTATGGCGCGACGGGGCCGGATCATCAGCGGCTGCTCGGCTTCAATCCCTTGGGCCAGGTGCCGACGCTGATCCTGCCCGACGGCAAGGTGATGACGGAAAGCGCCGCCATCATCCTGCATCTGGCCGATCTGGCGCCGCAGGCCGGGCTGGCGCCGGCGGCGGACGATCCGCTGCGCCCCGCTTTCCTGCGCTGGCTCATCTTCGTCGTCGCCGCGCTCTATCCGACCTTCACTTATGGCGACGATCCGAAACGTTGGGTTGGCGAAAAATCTGGGGGCGACGAAGCGGCGGGCAAGCATCTGCGCCAGGCGACCGACGCGCATCGCAAAAATCTGTGGAGCTATTTCGCCGCGCAACTGCCTTGCAAGCCCTGGGTGCTGGGCGAGACATTCTCAGCACTCGATCTCTATGTCGGCGTGATGACGGCCTGGCGGCCGGGGGCCGCGTGGTTCATGGAGCAGGCGCCGGCGCTGATGAAGATCGCCGAGCGGGTCGCGGCGATGGACAAGCTGCGCCCGGTCTGGACCAACAACGAGGATTGAAAGCCGCTCATGGAGAAACGGCAACTCATGGAAAAGCGGCAACTGGGGCAATCGCCGCTGCGCGTGGCGCCTTTGTGCCTCGGCGGCAACGTGTTCGGCTGGACCGCCGACGCGGCGACCAGCCACAAGCTGCTCGATGAATTCGTCGCCGGCGGATTCAATTTCATCGACACGGCGGACGTGTATTCGCGCTGGGCCGACGGCCATCAGGGCGGCGAGTCCGAGCGCGTCATCGGCGCGTGGCTGAAAAGGCGCGGCAGGCGCGACGATGTGATCATCGCCACCAAGGTTGGCAAGGACATGGGGCCAGGGGAATTCGGGGCCAAGAAAGGCCTGAGTAAGGCCTATATTCAGCGCGCGGTGGATGATTCGCTGAAGCGGCTGCAGACCGACTACATCGACCTCTATCAAGCGCATGAGGACGATCTGAGCCTGCCGGTGGAGGAGCCGCTGGAGACTTTCGGCGCGCTGATCAAGGCAGGCAAGGTGCGCGCCATCGGCGCCTCGAACTTCGATGGGCCGCGCCTCGACGCCGCACTCTCCGTTGCCAAGAAGAACGGCCTGCCGCGCTACGAGAGCCTGCAGCCGCATTACAACATGATGGAGCGCAAGGAATTCGAGCGCGATTTGGCGCCGGTCTGCCGCAAGCACGGCCTGGGCGTGATCCCCTATTTCGCGCTGGCCAGCGGATTCCTGACCGGCAAATACCGGTCGGAAGCGGATTTCGGCAAAAGCGTGCGCGGCGAGGAGATGGGTGAATATCTGAACGCCCGCGGCCGCATTGTGTTGGGTGCACTCGATGCCGTCGCGGCGCGGCATAATTCGACGCCGGCACAAGTGGCGCTGGCCTGGCTGATGACGCGGGTCACGGCGCCCATCGCCAGCGCCACCTCGTTGGCGCAGCTCGCCGACATCATGGGCTCGGCGAAGCTCTCGCTCGCCGCGGCCGATCTGGCCGAGCTCGACAAGGCCAGCGCATAACGTATTCTCCGGCACACATTTCATAGGCCGTCATCCCAAGGCTTGGCCTTGGGATCCGCGAGTTTACTTGTCGCAACTGGCTCTCGCCCGTCGAAACTCATGGATGGCAAGGCCACGCCTTGCCATGACGTCAGAGAACGAGCCGGTGAAGACGGACGAGAGTGCTGGATTCCCGCGACTCGGGCGCCGGGTCTATGATTCCCGCCGCTGCCGCGATGTCACCTTGCAAGGGGAGGTCCCATGCCTGCCGATATGGTTGCCACCGATCTGCAGATGCTGCTCTGGTCGGTCGCGCTCTGCCTGGTGCAGATGCTGGTTTCGGTGTTGCTCTGCCTGCCGCAGGTCGGCCTGCCGACCTTGATCGGCAACCGCGAGGGCATGCCAATGCCGGCCGGCATGGCCGGGCGCTCGCTGCGCGCCCATCACAACATGCTGGAAAGCCTGGTCCTGTTCGCCGCCTTGGTGCTGATGGCGGCGATCACCGGCCGGGCGAATGAGATGACGGCGCTGGGCTCCCTGCTGTTCTTCTGGGCGCGGCTTGCCTATGCCGTGGTCTATGTGATCGGCATTCCGTGGGTTCGCACCGGCGTATGGGCGGTTTCCGTCGTCGGGCTGGTCATCGTCTTCGTGCAGTTGCTGTAGGATCGCGTTGCGGACCGGCGCACGGCACAACGTGCGTCGGTCTCGGACTAGCGGGTGCTTCCGGACCTGATATAGCCTGCGGCGGCGCGCGTTTCCGCGCGTTCATTCGGGGTTTTATCGCATGCCGCCGCTGGTCATCCTGGCAGCGCTCGCCGCCGTCATATTGTGGGGCGCTTCGCCGGTGGCGGCGAAGGTGGCGGTCGCCGATCTCTCGGCCCTCACGGTGGCGCTGCTGCGCACCTTCCTCGGCGGCGCGCTGGCGGTGCCGGTGGCGCTGGCCCTACGCATTCCGCTCCCCAAGACGCGCAGCTTGCGGGGCGTGCTGCTGCTCTCCGGCTTCTGCGGCTTCATCGGCTTTCCGATGCTGTTCACCTTCGGGGTCAAGCTGACCTCGGCCAACCACGCCTCGATGATCCTGGCGGCGCTGCCGATCTTCACCGGCGCCATCGCCATGCTGTGGGACAAGCGGCGGCCCAAGCGCATCTGGATCATCGGCAGCACCATCGCCCTCATCGGCGAAGCG
>Ga0184637_10002413_pt1 | contig 12034 bp, 10 predicted proteins | sample PLM3_127_b2_FD_133143 | JGI IMG/M metagenome (GOLD analysis project Ga0184637, IMG submission 133143) | Groundwater sediment microbial communities from an aquifer in East River, Colorado, USA - PLM3_127_b2 | ecosystem: Environmental > Terrestrial > Soil > Riparian zone | place: USA: East River...
GGCGGCTGCATGTGGGCCACCGTGCCCTTGTGCGTCTCCTCGCAGAGGGGGCCGATCACGGCCGCCGGCGCGAACCGTCGGATGATGTCGATGGACTCGTTCTTCAGGCTGACCGGTCTCGGCATGGGCATGACGCGGCCGTCGTCCAGGCGGAACAGGGCGAACTCGTCGGAGAACAGGCGCCAGCCACGCTGCAGCAGCGCGGCGCAGAGCGTGCTCTTCCCGGCGCCCGGCACTCCCGGCAGGATCACCGCGTGCCCACCCCGCTCGACCACGGCCGAGTGGACAACGAGGAACTGATGTCCCTGGAGGCCCACACACCGGTTGAGCCCCCATTCCAGAAGGGGCAGGGCCATGTCGGCCGGGGAGGGGATGAAAGGACGGGCGCCGTCGATCGTGAGGATGGCCTGGGTACGCCAGAATCTGCGCCAGCCCCCGGAGGTGGTCACCTGGACGTGGAAGTCGGCGATGGCCGGCGGCTCCTCGATGGGGAACTCGCCGTAGAGCAGGTAGAGGTGCTCGGCCAGGCGGGGCACGGGCACCACCAGATGCACGAGGAAGGGCCCGGTGCGGAGGTAGATGCCCCCATCCCGGAGGCGGGCCGCGGCCGCGGCGCGGGGAAGATCGGCGAGTCTCACTCCTCGACCGGCTCAGCCAGCCCCAGCCGGTCAAAGTGCGAGAGAAGCTCCGCGACCTGACGTGGAAGCTTGTCCGGTTCCGGCACGGGACCGAGCACCGAGGCCAACCGACTGGCCAGCGCCTCGGCGTCCGCCGGCGCCTGCTCGAGAGCCGTCAGCGCCTCGGCGGCGACAGCGTTGAGGTGATGCATCTGACCCGACACCTTGTCGAAGACGACGCAGCCATCATCCCAGATGCGCCAGACGAGATCTTCGGGGTGGCTGGCCTTCCAGATGGGGAGGCGGGAAGAAGGTATGGCGAGCCCCCGTGCGGCAGGCGCTGCGCTCCCTAGGTGGCGGGCGCGAAACCCACGCGTGCGGCCAGGGGCACTACGGCGAGCACGAGCCGCCGGCCGCGAGCGACGCCGCCTTGCTCGTCGTGTTGTTCCCGGAACAGTTCTGCGCCCAGCCAGGCCGGCTGGTCACGGTGAGAACCACGGGAACGGCAACTCCGATACCGATCTTCATGAAGCGCCGCCGGCTCGAGACGTCCGGAGTTGTGCTCTCAGGGATATGCGCCGGCCGCTCCTTGGCCTCCGTCTGCTCTGGCCTCGCGTGCGTGTCGTCGCTCATGGTGTCCTTCCCGCTGCCGTCGCCTGGGCTCATCGATCGATCCTCCGGGACGGGGCGACTCTCGTTTCCATGCTACTACTCGCTCCCGAGAGTGCGCCAGCCCCATATTGTGACGCTTACCGCACACGTCACTTGCCGTCAAAGCACCTCTTGCACACTCGATGCCAAGGAAAAACAGACACGAAATAGGCTAGTTACGCTGTTACCCCTGGATCTCAACACCAGGCTGTAAAGCTTCTCGACTGGTGCCCGACGGCCGGCGTGGCCGGCGACCGGCCGATTTCGCTTCTAACAAATCGGCTCCGCCCGTGAACGTCGGCGACCCAGACGACGGACGCAGACGATCCGCGCCACAGGCCGGTAGCCGGCGGCCTCCTTTGCGCGTCGCGATGGCACGTTGCCCTCGAAGACATGCGTGAAGATCCTCTCGGCGCCGAGCTCGAAGGCCCAGCACGCCCGCACGGCGGCGCCCCGCCGATGGAGCCCCCGCCCCCGGAAGGGAGGCTCCGTGTAAACGCCATACGTCGTGGCGCTGCCCGGAGGCAGGGGGTACACGAAGTCCACCTCGCGCATGTGGATCTCCTTCAAGCCGAGCTGGATCCATCCCCAGTGCACGAGGATCCCCTCCTCGATCAAGGTGACGCAGTGCTCTCCCGTCGCGAGGCGGCGCGCCACCTCATGGACCATCATCTCTCTCGAGACCCACCGGTCCGATCCGGTGTAGCTGAGGAAGTCTTCCCCGGCGTCAAACCGGAACGCAGGCACCCCGGAGGACGCCGGCGGCTCCCCTCCGACGACACCGTCCTGCTCCAAGCAGTAGAGGATCACGACATTCCTCGAGCAGGCCCATCTGCGAAGGGCCCGGAGCACCGCGCCCAGCAGCCGTAGCGGCCGGCCCGGCCAGGCGAGCCCCAGGAGCTTGCCCACACGTCCGGGGCGTGTGCTGGGCGGCCCTACGGCGGGCGTCGCGGCCCACCTGGAGGCGCTTCCCGTCTCTCGATCGGGGTCACCCATCCTGTCTATGTTCTCTGCCGCCGTGCTCGCTTAGCGGAAGTCCTTGGCGTTGATGCTGTGCTTGTCGAGGAGGCCGTGCAGGGTGGGCCGGCTCACCTTGAGCTCGCGCGCGGCCTGGCTCACGTTGCCCCGGTGACGGCCCAGGACCTCCACGAGGGTCTGCCGCTCCACCCGCTCGCGCGTCTCCCGCAGGGAGGCCGAGCCTGCCGGCTCGGCGGGGGCGAGGTCCAGGTCGGCCGGCTCGATGATGCGGCCCCGCGCCATGATCACCGCCCGGCGCACGCGGTTCTCCAGCTCGCGGACGTTGCCCGGCCAGCCGTAGGCCATGATGGCGTGCAGGGCGTCGGGCCCGAAGCGCACGCGCCGGCGGTCCTCCTTGGCCGAGCGCTGCAGGAAGCTGTTGGCGAGCACGAGCACGTCCTCGCCGCGCTCCCGCAGGGGCGGAACCTGGATGGCCACCACGGACAGGCGGTAGAAGAGGTCCTCGCGGAAGAGGCCCCGCTCCATCTGCACCTTGAGCTCGCGGTTCGTCGCCGCGATGATGCGCAGATCGAGCTGGATCAGCTCGCGCCCGCCGACCCGCTCGATCGTGCGCTCCTGCAGGAAGCGCAGCAGCTTCACCTGGAGGAGCACGGGCAGCTCGCCGATCTCGTCCAGGAACAGCGTCCCGGCGCTCGCCGCCTCGAGCTTCCCCTTGCGCTGGACGTGGGCGCCCGTGAAGGCGCCCTTCTCGTGGCCGAAGAGCTCGGACTCCAGGAGCGTCTCCGGGATCGCGCCGCAGTTGATCGCCACGAAGGGGCCGTTTCGCCGGGCGCTGCGGCTGTGGATGGCGTGGGCGATGAGCTCCTTGCCCGTGCCGCTCTCGCCCTCCACCAGGACCGTGGCGTCGCTCTTGGCCACCCGCTGGATCACCGTGAAGATCTCGCGCATGCGGCGCGTGGTGCCGAGGATCTCCTCGAAGCGGACGCCGGCTTCCTGGGCCTCGAGGGCCGCCTCGCTCTCCTGCGCGACGGCCTGCAGATAGGCGGCCCGCCGCAGGACAACCTTGTACTCGTCCAGGTCGATGGGCTTGAGGTGGTAGTCGAACGCGCCGAGCTGCACCGCCTTGAGGGCGTTCTCGCGGTCGGCGTTGCCGGTGAGCACCACCACCTTCGTCGACGGGGCGGCCCGGAGGATCTCGTCCAGGGTCCGGAGCCCTTCCTCGGCGCCGTCGGGGTGGGGGGGCAGGCCCAGGTCCAGGCTCACGATGCCCGGCTGGACCTCCTCGAAGAGCGAGAGGGCCTGCGCGCGGTCGCCGGCCAGGGTCAACATATAGTCCTCCCGCAGCGCGTACCGCAGCTGCGTCCGGATGCCCTCGTCATCGTCCACGATCAGGAGCTTGGGCTTGTTCATGGGTTGTCTCCAGGTCTGGGAAGTCTCATCGGGCCAGGCGCCGCAGGAGCTCGGCCTGGAAGACCCTGATGAAGTCGGCGTGCCCGGCCGCGGCGGCGGCCGGCTCGGCGTCCTCGGGAATCGGGAAGGCCACCCGCACCAGGGCCCCGTCGGCCCGGCGGTGGACCAGCCGGTTGTACAGGAGCATCAGCCGGTACCAGTGATCGCTCCCGATGCTCCGCGCCTGGAGCTGGTACCAGTAGAGGACGCCCACCCGGCGGGCGTCGGACCGCATCACGACCAGGGTGGCGGGGAGCGTGCTCTCCGGCCGGGTCGCCAGCGGCAGCCGCACCGTCTGCTCGCTCAGCTCCGTCCACCCGCGGCCTGGGAACAGCAGCTCGCGCGCGGCGGGGCGGCGGCCCTCCACCTGGTTGGGATAGTACCCCACCGACACCCAGACGCGGCGCGTCCCGCTCTCGTAGGTGCGGAGCACGTGCTCGCTCACCCCTTCGTCGGCGGGAAGGACGTCCGCCGGCACATGGTTCGAGCCCCTCCATCCCGCGATGTCTCCCGTGAAGGTCACCAGCGACACCGCGGGAGCGTCCTTCACGCCCGAGGGCAGGAGGACGACACCGCCGGCGGCGGCGATGAGCAGCAGCGCGGCCACCGAGAACCGGGCGAGCCGCGTCACGGCGCGCGCCTCCCCAGCCAGCGGCCGAGCAGGGAGTCGAGGGCGAGGAGCAGGCAGAAGGTGAAGAGGAAGTTCACCGTCCCGTTGAACATGTGGTACGAGGTCCCGAGCGTCCAGGGCCCGATGTAGTAGACGGCGGCCGCGGTCGTCGTGATCCGGATGATGTTGGCGCTGATCGCGAAGGGCAGGGTGGCGAGGACGAGGATCAGGCGCGCGGCCAGCGGCCGCTCGACCACGGACGAGTAGGCGACCCCGAGCGAGAGGAGCGCCGCCACCGCGGGGATGCTGCTGCACTCGTCGGCCACCTCGAGGACCATGTTCGGCAGGGTCAGGAACACCCCGTCGTGATGCACGGGCACGCCCAGCCACCCGAGCGCCGCCGCCGAGACGCTGGCGTCGAGGAGCCGGGACCGGTACGTGAGCAGCTTGAGCGTCGCCCATGGGAGCGGGACCATGAACGCGAGGTAGCCGATCGCCCCCCACGTCTGCCGGGCGATCCGCCACCCGCCGAGGAAGATGGCGAGGCCCAGCAGCGTCACCGGGAGCGAGATCCGCGCCAGGAACGACTCCTGGCCGCGCATCCCGACGACGAGGGCGAGCAGCCCCAGCGCGACGAGGGGCAGCCCGGCGAGCGTGGGCTCGAGCGGCAGCCCGCGCAGGCGGTCGCGCCGGCACCACAGGAGGTAGCCGGCGATGAACGGGATGGCGAAGCCGTGGGACAGGTTCGGGAACGTCGCCCACTCGTGGACCAGCGCGGGAAAGATCGGCGCGTACAGGGCGAGCGCCGCCGCCACGGGCAGCGCCGCCCACGCCCAGCCCGCCGGTCTCCAGGCCACGGTGCTCGTCGCGGTGGTCATGCTCGGTCCCCTTGAAGAGCCGCGGCGCGATCCGGCGCCTCCCGCGCGCGGTCATCGCGGGACTGGCCCACGGTCAGCAACCCGTGGAGGCCCACGCCCGCGTACATGGCAAGCCACGGCATCACGGGGAAGTGAAAACGCGGGTCGCCGAAGTACGGCAGGTACACCGCCGTGAAGTACACGGTCACCCAGAGCCCCAGGGTGGGGCACAGCCCGCCAAGCCGGCTCCAGCCGCCCGACACGGTCAGGCCCAGGATCGACAGGAGCGCGGTCCCGAGCAATGCCCAGTAGTACGGCCGGTTGATCTGGGCCGCCCGCCAGACGAGCGTGCGGAGCTCGTCCCGGTCGGCGGGGATCCCGAGAAGGCTCCAGGCGAGCCCGTCGCCGTCACGCCCGTAGAGATGGTAGAGCTTCCACGGCCACAGGCGGACCGTGTCCGCGGGCCGCTCGAGCATGAACCGGAGCGCGAGCCGCCGGGCCTCGATGTCCTTCTCGTGCTCGTTCCGCGCCCGGCCGCTCAGGGCGGGGAGCTCCTCCGGCAGCGAGTACATCCCCGTGGCCTTTGCGTGATTCCCGACCAGGAGGTTCACGCCGCCGTTGGTCGAGATGAACACGAAGGCGTCGAAGACGCGGTAGTTCCTCCCGATCCACGGCGCGAGGGCGGCGGCGAGGACGAGGTACAGCAGCACGAGGCCGGCGACGTAGCGACGGCGCGGCCCGCCGCCCGGCATGCGCCGGATGAGGGCGACCCCCAGCAGGGCGGGCAGCAGCACGACCTGCGGCTTCATCACGGTCGCGAGCGCGAAGGTCGCCCCCGCCAGGCAGGCGCGCGGCCAGGACAGGACGGCGACCGACATCAGCGCGATGCCCGCGAGCAGGACGAACAGGGACGCGCTCTCGCTGCACGTCAGCGCGGTGTACGAGAGATGGTTGGGATAGACCGCCAGGGCGGCCAGCGTGATCCGGCCCACCGCGACCGAGCCGAAGAGCAGCACGGCGAGGCGATAGGACAGCAGGAGGATCCCGAGCTGGAATCCGACATTGGCGAGCTTCGCCACCGCCAGCGACGGTCCGAGGAGGGTGAACAGCCCGGCGAGGACGGCCGGGTACCCGACGGGGTAGAAGGCGGTCGGCCGGTCGCCGACCGCATAGCCGTGGCCGCCGGCCAGGCCGAGGGCGCGGTCGAAGTACCATCGGCAGTCGCTGACGGGCTGGACGGGCAGGACCGCGACCCAGGCAAGCCGGAGCGCCACCGCCAGGGCGAGCACGAGGGGAACGAACGCGGGCGACCCCAGGGCGTCCAGGAGGCGAGCCCGCGCGCGGGCGAGGGCAGAGGCCGGGGAGGGGGGAAGGCTCATGCCCCGGGGCCCTCCACTCCGCCGGCGGCCGCGGGCAGCTTCACGCGGAACGTCGTCCCCTTGCCTTCCTCGCTGGCCACCTCGATGAGGCCGCGATGCGCCTCCACGATGCCCTTGGCCTGATAGAGGCCGATGCCCCAGCCGCTCTTCTTGGTGGAGCGGAAGGGCACGAAGAGCGACTTCTGGATGAAGTCCTTGGACATCCCCGGCCCGGTGTCGCTGACGGCGAGCACGACCCAGCCGCCCTCCTCGTAGGTGCAGACCGTCACCGTGCCCTGGCGGCCCACCGCCTCGACCGCGTTGCCCACGAGGTTCTGCGCCACCTTCAGCAGGGCGTCGAGGTCACCGGTCACGAGGGGCACCGGGGCGAGCTCCTTGGAGAGGATCGCGGCCTGGCCGCCGCTCACCGGCCGAACGGCCTCGAGGGCGACGGCGGCCAGGTCCACCGGCTCGAGCCGGGGGCCCACCGCCTCGGCGGGCTCGGACAGGCGCGCGAGGAGCGCGCGCATCCGCTCCACCGTGCGCGACAGCGTCGTGATCGCATCGCGCTGGAACTCGCGGTCGTCGAAGTTGGCCAGCGCATTCTGGCTGAGCAAGGAGAGCGCGGAGATCGAGTTCTTGAGGTCGTGGATCACGAACGAGGTGAGCCGGTGGAAGGCCTCGAACTCCCGCGCCTGGGCGAGCGTCTCGGACAGCCGCGCCGTCACCACCGCCCCCGCGGCCTGCTCGCCGACGGTCATGAACAGCTCCATGTCCTCCGGGGAGTACGGCGCTCCGGTTCGCTCGTGCCCGATGAGCATCACGCCGGTCAGCGCGCCCTGCCAGCGGAGCGGCACGGCCACCGCGCCGTCGCCGAGCTGGGCGGCCAGGGCCGGCGGCCCCCCGCCGGCGAGGCCAGGCGCGGGGCGGTCGATCGGGACGGGCTCGCGCGCGCGGGCCAGCCGGGCGAGGAGCTCGTCGTCGGCGTCGAGCGCCGCCGGCGCGGGATCGACCTCCACCGCGGCCACGAGGAGGTAGCCGCCGCCGTGCGGGTCCCGGAGGTAGAGGGCGCCCCTGGCCGCGCCCGCCGCCTCCGTCACCGCGCCGAGGACCTCGCGGGCCAGGTCGTCCACCGACAGGAGCGAGCTCACGCGCTTCGTGTAGCTGATCCATTGCTCACGGTAGTCGTACTTGCTGCGATAGAAGTGCAGGCCGATGAAGCGCTTGATCCGCCAGCGGATGCTCTCGGACAGCAGGATGGCGGCCAGCCCGATGGCCGACACGAAGACCACCAGGGAGCCCCACAGGAGCTCCTCCGGGATGCCCATGTAGTCCAGGAGCCAGCCCAGGGCCCCCACCGTGAGGAGGTAGAGGCCGAGCACGCCCACCACCACCGAGCGGTACACCATGCGCCGCGACACGGTGAGCTCCACGCCGAGCAGCCGATCGCGCACCAGCGACACCGCCACCGCGGCGTTGCCCACGATGAGGGTCGCCGCCTGGGCGACGAGGTAGGCGGCGAGCATCACGTGAAAGAGCAGGAGCTGGCTCAGGTAGAAGAAGCGCACCAGGAACACGCCGCCCAGGCCCAGCACGAGGTACTTGATCCGCCAGCGACCCTCGTGGCCGGACGCGCGCAGGCAGAGGTCGAGGCCCCCCAGGATGGCGACGGTGACGAGCAGCTCGAAGATGACGGCCCAGCGCCCCACGGCGCCGATCTGGACGGCGTAGAAGGGCCCCGGGATGTCGGACACGGTGAAGGCCGGCAGCTGCCCCACCGCCGCCGCGGCCCCCGCCGCGAGCACGGTGCCCGTCGCGAGCCCCAGGCGCACGCCGAGGGGCCACCGCATGCCCTCCCCGAACCCGAGCGAGGCCACGAAGACGCCCCAGGGCACGAGCAGGAGCAGGGCCGTGATCTCCCGCGCGCGTAGCCAGACCAGCCGGGTCTCGGGCGCTTCCGTGCCCGTCAGGAGCATCCAGCTCGCGCCGGCCTCGGCGGCGAAGCCGAGCATGCCCAGGGCGAAGCTCCACCGCGCCCTCGAGCGCCGGCGGCCCCCGAGCCCCACGCCCGCGAGGACCAGGCTCGTGGCCGCGGCCAGCACGAAGACGATGCCCGGCAGGGTGGTGAAGGCCGGATCCATCTACTTGACCCCCGCGAGGTCGGCCAGGTGCTGGTCGGCCACGCGCGAGATGACGTAGCGATGCTTGCCCGATGGGCTCGAGATGGCGTCCACCGCCTCGACCTGCACGGCCACCGCGTCGCCGAACAGCCGCGCCACGCGCTCCGCCGTGGCGCGGGCCAGCGGGGCGGACCACTCTCCGGCGGGAACCACGCGAACGGTGAGCCGATCCGCCTGGTCCTGGATCACCTGGAACTGCCGGATGGCCGGCACCTCCCGGAGCACGTAGATGACGGCGAGGGCGTGCATCACCCGGCCGTCCGGCGTCACGAGGAAGTCCGTCCGGCGGCCCTCGACGGCGCCGAGCGAGGGTAGGCCGCGCCCGCACGGGCACGCCGCCGGCCCCGGGGCGCCCACGTCACCCGTGCGGTAGCGGATGATGGGCAGGGCATAGGAGAACAGGTTGGTGACGACCAGCTCGCCGCGGGCGTCCTCGCCCTCCGGCCCCCGGAGCGTCTCGACGAGCATGCCCTCGGCGGGGACGTGCAGGGTGCCGGCCGGGCACTCGTTGGCCACGAGGCCGGCGTCACGGCAGCCGTACTCCGCGGCCACCGGGCAGCCGAACACGGAGGTGATGAGCTCCCGCTGGAAGTCGTAGAGCGGCTCGGCGGTGGCGTAGACCGCGAGGGGCCAGGCCCCGTCCGGCCGCCAGCCCGTGCGGCGGAGGTAGCCGGCGAGGAGCGCCAGCGCGCTGGCGTAGCCGTAGAGCTTGCGGGGCCGCTTGCGGTGGAGCACCTCGGCGTAGCGCGCCAGCGCGCCCTCGCCCAGGTCGAAGGCCGAGAGCAGGCGGGAGTTCAGCAGGCGGTCGCGGACGGAGCGAAGCCGGTCCTGGCGGCCGAGCTCGATGGGCGAGCCCCACAGGACGATCTCCGGCGCCCCCATGTCGGTGCCGAACCAGCGATGCGCCCGCAGGCGGGTGGCGTCGGTGAAGGCCGCCCGGCGCGGATCCACGAGCACCGTCACCGGCGTGCCCGTGGAGCCGCCCGTGCTGACGCGCTGCGTCCCGCGGATCCGGGTGCCGGGCTGCAGCTCGTCAAAATGGCTCCGGATGATGTCCTTGGTGAGCATCGGGATCCGCGCGAAGTCCTCGAGCGACTGGACGCGGCGCGGCGGCAGCTCGTGCTCGTCGAGCAGGCGCGTGTAGTACGGCACCTCGCGGTAGGCGAAGGCGAGGTGCTCGCGAAGCCGCCGGAGCTGCAGCTCGCGCACCGCATCATGGCCGAGCCACTGGCTCTCCTCGAGCGCGCGCAGATAGCGATGCGTCGGCTTGCCCTTCAGGCGCTCGTGAAGGGGAAAGATCACGCGGTTCACGAGGGTCGGGTGCATCAGCCGCGCCTTCCCACGCGGCCACCGCCCGCGGCCGGCGCCAGATGCGCGGGCACGGGCCCCCCCTCCACGACGGCGCGCAGCTCCGCCACCACCTCGAGGGCCGTCGTGTCCCACGAATGCGCCCGCGCATGCGCGGTGAGCACGGCGGGGTTCCACTGCCGGGCGAGCGCGGCCAGGATCCCGGCGCGCAGGGCCTCGTCGCTGCCAGGATCAACGAGCAGGCCCAGCCCCTCGTGGGTCACGATCTCGGCGTTGCCGCCCACCCGGGTCGTCACCACGGGGATGCCGCAGGCCAGGGCTTCGAGTAGCACGTTGGCCCAGCCCTCCGAGCGGGTGGCCAGGCAGAACAGGTCGGCGGCGGCCAGCCACTTCGGCACCTCGTCATGGGGCCGCTCGCCGACCAGCCGCACCCGTCCCTCGAGCCCGTGCTCGGCGACGTCGCGCTCGATGCGCGCCCGGGCGGAGTCACCCGGGTGCTCCCCGCCCACGACCACGTAGAGCAGGCCGGGGTGGCGGCGGACGAGCTCGGGCAGGGCCGCCACGATCCGGTGGTGCCCCTTGCCCTCGTTGAGCCCGCCCACGGACAGGAGGATGGTCGCCTCCTGGGGCAGCCCGAGGGCGGCGCGGCACTCGCGGCGGTCGCGCGGGGCGAACCGCTCGGCGTCCACGCCGTTGGGCAGTACCCGGATGTGACCGGGGGGGATGCCGAGGCCGACGGCCACGCGCTTGAGCGAGTCGCTCACCGCGAAGACGCGCGCCGCCCGGCGCAGGGCGAAGCGGAGCTGCGGGCGATGCGCGGGGTAGGTGGCCAGCCTCACGATGCTGCCCCTGAGCGTGATCGTCACCGGACAGCCGAAGGCCCGGCCGAGCAGGACCGCGGCGAGGCCGTCCGGGTAGGCGAAGTGCGCGTCGATGAGGTCGAACGGGAGCTCGCGGCGGAGGCGGGCGAGCACCGGCCACAGCGAGGCGGCGTACAGGGCACCGTCGAGCCACTTGCCGTAGCGCGGCACCGACAGCACGCGCGGGTGGTGGACGGGCAGCCCGTCCTGCCATTCGAGCGGCGCGATCCCGCTCCACCGGGCGCCGCGGATGAGGCGATTGAGCGGGAACCACGGGATCGGAGCGACCACGCGCACGTCGCAGTGCCGGGCCACGCGGCGCATGCGCTCCCTCACGAAGACGCCGAAGGCCGGCTGCTTCGCGTTCGGGAAGACGGTGCTGAGCACGAGGACGCGCATGCCGGGGCTCAGGCCAGCTCCGCGTACACGGGGGTGTAGCGGGAGACGATCTTGGGCCATCCCCGCTCGCCGACGACGAACTCGCGGCCCTGGCGGCCCAGCCGCTGGCGCGTCTCGGGGCTCCGGCCCAGCCGCTCGGCGGCCCCCAGGAACGCCTCGCGCGACTCGGCGCGGAACAGCATACCCGTCACGTCGTGGGTGATGAGCTCGGCCTGGCCCCCGACGTCGCTGGCGAGCACGGGACAGGCCATGGCCATGGCCTCCAGCGGCTTCAGCGGCGTGACCAGCTCGGTCAGGCGCATGCGCCGCCGCGGGCAGACGAAGACGTCGATCAGCGAGTAGTAGTCGTGCACCTGCTGGTAGGGCACGCGGCCCGCAAAGACCACGGCCTCCCCCTGGCCGGCGGCGAGGGCGCGCAGACCAGCCTCGTCCTCGCCGCCGCCCACCAGGAGCACGCGGACGCCGGGCAGGCGCTCGCGCAGGCTCGGCAGGGCCTCCACGAGGAAGCGCAGCCCCTCGTAGCGGTAGAAGGAGCCGATGAAGCCGAGCACCGGCGCGCCGTCGAGCCCGAGCCGCCGGGCCAGGGCCTCGCTGCGTGGCACCGGGTTGAAGCGGGCGACGTCCACGCCGTTCGGCACCACCGTGAGCCGATCGGGCGCCAGGCCGCGGCCGACGACCTCGTCCCGCATGGCCTGGGCGATCACCACCACGCGGTCGGCTCGACGGAAGACGAAGGTCTCGAGCGCCCGGGTGAGCCGGTAGCGCAC
>Ga0184637_10002414_pt1 | contig 12034 bp, 10 predicted proteins | sample PLM3_127_b2_FD_133143 | JGI IMG/M metagenome (GOLD analysis project Ga0184637, IMG submission 133143) | Groundwater sediment microbial communities from an aquifer in East River, Colorado, USA - PLM3_127_b2 | ecosystem: Environmental > Terrestrial > Soil > Riparian zone | place: USA: East River...
AGAAGGAAGAAGGAAGGGATCTCGGTCCGCATCGTGACGATGGAAGAGGACGGCCCGAAACGCTAGGATTCAGGAGGTTCGGAGAGTACGTCAGACTTTTTCAACAACAAGCGGGACGCGGCCCCTTTCGCTAATCGTGGATGAAGAAGGGAACGTTCGACTCGTTGGTGAGGATGGTTCAACATGCAGGATCTCTCCACCGGGGTTACCCTATATGAACCTCCCTGTAGGTCAAGGCGGTCTGAGCCCAGGGGGCACAGTCGAGGTCATTCTGAAATTCGACAATCCGGAACTGGAGACGATTGAAGTCGCGCCGCGCGTGTTTAGTGGAGCTGGCGCGCGATAGGGAGAAGACGAATGCGCGAGCATGCACGACTATTTCGCCTCCGTTTGGAGTCCTGGCCATTAGCTGTTGTCGATCATCAAGGACCCATTCAGCACAGTCATCAATTGAGCCTTGTCTTCAGTAGCTTTGCGAACGGGAGCTCTTGAAGTCACCTCCGGCTCGAGCTCAAGGCGAGCACGGCAGGCTGGCGCCTGCGGCGGCGAGGGAGTCGGCGCGCGCATCCTCGGGGTAGCGATCGCAGAAGACGGCGATCCGCGCTCTGGCGGCGCGACAGTCGCCCCCGGCGCCGGTCTTAGCTGAGAGCTCGAGGGCGAGCCGCGCGGCACGCTCCGCCGCGTCGCGCCCCGCGGCGGTCTCCGGCCACTCGTCGGCCAGCCGGGCGTAACCAGCGGCGAGGGCACGCACCCCTTCGGCCTCGGGATCAGAGCCCGCCTCGGCCTCTTCGGTGGCAAGGCGGAGAAAGCGCGCCCGGGCGACAATTGGCGCCGGCGGCGCGGCGCTCAAGAGCGAGTCGAGGACCGCCCAGCTGGCGGCGAATCGCCGATCAGCGATGAGGCCTTCGGCACGGCGCAACGCGGGCGATTCCATCTCCGCGACCCCCATCTCCGCGGCCCCCATCTTTTGCGCCCCGGCATCCATCTTGGGCTCCGCCGTCACCATCTTCGAACGGCGGCGGTTAGCGTCATCGGTGAGAGTTTCCGCGTGCCGGGCTCCGCCCCACGAGGTTGCGCCTTCGTTCGCCGTCGCCGGTCCGGCGCTCTTCCCCAGCGGTGCGGGCTCCAAAACTTCATCCGGATCGCCGCCGGACGATGGCTGTGCTGGTTTGGGTTCGGAAGCCCGGGGTGGGGCCGGGGCCAGCGCCGGTGCACGGAACTTCGCAGCCATCTCCTCCGCAGGCGCGCTCCTGAGCGCCCCCCGTTCGGCAACGTCCTCGTTCGCCCGGCTGGGGGCAAGCAAGGCCGGAGGGCTGACCTCATCCTGAACCTCGGGCTCCACCGTTTGCTCGTTGAAATCCGCGATCCTGAGCACCGCCACCGCCACCACAGCGGCGGCGGCCAGCGGGGCGAACCGCCACCACCGCGCGCGCGCGCTTGCCGGCGCCGAGGCGCTCGCCGTAGCGAGCTCGCGCTCCCCCACTTGCTCGCGCTCCCCACTTGCTCGCGCTCCCCCACTCCCTCGCCCGCCGCCACTCCCTCGCCCGCCCCCACTCGCTCACGCACCCGCGCCTGGAGCTCCGCCAGATAGCCCCGGGGAGGCGCCGGAGCTGCAAGCGACTCGATCGCGTCATTGACCCGCTCGAGCCCCGCGAGCTCTTCCCGGCAGTCCGCGCAGGCGGCCAGATGGTTGGCGACGCCCGCGGCCTCATCCGCCGCCAGCGCGCCATCCAGAAACCCGGAGAGGAGGGATCGGCAAGTTTCGCAGTTCATTCGCTTGTCTCGCGGTCGAGCTCAACCCGCAGCGCTTCTCGAGCCCGCGCCAGCCGTGACATGACCGTCCCGCGGGGAATCCCCAGCACTTCGGCGATCTCGCGGTACTCGAGCCCCTCACGCACGCGAAGCCAGAGGATCGCCTGCGCTTCGACGTTCAGGCGGCCAAAGGCGCACTCCGCCCGGGTCCGCAGCTCCTCAGCCTGAGCCATCGCTTCGGGGGTAGGACCGGGCGCGGGCAACGGCAGCGCCTCCCCCTCTTCGCCCGTCAGCGAGGTATGCGGCGGCCGCCGCCGCCGGCTCCGCAGGTGGTCCCGCACCCGATTGAGGGCGATGGTCAAGAGCCAGGGGCGGAAGTCGGCCCCGGGGTTGAAGCGACCCATGGCCTCATAGGCTCGGACAAAAGCGTCCTGAACCAGGTCGTCCCGCTCGTCGGGATCGCGGACCATGCGCCCGATGACCCGGAAGAGGAGCTGGCCGTAGGTGAGAACCAGGGCATCGAAGGCGGCGGAATCTCCTCGGCGGGCCGCCTCGACCCAGGCAGCCACGCGGCCCGGGTCGGGTTCCACTGGTCCCCGACGGGGCGACGGCTCCCGCAACGCTCCCTTCCTACCCCTCTCCGAGTACGCTCTGGTTGAGGCCTTATTCCCGGCGGCGACCGTCCGATTGCGGCTCACCGCGCACCGCCCGTCCGATTGCGGGCGGACGAGCTATTTGAACGGACGGTCCTCCACCTCCCGGTAGGTGGCATCGATGATGTCGCTGGGATCGATTTCGGGCGGGCGCAGGCCGGGGGCCGGGGTCCGTGACAGCTGATCGCGGTCCGGAGCACGCAGAGTCCTCACCAGGCGGAGGACCGTATGCGCGATCAAGAAGAGGAGGATCGCCCGCAGAATCAGCGTCAACATCCCACTCCTGCCTGCGGGGCACCAGCAAACCCTTCGCTCATAACCATCATCCTGCATCCTAGCACGCGCCTCCCAGGCTCACAATTGCCCTGGATTCGCGAGCATCGCCGAGCGGAACCGCCGGGGAAGAGCTGGAGTACGTTATGGTGCTGTCGCGCTCTGTCGTGTTATAATGAGTTCGAGCCACCACCACGATCGACCTTCTCAACTCCGAACCGCGGCTGCCCCAGGTGCCCCCGGAAAGGCAATCCCGATGTTCTCGCGGCTGATCCTCGTCCTCCTCGCCGCCCATGTCATCCTGCTGGCCGCCCCCACCTCCCTCGCCGAGCAGGAGGAAAACCTCCTCGAGCGGCTCAAGACCTTCAACGACATCCTCCGGCTCGTGCGGACCAACTATGTCGAAGAGGTGGAAGCCACCGGCCTGGTGGACGGGGCAATCGAGGGTCTGTTGCGCGAACTGGACCCGCATTCGAACTACCTCGACCCCGAACGCTTCGAGCAGATGAACGAGCGCAACCGCGGCGAGTACTATGGCATCGGCATCTCGTTCGCCATCCGCAACGGCTACCTCACCGTGATCGCCCCGATCGAGGGCACCCCTTCCGACCGCCTGGGCATCCGCGCCGGCGACCGGGTGGTCAAGATCGACGGTGAATCGGCAATGGGGATCAGTGAGAACGACGTCTTCGAGCGGCTGCGTGGTCCGGAGGGCACCAGCGTCCACGTCTCGATCCAGCGTGAGGGAGTCGAGGAGCTGATCGAGTTCGATATCGTCCGCGAAAAGATTCCGATCAAGAGCGTCCCCTACTGGTTCATGCTCGATCAACAGACCGGATACATCCGGATGATTCGCTTCTCGGCCGCGACCTCCGAGGAGCTGGAGACGGCGCTCGACCAGCTCGAGGAGAGTGGGATGAAACGGCTCATCCTCGACCTCCGGCACAACGCCGGCGGTTACCTCGAGCAGGCGGTTGAAGTGGCGGACAAGTTCCTCGACGCGAGCCAACTCATCGTCTACACCAAGGGCCGGATCCGCGGGGCCAGCGAGGAGCACTTTGCCACCGACGTCGCGAGCCATCCCCGCACCCCACTCATCGTGCTCATCAACCATGGCAGCGCATCAGCGTCCGAGATCGTCGCCGGCGCCGTCCAGGACTGGGATCGGGGGCTCGTCGTCGGCGAGACCAGCTTCGGCAAAGGGCTCGTCCAGCGCCAGTATCGGCTTCGCAATGGCTCAGCCCTGTTCCTTACCGTGGCCCGCTACTACACCCCTTCCGGGCGGCTCATCCAGCGCGACTACTCGAAAGACAAGATCAGCTATTACGCCGAGGGCTACGACGAGCTGGATCCGAACGCGGAGCCCGATACCTCGACCACCGACCGGCCAGCCTTCACCACCGTTTCCGGTCGAGTGGTCTACGGGGGCGGCGGGATCACCCCGGACGTGCCCCTCAGGTCCGAAGAGCTCAACGAGACCCAGCAGGCGATCGAGAGTGCGAGCCTGCCATTCACTTTCACCACCATCTTCGTCGGCAGGGACGGCTTTGCCTACCCGGACGGCTTCGAGCGCTTTCTGACTCGCTACGAGCCCGACGAGAGCGTATGGAAGAGCTTCCTGGCTCACGCGAGCGAGCTTGACACCGTGCTGACCCGCGATCAGCTCGAGGCCGAGCGCGACTACATCCTGCGAAGCGTGAAGCGCGAGATCGCCGGCAACCTATGGGGGCCGACCGAGCGCTACCGGGTGGCGATCGCCAGCGATCGCACGATCGGCGAATCGATTGGTCTCTTCGACCAGGCCAGCGGGCTCCTGGCCCTCAGTGCCCATGCCACCGACAAGCCCGCCTGGGGCACGCGAGCCGAGGATTCCCCGGCGCCGGTGACCCGAGACAACTGATCGGGACCACCGATCGGAAAACGGATCTGAACTTGAGATCCCTAGATCAATCAGCCCCGGGGCCCCGGACTTCCCCGCCCGGGGTCTTCGTCCTCTTCACCCTCCGGCGTTTCGTCCCCCGGAGTTTTCTCGTCCCCGACCTCCTCCTGGTCCGGAAGCCGGACCAGCGAGCGAAGGTAATCCGCCACCAGCTCCCGCGCATGCTCGGAGTCCTCCGCGGCAACAAGCACCTGCCCCCAGTAGCCTTTGATGTTGTACATGATCCCGTCAATCCAAGGGATCTGCGCCGAGCGCACGTGGCTTGGGATGTCGGCCTCCAGGAGGAAACGCTGCACCGCGAGGGCCGAGAACTCGTCCGGCGCGACATAGACCGAAACCAATTGGACCCACACGCGCTCGCTTTCCACGGGTTCGATCCCATCGACCAGACGGACCCGGCAGGCCCAGCACACCTCGGCCTCATCCCGATATTCCGAGCGGCAGCGTGGGCAATAGCGTGGCATATGAGAACGATCGAAGTGGGGGATGTGGGCCGTGCTGGACTCGAACCAGCGACGCCCTGCTTAAAAGGCAGGCGCTCTACCTAGCTGAGCTAACGGCCCGGTGGCTAGGGTCGATTGTGCCGCCGCGTCTCCCCGCCGTCAATTGCTCACTGCGCTCGAGGCGGCGGCCAGTGACGGATCGTCGATGCGGACGGTCTCCTCGCGCCCGCTCCCGACCGATGCCAGGGCGACCGGCACCCCGGTCTCGGCGGCGATGAACCGCAAGTACTCGCGGGCCGCCGGGGGCAGGTCCCCAATCGACCGCGCCCCGGCGGTCGAGGCCCGCCAGCCGCGAAGCTTGCGGTAGACCGGGCGAGCCGCCTCGAGCTCGACCTCAGGCCACCAGTCGCCGCGCGGATCCGGCTCGTAGGCCACGCACACCGGAATCGCTTCCAGCGTATCGAGCACATCGAGCTTGGTCACGGCCAGCGCGTCGAAACCCGAGAGCCGCGCGGCGCGCCGCAAGGCAACCAGATCCAGCCAGCCGCAACGCCGCGGCCGGCCGGTGGTGGCACCGTACTCGGCCCCGGCTTCGCGCAGGTCGGCGGCGGCCGCCGGCTCGAGCTCGGTAGGGAACGGGCCGTGCCCGACACGGGTCGTATAGGCCTTGGCAACGCCGATCACCTGGTCCACCTGGCGGGGTCCGAAGCCGAGACCGGTGAGCGCCCCACCTGCGATCGTGCTCGATGAGGTCACGAAGGGATAAGTCCCGTGATCGAGGTCGAGGAGCGTCCCTTGGGCGCCCTCGACCAGAACCCGGCGCCCACCCCGGAGCGCCGTGTTGATGAGCCCGGAGACATCGGTGACCAGGGGCTTGAGGCGCGAACCGAGGGCGGTGAAGACATCGGTCATCGCCCCTGCCCCCAGCTCCTCGGCGGCGGCCGCCGCCGCTCCGATCTGGGCGCCGACCGTCTCGAGGTTGAGCTCGAGCAGAGTCCGCAAGCGCTCGCGATCCAAGAGGTCGTGAACGCGAACGCCGGTGCGAGCGGCCTTGCTCGCGTAAGCGGGGCCGATCCCACGCAACGTCGTCCCGAGGCGGCCGCCGGCGGCGCGCCCCTCTTCGGCGCGTTCGAGCGCTCGATGATAAGGGAGAATGATGTGAGCCCGCGGATCGACGCGGAGCCGGTTTTCGACCTCGACGCCGTGGGTCTTGAGGCCGTCCACCTCGGCGAACAGCGCCAGCGGGTCGATGACCACCCCACTCCCCAGGACGCAGAGCTTGCCTGGGCGCAGGGCCCCGGTGGGGACCAAGTGGAGAACGAAGGTCTCCTTTCCGATGACGACGGTGTGGCCGGCATTCGGTCCGCCTTGACAACGGGCGACGATGTCGGCCTCCTCGGCGATGAGATCGACGATCTTGCCCTTCCCCTCGTCGCCCCACTGGGCGCCAACAATGACCGTCAGCGGCAAAGGATTCGCTGCTCCTTCAAGGAATGGCACATCGAGGGTCCAAAGCGTGCGCACCCGTGACCTGTGCAACGAAGCTTCGGAACCTACGAGCCGGCGCTCGGCTTCCGACCCGACCGGAAGCCTCCGGGCTTGCTCACCCTCGTGACAGCTTAGCAGTTTAGAAGAAGGCGCATGCGGGCGCAACGATAGGCCTGGGGGCTGGAGGCCCTGAGCACAAGACGTCTCGATCCGGAAATCAGGCCGATCGAGTTTCAGTGCCGAAGCGCCAACAGATTCCGGAGGACGTCTGGCCGGATGGGCTTGAGGAGAGAGCAGTCGAAGCCCGCCTCCATCGAACGCCGGGGATCGAAACTAGATCCGGTCATCGCGAGCAGGACAATCTCCTCGGACCATGGCTCCTGCCGCAAGCGTTTCGCGACCTCATACCCATCCAGGCCCGGAAGACCGATATCGAGCAACACCACCTCAGGGCGGTAGTCGCAAGCCACTTCCACCGCTCTCCATCCATCGTAGGCGACCTGAACGTCGTAGTCCCAGCGCCGGAGTAGAATCGCCAGGCTCGTCGCAACATCCATGTTGTCGTCCACCACCAAAACCCGCCGCGGTGATGCTGTTCGCTTGGGGAGCCCCTGTTCACTGAGGCTAATGTTCGCGCAACGCTCCCACTCCATCCGAGCCCTTCCTGAGGCACCGTGTCCTTTTCTACCGCGGGACCGCCTCCAATCGTTCCCGGCGACCCCTTTCGTTCGCTCCCAACCCGAACCACCCACTCCACCTCGACTTTCCTGTCATTCTCCAAATGTTAGGCAAGCTGCGTGCCATTCCTTGGGATCGGTGGCCATTCCGGACGCCACCCGGTCGTGCCTTGAACCTCCGGCCTCGAACCCACTTATGGATGCATGACCCCTTCGCGCGGCGGTTTCGGAGGCGGAAAGCCTTACAAGGCCTGTCCCGATGTACAAACCGGAGTCACACGGAGGTGAGTTAATTGCAATCGACTCGGCCCATACGAGCCGGCTCGCTATTCAGCCGGTCCCTCGACTGCGTCCTGGACCGATGCGGCGGCGAAGTCCGTCTTGTATTCGTTCAGACGGTTGTAGAGTGTTTTCAAGCTGACCCCAAGGACTTCCGCTGTCTTCTTCTTGTCTCCCTTGTGTTCGTTCAGGGTGGCCAGAATCAGCCGCCGTTCCGCCTGCGCGATCGTCGTCCCAAGCGTGAGCTGCAGGGTGGGTCCCGAGGGCAAGCGCGACCCCGCTGCTTCGGATATCGCCGGCAACTGGGCCCCCGCCGTCGGCTCGGCGGCCACGATTGCCTGCGGCAGCGAGGCCGTCTCGATATTCTTGTCGGCAAGGATGAAGGCGCCGTGGACCACGTTCTTCAGCTCCCGCACGTTCCCGGGCCAGCTAAAGGCTCGCAGACATCGCATCGCTTCTTTGCTGAACTGCTTCGTAGTTTCTTCCTCCTGATTGAGGAGAGACAGGAAGTGATGCGCAAGGAGCTCAAGATCCTCCGGCCTTTCCCGAAGTGCAGGCAGGTGAATGGGAAACACCTTCAGGCGGTATAGAAGATCCTCGCGCAATTTGCCCTGGGAGACCGCCTCTTCTGGACTTCGATTGGTGGCTGCGATCACTCGAATATCGACCGGAAGCGACCGTTCAGCGCCGATCCGGGTGACGTTCTCGGTCTCCAGCACCCGCAGGAGCTTGACCTGAAGCTCGATCGGCATCTCACTGATCTCGTCGAGAAAGAGGGTCCCGCCACTCGCGCGCTCGAAATAGCCTCGATGAACCCGGTCAGCGCCGGTGAAGCTGCCGCGCTCGTGCCCGAAGAGCTCGCTTTCGATCAGGTTAGGCGAGACAGCGCCGCAGTTGAGGGCCAGGAATGGCCCCTTGCGCCGCTTGCTCAGCTCGTGCAGGGTGCTGGCCGTCAAGTCCTTGCCGGTTCCGGTCTCCCCGGTCAGCAAGACGGTTGCCTCGGTGCCTCCCACCCGGCTCATCATCTCGAAGACCTTCTGCATGGCCGGCGACACGCCAAGCAATGGACCGAAGCGGCCCAGCTTGCGCAACTCGGTGCGCAGATTGCCGATCTCCGCCTTGAGCTCGCGGGTACGAGCCACATGGGTCAGAATGGTCTTGAGGCGCGGGAGGTCCACCGGCTTGGTCAGGTAATCCGAAGCGCCGACTCGCAGCGCCTCGACCGCCGAGTCAACGCTGGCGTGGCCGGTGATGAACACGACTTCCGTGGTCGAGCTGAGCTGCAGTTCTTTGAGGAAATCAATCCCGCTGCCGTCCGGAAGAATGAGATCCATCAGGATCACGTCCGCCGGGCTGGCATCAAGTTGATCGCGAGCCTCCTTGAGCGTACCCGCGGTCGCGGTCGAGAACCCCTCTCGCCCAACCAGTTTCGCCAGCGCCGTCAGCGTGTCGAGGTCGTCGTCCACCAGCAGTGCGTGGGGCATGCTCACTCCTCAATCGTCTGCCCGCGGTCGGTAGAATCCCTCCCGTTTGGGGTTCGGTTGGGATGCTAGCGGCAGATAGCTCGCTCGTCACCTCTACGGGGTGACGAGGAACCCCAAGTCTGTCACAAAGGTTCCCCCCATTGCCACATCAGGCCCAAACTCGCAGCTGGACACTGGCGGGCGACCTAGGGGACGCTGATCAGCGTCCCATCCGGTCCCCTGACGCTGCAGTTTCGGCGACTATCCGAGGATCGACGTGCAACGGAACTTTTGGCTCAGTGCTTCCCTCGTGACGGTGCTCGGCATCTGGGGGATGATCTCTCTTTCGCGGCCTGGCTTGCCCACTCCACGCGGTTGGGTCGCACAGGCTGGCGCCAGTCTAAACGATCCCAATGCGGGCGGCCGGTTGCAACGGGCGCTCGCCCGCTATAACCGGATCGCGGCCAAGGGTGGCTGGCAGCGGCTCCCCGACGACTTGGTGCTGGAGAATGGCCAGACCAGCCCGCACGTGGCCCCTCTCAAACAACACCTGCTCTTGACCGGCGATCTGAAACGGCCCTTCTTCCTCGTTCGTCTCTTCCGGCGATCGCCTCCTGATCTCTTCGACTTCGACACTCAGGCGGCGCTGCGCCAATTCCAGCAACGCCATGGCCTCGAGCCCGATGGCAAGGTCGGCCCCGAAACCCTCAAGGCCCTCAATGTCCCGGTGCAGACCCGGATCCGCCAAATGGAAATCAATCTCATGCGGGTTCGCTCCTTCTCAGGAGACTGGCGGGCGCCCCGCGCCATTGGGGTAAACATCCCTGAGTATCGTCTGAGCGCCTTTGAAAACGGTCGCGAAAAACTAACCATGCGAGTGGTTATCGGGACTGAGTTTGACCCGACCCCGGTGTTCAGCGATAACATGACCTACATCGTGTTCCGGCCCGAATGGAACATCCCTAAGAGCATCGCGCATGAGGAGATTCTGCCCCAGCTGCAGGAAGACTCGGATATCCTGGAGAAAAAGTCGCTCGAAGTGGTAGATCGGGCGGGCGATGAGCCTACGGTGGTGGATCCCGGCTCGGTCGACTGGTCCGAGTTCGAGAGTTCCGGATATGAGCTCAGGCAGAGGCCTGGGCCAAGAAACCCGCTGGGAAACATCAAGTTCATGTTCCCGAACCAGTACAACGTTTACTTGCACGATACGCCGGCCGATAGCCTGTTCAAGGAGGATGAGCGCGCTTTCAGTCACGGATGCATCCGAGTCGAAAGGCCCATCGAGATGGCCGAGTTCGTCCTGGGCCACGACCCGAATTGGACCCTTGACCGAATCCGCGCCGCCATGGACGATAGCGTCAGCAGAACGGTCTCCCTGCCCGAACCGATTCCGGTGCATATCGTCTACTGGACCACATGGGTTACAGGCGACGGTTCGGTCCATTTCCGGGACGACGTGTACAACCTCGACGCCGAGAGCAAGATGAGCTTTCACGCGACCCAGCCACAGTCTCCCGATGCCTTCGCCTCCGGTGGCGACGCCCCACTCCGTGGTCTGACACGAGCCTCAATCCAGTGAAACCGCGACTCTCGGTGACGGCTTCGCTGCTCTTGTTGATGCTGGCTCTCACCGCCGGCTCCTCGGCCCCGCCCTCGCCCTGGCTGAAAGTCGATGCCCGACCCGTCTGGCCCGCTCAGTCGAGCGATCCCCTGGTCGCGAACCTCACCCCCGCCGCCATCGTCAGGCCGGGGGCGCCCCAGGGACTGCGGGCCCCGGCGACCCAACCGCTTCCTGGCGAATCCCAGTGGAACCAGCGATTCATGGTCAAATTCCGCGACCAGGTGACTCGCCATCGGGTCATGGGAGTCTTCCTGCTGCCCGGTGAGGACCTGAGTCTGGAGACCCTGCCAGCGGGAGTCGGATCGGCCCCGATCTACGCTCTCGAGTGGTCCCGAGGCGAGGTGACGCAGCTCGCCCTGAACCGATGGTGCTGGAAAGCTCCGCAAGATCCTGGGCTCTATCCGGTCAAGATTCTTGATCACGTCGGACAAGACTCCACCCTGCTCAACATGTTCGTCATGGTGCCTTTCGATCGCATCCAAGACGGCCAGCTGAATCGCTATCGCATTGGTCACTACCCCACGGTCTCCCTCAACAACAAACCGGTATACGACCCGCCGCGAGGCTTCGTGGAGATCACCACCGAGAATGCGGGAACTCTCGTCACACCGCATTTCAAGCTAGAGCAGTTCGCATGCAAGCAGGAACAGGGACTTCCCAAATACGTCGTGCTTCAAGAGGGACTGCTTCTGACCCTGGAGACGATTCTTGAGGAGTTGAACAAGGACAGCTATCGGGCAAGCACCCTGCACATCATGAGCGGATATCGCACACCCTACTACAACCAGGCTATCGGGAACGTTCGGTACAGTTGTCATCAGTGGGGGGTAGCCGCGGACATCTTCGTCGATACCGATGGCGATGAGATGATGGACGACCTCAACCAGGACGGAAGGATCGACGAGGGAGACGCCGGAGTCCTGGTCGACATCGTCGAGAAGATTAGCGCCCGCACGGCCGACTCCCAACCCATCGCCGGAGGTCTAGCCAAGTACAAGGCCACGCATTCGCACGGCCCCTTTGTTCACGTGGACGTCCGCGGCTTCCAAGCTCGCTGGGGCACCTGAGCCCAGCCGGCCGCGCTTCCTCTCGCCACCCACCCCGCTTCGTTCTTTCATGGTCCTTTGGCATGGACCATGCTTCTTCCCTAGACGCAGAGGCAGACGAGGCCTTCGCCGTGACTACTTGTGTTGATTGCGCTTAGAAGAAATTGAGCGCACCGCCACCTAGGGCTCGGGCGAAGGTCTTACAGAGCCCTTGTTCCAAAGGGGGGAAATTATGATCTGGATACGTCAATGCACACGCCAGATGTGTGCCTGGATCTTAGCTCTACAGATTCTCGCGCTTGCCGCGCCCACAACCTTGCTGGTCGGTGCCGCATTCGCCCAAGATCAGGGAGGCGGCGGTGGACAAGGACAAGGCACACAGGGGGATCAGGGCGGCGGG
>Ga0184637_10002415_pt1 | contig 12030 bp, 7 predicted proteins | sample PLM3_127_b2_FD_133143 | JGI IMG/M metagenome (GOLD analysis project Ga0184637, IMG submission 133143) | Groundwater sediment microbial communities from an aquifer in East River, Colorado, USA - PLM3_127_b2 | ecosystem: Environmental > Terrestrial > Soil > Riparian zone | place: USA: East River...
GAAAGCGACCCCGCGCCGGCTTGAGCGTGGGCGAGAGGCGCCCGGGTGAGCCGCGCGCGCTCCAGGGCGGCCTCGCCGGCGTCGGGGACGAACGAGTCGCCTTTGGCCAGAGCATCCAGGTATAGGCTCTGATAGAGCTGGAGGAAGTCTTCGGCGCTGCCGGCACCGCTCCCGACGAACTGCTTCTCGATCTGCGAATAGATGCGAGTCGCTTCGTGGTATGCCGGCGTCAGCCGGGCAAACTGCTGGTACGCGTCCGCCAGGCGACTGTCCCGCCGGGCGGGCACGCCTTCGTAGATGGCGCCCACCAATCGCGCCCGCTGCTCGAGCCCGGCCAAGTCAATGGGCCCCGACCCGGCGCGGCTCGGCGGCCATTTGAGATCCGCCGGATCCCAGCGGTCGAAATAGCCCTCAGGGCGCCCGAGATCGATGATCTCCTGGGCCGCCTGATCGTAGAGGCCCTGCATGAGATCGATGTTTTGCAGCAGTTGCACGTGCAGGGGCAAAGAGCCGCTGTCACCGTTTCGATCCATCAAACTCTCTGAACGGACTGCTCTCCGTCGCAGCCGCGTCAGAGAGCCTGTGGCGAGAGATTCCGGGTGTCGGCGCGCGAGGACGGGCTGCCGGCCTCCTTCATCACGTGGCGCTTCAATGCCGGAATGTGGATGTCCTGGATATACTCCTGCCACTCGATTCGTCCTACATCGAAGTTGAATCGCTTGCGGTCCTCGGGGCCCATAGCCTCATAAAGGCGGCGGGTGTTCTCGGTGCCGAAACGGCAGTCGTGATGCATGTACGGGCTATAGATCTCGGTCAGGGCCAGAACCCGATCGAGCGTCGCCTCGAGGACCGACACCTTCTGCTTGAGGCGCGGCGACCAGGGGAGAGCGGAAAAAGTCTTGATCATCCAGCGCATCGCTCTCAACGGCATCCGGTATCTCAGTTGGTAGTATCGCCGGAACCTCTCCGGCGTGGGATAGGTCCATCGCGTCACCCGGATGGGCTGTCCTCGCCGATTTTGCATCGGATACTTGCGGAAATAGTCGTGCATCAGATCGAACATTTCCCCCAGCTTCAGGGGATTCTCCGAACCGGTCGCCACCTGATAGACCTGAATCTCCTTGGTCTGGCGGGCCCCAGGAAGCGCAGCCAGAATCGCGTTGGCGACGATGTCCACCGGAATCAGGTCCAGCACGATATCGGGGTCGGCGGGAAAATCCGGCAACCTTCCCTTGCTGTAGTGGGCGATCAGCGGGTCCGCCACCTTGAGGCCGTCCAGCCAGCCTGACACCGGATCGATGAGGCTGCTTTCGATGATCGAGGGACGAACGATGATCGTGGGGATATCACCCCGGCTCTTGGCAATGATCTGCTCGCCCATCGCCTTGGTGAACGTGTAGGTGTCGTGCCAGCCCAGTTCCCGGGCTCGGCGCGTGCCTTCGTCGACCAGCCGCCGCTTGACCCAGCGGTTCCTCAGGCTCTCGAGCTCACGCTTCAGCCGGTGCTCGGTGATCAGCTTGCCATTATTCCGCCTGGCGATGGCAGTTCTGAACTCTGCGTGCAGCTCTGGACTACCCGATTCCTTGATCACCTGTCGGGTGAAGGCGAGGATCGAGTCGATCTCCGATTCCAGCTTGTAACTCTTATGAAATCCTTTGATGATCTGGGCAACCGCCTGGTCCGGTGAAATCAGCTCTTCGGGAACCCGGCCGGTGCGCAGTCCATTGACATAGGCGGTTGAAACGTGGAGGAAGACCGCATCCCGACAGGCCCGGGCAAACTCAACCAGGCGGCCGGGGCCGAGAGTGTTCAACTGGAGCGCTTGATCGATCTCCTCGTCGAAGACCACCGATGCGGCGCTATTGATCACAATGTCGACTTCACGAGTGAGCTGTGCATAACGGTTCGCGTCGATCCCGAGCTTGTCCTGGGTCAAGTCGCCGCCAACGGCCACGACCTTCTCACGCATGAGATCGTTGAAGCGCGCCCCGTGCATTTCGCGCACCCGCGCCAGTGCATTCGCTTGGAGCACCTCGCGCTCGAGCCGTTGCTCGACCGAGTTCTCCCCATCGGCGCGAATCAAGAGGTAGATCCGCTGCACATCGCGGGCGTCGAGCAGGATCTTGGCGAGCAGGCCTTTGGCAAGAAATCCGGTGGCTCCTGTGATGAACAGGACCTTGCCACTCAGAAAGCTCGCGATATCACTCATGATTCTGTAACGGAAGCCGGTCTGGACTGGACAACCGGTGATGGAGCTACGGGAAGTCCGGCGCGCGTCGCCGCGAATGTCACACCCGAGTCCAGGGAGACGGGTAAGTGTAGGGGCAGGAATCTCTAAGTCAACCCCATTCTTCCCCAGGGGCTGGAAGGGCGAGCTACCGGGCGGCTGACTCGCGACGGCGGGGCGGCTGACTCAGCTATGGCGGGGCGGCTGGCTTAGCGACGGCGGAGCGCCGGCTCAGGCCGCCAGCGATTCGTCAAGGAGCGCGGCCACGGTGCGGCTCAACTCGGTAAGATCGCACGGCTTGGTCAGGTAGACGTCCGAGCCGCTTCCGAACCCCCGAACCTTATCGATCGGGCGGGCCATACCGGTGAGCATCACCACCGGGATCGTCCATGGCCGGTAGAGACGCCGGATCTGCCGGCACACCTCGTAACCACTGATGTCGGGCAGCCGGAGGTCGAGGATCGCCAGGTCCGGATGGTGTTCCGCCGCGTAAAGGATGGCTTTCTCGCCCAGCGTCTCGTGGTGCACCTCAAAGCCCTGAGCTTCGAGGTGTCGCTTGAGCGACCGGCCGATGTCCTCGTCATCTTCGAGGATCAGAATTCGTTTCCGCGTTTCTTGAGTCATGCCTGCAAATCGTGCGTGGTGGGAGACTAGCTGATGCCGATGGGAGTTGGCGGCAGGCCTACATGATTCTCGGCCGGCGCGGCCGAAACCTTGACCCGATTTGACTCCGCCGCGCCGGCAGCGGCCATCACCGTTCGCCAATTGTCTCGAATCGAGCCGTCTCTCCCCGAACCGCGGGCGCAGGTAACTTTCAAGCAATCTGGATCGGGTGCCGATTCTTGATCTCGGGAGGAGACGACTTGGGCCAAGTCGGCCTCGTTCGCTGACCAGCCATCGGTCTGACGCGCGCCTCCCTTCTCGGCGAGAAACTCGGAGGTTCATCCATGGAGCGTCTCATCACCCGGCTAGGCAGCTTCCACGCAAACAGCGCTCTGGCTGTGGCGCTGCTCCTGAGCGTCGCCGGTGTCGCTGTTGCTGGCGAGCATCAGTCGCCGCGTTTCGAGATTGGCCCCTTTGGCGGGATCATCGACTTCGACGCGGCCAGACATATCAACGGCAACATCTACGGCGGTCGACTCGGAATCAATCTTTCGCCCTACTTGGGGCTCGAAGCGGTCGTCGGCGCCAGCAAGGTCACCTCTCCGATTCCGAACGTCTCATCGCAGACGATCTGGTTGTCGAATCTGGATCTGGTGCTTCATCCGGTGCGCGGCATCGTCGAGCCCTATATCTCGGGCGGCGTCGGCAGCCTCACCTCTGCCGTGGTCGCCTCCGAACTGGAGACTCAGAACCAATTCAACTTCGATCTCGGCGGCGGCCTCAACATCTGGCTCGCCGATCGCCTGGCGGTGCGCTGCGACTATCATGGCTATTGGGCCAGCGCCGACGAGGCGACGAGCAATCAGACCGGCTTCTACCGCGACATGATCGGGACGGTCGGGCTCTCCGTCGGGCTCGGCAGCTCGCAGCCGCGGCTTCCCGATTCGGACCAGGACGGGGTCGCAGACGACTTCGACCGCTGCAGCGAGACGCCCTACGGCACGGCCGTGGATTCGTTCGGCTGTCCGCCAGACGACGACGGCGATGGGGTCGCGGATGCCAAGGATGCCTGCGCCGGCACGCCGGCTGAGGCCAAGGTCAACGCCAGCGGTTGTCCGTCCGACAGCGACGGGGACGGAATGTTCGACGGCATCGACACCTGCTCTAACACCCCGAAGAACGCCCAGATTGATTCCAAGGGCTGCCCGATCGATTCCGACCGGGACGGGGTCTTCGACGGCATCGACCGCTGCAACGGCACCGCGCTCGGGGTCGCCGTCGACCAACATGGTTGTCCGATGGCGGTGCCGCCGCCGCCGGCGTCCGAGGTGAAGACCATCGAGCGCTGGCTCGTCTTGCACAACATTACCTTCAAGACCGGGAGCGCCGAGCTCCTGCCATCCTCCTTCGGCCCGCTCGAGGAGGTGGCTGCCTCGCTGATCTCCAATCCCAACGTGAAGGTCGAGGTCTGCGGCTATGCCGACGCCATCGGCTCGGAAGCCACGAACCTGGCCATCACCCAGCGGCGTGCCGATTCGGTCCGCAACTTCCTCATCTCTCATGGGGTGGCCGCCGCCCGCCTGCGTGCGCGCGGTTACGGTGAGGCGGAGCCGATGGCGAGCAATGAAACCCCGGAGGGCCGAGCCATGAACCGCCGGGTCGAGCTCCATCGCATCCACTAACCCACGCGGGGTGCCGCCCGAACGGCGGTTGCCTCGGGCACAGCAAACGATCGGGGCTCCAGCGCTGCTGGGGCCCCGATTGATTTGGGGAATAATTTTGGCGCGCGCGGGCGAAAGTGCGGGCGGCTCCGCGCTTGAGCGGCGACCTCGGGCGGTCGCCTCGAGTCAGCGGCGCCGCCGGCGGGTCGAGGCCGTTTTCCGCTTGCCGCGCCCAAAAGAGCGGTCCGCCTTCTTGGGCGTGCTCCCGGCCGCCTCCTCCAGCTCCTCGACCCGCGGGTGGGCGGATTGCGCCCGAGCAGCCCGGACGCGGGCCGGGCGCCGGGGGGCCGCGTGCTTGTAGTCAAAATCGGGCAAGATCACCCTTGGGATTGCCTTGCCGGTGAAGCGCTCGATGGCGGCGACAAAATCCACCTCCTCGCGGGCCATCAGGGTGAAGGCATCACCGATCGCCGAGGCCCGGGCGGTGCGGCCGGCCCGGTGCACATAGTCCTCGGGATGTTGGGGCACGTCGTAGTTGATGACATGCGAGATGCCATCCACGTCCAGACCGCGTGAGGCGATGTCGGTGGCCACCAGCACCTGGTAGCGCCCGGAGCGGAATCCGGCCAGGGCGCGCTCCCGCTGGCTCTGAGTGCGGTTCGAGTGCAGGGCAGCCACCGGGTGCCCGCTCCGCTCAAGCTCGCGGGCGAGGCGCTCGGCTCCTCGCTTGGTGCGGGCGAAGACGAGGACCGAGTCCATCTGGGCGTTTTCGAGCAGCTCAAGCAGGATGTCGGTCTTCAGCTGTCGAGGTACGGGGTACACCGCCTCGCGGATGCCGGCCGCCGTTTTCACTTTCGGAGCCACGTCGATCCGCACCGGTTCGACCAGAGCCTTGCGGGCCATCGCGTTCAGCTCCGGCGGGATGGTGGCAGAGAACATGAGGGTCTGGCGCCCGGCCGGCAGCTTGCGCAGGATCCGGCTCAGGTCGGGCGCGAAGCCCATGTCCACCATCCGGTCGGCTTCGTCGAGGACCAGGATCTCGAGCCGAGTGAAAAAAACGTTCCCCCGCTCCATATGATCGATGAGTCGGCCGGGGGTCGCCACCAGGATGTCGACCCCAAGACGCAGGCGCGTCTCCTGGGGGCCGATCGCCACCCCGCCATAGACCACGGTGCAGCGCAGGTCCATGAACCGCGAATAGTCGCGCACCGCCGTCTCGACTTGGGCCGCGAGCTCGCGGGTCGGAGTGATGATGAGGGCGCGCACGCTGTCTCCCGAACCCATCCGGCGACCGCCGGCCGCCGGTTTCCGCCGGAGGTGATGCAGGATCGGGAGGACGAAAGCGGCCGTCTTGCCGGTGCCGGTCTGCGCGCAGCCGACCACGTCGCGTCCGGCCAGGATCGGCGGGATGGCTTGGGCCTGGATGGGCGTGGGTTCGCCGTAACCGGCGGCGCGCACTCCCCGAAGGATTTCCGGCGCAAGGCCGAGGTGGGAAAATGGCAAACGGTGACTCCAGAGACTCCGGTCTTGGCTACTTCCTAACTATGGGCTACTTCCTGATCAAAGACTTAATGGATGACCTAATTGATCACGAGCATGGGCTGGACCGCGGTGGTTCCGCTAGCCACGAGGCGGGCATAGTAGACGCCCGAGCGGACTCGCTCGGCGTTCGCGTCCTTTCCGTCCCAGATGATCTCGTGGCGGCCACCGGCCCGTGGCTCGTCCGCCAGCGACCGAACCAGCCGGCCGGCGGCATTGAAGACGTCGAGCTTGACGCTCGCTTGAGCCGGGAGGTTGAACTGGATCGTGGTGCTCGGGTCGAGCGGGTTGGGGCGGCTCGGCGACAGCCGGACCCCAGCCGACGACGGGGCGGCTTCCGCCACCGCGGAAGTCGAGTTCTCGGGCCCGATCGTGGCGACGGCGATCTCGCTGCCGGCCCCGGGCTCGAAGAGACCCAGCGTCGCATTCAGCGAGGTCGGGGGCGCGCCGGCGTCGAAACGGAAGTTGAACATGAACCCGAACTCGAGCGCGTTCGCGTTCGGATTCTGGGCGTAGGTATCCGTCTGCCAGACGATCGTCCCGCCCTGCAGCGTCACCTGCCAGTCGTTGGTGGGATTCGAATCGCTGTCGTGGAACCCGATGTTGGTGATGTTCGGGACGCCGGCGACCGGCAGGCTGAAAGACTGGATCCGCCGATCCGAGTCCATGTTGAGCAGAGCGTACTCGTAGTGGAAGGCGCCCCCCCCGAGATCGGTGGTCTGGACCGCGAGCAGTACGTCGCCGTCGCCTGAGGCGGCCTTGACCACGGTCCGGAGCTCTCCGAAGCGATTGAGCGCCGGTCCGTTCACCAGCGGGTTGCCGCTGCTGGGAGTGCTGAAGTTCCACATGCTTCCGTTCCAGCTCATCGTGCAGCGGCGCGAACCCCAGTTGTTGTCGCGCAGGTTGTCGTTGCGGACGACGTAGTAGGCCTCGTAGAAATAGGTCGCACCCGTGTTGTTGAGATCGGCGTCCTGGGCGATGAGCCGGTGGTCCAGGGGTCCATGCCCACTGCCCTCGGAATGCCGCCGAAGACAGTCAGGCTGCCCACCGGCGAAGTGGGACGCGGTGCACTCCCAGGTGCCGGCAAAGGCGTTCACTTCACTACGCGGCCCGAGGTAAGTCCGGTCGGCATTGTTGCTGCCCCCGTAGGTGTCAGAGCACCCCACCCCCAGGAAGGTGCCGTTGGAATGGTTCTGGCAAGTCGTGCACTGGTCATTCGACAGGGCGTAGAACCCGTGCTTCAGATACGAGACCCCGATCTGCTCGAAGCGCCCGTCGAGGAGCCGGTAGAGCGCCATGTGGATCAAGGGATGGTCTTCCTGCATCGGAGCCAGCCAGGGGACGTCGACGGTGCCGACATTGCAGCTCGTGGTCGCCATCGACATGGACGTGGTCCCGGTCGGGAACGTCCCGGCATGACCCCAATACTGAATGGAGAATAGTTCGCCGAGACTGACGTCAAGGACGCCCTGGTCGAAATTGGGCACATAGGGCTCGGGTTCGAATCCGGTGGAGCTGACCCGCTCGACCGTCGCTTCCACTTCGGCCATGCCGATCACCCAGCCGGCGAGCTCGGGTCGGTTCAGGCTCTTCGCCCACGGTGAGGAAATCCGGGCGTTCAAATAGTGGATCTTGAGAGTTTGTGTGTCGCGGTTGAAGTCAAGCATTGAGTAGACGAGGTCGCAGACGATCGGGCTCCCGGCCCGAGCCTCGCGCAGATAGAGCGGTGGCAACGAAGGTCCGCCCTCGGACGGGTACTCGGGCGTGTATTCGGCCGGCGAGATGTAGGCGATCTCCAACCCCCGAATCTCGTGCTCGATACCGGTATTCCGCTCCACCAGCTGGATCGAGCCGCCATGACGGATGGCCCCGCTCACCAGGGCGGAAGGCCGGGCGATCCCGCTTTCGGTCCGGAAGGTCAAGTCGGAGCCCTCGAGGATGTCAAGGCTCCAGTGCGGCTCTTCCATGAAGACCTCGGTGGGAGTCGGTGTGGTCTCCTCGACTGCGGTCACATTGAGGCCCATGTCCCGCATGAGGTCGACATTCAAATGAAAGGTCGTCCGGCCCGATCGGACCGCCCAGACCTCCTCCGCCGAGGCTGCTTGTACGCCAAGAAAGAGGGATGCGACCAGCGTGATGCCCGCGACGATTCGACGTACCAGCATGTGGGTCCTCCTCGAGAAGAAAAGGCTCGGCAAGATCAGGGCTCGGCTCACGTTCGACATTAATGTACCCCTTCAAGGGGGGGGACGCAAGACCCCGCCGGTTGCCGGGCCGTCCCTGCCCCTTGAAGATTCTGCTCGCCCCTTCACCTTCTTTCCGACTGCCCGCGCCCCCAAGCCCGATTTGAAGCCCATCGGCCCCAACTTGCGAGCTCGACGAGGTAGGTCAGCGCTAGTCTAGTAGCGTCAGGGCCAGTCCTAGCGCTTCAGGCGGTAGCCGATTCGGCGCACGGTGAGGATGTGGACCGGGTCGGACGGATCCGCTTCGAGCTTGCGGCGGAGCTCGGCGACATGCGTGTCGAGCGTCCGACTCGACACGGAGGTGTTGTATTGCCACACCTCGCGCATGAGCTGCTCTCGGGAAGCAATCGCCCCCCGGCGATTGAGGAGAGCCATGAGGAGGTCGAATTCCTTGGGAGACAACGACACCGGCTCACCCCGCCGCTTCACCGTGCGGGTCCTTGAGTCCACGGCCACTTCCCCGAAGTGCTCTGGGGCCGCCACCCCCTCCTCGTGGGCTGGGCCGGCGGAGCGCCGCAGCAGGGCTTCCACCCGAGCCAAGAGCTCGAGCACGCTGAACGGTTTGGTGACGTAGTCGTCCGCGCCGAGACGCAGACCGCGAACCTTGTCAGCCTCTTCTCCGCGGGCCGTCAGGATCAGGATGGGCGCCCAACACCCTTCCTCACGCAGGGTGCGAAGCACCCGAAACCCGTCGAGCCCGGGTAGCATGAGGTCGAGAAGAATGAGGTCTCGCGAGACCCGGCGGGCGGCCTCCAACCCTTTCGTCCCGCTCGCCGCGACCTCGACCTCGTAGCCCTCGATTTCCAGGTTGTTCCTGAGACCAAAGGCCAAGTTGTTGTTGTCCTCGATGACGAGGATCCGCTTTTTGCTTCCGCCGGCCGTGGTCATGCGCGGTCTTCCACCGCTCGCCAGGCCTCCGGGAGCTCGATGACGAAGCGGGCGCCGCCGCCTGGAGCATCCTCCACCCAGGCCTTCCCCCCATGGAGACTCGCCAGCTCCCTCACCACCGCCAGTCCGATTCCAGCCCCCGCCACCGCAGTCTTGGTCTCCCGCTTGAGGCGGAAGAACCGCTCCCAGATTCGGGTCCGGTCGCCCGGCTCGATCCCGGGCCCCTGATCCGCAACCCGGATCTCCGCCGCCCGCTCGGCGAGCCTCATGCCGACCGTCACCGTCTGTCCGGACGGGCCGTACTTAACTGCATTGTCCAGCAGGTTGATGAGCATCTGGCGCACCGCGCCCGGGTCCACCGACGCCATGACCCCCGGCTCGAGCTCCTGCACGAGCTTGACCTCCCGCGCGGCCGCCAGGGGAGCGAATCCTTCGACCACCGCCCGCACCAGTGCGGTGAGATCGGTGAGTTCGAGCGACAGGTTGACGGCTCGCCGTTCGGCCCGCGAGAAATGCAGCACGTTCTCCACCAGGTGCGTCAACCGCCTGGCCTCCTGATCGATGATCTCGAGCGATCGCTGGTGTTCCTCCTCGGATCGAACGCGCCCAAGCCGCAGCGTCTCGGCGAACAAACGGATCTGCGCCAGCGGCGTTCGCAGCTCATGTGAAACGCTGGCGACGAAATCGGAGCGCAACCGAGCCAGTTCGAACTCCCGCCGCAATTGAAGGAGCGCAGCCGTGACCAGGCCCATGGTAACGATGAAGAGACCTACGAGCAGCGGGAGCTGGGAGCGAGGAGGACCTTCGATCACGATCGCCCCGGCGGCGCCCGGGTGCAGACTGGCACGGGCGATCCAGTGGCCGAACCGGGCGCCCAGGCTGTCGACGGCGGTCAAGGGCGAATCGTACTGGCGCTCGGAGCGGAACACGGCGTGGCCGCTCGGGGCAATGACGCTCATCGAAACCAGCGAGTCCTGAACCACTCCGCCGGTCAATGCCGCGGGGATCAGGGGCGCGACGTTCAGGGAGTAGTCGAAGTACACCTTCATCCCCGCCGGCTCGGCCGCAAAACCGACGGCTGCCAACGGCGTCCCCAGCGAGTCGCGCTCCACCTGGTAGACGATCGTGTGATCGATCCCATCCACGACTCCGGTCACGGAGCCCCAGGACCAACCTGGCTGATAGTGGGTGCGGGCGTGAATCCTCAACGTATCGACCAGCCAGTCGCGCAGGGCGGGCGTGGGCGTCTGCCCGCGGGTGATCAGCGTACGGGCGGCCGAGCTCTTGGGCCCATCGAGCCCCAGTTTGAAGTTGAAGCGCACGAGATCGATCGCGAGCTCCGTATCCTCGACCCACACCTTCACCGGGGCGGGAGCCGGGACCCCGGCGTCGCGGTCGCGCGCGCCTGGAGCCCGGCGCCCGCCGCCCAGGGCTTGAAGCGCGGGCTCGTAAGCGTAGTCCTCGAGCTCCCAGGACAGGCGTCTGACATATGCGCTTGCCGCGAGGTTGACGTAGTCGTCAAGCACCCGCTGGGCGGTCTTCTTGTGCGATCGCACCGCGTCCTGAGCCTGATAGGCCAGAGCCGCGGTCAGACCCATCGTGAGCAGCAGGAGACCGACGATCAGGGGCGAGCGGGACTGGCCTGGGCGCCAGCGTAGCAAAGTCATTTCGTTTCAGTTCGTCTCATGAAGCCAGCGAACGCGCATCGATCGTACCTCACCACTCATCATCCGGACAATTCAGTCACGGTAATCCTTACCGGTTCCTTGCCGTTCCCGGACGTCTCCCTGACCTATGCAGCGCTATATTGGTTCTGGGTTCAGCTCTTCCTGCATCCGGTGGGAACCAGACTCGCCAAGTCTGCAGCTCTTGGAGGATCCGTCTGATGGACAAGCGTCCGCTAGCCGTTCTCGGGTTGGGGAGTCTCATCGTCGCCGCGACTTCCGGCATGCCGTTTGCCGGCGACCTCCAGTGGGAGGAACGGGTCGCTGCCGGTCCATCGGCCCGTTGCGAATACGGCTTCGCCTACGCCGGCAATCGCCAAGTCACCGTGCTTCACGGAGGCTCGGCTGATCTCAGCTTCACCGCCGTCAATCCGCAGACCTGGGAATGGAACGGCTCGAGCTGGACGCTGGCCAACATGGGCGGCCCTTCGGCCCGGTGCGACCAGGCCATGGCTTTCGACAGCTTTCGGAACCTGGTCGCCATTTTCGGCGGCTACAACGGCGCCTACCTCGGGGACACCTGGGAGTGGAACGGAACCAGCTGGACCAATGCGAACGCCACCGACCCGGGCCCACGAGCCGACTCGTTCATGGCCTTCGACAGCGGCCGCGGCTTCATGGTCCTCTTCGGCGGGCAGGGCTCAACCGGGGCGATCCGCGGCGACACCTGGGAATACAACGGGGCTTGGAGCCAGCGAAGCACCACCGGTCCCCCGGCCCGTTGGATCCAACGGATGGCATATGACAGCGACCGCGGCGTGACGGTGATGTTTGGTGGTGCCCGCTCGACCGGGCTCCTGGGCGACACCTGGGAATGGGACGGCGCCACCTGGCAGCAGATCATGATCCCGGGGCCTGCGGCTCGGTACGGGCATGCCATGGCCTATGACTCGGACCGGCATGTCGTCGTTCTGTTTGGCGGACAGTTCGGATTCAACTTCGGAGTCGGGGTGCTCGGCGACACTTGGGAATACGACGGTGCTGCCTGGACCCAGGTCCCGATCGCCGGTCCATCGGCACGCACTTTCGTCAAGATGGTCTACGATCAGACCCGCCACCGCATGGTCCTCTTCGGCGGCTACGACGGCGCCCAGATGGTTGACGACACCTGGGAGCTGGTGGACGGCTCGATCACAGGTGTGGAC
>Ga0184637_10002416_pt1 | contig 12022 bp, 4 predicted proteins | sample PLM3_127_b2_FD_133143 | JGI IMG/M metagenome (GOLD analysis project Ga0184637, IMG submission 133143) | Groundwater sediment microbial communities from an aquifer in East River, Colorado, USA - PLM3_127_b2 | ecosystem: Environmental > Terrestrial > Soil > Riparian zone | place: USA: East River...
ACGCCAATCTGGCACATGGCCAGCAGGAGACCCGGTCGGCGCACCGTGCGTGCGGCCCACGTCCCGGCTGCACTGCCGATCCCGAGACCCCCGAGGAACGTGGCCGCGATGATGGAGAAGGTATAAGACGTGCCGCCGAGCAGCAGCGCGAGGATGCGCGTCCAGACCACCTCGGCCCCCAGCGCGGCGAATCCGGACAGTGCGATCACCCCGTAGGTCGACCATCCGGCCGGCGCGGCCGGTACGCGGTCCATCTTGCTGTCTCCACGTTCGCCGTACGCCGTGCGTGTGGCCATGATCAGCGCCAGGCACGCAACGGCGACGTTCAGGCCCATGCCGACGTAGGTGGCCGTCGCCATGTCGAACACCGGCAGCAGGTAGAAGCCGGAGGCCAGCGCACCGACGACCCCTCCCGCGATATTGCCGCCGTAGAAGAAGCCCAGCCATGAGACGCCCTGCGGTGTGTTGTCCACCCAGCGCGCCACCGCCGGCAGGGTGGCTCCCATCAGGATGGTCGGCGGCAGGAGCAGGACACCGCACAGCACTCCGCGCAGCAGGATTCCGGTGAAGCCCTGTCCGATGTATGGCACCGAGACGTGGCTGAGCGCCGGGACGGCGAGCAGCACCAGCACGCCGCATGCGGCAATGCCGAGCTCGAGGTAGGCATAGACACGGAGCGGATGGCGGTCGGGCGGGATGAGCCGGGCGGCCAGCAGGCTGCCGGCACACAGCCCGCCCATGAACGTGGCGAGCAGCACGCCCAGTGACACCGCGGTGGCACCGATCACGAGCTGGATCAGCTGAAACCAGACAATCTCGTAAATCAGCGCCGCCGCTCCGCTGCCTACGAAGAGCAGCAGCACCAGCGGCAGCAGCCGGGGCAGAGGCACAACCGCAGTGGGGCGGCCACGAACCTTGCGTTCACGCATGAAGCACGGCTACTCTACCCGACTGGCACCCCAACGCGCAGGACCGGGGTCCCCACGGCGCACGCTTGCGCCGTGGGGTGGAGACGCGTTAGGGCCCCGCCGATTCGGAAAGGCGATTGACTGCCGCGAACGCCCGTGCTACAAGTCGGCCACGTTTCGTTCCTGTTTCCAAAACCAGGAGGTGGTATGCGCACGCCGGTGCCCAATGCACGTTTGTGCCGCACAGTGTGGTTGATCGCGCTCTGCATGTTAATGTCCGCGCCGCTCGCCTACGGGCAGCAGGTCACGAGCACGGTCAACGGCCGGATTCTCGACCAGGGAGACGCCGTGCTCCCCGGAGTCACTGTCACCGTCACCAACATCGCCACGGGCGTGGTGCGGACCACCGTCACCAACGAGGAAGGCCTGTACTCCATCCCGGGTCTCGAGATCGGGACGTACAGGATCGAGACCGAGCTGGGGGGTTTCGCACCGACGGTGCGGGAAAATGTCAGGCTCGACGTCAATGCGACCCTGACCGTCGATTTCCGGCTGGCACTCGCCGGCCTCACGGAGACGTTGACGGTCACCGGCGAGTCGCCCCTCATCGAGACGACGCAGTCGAAGCTGGCCAACACGATCGACGCGACCGAGGTGCAGAACCTGCCGAGCCTCACCCGCTCGTTCAGCGGCCTGCTGGAGCTGCTGCCCGGCGCGACGCCGGTCGCGCCGCTTCACCGCTCGAAGGAGAACGTCGGGACGGTGTCGTACGGGGGGTCCCTGGGCGGCAACGTGGCCATGAACGTGGACGGCGCCGACAACCGCGACAACCACTACAGCGGCCCACTGCTTTCGTTCACCATGGAAAGCCTGGAGCAATTCCAGCTCGCGTCGAGCCAGTTCACCGCGGCGGACGGGCGCACGGGCGGTGCAGCGGTGACCCTGCTCACCAAGTCGGGGACGAACGTGCTGCAAGGCTCGCTCTTCGGGTATGAACGCGATCGGAAGCTGACGGCGAAGGACTACTACACGCGACAGGCCAACGGGGAGGAGGCGCCGTTCAGCCGTCAGCAGTTTGGGGGATCCATCGGCGGGCCGATCATTCGGAACCGGATGTTCTTTTTCGGCGCTATCGAGCAGGCGCTGGAGGACCTCAACAGGTTTGTTCCTGAACAGCAGTACAACCAGCTCGACGTCCTGGTCCGGGCCACCAGTGCCGGACAGTTGCCGCCGGGGCTCGTCAACCCCGATCATCCACGTATCGGTGCACAACCCTTCGGCCTCCTCACGTACTCGATCAAAGGCTCCGCGCAGCTCAGCAACGCACACTCGCTCATGCTCCGCTACGCGGGTCAGGACGAAGGCCGGGACTCGGTCACCTGGAACACCAACAACGACGACGGCCAGCCCGACGACTTCACCATCAAGGCGTTCAGCGCCGTCGGTCAGCACAGCTGGGTGCTGGGAAACTCAGGGTTGAATCAAATCACGACACAGGCGAACCACGTGGATTATCTCGCCGACGTGTGGAGCCGGGCCAGCGGCGAGCACTACACGCGGGACTTCCCGAAGGTGAACATCTTCGCGCCGCGGTTGGCCTTTCCGTTGGTCAACACCGGGGCAGGCGGCGACGGCGGAACGCTGGCCGACCGCTGGGTTTTCCAGATCAAGGACGATGTGTCGCTGCTGCACGGCAATCACTCGTTCAAGTTCGGCTTCAATTTCAACCGCCTCTACCACCTGGGCATCTTGAACGGGAACGAGCATTACGCGACGCTCACGTTCTTCGATGACCCGTCGACGATCTTCAACAACACCAACGGCCGGTATCCGCAGGGTTTCCGAACGCCCGGCATCGTCCGCCAGTGGCAGCAGGGGAACGGTGGCGCCGTGAACGGTCAGGGATACTGGGCCGACACCATCAACACGGTGCACCAGTTGTCGTCATGGTTCCAGGACGACTGGCGCGCGGCCCAGAAGCTGACGCTGAATCTCGGCGTTCGCTACGACGTCGATTTGAACCTGATGGACGAGGACAACTTCGAGCTCAACGCCACGCGGCAGGCGCTCGAAGCGATCGGCAGTCCGTTCGGGGGGTACCCGAAGACGCCGAAGCTCGACATCTCGCCGCGCGTGGGATTGGCCTACGACCTGAGGGGTGATGGGCGGCGCGTGGTGCGCGGCGGCTATGGGATCTACTTCGACCAGTACAACACGGCCGCCGCCGCGGGCGACATCACCGCACAGGCGCGACGGCCGCTGAACGCGCTCGCCACGATGACGAACACAGCGATTGGCGTCGGCCAGTTGGCCGCGTTCCGGCTCGGCATCGACCCGCTGCCGGCGCAGCCCACCGAAGGCAACAGGCTGCCGCTCGGCTCCCAGGGCCAGTGGATCGACGTCAATATGGTCGATCCTCGAACCCACCAGGCGCACGTCGGCTACGCGCACGAGCTGCTGGCGAACACGACGGTCGCCGTCGACTACACGCACATCGAGGGCCGCAACGAAAAGCGGCAAACGAACATCAACCCCATCATCAACGGCCGCCGCCTGCTGGCCAACGATTTCCAGCGGGTGTTTGGCGCTGCCAATTACCTCTCCGACGTGAGGATCCTGACGGGCATCAACAAGTCACGGTACGACGCGCTGACGTTCCTCTTCAGGCGCCGCATGCCGCGCATGACGGTGCAGGCGCACTACACGCTGGCAGGCTCCTACTCGTACGGCGGGTCCACCGGCAACCGCTCGGGTGCCGCCCTGCCGCAGCAGTGGGACCAGCCGTTTGCCGAGAGCGAGTGGGGCCCGAACGGGCCCGATGAACGGCATCGGGTTGTGTTCACGGGCGTCTTCGAGGCGCCCTACGGGGTTCAGCTCTCACCCGTCGTGCAGTGGGCGAGCGCCCGGGCCTACAACCTGACCGCGGGCTCGGATCTGAACGCGGACGGCACCAACAACGACCGATGGGTCGACCCCGCCACCGGTACGCAGGTCCCGATCAACTCGGCGCGCGGCGACAACACCTTTGTCTTCGACGTGCGAACGACGAAGTTCATTCCATTTGGAGGGGAGAGGAAGCTCGGTCTGTTTGCCGAGTTCTTCAACCTCTTCAACACGGCCAACTTCGGGAATGCCTATCAGGGCAACGGGCGCAGCGTCGAGTTCAGGCAGCCTACGGGCTACATTCCAAGCATCTGGTACCCGCGGCAGGTGCAACTGGGGGCGCGCTTCCTGTTCTGACCGCGGCAGCCGGAGGCCTGAGAGCCTCCGGCTGCCTCCCACGGCGGGTGCGACGGCCGTCGACGGACGCCCCGTACCCTCGGGGTCTGTCCTCTCCTGAACCCTCTGTAGGCTGCGGACTGTATTCCGAGGGCGATTCTGGCGGGAGGAACGCCCGTGCAGAATTGACACCGGTACAGCTCCGGCGCTATCGTCAATTCGACTCTTCAGTCCGTGTGATCGTTCGCGGCTTCCCGCGCTTTCGTCCCCCTAACGTCGTCGTGGGCAACTACCAAGGAGGGTATACGTATGCGGTTGTTCCGCCTTGCCGTGTGGCGTCTGACATGCCTCGTGATGGGCATGCTGCTGACAAGCGCCGGCCTCGTCTTTGCTCAGAACACCAGCACGATCAACGGGCGGGTGCTCGACCAGGGCGACGCCGTCCTGCCGGGGGTCACGGTGACCGTGACCAACCAGAACACGGGTGTGGCGCGCACGACCGTCAGCAATGACGAGGGCGTTTACTACCTGCCGGGGCTGGAGCCGGGCGTCTATAACATCGCGACGGATCTGCCCGGATTCGCCGCCGCGACGCGCCAGGGCGTGAACCTCGGTGTGAACGCCACCCTGACCCTCGACATGCGGATGAGCCTCGCCGGGGTGACGGAGTCCGTCACGGTGACGGGCGCCTCCCAGCTGATCGAGGTCACGCAGTCGAAGGTCGCCTCGAGCATCGAAACGGCGGAGCTGCAGAATCTGCCGATGGCCACGCGCACCGTCAGCGGCATGCTGGCGCTGCTCCCCGGGGCCGTGCAGATCGAGCCGACCCACCGGAGCAAGACGAACGTCGGCAGCGTCTCCTACGGCGGATCCGCCGGCGCGAACGTGATCCCGTCCGTGGACGGCGCCGACAACCGCGACAACCAGTTCGGCGGACCGTTGATTGCCTTTTCCACCGAAGCGCTCGAGCAGTTCCAGCTCGCGACGAGCCAGTTCAACGCCGCCGACGGGCGCACGGCCGGCGCGGCGCTGACGATGATCACCAAGTCAGGGACCAACGTGTTCCACGGGTCGGCGGGCGGGTTTGGCCGGAGCGACAAGCTGGCCACGAAGGACTTCTTCACGAAGGAAGCCAATCGGGACAAGGTCCCCTACAGCCGGGCAGCGTTCGGCGGGTCGGCCGGCGGCCCAATCCTGCGCAACCGGGCGTTCTTCTTCGGGGCGGTGGAGCGGATCCAAGAGGATGTGAACGTGCCCGTGCCGGCGAATCTGTACGCCCAGAAACAGCTGCTCGTGGGGGCTCAAGCCGCCGGGCGCATTCCGGCCGGGTACGTGTATGCGGACCACCCTACGACGGCGGAGCAGCCCGCACGGCTCCTGTTGCCGACGTTCAAAGTGACCACGCAGCTTACCAACGAGCAGTCGGTCATGGTCCGGTACGCGGGCCAGAACGACTACAAGGGCGCGGCCACGTTCGCCGTTGCCAACGACAACCGCGAGCCGGAGAACACCGACATCAAGATGTGGAGCATCGTGGGCCAGCACAACTGGGTGTTGGGGAACCGCGGGCTGAACCAGCTCACCACACAGATGAACAACTTGACCCGTCTCAGTGATACGGTCAGCAACATCACGGGCGAGCACTTCATGCGGGACTATCCCGCGGTGCCGCTCTTTCCGTTGCGCCTGGCGTTCCCGTCCGTGAATACCGGTGCCGGCGGACAGGCGGGCTCCATCACCGATACCTCTTTGATGCAGCTCAAGGACGAGGTGTCGCTGCAGACCGGAACGCACGGGATGAAGTTCGGCGCCAATTTCACCTACCTCAAGGACATCGGCCTCCTGAACGGGAACGCGCTCTATGGCACGCTCACGTTCTTCGACGATCCGTCCGTGATCCTCAGCAACAGCAACGGCCGGTATCCCCAGGGCTTGCAGACGCCCGGGATCGTCCGGCAGTGGTCAAGGGCCAATCCGGACCTGGCGGATTCTCTCCTCGACGCGCAGCAAATCGCGACGTGGTTTCAGGACGACTGGCGGGTGACCTCCCAGCTGACCTTGAACCTGGGGGTTCGCTACGACCTGGATCTGAACTTCCTCCACCAGTCTCACAGCGCGAATAACGCCACGTTACTCACGCTGCAGGCCATCGGGAGTCCCTACGCCGTGGCGCCGAAAATGCCGAAGGACAGCCTGTCGCCGCGAGTCGGCTTCGCCTACGACCTGTCGGGCGACGGTCGGCGGGTGCTGCGCGGCGGCGGCGGCATCTACTTCGATCAGTTCAACATCAACGGCGGTAATATCTCGGACATCTTCTCCCAGAACAAGCGGCCGCTGAACGTGCTGGCCACGCTGACGAACACGGCCATCGGGGTCGGCGAGCTGGCGACGTTCCGCTTCGGGATCGACCCCAACCCGTCCGGGCCGCCCCGATCCAACACGCTGCCGCGCGGAGCCACCGGTGAGTGGCTCAGTGGCGACCTCGTCAACCCCAAAAACTACCAGGGGCACATCGGTTACGCGCATCAAGTGGCGGACAACACCAGCCTCAACGTCGACTACACCCACGTCGAGGGGCGGAATGAGTTCAGAACGCTGAATATCAATCCGATTGTCGGGGGCACCCGGCCGCTGGCTGCCGATTTCCTGCGCGTCTTCGGGGTGGCGAATTACCTGAGCAACGTCAATATCTATTCGTCCATCAACAAGTCGGCCTATGACGCGCTGACCTTCAAGGTGCAGCGGCGGCTGTCGGGCGCCACGCTTCAGGCGCACTACACCATCGCCCGCGCGTTCGCGTATGGCGGATCCATCGCGGCCCGCGGGGGGGCGCCTGCGCCGCAAAACGCGTTCGAGCCCTTCGGAGAGGGTGAATGGGGGCCGACCGCGAACGACGAGCGCCACAGGGTCGTGGCGATGGGCGTGTTCGAGATCCCGTTCGGCATTCAGTTGTCACCGGTGTTCCAGGCGTCCAGTGCGCGCCCGTATAACCTGACGGCGGGAAGGGACCTGAACGCCGACGGGAATAACAACGATCGCTACATCGATCCCGCGACGGGCAAGCAGGTCCACATCAACGCGGGGCGTGGCGACAAGACGGTGGTCATGGACCTTCGCACGACGAAGTTCTTCGAGCTTGGCGGCGATCGCCGGCTTGGGTTCTTTGCCGAGGTCTTCAACCTGTTGAACACCGTGAACCACGGGTCGAATTACACGGGCAACGCCCAGAGCGCCACGTTCAGGCAGCCCAGTGGGTTCGTGCCGGGCATCGGCTATCCGCGCCTGGCGCAGCTCGGCGTCCGCTTCCAGTTCTGAGTTTGGGGTTCTGAGTTCCATCGGGCACCGGGTGTGATTGCCACACCCGGTGTCACCGCTGCCGCACGGCGGCGACCATCGCCCCTGTTCCGGTCCGCCTGAAGGCGGACACTACGTACCTGTTCCGGTCCGCCTGAAGGCAGCCACCAAGCGCACAAAGACGAATAGCCACAAAGGTCACAAAGATCGCCGAGTACTTAGTGTTCTTCGTGGCCTTCGTGGCTAAACCGTCTTGGTGTCCTTGTCAGCGAGCGGTATTGGTTTAGACGGCAGCATCCCCTACCAGGCTCACGACGGCGTCTTCACGGCAAGAAACTCGCCATTGCCAACGGGAACGAGGCTGGTCGCAAACACGGGATCTGCCTTCACCAGCGCGACGAAAGGGGCCATCTGCGCGACGTGAGACATGGCGTTGTCCACGACCAACAAACCTCCCGGGCGAAGCACCCGACGCAGGTGAGGCCACCAACCGGGATACTCCACGCGCTCGGAATCGAGGAAGATCAAGTCGTATGCGCTCTGATCACCTCGTTGCAGGAGGCGACCCGCGTCGTCGTGAACCAGTGTGATGAACGGCGAAAGCCCGGAGCGCGCGAAGTTCACCGACGCGAGACCAACCTTGTACTCGGAGCATTCAACCGTCGTGATGACCCCGCCGGTTGCCCGTGCAGCCTCGGCAAGCCAGAGAGTGGAGTAGCCGTTGGAGGTTCCGATCTCGAGCACCCGCCGCGCACCGGTAGCGCGCACGAGCACGGCCAGGAATTCACCGGTGTCGCGGGTGATGTTGAGCATGCGACGAGGGCGCTCGTTCGTCGCGGCATCGTTGGCCTCGCCGAACCGCTCGAGCTCAGCCTTCAAGGTTTCAAGCGGGTCACCCAGGTCTGTCTCCTGCTCGTCCTCGACACTCCTGGCGCGCTACTTCACCGAATCTCGCCACGCGTTGACTCTTTGAAAAATCGGGACGGCCTTGTCGATTTCAACGACGGGAACGGTTCGGAACTCGAAGAATGGCCCCCAAGGCGCGTGCGCCTCCAAGAGGGCCGCAGGCGAATTTGCCTCTACGATGGCCATCCCACCACTGCCGTCCGCGAGTGCGTAGTGCGCTTTGAATTCGTAGCCTGCCGGAGGCTTCCAATTCGTGAACAGGTTGAGAGACCGTTTGTCCTTCTCCTCCGTAACGTCTCGAGCCGTGTACAGAACAGCAAACAGCATCTGAAGCCTCCTTCGACACAACCAACGAACGCGGGATGATAGCACGCGAGAGATGGCCTTTACCGTCGGAGTCGCGAACCGGCGCGAGACGAAGGAAGGGGAATTACAGGAGGAACGAAGAAGCGGAAGACGCGCGGACGGCTGCCACGCCGTAGAGCCGGCCGTGCGGCAACGGTGCGGCCGCGCGAAGCGCGATCAGCGGCGTGGCATCTCAGTGTCTCGGTGGCTCCGCGTGAACCCGTTTTCTCCGCGCTCTGCGTCCTGTTCGTAGTCTGACGCTCTGATCGTTACGCGGGCATGCGGTGTCCTTTCAAAGAACCGATTGCAGGGGCGACGCCGCCATCGCGCTTTGCACTCCGGCGCGGTCTCGCCGGGTCGGTCCGCGAACGCGGACCGACCAGCCAGTGCTGGCTAGTCGGGTCGCACAGCGACCCGACCTTGGCGCAGGCGGATGCGTCGCCCCTACCGGACTGTCTGCTACCAGGTGACCCGGAGGGCTACTTCGCCCTGCTGGCGGGGCTGGGCGCCCAGAATCTGGCCGAACGCGTTGGAGAGCGCGTTGGTCTGACGCCCGACACCGATCCCGCCGCGGTTGACCGAGCCGAACAGGTTGAACACCTGGCCGATCACTTCAACCCGGGGCACGCCCAGCCGAAATGCCTTGCTGACGCGCACGTCCATCCGGTTGTACTTGTCGCTGTCGATCTGCGACTCCTGAATGGCGGCCATATTACGCGTCGCACGGAACGCGTTGACGAGTCCGAGGAACTCGCCCATGTCCATCCGGCCGCCGTCACCCTTCTTGGTTCCCAAAACGTAGTCGTTGTTGCGATTGCCATCCAGGTCGACCCCGGCGCTCGCCGTGAAGGGCCGGCTGCTGCGGACCGTCCAGACCAACCCCACCGTGACGTCACCCGGCACGACCATCGCGCCGCTCGCCACCAGCCCGTGACGCCGATCGGCATTCCCATACCCTTCGTCGAGCTCGGGCTTGTAGACGTTGTTGACGTTCCCCGTCGACGTGTTGCCAAACGAATTGTCGAGAACCCGTCCCATCGTATAGGACACCGTGTACTGGTAGTTGTTCGACAGACGCTTCTGCAGGCGCATCAGCAGGGCCCGATAGTCCTGCCAGCCGACGGCCTGGATCTGGTTGATGCGGCCCCACTGTGGATACGGGACCGGCCCGCCCGGAAACCGCGCCTCGTTGATCTGGTTCCCCGCGTTGAACTTGTCCGACTTGATGTAGACGCCATCAACGTGGAGCGCCATGTCGGCGCCCAGTTCCTGGGAAGCGCCCGCGGTGTACGTGTCCGAGTACGGATTTTCCCAGGCCGTATCCGGAAACGGGTTGTCTTTCGCAAGGTCGGACATGACCGAGATGTTCGGCGGCGCCGTTGACACAAACGACGCCGGTGGCCGGCCACCATACGGGTCCGGATACGTCGGGTTGCGAATCGTGATGCTGTTCTGCAGCAGCGAGCCCAGCTCACCCTGGGGGACGCCGTTCATGATCACGTTGTACTGCCGGCCTGCGGAGACGCGCGCCACCGTCCGGCCATCGTCCCGCACATCCCAGGCCACTCCGAGCCGAGGCGACAGGTTGTTCGTGTCGCCGCGCGAGGCGAAGTCCACGAACGGTAGCGGCCGCGGGTAGTACGTGTTGTTGTTCCGGTCCTCGCCCCAGATCTTCGTTTCGATCTCGTAGCGCAGCCCGAGGTTCAGCGTGACGGTCGACAGCACCCGCCAGTCGTCCTGCACGTAGACCTGGTAGTAGTCGTGGGGCTGGTGGCGGATGAGCCCTGGAAACGAGGCCGTGAACTGATTGATGGGTCCGCGCAGACTCGCGAGGACCGCCGGATTTTCGTGGTCGAAGAACTGATCGTTCGCAAACTGCCAGCTGCCGATCGGGTTGCCCTGCGAGTCCTCCTTCAACGTCAGGTTCTGGTACGCCCCCCCGAACTTGAGGTTGTGGCTCGACGTCGCAATGGAGAAGTCGTTCCGGATCTCCGGCTTCACCGGCGCGTGATGCACGAAGAACGCGGTATCAGGCGAGTAGCTGAAGCTCGGGAAGGCGAAGGTCTGCTGCAAGTACTTGAACCGCTCGGGCCCCATGTCCTGATAGTCCTTCCAGAGCGGGACGTCGTGCGGTCCCTGGTACTGACTCTGCCCGCCCCACTGGAAGCGGAACTCGTTCAGGTACCGCGTCCCCATGACCCACGTGTGCCCGGCGACGAGCGCCGCGCGCGGGATGTACGTATCACTTCCGCCATAGGCGGCGCCGCCGCAGCCTTCGCAGGGGTTCCAGTTCCCCTGATACGCCCACCGCGCAAAGGCGTTCTGGCCGGAATTGAGCTGCATGTCGCCGCGGATGAAAAACAGGCGGTCGCGACGGGTATCCGGGAAGACCCCTTCATACTTTCCGTAGAACTCCGGCCGGCCCGTTTGGATGCGAAAGGGCTCGTCCTCGCTCGTCTGCTCCGCCGCGACGAAGAAATGAAGCCGATCGCGGATGATTGGCCCGCCGAGCGCCCCGCCGAACTGGTGGCGCGCGAAGTCCGGCCGCTCCTGATTCCTCGCCTTCAGGTCAGCTTCCGTCAACGGGTCCAGCCGGTCCATCGCCTTGTTACGGAAGTACTCGTATCCTTCGCCGCTGAAGGTGTTGGTGCCTCCGCGCGTCACGACGCTGACCACGCCCCCGGCCCGGCCGCCAAACTCCGCCGGCGCGGAGCTGGTGATGACGCGAACTTCGCGGACGGCCGCCTGCGGGAAGTCCTGGCGGGGCTCGCCGGCCTTGGTCGACATGTTGAGCGTGCCGTCGGCCAGCGCCAGGGTCGTGAACTGCAACGTTCCGGCGCCCACCTGCGCGTTGTTGCGCCGCGGCCGCGTCCCGTCCTGGCTCGTGCCAGGCAGCAGCAGGGAGAGGGTCACCAGCGCCCGGTTCGCCACCGGCAGCATCTCGAGCTGCTCGGTCGTGATGACCGCCGCGACCTCCGTCCTCGACACCTCGACGACCGGCGACTCGCCCGTCACCGTCACCGTTTCCTGCAGCGTCGCGAGCGCCAGCTGCAGGTTCTGCCGCACCTCCTGGCTGGTGGCGAGAGTGATCCCCGGCGCGGACACGGTCGAGAAACCCGTCAGCTCGGCGGTAATGTCGTACCGCCCCGGCAGCAGCGCGGGAATTCGATACTGGCCATCCGCTTCGGTCACGACCGTACGGACCGTGCCGGTGTCGACGTTGCGCGCCGTCACGGTGACGCCGGGAAGCACGCCTCCCTGACCGTCCGTCACGGTTCCGCTGATCACAGCGTTGGTGCCCTGGGCCGCCGCCAAGGACGCGGCGCCGAGTATTAATGCCAACGCGAAGA
>Ga0184637_10002417_pt1 | contig 12021 bp, 15 predicted proteins | sample PLM3_127_b2_FD_133143 | JGI IMG/M metagenome (GOLD analysis project Ga0184637, IMG submission 133143) | Groundwater sediment microbial communities from an aquifer in East River, Colorado, USA - PLM3_127_b2 | ecosystem: Environmental > Terrestrial > Soil > Riparian zone | place: USA: East River...
CGTTCGAGGACTGGTTCGGACTGGAAGCGCTGCTGTGGGTGCCGGTCATCCTCTTCGCCGGGCTGGTAGCGGTGCCGTTCGTCGATCGCAGCCCATTCCGATCGCCTCGCCGCCGCCGGGCGCTTATCGCGATCGGCCTCTTCGTGGCCCTTGGCCTGGTGTTCCTGGGCGTGTTGGCGGCCTTCACGACGCCCCAAACTCACCTGACGGGTACCTGACGATGGCCAGACTGCTGTTCCGGATTATCCTCCTCGCCGTCGGCCTCGGCGCGGTCGAGATCGGTCTCGTCGGCGCGGTCGGGTCTGGTGCTCCTTTGGCCTGGCTGGCGGTCGTAATAGGTCTGCTCTTGATCGTGGCTGGAAGCGCCGGATTCATGGTGCCGCTCCTCGGCGGGCGGGCCGACCAGGGAGGCGAGTGATGAGCTTCCAGGCGGCTCGCCACCGACGCCGGCGCCAGCGGCTTGACCCAGCCCTGGCCCTCGCATTGGGCATCATCCTGCTGGCCGCCGGCCCGGTGCTGGGGCATGGGACAGGGGCTGTCATCGAGGTGGAACCCGAGACGGTCACGGCTGGGGGAACGGTGACCGTGGTCGGCGAGAACCTGGAGCCGAACGATGAACGGATCCTGATCCTGACTGGAGCCGATGTTCGATTGGACCTCGGGACGGTGATGACCGATGCCGAGGGCATGTTCAGCCTGGAGGTCATCATCCCGAGCCATCTGCCGAGCGCCATATACGAGTTCCAAGCGATCGGGGACGAAACCCTCACCGCGCAGCTGAACGTGGTGGCCGCGCCTGGGTCGTCGGCCGGAACCGAGCCTGCGGCCGGCGAACCTGCCCCGAGGGAGCGATCGCCGTTCGAGCTGGGACTGCTGCTGGTCTTCGCGGCGGTGGCGCTCGGGGCCGGCGTCCTGCTGGTGGCGCGGGCGGAGCGACTGGGCGGGCATGCCACCGCGGGCCACTGACGCGCCCGCGGACGGCCTGGTCGGTCGAGCCTCAGCTGCTCGCCCGCGCCGCGAAACGCCTCATTCGATGATCTCGAACGCGCCGGACATGCCCGCCGGGTAGTGGCCCGGCACCAGGCACCCATATCCGATGTCCGTGGCCGACCCGAAGGTGAAGACGAGCTCCTTGGTCTGACCGGGTATGACCCGAATGGCCGTCGAGGTGTCCTCACGCATGCCCCCGTGGGTCATCACCATGGCGTGCTCGAGCAGCTCCTCGCGCGAACCGATCACGAATTCGTGTTCCACTTCACCCTCGTTGGTCACCACGAATCGAACGGTCTCGCCTGCCCGAATCGGGATGCGGGCTGGCGCGAACGTGAACGGGTCGAGCGCAACGACCGTCACGGTGCGGGGCATCTCGGCAGTACCAGGGGTAAAGGCCCCGCCGGAGGCGCACCCTACCAAGAGCGCCGCCATGAGACCGACGATGCACTGAGTCGCCTTTGGCTGCCACATGCTGCCATCCTCGTCCGAGCCTCTTCCCCGCCAAGGTCGTCCGGGTCAAGTTATCGAGCGACCCAGACCGGACATAGAGCCGAAAGTCGCGAAGCACTGGGACCGGCAAACTCGACGCACGCCGGCCCCTGTCATTGAAGGCGGTCCGCTTTTCGGGATCGCGGCCTCGCCCGCCCCATGGGTCGGGATCGGTCAGTTCAACGGGTCACCATCGCCGGCCTGGAACAGGCCGAGCGCGCCGCGTCCCACAAAGTTGAAGGCGTGGGTCACCATCGGGTACAGCCCGTCCTCGGGCATGACCATTTCGATGATCGCGCCCTGGGCGGGTGACAGGTCCACCGCCTGCGACCCGAAGTTCCCCGCGTTGCCGAGTGACAGGTGGACGCCCTCCTTGATCACGCGGCTGAAGATCGTCCCCACCACGTGGAAGCTGGAGTCGATGCTCGGCCCCGTGTTCAGGACGAAGATCCGGACCCGATCCCCGGTCTCGACCTGAATCGGGTTGTCCAGGTATTGGTTGGCGACGCCGTTCCAGACCACGTAGTCGGGGGCCGGGTTGCCGGGCGCGGCCTTGCTCAGGCTCACCGGCTCGCCCTGGGGCCCGAGGTACCACTCGCTCTGGACGATCGCGAACTCTGCATCCACTGGGGGCAGGCCCTCGGCCGGCTCCACGATGACCATCCCGTACATCCCGTTGGCGATGTGGTGCAGCGCCGGCGAGGTGCCGCAGTGGTACATCCACACCCCGGCGTACTCCGCGGTCCACTCGTAGATCTTCTCCTCGCCGGGGTTGATGGTCGTCATCTCGTCGTTCCACGCCACCTGCGAGGCGTGAAAGTCGATCGAATGACCCAGCTGGCTGGTCTCCGGATTGACCAGGTGCACCCGGATCGTGTCCCCCACTTTGACCCGGATTACCGGACCGGGGACCGTCCCGTTGAAGGTCCACACGCCGACGACGAATCCACCCTCCTCGCCCTGGGCCACGGTCATCGTCTTCTCCTCGATCACGAGCTCGATGTCGTGGACTTCGCCCTCCAGGCGGGCCGGGGCCTGCGGCGGATACAGCACGTACGCAGGGGCGTCGGGATCGGGCTCGACGTCGGTATCCGGGGCCGGTCCTCCGTGGCCGTCGCCGCCGACACCCGCCACCGTTACGCTGCCGGTCATGCCCGCATCGGAGTGGCCGGGTACCGAGCAGAGAAACGTGGTGCCACCCTCGGGAATGATCACCTCACCGGTGGCAGTTTGCCCAGCTTCAGCGACGATGACCGTGCCATCCGCAAAGGTCAGGTCATGCAGGACTGCGCCGTCGTTGACGAACGAGACCGTGTAGCGGCCAGGCTCTGCGACGTCCAGGGTCGCTGGCTCGAATCCGATGTCGAAGGCGCGGACCTCGATGGTGCCGAGGATCTCGCCGCCGCCGGCACTCGCTTCGGGTGATGCATCGGCGGTTCCGTTGCCCCCTCCTGCGGCCAGCACCACGTAGATCATGCTCAAGAGCACGACCGAAACCACTGCCGCGGCATAGACGAATAGACGTCCCATTAGGAGATCTCCTTGTTCGACTTGGATGAACTGAGTCCGAGGTATCGGCCTGCTCCTGCGGAGCCGCTGGGCTCCCGTACGGCCGCCTCGCGAAGTTGCCCGAGTAGCCAGTGGGCGGTGCCACGGGCCGCGAGGTGGAGTAATGCCCGATCCGCGACCACGCCGATCGCGCCGCCCGGCGGTGCGTAGTAGCCATCCAGGCGGAGCTCGCTCGGTCCCACGGTCAGCCAGCCAGAGAAGACCGGGAACAGCGGCGCGAGCGTGGCGGACCGCCAGCTGATCTCGACGCGCAGGCCGTCGCTGACCCGTCGGCTGGAACCGAGGTCGACGTAAGCCGCCTTGTGGAACATGGCCAGCACTCCGCCGTCGTCCGGTCGGAGCCGCAGGTCGGCCGCGAAGCGCCGCATCCCGGACGGCGAGTCGGCAGCTGCCCGTCCAAGCCATGCCGTCACCTCGGGGCCGATGAGCCTGGCGGCCACGTCCGGCGATATCTGGCCGGGCACGCTGGCGCGCAACCGGACAGGCCCCTGCCATACCTTGCTCGTCATGGTCCGGGACAGGCTGACGGGCGGACGTCCGAAACGGGAGGTGCGATTGGCCTGAATCGAGGGGCCATTCGGCCGATGACCCCTCGCTCCGGCTGAGCGACGCTGAGCGGTGGGAGGTTTCCGATGGTCAAGCTCTTGTCGGCAGGGGGCCGCGTCAGTCGCAGTCGTTCACCGTGGCTTGTGTGCGCCGGGGCTACCCGCGATGTCCGCCGTGGCCGTGTGGAATGCCCAGGGCTGGGCACCGTCGCCGAAGCGGATTGCCTCGCGTGCCATCTCCTGGTGGCGGTGGCGGACGAGCGCAATCTCCGGTTCGCGTGCACGTCGGCGGAATAATCTCCGCGCCGCCCCGACATACGACGGATTAGGGAGAAACCGATGCAGACTCAACAAGGCGATCGTGTGGACGTCGTCCAGGCGGCCCGAACGAATGATGCCTTTCGACGAGAGGTCATTACCGGGAAGTACGAGCAGGTGGTGGTCATGAACATCGCGCCTGGCGGCGAGATCGGCGAAGAAGTCCATCCGGACACCGACCAGGTGCTTGTCTTTGTCGAGGGCGAGGGTGTGGCCCGGCTTGAGGGCGAAACGAGCCCGGTGCGCCCGAACGATCTCGTGTTTGTCCGCGCCGGAACCCGCCACAACTTCGTCAACACTGGATCGCGCCAGCTCCGTCTCTTCACGATCTACGCGCCACCGCAGCACCAGGCCGGCACGGTGCACCACACGAGGCAGGATGCCGAGGCAGCTGAGCGGGGCGAGGTGGCGCCGGAGCCGAGGCCGTGAATTCGACGCTCGCTGGCAAGGTCGCGCTGGTCACCGGCGGGGCCCGCGGCATCGGGGCCGCGACTTGCCGTGAGCTGGCCGCGCTGGGGGCAGAGGTGGTGGTCACCGACGTTCTCGACGACGAGGGAACGGCGCTGGCGGACGAGCTCCGCCAATCCGGGCACAAGGCCTTCTACCGGCATCTGGACGTGGCCGATGAAGATGCGTGGAGCGAAACCGTGGCCGAGGTGATCGCCCGCAGTGGACGGCTGGACATTCTGGTGAACAACGCGAGGATCGGCACCTTCGAGGATGTCGAGGCCGAAACGGTGGCGGGCTACCAAAAGGTGATCGGCATCAACCAGGTCGGGGTCTGGCTCGGCATGCGTGCGGCCATCCCGCAGATGCGCGCGCAAGGCAGCGGCTCGATCATCAACGTGTCGTCGATCTTCGGCGCCGTCGGCGGGTTCGGGGGATCGGTCGCCTATCACGCCAGTAAGGGTGCCGTGCGACTGATGACCAAGAACGGGCGGCCATTCGGTACGCCAAAGAGGGGATCCGGGTCAACTCGGTCCATCCAGGTTTCATCGACACGCCGATGGTCGAGGCGGCCAAGGGGACCGAGATGGAAGGGGCCATCCTGGCCAATACCCCGATGGGGCGCTGGGGCCGATCGGAAGAGATCGCAACCGTCATCGGATTCCTGGCCGGTGACGGAGCCAGCTACATGACGGTGCGGCTGCCTGACGCCTGCTACCGTTTGGGGCGTGCCGCCGGCCCGAACGCGAACGCCCCTGGAGGTCAAGGCCGATCGGGCCCGCCGGGAGCGTGACGCCCTGGACGCCGCGGTACGAAGCATCGCCGGCGTCCTAGACCTGGAACCGGTCCTGCAGCTCATTGTCGACCGCGTTCGCGATCTTGCCGAGGCCGAGTACGCAGCCCTCGGCATCATCGGCGAGGACGGCTTGCTGGAGCGGTTCGTGACCAGCGGCGTCACGGAGGCCCGCCGGCGGCAGATCGGCCCCCTGCCCCGAGGCCTCGGCCTGCTGGGATTGATCATCCGAGACGGCCGGTCGGTTCGCATCGCCGACATCGGCTCCGATCCGAGGCGGCATGGCTTTCCTCCTCACCACCCTCCGATGCGCAGCTTCCTCGGTGTTCCGGTCCGGGTGCGGGGAGCCGCAATTGGGAACTTCTACCTGACGAATAAGCGCGGCGCCGATGAGTTCGGCGCCGAGGACCAACGCCTGGTCGAGTGGTTCGCGCTCCACGCCGCCATCGCGATCGACAACGCCCGCCTCCACGAGCAGGTCCGGCGGCTGGTCGTCGTCGCGGAGCGGGACCGGATCGGGCGGGACCTCCACGACGGCGTGATCCAGCGCCTGTACGCGGTGACCCTCGCCCTCGAGGACCTCCCCGAACTGATGGACGAGGAACCGGGCGAGGCTCGGGAGCGGGTCGACCGCGCCATCGAGGCGCTCCAGGCCGCCATTGGCGACATTCGCGGTTTCGTGTACGACCTGCGTCCAACCCTCCCGGCTCCGGAGGATCTGCGACGCGCCCTGGGAGAGGTGGCCGACGAGGTTCGGCGGACGGGCAGGACCAGCGTAAACGTCGAGGTCGCCGACGAGATCGCCCTCGGGTCCGAGGAAGCCGCGGACCTGGTGGCCATTGTCCGCGAGGCGCTGAGCAACGTGCAGCGCCATGCTGTTGCGACGCAGGCGCTGGTCCAGCTCACCGTCCGCGGTGAGACGCTGCATCTGGTGATCGCCGACGACGGGCATGGGTTCGACGCCCGCGGTCGTCGGACCCGACAAAAGCATGGTCTGTCCAACATCCGCGACCGGGCGACCGCGTTGGGTGGCCGGGTCACGGTTCGGTCCAGGCCCGGGACCGGCACCCGTATCATCGTCAACCTTCCGCTCGACGCGGGTGACACCCCGGAAGACCGATGACCGACGAACCATCCGCCGAACGGCCGCTCAGGCTGCTCCTGGTCGACGACCACGAGGTCGTCCGCCAGGGACTGGCCGCTCTGCTCGCCCGCCGGCCCGCGTTCCAGGTGGTGGCCGAGGCTGGAACCGTGGCTGAGGCCATGGCTGCCGCGCGACGCTTCCGCCCCGACTTGGTGATCATGGACGTCCGCCTGCCGGACGGGACGGGGATCGAGGCCTGTCGCGACATCCGGGCCGAGATGCCTGAGACCCGGGTCGTGATGCTGACCAGCTACCCGGATGAGGACGCCGTGCTGGCCGCCATCCTGGCCGGCGCCAGTGGCTATCTCCTGAAGGAGATCCGTGGGCGGGACCTCGTCGCGGCGCTCGAATCGGTCGGCCGGGGCGACTCACTCCTCGACCCTGCCGTCACCGAACGCGTTCTTGAGCGGGTGCGTCGTGTGGCGGCCGGCGAGATGGCCGACGAGCTGGCCAGCCTCACGTCCCAGGAGCGGAAGATCCTGTTCCTCGTCGCCGATGGGAAGACGAACAAGGAGATCGCGGCCGAGGTCTTCCTGTCAGACAAGACCGTGAAGAACTACGTATCCAGCATCCTCTCGAAGCTGGACCTCCAGCGCCGGGCACAGGCCGCTGCGTTCGTGGCCAAGCACCGGCTCGGCGGCGACTGAACCCGACCCCTCGTTGACCTCGGCCTGCCGGGTGTGGCCGAGGTCCCCGGATTTGGTGACTTTCGGCCCCTCGGATGCGATCGCGGCTGAGATAGGCTGAAGGTCGAAGATTCTTGTGGCGAAGGTACGCGGTAGGGGGAAGGAGGCATGGAGGCATGCAAGTCGTCGATCGCAGGCATCAGCTCGGCGTGGCGGTGCTCCGGGTCGGGGTCGGGATCATCTTCCTGTGGGCCGGGCTGGAGAAGGTCATCGGCGGTGGAGGCGAGTGGACCGCGGCCGGCTTCCTGGGCTTCGGCACGGGCGGCAGCCTGGGCTGGCCGTTCGTAACCGGGGAGATCGCGGAGGGCACCGTCTTCAATCCGACGCAGCCGTTCTGGGCCGGTTTGGCCGACAACGGCACGGCGATGACCGCCATCAATCTCCTCGTGCCGTTCGGGCAGATTGGGATCGGCGTCAGCTTGATCCTGGGCCTGCTGACCCGGTTCGGCGCGGCAATGGGCACGCTGATGATGCTGTTCTTCTTCGTGGCGGCCTGGGACTTCGAGTTCGGGATCGTGAATCAGCACCTGACCTATGCGCTGGTCACCTTCTTCCTGGGCTACATCGGTTCCGGCAACTTCTACGGGCTCGACCGGAGCGTTGGCCAGATGGTCGGACCCGGACTGCGCCGCTGGTTCTTCTCCGGTGAGGCGTACCGGACGGCCGAAGGTCAGGGACAGACGCCGGCCCCAGCCATGGCCTGATATGGCGACGACCGGCGGGACCGCGGTGCAGGCCGAAGGCTTCATCGTCCAAGGCGCATACGGGCCGCCGCGCGACGGGGAGTTGGAGCGCGGCCGACTGTGGGGAGCGGCGCGCGTGCAGGCGAGGGCGGCGGGGAGGTAGTTCCCTCCGCGAAACGCTCCTTCCCCTCTCGCAAGCTCAACATGTCGGGCCCCTTCAGCAGCCCCCGGGCCGCGCCTTCGCCGTGGAGCGTCCCGACTGATGGCCTGCTGCGACGGGTCCTCTGGCCCTATCGCTGAGCCGGCGCCTCACCCACCATCGTGATTGATCCGGCTCACGCGCCAGACGAGGTGGATGGCCGAGCCCGTGATCGAAAGGAGTCCGAGATGAAAAAGATCCTCGTCGCATACGACGGGACGGAGCCCGCCGATCACGCCCTGGCCACGGCGATCGACCTGGCAAAGGCATTTGGCGCCGCAATCGGAGTCGTAAGCGTAGTTCCTGTCCATCCAGGCCGGTCACCGATCGACCCATGGGACGACTCGGCGGTTCACACGCAGCAGCTCGCAAAGGCGCAACGAATCCTCACGGAGGCTGGGATCGAACCGCAGCTCCACAAGCTAGGCGGCGATCCTGCGCATGTAATCGAGCAGATTGCGGACGAGGATGGCTACGACGTCATCGTCCTCGGGAGCCGTGGCCTTGGCCCGCTGGGCAGAGTGCTGCAGGGCAGTGTGTCCGAGCACGTCGCGACCCACGCGAAGGCGACGGTCCTCATCACCCGCTGAGGAACAACCACTTCCACGCGGTCGGCCCACTTCGGTGCGAGCCGGCCGCGTGGCCGTTGGACGCACCAGACATCGGTCCCGATGCCTGAGGACGCGGCGTGGCGAGGGGTTGGTACGCTCCTGGTCCGGCGGCTATGCGGCCACCCGGCCAGACAAGTCCCGTGGCACGTCGAGCTCATACCGCGCGACAGATCCCTCCCAGCAGAGGCGGAGCGGGTGGCGGCTGGACGTCAGCAAACGCTCCATCGCGCCGTTCTCGGGCTTGACCCAGGCGACAATGCGCCGAACACCGCGAAGGCGCGCCGAGGCGACGGCTGCCGCCATCAGCAGCGTCCCCACCCCATGATGCTGGACGCGGTCATCAACGGCCATCGCCAGCTCGTTGGTTCCCGTACCCATGGGCTCGAGAACGAGATGACCGACGATCCGCCCACCGGATACCGCGACAAAACCATCGCGCCGCCGATGATCAGCCGATGCGAATTCCACGGCCTGCCGGTGAGTGACGCCGCGCGACGCAGCGTGGAATCGCGCCGCGCGGCTACCTTCCGAAAGGTTGGCGTAGAAACGCGCGAGCTCGACCGCATCGCCATATGCGACCCGGCGCACGCGGATGTCGTCCTGCACCATGTGCTGATGGTGCGTCGCGGCGGGCGTCGGATCGAGTGCTGAGCGTCCCTCTCGCAGCGGGCCATTCGGCACCCGGCGTCGGCTCTTGTCGGCAGGTTTGCCGAAGGACACCATCCGCCCGGTTGGCTAGTCCTCCAGGTGCAGGCGACGAGCGGCCTGCCTCAGTTCGTCGCGGAAGTCTGGATGGGCGATCGCGATCAGTGCGTGCGCGCGCTCGGCCAACGAGGCGCCGAATAGCTCCGCCACCCCCCATTCGGTGACCACGGTGCGCACGTGGGCGCGCGTGGTAACGACCCCGGCGCCCTCGCGCAGACTGGGCACGATCCGCGACGCTGCGGCGGCGGCCGCGGTCGACGGCAGCGCAATGATCGCCTTCCCCTCCTCGGCCAACGCCGCTCCCCGAATGAAGTCCATCTGGCCTCCCACGCCCGAATACAGCTGGCGACCGATGGAGTCGGCCACCACTTGGCCCGACAGGTCGACCTCGATCGCCGAATTGATCGCGACCATCCGCCGGAATCGACGGATGACCGCGGTGTCGTTGGTGTAGTCGACCGGGCGCATCTCAACCATCGGGTTGTCGTCGATGAAGCGGTAAACGCGCTGGGTACCGAGGACGAAGGCCGACACGATCTTGCCGTGGTTGATTTCCTTGGCCGCTCCGGTCAGAGCGCCGGCCTCGACGAGGTCAACCACCGTATCGGTGAACATCTCCGTATGGATGCCGAGGTCGCGCTTGCCGCGCAGGGCCTCACCAATCGCGGCGGGGACAGCTCCGATCCCGAGCTGGAGCGTCGCGCCGTCCGGTACGAGTTCGGCGACGTAGGATCCGATCCGGCGCTCCACCTCTCCGATAGCAGCGACCGGATGCTCGTGCGGCGGCTGATCCACCTCGACCGCGACGTCGATCTCATTGACGTGGACGAAGCTGTCGCCCAGCGTGCGCGGCATGGCCGGGTTGAGCTGCGCAATAACGGTTCGGGCACTTTGCACCGCAGCCAACGACGCGTCGACGCTGGTGCCTAGCGAGCAGAAGCCGTGGGCGTCTGGCGGGCTGACATTGATGAACGCGGCGTCGAGCGGCAGGATTCCGCGGCTGAAGAGGTGCGGGATGTCGGACAGGAAGATCGGGACGTAGTCCGCCCGGCCCTCGTTCACCGCGTTTCGAGCATTGGGACCGATGAACAGCGCTCGGTGTCGGATGTGCCCGACCATGCTCGGCTCCAGGTGCGGGCAGGGTCCCTCTAAGTGCAGACCGACCGTGGTCACATCCGCGAGCTCTGGCGCCCGGGCTGCCAGGGCTGCCAGCAGGGCCGTCGGCGTCGCCGCCCCGCCCTGGACGAAGATGGTGTGCCCGTCACTGATCGAGGCGACGGCTTCCTCGGAGCTCACGAGCCGCATGTCCCCAGCCTAGCCGTGCCCGGCGGCCTGCGCAGGGGGGAAGCGGGACCGATCCGCACCGGCGAGCTGGGGCGCGAATGTCATGCGCCCGTCGGTACAGTTTCGGCGGAACGTTCCAACAGTTCGCGAACGTCCCCGTCCGAAACCTGCTCGAAGTCGCGGTACCAGCTGCCGAGGGCAAAGAACAGCCGGGGCGAGCGCAGGCAGACGAGTCGATCGGCGGCCTCGCGCAGCCGGTCGCAGGTGTCGGCCGGGGCCACGGGCAGGGCCACCACGATCTCGGCCGGACCCTGGCTGCGGAGCGCCAGGACGGCGGCTTCGGCGGTGGCACCGGTTGCCGCCCCGTCATCGACGATGACCGCGCTCCGTCCACCCAGATCCGGCCATGGCCGATCCCCGCGGTACCGCCGGTTCCGCAGCATGACCTCGGCCAGCGCTCGCTCGCGGATCTCATCAATGACTCGCTCGGGCAGCTGCAGCTCGGCGACGAGATCTGTGTTCAGGAACGAGGCCCCGCCGAAGGCGACCGCGCCGAGGGCGAGCTCCTCCTGACCCGGTGTGCCGAGCTTGCGAACGACGAGCACGTCGAGCGGAGCGCCAAGTTGCTGCGCGACCTCGAAGCCGACCGGAACGCCACCCCGCGGGAGAGCGAGCACGATCGGCGCTTTGAGGTCAGGCAGCGCCTGGACCGCCAAAGCCAGCAGCCGGCCGGCCTCGCACCGATCCCTGAACACCGGCAGGTATAGATACCTCGGCTCCATGGCGTCACCGTGAACCATGCGCCTCCGACTGCGGAAGGGCCGCTCGGCCGGTATCAATGGGGTCATTCCGCACTCGGTTACCGCGGGATCGACCCCTACCGTTGGGCCATGCCGGCTCCTGTTGCAGGCGCATCCCGGTCGGGGCTCGCGATTGTTCCCGGCTCCGCACACCCTGCTCTGGCCGCCGAGGTGGCTCGGATCGTCGGTGCGCGGGTGGTTCCGGCGCAGGTCGATCGGTTCCCCGACGGCGAGCTATCGGTGCGGCTCCTGGAGGCGGTCCGCGGACAAGCGGCGGTCATCGTGCAACCCACCGGCCCGCCGGTGGATACCCATCTGGTCGAACTGCTTGCGCTGGCCGATGCTTGCCGTCGGGCCGCCGCCGATCGGGTGATCGCGGTCGTCCCCTACCTCGGCTATGCCCGGGGCGACCGGCGCCACGGCCGCCGCGAGCCGATCATGGCCAGCCTGGCCGCCCGACTGATCGAGGCTGCCGGCGTGACCCACCTCATCGCGGTCGATCTGCACGCCCCGCAGATCGAGGGCTTCTTCCACATCCCGGTCGATGACCTCGGCCCGTTCAGTGTCCTGGTGGACGCGGTTCGCCCCGCACTGCCGCCCGGCGTGGTGGTCGTCTCGCCCGACCTAGGGCGGTTGGCACTCGCCACCCGCGTCGCAGACGAGCTGCACACCTATGCGGCGGTCGTCCACAAGCGTCGCCTGAGCGGCGCTGAATCCCGCCCGCTACGGGTGATTGGCGACGTCCGAGATCGAGC
>Ga0184637_10002418_pt1 | contig 12020 bp, 8 predicted proteins | sample PLM3_127_b2_FD_133143 | JGI IMG/M metagenome (GOLD analysis project Ga0184637, IMG submission 133143) | Groundwater sediment microbial communities from an aquifer in East River, Colorado, USA - PLM3_127_b2 | ecosystem: Environmental > Terrestrial > Soil > Riparian zone | place: USA: East River...
GAGATCCAGTGGATCGGCGCGTCGAAGTGGGTGCCGGTGTGCTCGCCGCAGGAAAAGTTGTTCCAGTACCAGCCCGGTCCGCGCTCGTCGTACTGAGACACCTCCTCGATGCGGAAAGGCCAGCACTGCCCCATCTCGGGTGGCAGCGCGATCTGCGGGAAGTCCGGCGTCAGCGTCTGCGTCAGATCGACCACGCGGATGCGGCCGCTGGCGAGCGCCATGACGAGATTGCCGAGCAGCGCGTGAGTGTTCGTCGTCGTGTCCGGCATTTCAGCTTCCTCCTGCTGCAAGCTCGCGTTCGAGCACCTTCGGGTTGTCGCGCCAGCGCTCGAGCCACTCCTGCGCCACGTCGCCGGGATAGACGTCTTCGACGCCGTCGCGCAGCGCTTTGACGATCGCGCTGGCGAGCGCCGCAGGCGACACCTTCGGGGGAGGCAGCGCCTGGTTCCATTCGTCGTCGATCGGCCCCGGGAAGACGTTGATCACGCGAATGCCCGACGAGCGCATCTCGGCGCGCAGGCATTGCGCGAGCGAATACGCGGCGGCCTTCGACGCCGAGTAGGTGCCGTGCGACGGAAAGTTGCTGAGCGCGTAGATCGACAGCAGGTTGACCCACGCGGTGGCACTCGTCACGCCGTCGGCGGCGCGGCTCTTCAGTGCCCCGCCGAACGCCTGCGCGAGCCTGAGCGCGCCGAAGTAGTTGATGTCCATCTCGGCCTTCGCGACATCGGTGCCGCGCCGTGAGCCGATGCCGTAGGTGCGATGCACCTCGGCGTTGTTGATGACGATGTCGACCTTGCCGCCGATCTCGCCGGAGAGTTCATCGACCGACTTGCCGTTCGTCAGGTCGAGCGGTACCAGCGTGACCTGCGGCAACTTGCTGATGTCGTCCCATCCCGGCAGCTTCTTCCACGGCTCGGCGTGGCCGACCCACACGATGTCGGCACCGGCCTTCACCATCGCCTGCACCAACGCCTGGCCGACCGCGGTCTTGCCGTCGGTCACGAGCACCTTGCGGAACTTCGGGTCGCTGGTCATTTCTCTGAGCATCCTGTCGTCAGCCATGTGTACGCTCTCCTCGTTGGGAAATCCGATCAGCACCGCCTGCCCGGCGCGGTCGAGCCGCGCGCCGACGCGAACGCGTCGTGGCGCGTCAACGACCTCCTCCACTTCGCCATGCAGGTGCACGATCAGCGTCGGTCCGCTGTCGAGGTGCACGAGCCCAAGCCGCCACGGCAGGCGCTCGCGGAAGAAAAGATCGTTGCTGTGGTGCAGCGTCGTCGTGCTGAGCAAGCGGCCCTCACCCGACTGCGGCGTCCACTTCAGACGAGGCGAGAGGCAACGGTGGCAGGCCTCGCGCGGCGGGTACTGCACTGCGGCGCAGGCCTGGCACACCTGCAATTCGAAACGGCCTTCCGCGGCGGCGGCCGTCATGCCGAGCGCAATGCGGCCGCGCGCGCCCGGCGGCAGGCTCATCTGCCGCGTGCGGATGAGCGGGTTCTTGCGCTTGGGTTTCATCAAGGGCATGGTCATGCGCTTCTCCCTGCCCCCTCACCCCGACCCTCTCCCCCGGGTACGGTGGAGAGGGAGTCATGCGTCTCCCTCTCCCGCTTGCGGGAGAGGGCTGGGGTGAGGGCTCTCCCCAAGATCACTGCGCCGGTGCACAGGCAACGGTCATAGGTGACCATGCCGAAACCGGCGACGAGTCCGAGCTGCGCATCCGGCACCGCACGTTCACCGGCCGCATCGGTGAGTTGGCGGATCGCCTCGGTCATGCCGAGAAAACCGCCGGCGGCGCCGGCCTGGCCGGCCGACAACTGGCCGCCGCTCGTGTTGTTCGGAAAACTCCCGTCGTGCGTCATGCGGTTCTCACGCACGAACGATGGACCCTCACCCTTGCCGCAGAAGCCGAGGTCCTCGAACTGCAACATCACGATGACCGGGTAGTCGTCGTAGGTCTGCACGAAGTCGATGTCTTTCGGTTGCACGCCGGCTTGCGCATAGAGCTCGGCGCGGTCGACGAGCCAGCCGCCGCGCACCATCACCGGATCGTCGGCGAACGCGTTATGGCGTTCGATCGCGCCGCGCACCAGCACATGCGCGAGCCCGAGTTCGCGTGCGCGTGTCTCGCTCATCACAAGGAAGGCTTCGGCACCCGCGCACGGCATCACGCAATCGAACAGGTGGATCGGGTCGGCGATCGGCCGCGCGGCGATGTACTCGTCCAAGGTCAGCGGTTTCTTGAACATCGCGTTCGGGTTCTTCAGCGCATTCGTCCGCTGGTCGACGGCGATCCGGCCGAAGTCCTCGCGCGTCGCGCCGAATTCGCGCATGTAGTTCGACGTGATGAACGCGAAGATCGAGTTCGGCCCGCCGGAGCCGTACGGATAGCTCGCGTCGCGCGCGAAGTTGCTGAAGCTGCCGAGCGTCTGCCGAAACGAGTCGACGTGATTCGTGTCGGCCGCGACGCACGCCACCACATCGGCATCGCCGGCCTGCACCGCACGCGCCGCGCGGCGCAACGCCATGACGCCCGACGCGCCGCCGGTCGGAATGTGGTCGAGCCAGCGCGGCGACAGGCCGAGGTGCTGCGTGACGCCGACCGCGGTGTCGGGCGCCAGCGAGAAGCTGCTGACCGTCAATCCGTCGATCTGTTCCTTTGCGAGCCCCGAGACCTTCACCAACGCCTCGAGCGCCTGGCCGATGAACCAGTGCGCGCTGCGCGTCGAATGACGCACATACGGCACGGTCACCGGCACCGCCACGGCCACGCCCTCGTAACCCTTGCGTCGGTTCATCGCATTCGTCTCCCGGCGGCCATCGCGTCAGTCGAGCCGAATGCCGGCGTTCTTGATGATGCGCCCGAACTTGACGGCGTCGTCCTTGATGGTCTGCGCGAACTGCTCGGGCGTGCTCGCCACCACCTCCATGCCGATGCCGGTCAGCCGCTCTTTCGTCTCGGGCAGGTTGAGGATGCGCACGATCTCGCGATTGAGCTTCGACACGATCGCCTTGTCGACGCCGGCCGGCGCCACGAAACCGATCCACGTCACGAGGTCGACGCCCTGCACCCCCGCCTCGGCAAGCGTCGGCACGGCCGGCAGCAGCGGCGATCGATTGCCGCTGGTGACTGCAAGCGGTCGCACCTTGCCCGCCTTCAGGAACGACATCGCGGGCCCGAGCGCATCGAAGATCACCGGCACGGTGCCACCGACGACGTCGGTCATGGCCGGCGACCCGCCCTTGTACGGCACCGCGAGCATGTCGACCTTTGCGCTCGACTTGAAGACCTCGCCCGCCACCTGCGCCGGCAGCGCGCCATGCGCGTACGCGAGCTGACCGCTGCGCGCCTTGGCCATCGTGATGAGGTCCTTGACGTTGTGCGCCTCGACCGAAGGATGCACGGCGAGCACCATCGGCATCGAAATGGCGAGCGTGATCGGCGTGAAACTCGTGATTGGGTCGTACGGCAGCTTGGCGTACAGACTCTGATTCATCGCGAGCGTGGAATCGATCGGAACGAACAGCGTGTAGCCGTCGGGCGCGGATCGCACCGCCGCTTCGGCGCCGATGAGCGTGTTGCCTCCGGCGCGGTTCTCCACGACCACAGGCACCTTCCAGCTTTCGGTCAGTTTCGCGGCGACCGTGCGCGAAACGATGTCCGTGCCGCCGCCCGGCGGGAAGGGGACGATGATGCGAATGGGTTTATTGGGATAGGCATCATCGGCCATCGCCGGCGCCACCGAAGACAGGCCCAGGAAACAGGCCACGAGTTTGAGAATGAACTGCATGAGGACTTCCTTGAGAGATGGATCGATAGTCGGTGATTGGAATCAGCGCGCCAGCTTGTATCCCGCGGCCTCGCGGTCCCAAGTGGTTTCGGTGATGCCGCGCTCGCGGAGCTTGAATTTCTGAACCTTGCCGTTCTCGGTGGCCGGAAGCTGTTCGACGTATTCGATGTATCGAGGAACCGCGAAGTACGCCATGCGCGTTTCGCAGAACCGCATCAGCTCGACTTCGGGGAGTTGTGCGCCGGCGCGCACGACGATCGCGGCCATCACCTCGTCTTCGGCCATTTCGCTCTTGACCGGGTAGACGGCCGCGGTCTCGATCAGCGGGTGGCTCAGCAGCACCTGCTCGACTTCGTAGGACGAGATGTTCTCGCCGCGCCGCCGAATGGCGTCCTTGAGGCGATCGACGAATCTGAAGTAGCCGTCTTCGTCGCGAACGACGCGGTCTCCGGTGTGGAACCACAGGTTCCTCCAGGCCTCGACCGTCTTGTCGTTCATGCCGAAATAGCCGGTGGCGAACGCGAACGGCTCGCTCGCTCGCAGGATCAATTCACCCGGTTGGCCGCGCGCAACTTCGTTGTCTTCGTCATCGACGACGCGCGCCTCGAATCCGTCGCGTACCTTACCCATCGTGCCCGGCCGCTGTTCTGAAAGATCGGCGCCGATGACGAAGTTGGTTTCGGTCGAGCCGTAGCCCTCGAGCAGGTGCATGCCGAACCGCTCGTAGAACTCGGCATGGAACTGCGGCGGCACACCGGGCGCGAGCGATATGCGAGCGCGATGCGCTTTGTCGTGCGCGGTGCGATCCTTGGACAACAGGATCGGCACCATCGCACCGAGCAGGTACGTCACCGTTGCGCGATGCTCGACGAGCGATTGCCAGAAGGCCGAGGCGGAAAAGCGCTTCTCGACCACCAGCGTCGAACCGGTGAGCAGTGCCTGAAAGAAGGCGTTCAGCGCATTGGTATGGAACAACGGCAACGTCGTCAACAGGATCTCGCCCTCCTGCAGGCCGAGCAATTCGCTGCTGTGGACGCCCCACCAGTAGTACTGGGCGTGCGGACAACAGACGCCTTTCGAAACGCCGGTCGTGCCCGAGGTGTAGAGGATCGCCAAGGTGTCGCCCGGCCGCACTGCTGCCTTCTCCACCGGCGTGCCGGCATTCGGAAAACCGGTGCAGTACCCGTCTGCGTAGACGGTCGCTCGTGCGTCGCTGACCAGCCAGATTTTCTCCATCGGAAGACCGGGCGAATCGAGTGCCTGCACCGCGTTCAGGTATTCGCTCTCCGCCACAAGCAGGCGGGCGCCCGAATTGACCAGGATGTGCCGCAGTTGCACGCCACGCGACGCGGTATTGATCGGAACCGCGACGGCACCGATCCATGCGCAACCGAGAAAGGTCTGCATGAACTCCGCCCGGTTGGAGCACAGCAGTGCCACCCGATCTCCCGCGCGGATACCGGCATCCCGAAGGGCCGCGCCATACCCGGCCGCGATGTGCACGGCATCGCGATAGCTCCAACGGACCGCTCCCGCAACAAACAACGAGCGGTCACCGAAGCGGGCAGCCTGGCGCTCGAGCAAGGTTGACACCACGCGATCGTGCGGAGCGAACGAAGCGGCCATCGAGGCGAGTGGATTCATGGTGATGCGTGTCAGATGAACAACTGCACCGCCGGCAACGCCGCGTCGCAATTGAGGAGGTTCACGCGCTTCAGCGTGATGCGCAACGCGCCGTCGCGCACGACCAGGTGATGGAACGTCGTGCCGACGTAGAACTGCAACTCGTCGCCCTGCGACTCGGTGTAGTGAAACTCGCTGCGCACGACATAGCGGTCGGCACCGGTATCGAACTCCTCGACGGTCGGTGTTTGCAGCAGGTGGTGGCAGCGGCTGGGCGGCAACTGCGAAAACGCGCGCGGGCTCTTCAGTCGCTCGATGCGCAACTCGCGCAGCAGCTTGTCCTCGTACAGATGCGAGGTGTGCTGAACGCCGTCCTCTTGATCGGGCACGAGCGGCACCCAGTAGTAGCCGTCGTCGGTGAACAGCGCGTTCCACTCGTCGTAGCGCTTCGCATCGAGCAGCCGCGCCTCGTTGACGACGAAGTCGATCAGGTCTTGAAGCGTGATGTTGTCCATCGTGTTCGCCTCACATCGTCAGCGTCATGTACTTGAGCCATGCGCGGTACTGATTGCGCATCGAGATCTCGCTCGTGCCATTCGTCGTCACTTCCCTCTGGCCGATCTCTGCCGAATCGAAGTTGCGATGCAGACTGACCCATTCGTTGCCGCTGGCGCGCAAGCCCGCTTGCGCGCCGCGGTAGGCCTGCAGATCGTCGTGGCCGACGATCGAGAACGGCGAATTGATCAGGCGGTTGTACATGCAGGTGCGCTCCAGCAGTTGAGGCGGCGCGCCCTTCAGGCGGAAGGTCCAGCTCTCGATCAGCGTCTTGTCGGCAGCGATCGGCTTGACGACGCGGATCGACTGGATCGCGCCCTTGATCGTGAGGTTCGGGTAGTACACGGTGTTGTGCCGCGCCAGTCCGAGGATCTGTGCCGTGCGCTCGTCCCCGTAGGCGGCTTTCATCGCCGCGTCGTACTCGGGGATCGCCGAGTACTTGCTGTGGATGCTGTAGTGCACACCCGAGAAGCTGTGGCCGTTGTCGAACACACGCACGCCCATGTCCTCGAAGAACTTGTAGTCCGACATGAACGGCACGAACTGCTCGATCGCCATCGGCTTCGGTGCCTCGGCCGGCTTGTCCGCCCAAATCGTCTTCGCAGTACCGGCCGACGACTCATGCGCCACCATCGGATGCATCGTGTCGTTGAGGTTCTCGATGAACATCTTCCAGTTGCACTGGTGCATGAAGCGCAGGCAACCGCCGGCGATTTCGAGTTCGCCCTCCGGGGAACGGTCGGCCATGTTGTCGATCGACGACAGCGAGTCGCCGAAGTACTCGTCGAAGTCGGGCCCCGCGTCGTTCAGCTTCACGAAGATGAAGCCGCGGTACAGCCGTACATGCCGGACCTGCGTCAAGCCCTTGCTCGCTTCGCACTCGCTGAGTTGCGTGCCCTCGTAGCCGTTCTTCAGCGGGATCGACAGCAGCGAGCCGTCCGTCTTGTAGGTCCACGCGTGGTACGGGCAGCGGAAGAACTTGCCGGTGTTGCCGCACTGCGCGGTCACGAGCCGCGAGCCCTTGTGGGCGCAGCGGTTCATCATCACCCTCACCGACCTGTCGCTCTGACGCACCGCCATCAGCGGCTGTCCGGCGATCTCGGCCCTGATGTAGTCGCCGGCATTCGGCAACTGGCTGTCGTGGCCGACGTAGTTCCAGGTGTTGGCGAAGAAATGCTCCTGCTCGAGCGCGAACAGTTCGTCGCTCAGGTAGAGGTCGCGGTGCACCTGGTCCGGCCGGACCAGTGCGCGCACCGCGTCGGGGTTACCTCGGTAAGGCGTGTGGAGGGTGGTCACAGCGGTCTCCAGGTTCGCTAGATGTCCAGCACCAGGCGTTTGCCGCGGGCGCGCGAGATGCAGATCTGCATCACCTTGCCGGAAGCTTTTTCGTCTTTGCTGAGGAAGTAGTCGCGATGGTCGATGTCGCCTTCGATCACCGGTGTCGAACAGACGCCGCATTCGCCGCGCTTGCAGTCGAACATCGGATCGCAGCCTTGCTCGATCAGGCAGTCGAGGATCGTCATGTCGGCCGGCACTGTGACAGTGCGCCCGCTTTGCGCCAGCACCACCTCGATCTCATGGTCGCCGGCCTCGACCGCCGGCGTCGTGAACAGCTCGAAGTGCACGCGGTCATGTGTCCAGCCGCGCGCCTGCGTCAGGGCCAGCACCGCATCGAGCATGACCTTGGGGCCGCAGACGTAGAGCTGATCGTCGGCGCCGCAGCGGTCGAGCAGAGCGTCGATGTCGAGTGGACCCCCCGCCTCGGCGTCGGCATGCACCGACAGCGCATCGCCGAGCAAGTGTTCGAGCTCCGGCAGGAACGCCATCAGATCGCGCGTGCGACCGGCGTAGTGCATGCGCAATCCGGCCTTCTCGCGCACGCGCTGCGCCGCCATGCTCACCAGCGGCGTGACGCCGATGCCGCCGGCGATCAACACCGCGCACCCGGCGCGCGTGCGCAGCGCAAACTCGTTCTTCGGCGCTTCGATCGTCAGCAGCTCACCGTCTTGCACCCCCTCGTGCATGTAGCGCGAACCCCCTCGGCCGTCGTCCTCGCGGCGCACGGCGATCACGTACTCGTGCGGGGCGTCGGTGGCGCCCTCGTCGGTCGACAGGTTGATCAGCGAATAGTGGCGCCAATCCTCGGTGCCTCCAGGCAGTTGGACACGTACGCGCAGGTGCGCTCCGGCGGTGTAGCCGGGCAATGCCGAACCGTCGACGGCGCGCAGCCGGAACTGGCGGATCAGCGGGTTGAGCTGGCGCGCCTCGGCGACCCGAAGCGTCAACGTGGGGAGGGTGTCGGACATGACCTTGTCTCTGCCTCAGGCCAGGGCGTGCCGAGTCAGCGTGGCGCGCAGCTTGTCGCCTCGCTCGTCGGCAAGCGCCGCATCGCGCAGCTCGCGCAGCGTCGCCGGCGCCAGCGCGACACCCGCCTTTTGCACGACCGCCACCAGGGTTTCGTAGTTGCGCAGGCCGCGCTCATGGGTGTCGCTGTAGCCCTTGACGAGACGCTGGCACTGCGCCACTTCGGTCGCCAGTTGCGGGTTCGTCGCGGCAGCGCTTTCGATCAGGCGCATCCATTGCTCGATGAGCGCGCTTTCCTGTTCGAAGCGCAGCGTCGAGCGCCGCCAGCGCTTCATGCCGGCCACCGTGTAGAGCATCAAGAAGCCGCGCAATGAACTGGTCGTGATGACGCGCCCGCGCTGCGTGAACCGCTCGACGAGGCGCCGCGGCCAGCCGGACGCGAGCAGCCAGCGGCCGAACGCCGCCGGCAGCGTCTCGCAGATTTCCTGCAGCCGCGGGTGCATGTACTCGTTGATGGCGAGCATCTGGTCGCCCTGCACGTGCACCTCGCCGCGCACCCGATCGAATCGCGACGCGCGTGTCTTCAGTTGCGCGACGCGGATCGTGTCTTCGTAGGTCATCCACAGCGCGAGGTGGCGCGCGGTTTCGTTGACCAGTTTGATGTCGCGATCGCCCGGCATGGCACACACGCGCGCCATGCGGTCGAGGTAGAGATCGGCGTAGGCCGGATCCTGAAAGTCGATCGTGCGACGCACGCCCTCGATCAGCATCGCGTGCGCTTCGGCCGGAAATTCGTCGCGCACACGGTCGAGGAGTGAACGAACCTTCGGATCGCGCGGCGTCGATGCCGGCTTCACGACGGCCGGCGCAGCCGCCGGCGCATCGGTGGTCCCGTCGAGAGCTGCCATCGGCGGCGCGGCAAGCGATGCATCGACGCCTGGCCCGCTCGAGACCTCACTGCCGATGCCTGCAGCACGCGCGTAGGCCGCGTCGAAGGCGTTCAGGCTCGGCTTCACGCCGACGCCGCCACGCTCGATCGTCGCCTCGAACTGCGTCCGGCTGAACGGCAGCACGCCGGTGCCGGCCAGCGCGCCGAACAGCACCGCACTGATCACACTGCCGGACGCCTCGGCGGCGGCGGCCATGTCGAAGCGGACGAAGCGCTTCGCGGCCGCGGCCGCGTGCTTCAGCAGTTCGGCGTCGTCGACACGGCCGTCGCCCATCGCGCTCTTCTCGGAGATCGCGTAGACGCGGTGCGTCGATGCGATCAGCGTCGTGCGATCGGCCGTCACGAGGCCGCGCGACACCGCGCGGCCGGCTTCCATCAGCTCGGAAGCGAGAACGACGTCGACGTCGCCGGGCAACGGCATCAGCGCGAGCACCGGAGTTCCGCCATCCTGCTCGGCTTGCTTCAGCGGGTAGAGCTCGACGTAGTAGATCGTCGCACCGGTGCGCTGGGCGACACCCGGCACCGAAGTCGTTTGCGCGAGGTAGCCGTTGTGTTCGCCGAGGTCGACGATCCAGTCGGCGAGCACGCCGCCGCCTTCGCCGCCCATGGCGAGGATCGCAATCTTGATGGGCTGAGTTGTTGCCATTTCCCGCCTTCGTTCAGAACGCATAGCGTTCGCGGGCACGAGCCTCGCGGCGCTGCAACCGACCGATCACCGCTTTGCGAACGCGATCGCGCAAACGGTCCCAGCGTGTCGGGTTGCTGACGATCTGTGCCCTGTAGAACGACGGGCACAGCACGGCTGCGTGCGCGACCTCGCCGCACAGCCCGCAGCCGACGCAACTGTCGAGCACCGTTGCGACCGGATCGGTGCGCAGCGGATCGGGGTTCGGCTTGATCGACAGCGACGGACAACCGTTCAGCCGGATGCACGAGTGGTCGCCGGTGCAGGTGTCGGAGTCGATGCCGTAACGCTCGCGCACGACACGCTCGCCGGCCGCCAATGCCTTGCGCACCAGCGGCTTTTCGCGCCGCTGCTTGTTCAGCATGCACTCGGACTGCGCGATCAGAACCTTCGGACCCTTTTCGCCGGTGGTCAACGCCTCCTTCAGCGCGGCCATCATGCCGGCCACGTCGTAGGTGCGTCGCATCGTCTTCACCCACATGACGCCGACGCCGCGCGCCGCCTGCTCGATCTCGTGGCCGGTGCTGCGCGTGCGGTTCACTGCATTCGACGACAGGATGTCCTGGCCGCCGGTGGCGGCGGTGTAGTTGTTGTCGACGACGATCGTCAGGTTGTCGCTGCGGTTGAACACCGCGTTCGCGATCCCGCTCGTCAGCCCGTTGTGCCAGAAGCCACCGTCACCCATTACCGAGATCGCGCGCTTGCCGGCAGGTGCGTTCAGCGCTGCGGCACCCGCGGCGCCAAGGCCGTACCCCATCGTTGTGTTGCCGAGGTTGAACGGCGGCAGGATCGAGAACAGATGGCAGCCGATGTCGGCGCTCACGTGGTGCGGCCCGAGCTCGCGCTCGACCAGCTTCATCGCAGTGAAGATCGGCCGCTCGGGGCAGCCGGTGCAGAAACCGGGCGGACGCCCATGCACGTTGGCTTCCAGCTTCACCGGGATGACCTTCTGCGTGGCCGGCACGACGATCTGCGCCGGCGCGGGCTCGATACGGCCGTAATGCTCGAGAAACGCGCGCGCACCCTTCATCATCTCGGTGGCGGTGTACTCGCCGGCCATCGGCAGCATGTCCTTGCCATGCAACGCGGCGGTGGCTCCCGCATGGCGAAGGATCGTCGCGATGTTCTGCTCGATGAAATTCGGCTGCCCTTCTTCGACCATCAGCACCGCGCGCTTGCCTTCGCAAAAGCGCAGCACTTCGCTGTCGATCACCGGATAGGCGACGTTCATCACGTACAGCGGAATGCGCGAATTGCCGTACACGTCGGCGACGCCCAACCGCTCGAGCGCGCGCAGCAGCGTGTTGTAGCTGCCGCCCTGGACGACGATGCCGATGTCGTCGGCACCTTCGGCGTAGAACTCGTTGAGCCCGCGTTCCTGAATGAATCGCACCGCTGCGGGCCAGCGCTCCTTCACCTTCTCTTGCTCGTGCACGAAGCTCGCAGGAGGCAGCACGATGCGGTTGACATCACGCACCGGGTTCTCGAGGGCGTCGCGGATGGTGAAGACCGAACGCCGGTTGTCGCTGGCGACGAACTGGCCGTGCACGTGGCAAGCGCGGATGCGCAGTTGCAGCATCACCGGCGTGTTGCTGGCCTCCGAGAGCTCGAAGCCCTGCTTGACCGCATCGACGATGCACGGGAGGTTGGGTCGCGGATCGAGCAGCCAGATCTGCGACTTCATCGCGAAGGCGTGGCTGCGCTCCTGCATGATCGACGAGCCTTCGCCGTAGTCCTCGCCGACGATGATCAGCGCACCGCCGGTCACGCCTCCGGACGCCAGGTTGGCAAGGGCGTCCGACGCGACGTTGGTGCCGACCGTGGACTTGAACGTCACCGCGCCGCGCAGCGGGTAGTTGACCGATGCCGCGAGCGTGGCTGCCGCGGTCGCCTCGCTGGCGCTGTTCTCGAACCGGATGCCATGTTCGGACAGGATGTCCTGGGCGTCCGCCAACACGTCCATGAGGTGCGAAATCGGCGCACCCTGGTAGCCAGCGACGTAGGCAACACCGGATTCGAGCAGCGCCTTGGTCACCGCGAGGATGCCCTCCCCGCTGAACACCTCGCCGGCGCCAGACCTCAGCTTCTTGACTTCCTCGACGAACGAACGCTC
>Ga0184637_10002419_pt1 | contig 12018 bp, 10 predicted proteins | sample PLM3_127_b2_FD_133143 | JGI IMG/M metagenome (GOLD analysis project Ga0184637, IMG submission 133143) | Groundwater sediment microbial communities from an aquifer in East River, Colorado, USA - PLM3_127_b2 | ecosystem: Environmental > Terrestrial > Soil > Riparian zone | place: USA: East River...
CGAACAACTTACGCGCTTCACGTTCGAACCAGGAGCGGATTGGTACCCGATCTGGACACCGGATGGACGGCGTCTCATCTTCGATTCAGCGCGGGCCGGCGCGCAGAATCTCTTCTGGCAGGCGGCCGACGGCTCCGGCCCGGCCGAACGGCTGACCGAGTCGCCGTTCAACCAGTCTCCGCTCTCCATCGCGCCGGACGGAACACGCCTCGTGCTTCGAAACAATGCCGAGACCCAGGATCTTATGATCCTTACTCTGGATCAGAATCGCGGCGTGGAACCGTTGATCCAGACACCGTTCAACGAGGGCAACGCCGAAATCTCACGTGATGGCCGATGGGTAGCGTACGAATCGGATGAATCGGGGCAAAGCGAAATCTATATACGCCCGTTCCCGAACGTGGCCGGTGGACGCTGGCAAGTGTCCACGGGCGGCGGCACCCGGCCGCTGTGGGCCCGAAACGGACAGGAACTCTTTTACCTGACGCCAGCCGGTACTATGATGAGCATTCGCCTGGAGGCGGGTACCACGTGGGCGGCCGGGCCACCGGCGAGACTGTTCGAGGGGCCGTACTACTTCGGGGGTGGAGGTGCCGTTGGTCGGATCTACGACGTGGCGTCCGACGGACGATTCCTGATGATCAAGCCCGCAGGCACGCCGCAGCAGGCCGCAACCAGCGTCATCGTCGTCCAGAACTGGTTCGAGGAGCTCAAGCGGCTGGTGCCGGTCCCTTAAGTGCAAAGTGGAAAGTGGAAACTTCAAACTAAGAAGTAAGTGACAAGTACGCGGGGGCAACTCGGACGTCAACTTGTTATCTTGCTGCCGTCGCTTCTTGCGCTCGCAGCCTGCCGCGCAACTCCGCCGGAGCCCGCGACAACCTCGGAGCCGACTGCTCTCGCATTCATTGGTGGCCGCGTCTATACCACTCCCGACGCTCCTCCCATCGATGATTCGGTCGTCCTTGTGCAGTCCGGGCGAATTACGGCCGTCGGTTCGCGAGCGACGACTTCTGTTCCCCCGAGCACCACGACAATCGAATGCACGGGTCTGGTTGTCACGGCGGGTTTTCAGAACAGCCACGTCCACTTCACGCCGCCGGGTTGGACGACCCCATCGAGCGCGCCCGCCAGGGAAGTCGTCAACCAGCTCCTGGCGATGTTGACGCGCTGGGGATTCACAACCGTCGTCGACACCGGCTCCGATCCGGCGATGACGGGGCTCCTTCGGCGGCGCATCGAGTCCGGAGAGGTCAGTGGACCGCGGATCCTCACCGCCGGGCTTCCGCTGTACCCGCCCAACGGCGTGCCGTATTACGTGCGCGAGACGGTCCCGGCGAACCTTGTGAACGCGCTGCCACAACCGGCTTCGCCAGACGAAACGGCGGCGTTGGTCAGAGGCGACTCTGGAAGTCGCGACGTCATCAAGCTGTTCGCAGGATCGTGGATCGATCGGAACACCGTGCGGCCGATGCCGGCTGACATTGCGGCGTCCGCCGTGCGAGAAGCGCATGCGCTGGGCAAGCTCGTCTTCGCGCACCCGTCCAATGTCGCGGGGCTCGACGTGGCGCTCTCTGCCGGCGTCGATGTGCTCGCGCATGCGATTGAGGACACAGACGGGTTCATGCCATCGCATCTCGATCGCATGAAGCGGCAGAATCTCGCGCTTGTCCCCACGTTCACACTCTTCGAAGGCGCGGAACACGTGATCGAGTGGGTCCGCAGGTACGCGAGCGCCGGCGGCCAGATTCTATTTGGAACGGATGTGGGTTATCTCGAGAACGTCAATCCCGCTGACGAGTATGCCTTCATGGCCAGAGCGGGAATCGGGTATCGCGAGGTGCTGGCTTCTCTGACGACCAGCCCGGCGCAGCGGTTTCGGGAGGAGGCGAGGCGTGGCCGTGTCGCCCCCGGCCTGGAGGCCGACCTCGTCGTTCTCTGGGCGGACCCTGCGCTCGACCCGCGCGCATTCGCCGACGTTCGCTACACGGTCCGGGAAGGGCGGATCATTTACGCGGCCGCGGACCGCACAAACTAGCGCGGTCCCACTTTCCACTTACTTTCAACTTTGTCGTTTGTACTTTCCAGTTTGAAGAAGTCGCCTCAACGGTACATCGACACGACGTTCGCACGAGGCCCGCGATGGGCCGACCCAAGCACGGCGGCGAGGTCCTGGCCGAACGCGGTGTCCTGCCGCGCTTTCGCTGCGCCGGCCAGATGCTCGTCGAACAGCGCAGCGGCATGCCGATCCTCCCGCGCCGCCCGCTCTGCGTAGCGCTTGCGGGCGGACCCGACGTCGTCCTTCAGGCGCTGCTGGCACTGGAGGCGGTTTCTGCCGGCCTCCGCCTCGACCCGGTAGGCGTACTCGAGATCGACGACCAGCTTTGCCGCGAATTCGCGCAGTTCGGCGACGCCCTTCTGTTCGACCCAGATGCTGACCAGCACGAGCAGCGCATGCTGGTACAGGAGCTCGGCGAACTTGGCGCGACTGTGGGGCGCAGCCGTGGCGAACTCCACATGGTCCGAATCATCCGCGTAGATGACCGCCATGGTCGCCCCCTGCACGATGATCGGCATCGCGAGCGCGCACGCGGGAGTGCCGCCGAAGGGGAGGCTGGTGCTGGGCTCGCTGCGGAGGCCTGTCATGAAGCTCTCCAGTCGCCCTGTACTCACGGCGCGCGTCAGCAATGATTCGACGGCGAGCGGGATCGTGATCGCCGAGATGTCGCTCTCGTGGTCGAAGCCCACCTGCTCGGAGCCGACCAACCGATTGCCGTCGACGTCGAAGAGCGCGACCCGGGAGAATTCGCGCGCAAGGCCGTTGACGAGGGCCATCAGAAGCTCTGGGACCGTCTCGGCCTTCCTGAGCGCACTGAACACGGTCAACAGTTCGTCCAGCGGCAGGGACGTGCACGCGACCGCCTGCTCGGCGACCACAGTGGCATGTTCCCGGTGCAGCTCATCCAGCGCGCGCTCGAAGTCCGTCGTCATGTGCGCCGTATCCGTTTGCGTCGCCGCGGTGCGGGCGCGTTCCGTCTCGAGATCGACCCGCGCAACTTCCAGTTCGATCCGCGCATTCGTCAGCATGGCCTTCAAGTTGTGATTCTCGGAGTCCACCTCCTGAAGCTGCGTGCGGATCGCATCCAGGCCGACGTGCGTCGTGAGTCGCTCTACGAACGTTCCGATCTCGTCCTTGGCCTGAGAAGGTGTCGCCAGCGACGTTTCGATCGAGCGCACGGCGGCATCAAAGGCCTTCCGCACCGCATCGAGGTCGCGGGCGATGGCCCGCGTGCGAGCGTCCGTGAAACGGCTGACGAGCGTCGCGGTCTCGTCGGCGGCCCAGGCGTGGAGCGCAGCCGAATCGGATTGCGGACGCACGGCATCTCCCTTTCGATCAGCGACGATCAAAGAATTCCCGACATTCCTGCCGACAGGAGCCGTCTGCACTCAGGGCAGGCGATGACATACGCCTTCCGCGGAAGCGTGGACGTGAACGAGACCTGCGTGCGGAGGACTCGAAGTATCTGAATCGTGCTGATCTCCTTGTCGCACTCCGGGCAAACGGCGGGTGATTCCAGCGTGTACACCGCTCCGAAGGGCATCCTGCCCGGGAGCGGGGTCGTGCCGGGGAACGGGGTGCTCCCCGACAGCGGGGTCGTGCCCGAGAGCGTGTTCGATAGCGGGGTCGTGCCCGCGAGCGAGGTTGCGGTCGTCGGCTTTTCGCGCGTCTCCGGGACCTGGCTGGCGACATCGCGCAGGCAGAGCGGACACTGCCGCGCGCCGGGCAGCAATGTCTCGGTGCAGAACCGGCAGTGTCGCGCACTCTCGACTTTCGGTGCGACCCTGGCATGGCTGGCCGCGGCCGGCGCCGGTTCGTCGTTCAGCGTTCTGGCCACGGCTGCCATTCCGGCGAGCTGGGGGTCGAAGATGCCCCACTCATCCTGCACCGGCTGGTCCGAGTCGCTCGCGACGGGACTCTTCAACAACGAATTGGCATTCATGGCCGTTGACCTCCCCCGATCGTGATAGCGCAGCGCGATCGCCTTCGCATGGGACGCGCCGCATGAGACGAAATTCCGTTGTCGAAAATCCGCAACCACGGTCCGCGAGCGCGTCCGGGGGCGGCGAACGAGCCAAGCGCAAATAGCATGCCGCGCCGCCTGCGCACGTGTTTGCACAAGGAGGCACATGGGTGCAACGAAAAGCGGCCTCATCAATAACAGATTCGGCTGGGAAGCGCAGGAATCGATCCGACGGGGTCAGACAGGAAGAGCACGGGCGCGAAGTACAGGTCTTGTCACTTCAGGCCCACTTTCTCGAGCGCGAGCCGGGCGGCCTCTTGCTCTGCCTCTTTCTTCGCCTTCCCCGTGGCGCCGGCGAGCATCTCGCCGCCGACGACCACTTCGATATTGAACACTTTCCGATGGTCCGGCCCTGACTCGGCCGCCACGCGATACTCCGGCAGCGGGCGCCCGAGCGCCTGCAGGCGTTCCTGCAGCGCCGACTTGTAGTCCTGGCCGACGACGGTCTCCCCCGCGCCCGCCTCGATGGCGTCGGTCAACTCGCGCTCGAGGAACGCCGCCGCCGCCGGGAGTCCCCCGTCGAGGTACACCGCCGCGATGAGCGCCTCGTAGGAGTCGGCCAGCAGCGCCTGCTTGAACCGGCCGCCCGTCTTCTCCTCACCCCGCCCCAGCAGGAGGTGCTCGCCAAGCTGGATCTCCTCGGCGCGCCGCGCCAGCGCCTGCGTGGAGACCACCGACGCCTTGATCTTCGATTTCTGCCCCTCGTCGTAGTCGGGGTACTTGCGAAACAGCATGTCGGCCACGACCAAGCCGAGCACGGCATCCCCGAGAAACTCGAGCGACTCGTTGTCGGCCACTCCACCGGTGGCGTCTTCGGCGGCGCGCGACCTGTGCGTGAGCGCGTGCTCGAGCAGCCCGCGATCCCTGAACCTGTATCCCAGGCGTTCCTGGAGCTCCTCGAACTCGTCACGCAGGCGGACGACGCGCGTGCCGACGTCTTCACGATGGCTCTCGATGATGCGCCGGGCCTCGTCGGCAACGTCGTCGGCCACGGCAATCCGGATGTCGCCGAGCGCGTTGACGGCCATCGGCCAGATCGCCTGCGGGTTCCCGGAGATGCGGAAGCTCGGGATGCCGTGGCTGTCGAGTAGCGACATGACGACGCTGGCTTCGATGTCGGACGTGGTCGTGAACACGACGCGCGGGCCCATTACCGTTGTCCTATTCCGCCCATTACCCTTTTCCGCGTTGTAGGGACGCACCTTCGGGTCCGTCCCCGTCCCCGTCCCCGTCCAAATCTTCGATTCGCAGCAACACCCACGTCATGTCGTCGTGCTGAGGGGCGGATCCCGCAAAGGCATGCACCTCGCGCAGCATCCGCTCGCGCAGCTCGTCCAACGGCAACGCGCCGTGCTTCTCGATCAGGGCGACCAGGCGGCCGTCGCCGAACCAATCACCGGATTCGCTGGTCGCATCCGTCAGACCATCCGTGTACAGCACGAAGAGGTCGCCTGTCGCGATCGGAACCGTGACCTCCTCCAGCAGGCGGTTGAACGTCTCCCCCTTGTCGATCTGCAGCCCGAGCACCAGCCCATCGGGCGACAGCATCTGCAGGCGCGGCGATGACCGGGACGTTCCGGGCAGGTAGATCAAGGGACAATGGCCGGCCCTGGCGTGAGTCAGCGTACGGGCCTGCAGATCCACGACAAGGTAGGTCATCGTGATGAAGCTGCGGCTATCGAGCTGCTGCGACAGCAGGCGGTTGGCGTCGATCAGCAGCGCCCGCGGCGACCAGTGCAGCTGGCTGAGCGCCAACATCAGTCCCTTGAGCTCGGCCATGTAGAGCGCCGCCGACGTCCCTTTCCCCGCGACGTCGGCGATGAGCACGCCCAGCGTGTGCTCATTGATCGGCAGATAGTCGTAATAGTCCCCTCCGACCTCACGGGCAGGCTCGCAGAAGGCTGTGAGTGCAAGGCCGGCCATGCGCACGGGCCCCTGCGGCAACAGCGACATCTGGATGTCCCGCGCCATCCGCAGCTCCTGTTCGAGCCGTTCCTTCTCGGCTTTCTGCTCCATCAGGTCCTCGACGCTGGCCGTCATCGAGTTGAATGACTCGGCCAGCTCGCCGAGCTGGTCCCGGCGCCGGATGGGAATCCGATGCGTGAAGTCGCCTTGCCGGATCCGTGCGGTGCCCGCAAAGAGGTCGTGGATCGCACCCGTGATCGTCCGCGCGAGCCCCAGGCCCATGCCAAGCGCGACGACCTGGATGACCAGAAACAAGCCGCCGACCGCGGCCACGAGCACGAGCAGGAACTGACCGACGTTGAACGCCCCGGTCGGGATCAGGGGTGCGCCCGCGACGCGGTTGTACAGGTCGGCCACGTTCATGCGGAACGCAACGGTCATCGGATCCGCCTCGCCCGTGGCCCAGTCGGTGTATTCCAGGAACGCCACCCACTGCAGCCCGTCATCAGGCTGCGCCGCCGCCGCGCCTTCGCCGGCGATGACGATGCCGGTGTCTTCCTTCAGCTCGCGGGCGAACACCGGGCTCAGCGGCACGTCGACGACCACGGCGCGGGAAGGACCGGCGGCGTCGATCCAGACCACGCCGCGCGCCGCCACGTGCGCAAGGCCGTTCTCCCGCTGCGTGACGAGACCCGCGTGGCCGGAGCACGGTACCCAGGGTGGGATGGATTGCGGAGCCGCCAGGGGCGGCCATGCACCCACGAGGATGACGTCGGCGCGAACGCCATCCTCTTCGACCGGGGCGGAGCCGCAGGCGCGCTCGCCCGGCACGACCGCGTAGGAGACCGTCGGATATCGCACGGCGGCAGCCGCGTGGACGCGATCGAGCGCGGCAGAGACCTCGGCGCGGGTGGCTGCGCGCGCCACATCACGCGCCGCCGACTGCGCCAGGAACTCCGTGTCATCGACGAGCGCCGCCGCGCGGCTCCGCACCATGTATCCGGCCGTGTTGAAGAAGAGCAGGAGCCCGCACAGCAGGAAGAACGCGATGATCAGCATCGCGGGTACGAACCCGATGAAGATGTAGGAAATCGTCAGCTTGCGACGGACGCGCCAGAGCACGCGGCGCTTGATCGCCCGCAGCAACGGGACAGCCGCGACGAGCGCGCCGGCGAAGAGAAGGAAGCCGGCAATCGTGGCGAGCACGGCGGACACGCGGTTGTGGGCGAGGATGATATCAGAGTACCCTCTAGCGGTATGCATCGCCCACGTCGGGGGCGGGCGCTCCGTTGTCGCGCCCGCGAAATCGCGCTCGGCGGCTTGTTGTGACCATCAGTTGATACGGTCCAGTAGTCCACCGTGAAACTGCGCGAGAACGCACGCTTCAGTACGATCTGCATCCACGCCGGCCAGACGCCGGATCCCTCCACCGGCGCGATCATCACTCCCATCTACCAGACGTCGACCTACGTGCAGGACGCGCTCGGCGTGCACAAGGGGTACGAGTACGCGCGGACCCGGAATCCGACGCGCTCGGCCCTCGAGGACAACCTCGCGGCAATGGAGAACGGCAAGGCGGGGTTCGCCTTCGCATCCGGCATGGCCGCCACGGCCGCCGTGATGACGCTCCTGAAATCGGGGGACCACGTCGTCGTCACCGACAACACCTACGGTGGCACGTACCGGTTGTTCGAGCAGGTGTTGCGCAGGTCTCAGCTCGATTTCACGTATGCCGACACGTCGCAGCTCGGCGAGATCGAGCGTGCGGTCACGCCGTCGACAAAGCTGCTCTTTCTCGAGACGCCGACCAATCCGGTGCTGCGCCTCACCGACCTGGCTGGCGCGTGCACCATCGCGCACGGGCACGGCATCGCGGTCGTCGTGGACAACACGTTTGCCAGTCCGTACGTGCAGCGGCCGATCGACTTCGGCGCCGACATGGTGATCCACAGCACGACGAAGTTCCTGAACGGCCATTCGGACAGCGTGGGGGGCGCCGTGGTGGCCGTCCGCGAGGATCACATCGAGTGGCTGCGGTTCGTGCAGAACGCGGAGGGGGCGATCCTCGGGCCGATGGACGCGTGGCTGGTGCTGCGCGGCACCAAGACGCTGCCGATCCGGATGGAGCGGCACAATGCGAACGCGATGGCGCTGGCCGACTACCTGACGTCGCATCCGAAGGTGGCGGCGGTGCACTATCCGGGCCTCACGTCACATCCGCAGCACGACCTCGCGCGGCGGCAGATGCGCGGATTCGGGGGGCTGCTCGCCTTCCAGATGGGATCGTTCGAACGCGCCCGTACCGTGCTCAACGGCGTTCGCCTGATGGCGCTTGCCGAGAGCCTCGGGGGCGTCGAGACGATCATCAGCCATCCCGCCACGATGACGCATGCCTCCATCCCGCCTGAACGCCGGCTGCAGATCGGGATTACCGACGACATGGTGCGGATCTCGGCCGGCATCGAAGACCTGGACGATCTGAAGGAAGACCTCGAGCAGGCCCTCGACCTCGTCTCGTGAGTCATCGAACCCGTGGCTGAGCTCATCGACTTCGTGTTGCATGTCGATCTCTACCTGTTGCAACTCGTCGCGACCTATGGGATCTGGATATACGCCATCCTGTTCCTGATCGTCTTCGCGGAGACCGGCTTGGTCGTCACGCCTTTTCTTCCCGGCGACTCGCTCCTCTTTGCCACGGGGGCGCTCGCGGCGACCGGCGTCCTCGACCTTCGCGTCGCGGCCACACTCCTCAGCCTCGCGGCGATATCCGGCGACGCCGTGAACTACTCGGTGGGTCGCGCAGCCGGCGTGCGGATCATTCACCTGTCGCGGGTGAATCCACGATGGGGGCGGTGGATCAACCCGGCGTACGTGGCGCGGGCGCATGCGTTTTTCGAGCGGCACGGCGGTCACGCGATCGTGTTGGGCCGCTTCATGCCTATCGTCCGTACGTTCGTCCCGTTTGTCGCCGGTGCGGCCGAGATGTCCTATCCCGCCTTTGCGGTGTACAACGTCGGCGGTGCGCTGCTCTGGGTCGGCGTGTGCATCGGCGCGGGATACGCGTTCGGGAACGTGCCGATCGTCAAGGAGAACTTCTCCCTGGTCACGATCGGCATCGTGATCGTCTCGATCCTGCCGATGGTGTTCGAATACCTGCGACACGTCCGCCCGGGGGCGGATGTCAGCTGACTGAATCGCGAATCCAGCGAAGGTACGCGTCCGATCCTTCGGACACGCGAAGCACCAGGAACTCCGGCACCTCGTAGGGGTGGAGCTCGCGAAGGCGCGCGGCGAGCGCCGCCACCTGGTCCGCGGCGGTCTTGATGACGAGCTGCTGTTCGGACGCCTCGTCCACGCGCCCCTCCCATCGATACACGGACAGCATCACCGGCAGGACGTTCACACACGCCGCAAGCCGTTCGGCCACCAAGGTCCGGGCAAACGCGGCCGCATCGACGTCCGCGGCAAGCGTCGTGAGCACGATGACGGCGTCTGAATCGGCGGGCGAAGGCACAATTGTCGCGGGAGTGAGACCGATTGTCACTACGTCGACCGAGGCTTTCGGAAAAGCACGATTCGGTTGGTGTTGGTTCCTTTGAGATTGTTGTCGACACCCCAGCATGCGGCAGTCTTCGTGAACGCTTGTGAGTTGATCAACACCAACACCGGTTCAAGTCCGGCATGAACACCGCATGGGATGACGTGTTCCTCCAGGCGGACTCGGCCGCCTCGAACCTCGCCTACCTCGAACGCCACGTGCCCACCTGGGCGCAGCACTCGAGTGAGTTCGGCGAAGACCAACGTCATCGCGCCTCGCCAATCTTCAATCTTCTTCAGGATTGTGAGGTTCACGTCTGCCGGATTGATGCCACAGAACCAGCAACGCAGCCAATTGTCGCCCGCATAATTCACGACGTCGAGAAATGGCGGGGATGTGACCACCAGATCCACGGTCGATGATTCGATGTCCGGCGTCGTTGCGGCAGGTTCGGTCAAGAGCCGATGCCGGCCCGCAACGTTATTGAGAAGTACTCGTGTCGACTCGTCATAGTCACCCATCAACGAGCGTGACTTCGCGATTATCAACTTCGGCACGCTGCGACGAGGGGGGATCTGATTGCGGTCGGCATTGATTTTCTGCTGCGCGGTGACTGACACCGCCTGGTTCGGCGGAAGCGTGTAAACGGAAAAAAACCCTGGCGAATGGCCGGTGAGTCGGTTGACAGCCACCATCCGAATCCATGCGTCCACGGAATCGAGCGGCCCTTCCTCGAGCCTTCGGAGCAAGTACGCTTTCAGCGCGCAAATCTCACGCAAGGTATCAGGGTGGTGGAACGTCAGGAGGTCTTCGGGGAATTCCTCATTCGCGGTCCAGTCGACCATTGAAAGGCGCTCTCGTACTGCCTCTACCAGAGGAGGCTGTAGTCGCGGCTCTACGAGCACTTTACTGAGCGGATTGATGTCGCATCCAATGGGAACCCTGCCCAGCAGGGCTGCCTCCAACAACGTGGTGCCCCGTCCCATGAACGGGTCATACACCGTGTCGCCGGGCCGCGTGAGGCGATCGATGAAGAACCGCGGAAGCTGCGGCTTGAAACACGCGCGATACGAGACTTCGTGAAGAGAATGTGCGGCTCGCTGGCGACTGGTCCAAAATTCGTTCACGAAGGTCTTCACCGCCAGGCTGCGCCTGTCGAGCACGACGGTCGTCGCAGAGACCAACGTGGCCTTCCCGTCACATCGGAACTGAGCCAGGTGATTCTCGAAAGACTCCGGATCGGAGAGACCCTCGTGCTTTGGGGAATCCTCGAACAGAGAAGGTTGAGACAGTGCAATGCGCATGATCGCCTGTCAAGGTTAACCGAACCAAGCGGTTCGCTTGTTGATTCGCAGGGGGCTGTTGGAAGCCGTCGTCATGTATTCCCGTATTGCCTTATTGACAGTAATACGGTAAAACGGCATCATGTTTCCAAGGCAACCCGTGTAATCTACTTCGCATGACTAATCGTGGTCCTGCGCCAGCAGGGAACGTGAAAACCACGGTGGATCTGCCACAAGACCTCTGGCGCGCCGCGAAAATCCGGGCGATGGACGAGCACAGTGACCTTCGCTCGGTGATCATCGCCGCGCTCCGCGTCTACTTGGATTTTCGGGAGGACGTGAGGAAGAATGCAAAATAGAGCAGGCCACTGCGCCGGCGTGCTTATCGATCGCCGATCGCCTCACGAATTCTCGTTACCCGCCTCGTAACCTGTTAACGACGGCATTGAAGAAGCTCCCTTCCAGTTCCGAGTCGCACGCGGGACTGCCCCGCCGGCGCCGCCGCCGCGCCGTGCAGTCCTTCTTGCTGCTCGTCGGGTGCGTCCTCGTAATAGACGCGCTCGTGGGCGAGAAGGGGCTGTTGGCGATGATGCAGGCCAGGCAGCAGTACCGCGGCCTCGAATGGTCGCTGGCGGAGGTTCGGGCCGAAAACATCCGGCTTCGCGAGGAGGCGCGCCGCCTGCGCGAGGATCCTGACGCCGTCGAAGACCTCGCCCGCCGCGAGCTCGGCCTGATCAAGCCGGGTGAGAAGCTGTTCATCGTCAAGGATGTCGCTCCCCGGGAACCGCGCTAGAAAGCCGTTCCAATCCTTTACGCCACGCTAATCCGCGTGCTACATTGATGGTTCCTCTTCGGGACCGGTGGGCCATCCTCGGCTCCATGTTCCGGGTTCCGAGTTCCGAGTTCGACATGTCGCGGGGTGGAGCAGTCCGGTAGCTCGTTGGGCTCATAACCCAAAGGTCGGGGGTTCAAATCCCCCCCCCGCAACCAAAGATACTTGCAAGGAGAGGTCGTCGGATTCCGGCGACCTCTTCGTTTGTACGGTCGCCCCCAGCATAGCGGCGAGGTTGCCCCGCAACTCGATGCCGAGTTCCTCCTTGCTCCCGTTTGGAGTCAGCACGATAGCGTCAACGAGACCGCGCAGGGCCTCCGTCGCCTCCAGGCGGCTTTCGGGCTGCTGAAGCGCCTCGGCGAGCTCTGTGACCTTCGTGCG
>Ga0184637_10002420_pt1 | contig 12016 bp, 6 predicted proteins | sample PLM3_127_b2_FD_133143 | JGI IMG/M metagenome (GOLD analysis project Ga0184637, IMG submission 133143) | Groundwater sediment microbial communities from an aquifer in East River, Colorado, USA - PLM3_127_b2 | ecosystem: Environmental > Terrestrial > Soil > Riparian zone | place: USA: East River...
ATTAGTTGCCGGCGGTTTCCGAGCGCGCGGTCACGTCACCAGTACGGTCACGCTTCGGGCCGCGCGGAGCGGAGGCCGACGCGAACTCGCCCCGGGCCCGGCCCCGCGGCGCCGATCTCCAACTGCTGGGGCGAAGAGGCTCATCGCCCGGCAGCGCAGCCGACTGCGGGGCGGAAGGTCCTCGGAGCCACGCGCATCGGCCGCCGGACCTGCCCGACGAGGCCGAGACCGCTCAGGCCGCTGGGGCCGCCCGCGCCCGGAGCGCAGGGACGACGGCCCGCCACGCGGTCGCGCCGAGCACGATGGCGCCGCCCACGACGGCCCAGGGCCCAGGGCGCTCGCCGGCGGCGAAGAAGGTCCAGATCGGATTGAGCACCGGCTCGAGGAGCACCAGCAGCGACGCCTCGACGGCGGGGGTGCCGAGGAGGCCGCGCGAGAAGAGCAGGTACGAGAGGCCGAGCTGGAACACGCCCAGGTAGCCGACCAGCGCGACGTCGAGGCCGGTGGGCGCCGGGCCCGCGAGGGCGAGGGGGAGGGCGGCGACGGCGGCGACGAGGTTGCCGAAGACGAGCGCGGGCGGCCCGTCGTGGCGCACGAGCCGGAGGCCGATGATCGAGAGGGCGAAGGCGACGCCCGAGGCGAGCGCGACGAGGTTGCCCTGGAGCTGGCCCGCGGAGAGGTCGTCGAGGAAGAAGAGGCCGAGGCCGAGGCCGTAGACGGGGATGGCGAGGAGCTCGCCGCGCGTGGGGCGCTCGGAGAGGAGCCAGGGCGAGAGGAGGAGCACCCAGAGCGGCGCCGTGTCCTGGATGAAGATGGCGTTCGCCGCGGTGGTGAGCTTCGTCGCGACGACGAAGAGGACCACCGTGAAGGCGTAGGCGACCGAGACGAGGAGGACGCGCAGGGTGGGGCGCCGGCGCGCCTCGGGGACGAGGGCGAGCAGGAAGAGGCCCGCGACGAGCGAGCGGCCGGAGGCGATCTGCCAGCCGTCGAGGCCGCACGACTTGATGGCCGCGCCGGCGGTGGACCAGAGCACCGCGGCGGCGAGGATCTGGAGCCGGCTCGCGGCCGGGCCCGGCGCACCGGTCACGCGGTGACCCAGTCGCGCAGCACCTTGTCGATCTGCTCCTCGGTGAGCTCGCCCGCGTCGGCCATCTCCTTGATGCGCTTGGTGATGGCCTTGAGCTCGGTCTCGCCGAAGGTGATGCCCATCTCGCGGGCGCGGTAGGCGATGGCGTGCTTGCCCGTGAGGCGGCTCCCGACGATGAGCCTGCGCGCGAGGCCGAACGCCTCGGGCGGGATGATCTCGTAGCTGCCGGGGTTGGACGTCATCGCCTTGAGGTGCATGCCCGCCTTGTGCGAGTAGGCGGTCTCGCCGGTGACGTAGTTGTTGAAGGGGATCTCGATCCCCGTGATCCGCGCGATGAGCCGCTCGAGCTCCCGGAGCTGGCCGAGCCGGTAGCGCTCGGCGACCACCTGCGGCTCGAGCGAGAAGAGCCGCGCGATGATCCCGCCGAGCGGCACGATCCCGTTCCGCTCGCCGATGCCGAGGACCGAGACGTCCACGTGCGTGGCGCCGGCCGAGATGGCCTCGTAGGCGTTGGCGATGGCGCAGCCCGTGTCGTTGTGGCCGTGGAAGCCGATGTCGCAGCCGACGGCGCGCCGGATCTCGCGCACGAGCGCGAAGACCTGGCGCGGGGTGGCGATGCCCACCGTGTCCGGGATGCTCACGCGGTGGACGCCGAGCTTCTCCGCGGCGTGGTAGACGGTGACGAGATCCTCGGTGGCGGTGCGGAAGGCGTCCTCCGCCGAGAAGCGGACCTCGAGCCCGGCCTTGAGGGCGAGCTGGATGGGCGGGCCCATGAGGTCCACCACCTGCTGGATGGACTTGCCGTGCGAGGACTCGCGGAGGATGCGGCTCGTCGCGAAGAAGAGGCCGATGCCGCGCACGCCCGTGTCGAGCGCCGCCTTCACGTCGTCGAGGATGCAGCGCGAATGGGTGATGACGCGGGCGGCGAGCCCGAGCTTCACGATGGCGGCGAGGTCGCGGGCGGACTGCGGCGAGGCCGCGGGGCTCGTCACCTCGACGTAGTCCACGCCGAAGGTGTCGAGCGCGCGGGCGATCTCGAGCTTGTCCTCGGTGCGGAAGGCCGCCTTCGCGAACTGCTCGCCCTCGCGGAGGGTGGAGTCGATGAGCTTCCAGGTGCTCTTGGGCATGGTCAGGGCTCGCCTAGACTCCGGAGGCCTCGAGCTCCAGGTCGCGGATCAGTCCGCCGGAGGTCGGGTCGGTGCGGAACCCGAACCGGCGCAGGTACTCGGGCTGGAAGTAGCCGGTCTCGAGCCGCCTCACCCCGCGCGCCCTGAGCCGGCGGGAGAACTCGCGCATCAGGCCGTCGGAGACCCCCTTCCCGCGGTGCTTGCGGGCGACGACGATCTTCTCCATGTGCGTCCGGTCGGCGGAGACCTGCCGGTAGAAGAGGCCGGCGATGGTGGTCTCCTTCGGGTCGAGCGCGAGCAGGAACTCGTGCTCGGCCGTGAAGTTCACCTGCAGGTTGGACTCGTGGAACATGTGGAGGAGGCGGGCCACCTCGCGCGGCGAGACCGGCCCGCGCACGGTGAAGCGGCTGCCCTCCTCGTCGACGAGCGCCACCACCACCTCGGTGACGTAGTGGCCGCCCGAGGGCATGGAGATGAGGGCCACGTCGTCGGTGGGGGCGAGGTAGCGGTAGGTCATGCGCGCGAGGAAGTAGTCCTCCTCGGCGGAGGGCTTCACCGCCGCGCGCACCGCCGCGACCTGCTCCTCGAGGTCGAGCGCGCCCACCGGCAGCGACCGCGCGCGGTTCATGAGCCGGTCGAGCGCGCCGCCCAGCTCCGGCCGGCTCTCGGCGAAGACCGTCCGCCGGAAGAAGCGGATGCGCGTGTCGGGCCAGGCCTGCTCGACCTCGGAGAGCCGGTAGGTGCCCCACAGCTCGCCGAGCATGCGGCCCTGCGCCTCGACCGTCGCGCCCGGCGTCGCCTCGAGCCAGCGCCGGTAGCGGCGCGCCGCGAACCAGACGCGCTGGGGCGTGAAGCCGCCCTCGCGCAGCCGCTCGAGGTGCGTCTCGATCGCGAGCGCCCGCTTCGAGCCGGGGGCGACGTCCTGGAGGAGGGCCACGCCGCGCTCGGGGCCGAGCGCCTCCACGACGGCGGAGAGGATCACGAAGTCGTCCACCTCGCCGCGCAGGTCGGGGCGCTGCTCCTGGACGCGCCGGACGAAGGCCTCCTCGAACCGGTCGATCAGCTCGTCGAACCCGCGGCACGGCGAGCGATCCGAGATCGAGACGAGCCGCGAGCCGGTCTGGTAGTCGTGCGAGGGCACGATGAAGGCGGCGGGGGAGGGCTCGCGCAGCGCGAGCCGCCGGCCGGTCCGGTCCCAGAAGCGCACGTGCGCCTCGAGCGCGGTCCAGACCAGGAAGGACCAGAGGCTGCGGAGCCGCTTCGCCTCGCCCTGCCGCACGAGGCGGGCCACCTGCCGCTCGACGTCGTCGCCCGGGATGAACTCCTCGGTGAAGATGCCCCACTCCGCGAAGTAGCCGCCGAACTGCTCGACGAGCGGCGGGGGCGCGCCGGCGGCGAGCAGCCAGTTCACCTCCTGGCGCAGCTCGGCGAAGTTCATGTCCTCGGCGACGTTGATCGCGACGTCGAAGATCTCCCGGGCGCGCGTGTGCAGGGAGAGCCGGTACACCGCCTTCCCGTGCTGGCGCCCGAGCAGGCTCACGGTGGCGCCGCCCGGCGGGAGGTCGGCGAGCGAGAGGAGCACGCCCCGGCCGAGCAGGAAGACCGAGGCGCGCACGATGGTCGCGTCCGCGAGCGCCTGGAGGAGGTGGATGCGCGCCTCGGGGGAGACGCTCTCCTCGAAGACGAGCACGTCCTTCCAGCCGTACTCGACGCCGGTCTGCGGGTCGATCGCGAGCCGGAGGTTCGGGCCGATCCAGTTGGAGAAGCCGCGGCGCAGCCGGTCGAGCTCCTCGCCCGCGCGCGCGGCGATCTCGGGGTCCTCGTGCAGCGTGAGCCGCGCGAGCGGCACGCGCACCCGCGCGAAGTAGACGGGGTGGGCGATGGCGGTGGCGGTGAGGAGCCGCATCGCGCCCACGAGGAGCCGCCGGTCGGAGGCGTCGCCCGGGGCGAGGTTCACCTTGTCCGAGGCGAGGTAGCCGAGCAGCACCTGCACCTGCGCGTCGGTGAGGCCGCGCTCGCCGAGGTCCGCGAGGTCCTCGTCGCGCAGCGCCATCGCGCCCATGCGGTCGAGGAAGCGGCGCAGGGTGGCGAGGGTCTCGGGCGGCTCCTCGTTCGGGAGGAGGACGCGGAAGGCGCGGCGGCGCACGTCCTCGTCCGGCGCGTCGGCGGCGCGACGGAGCAGGGCCCGGCAGAGCAGCGCGTGCTCCGGCTGCGCCGCGGCGAGGCCGATGTGCAGGTGGCTGATGGCGCGGCGGGCCTCGGGCCGCTCCGCGCGGAGCAGCTCGCCCGCGACGTGGATCGAGTAGTAGCTCACCTGGCCGCGCTCGACGGTCTCGAGCAGCTCCGGCAGGCGCGCGGCGTCCGGCTGGGGCCAGGAGTGGAGGGCGAGCCGGATGTCGCCCGAGCCCTTGCGGCGGCGCGCCACGAGCGAGACGAAGGCCTCGTCGCCGAGGAAGCGGCGCAGCGCCTCGTTCCCGAGCCAGAGCGCCGGGCGGGAGAGCAGCGCGCCGAGGTCGAAGACGGTGCCCTCGGCGGCGTAGGAGAGGTCGCCGATCCGCATCACGCCGGGGACCTCGGGGTCCGGGCCGAGCTCCAGGGTGCGGGTGCCGGCGCGCAGCGCGCCCCGGGCGAGCGACACCTCGTGCTGCAGGACGCCGATCTCCCGGAGCACCCAGTTCGGGATGCGCAGGAAGGCGCCGTCGAGCGCGAGCGCGAGGTGCTTCTGCTCGTACATCTTCTCGATGAGCGCCTTCCAGCTCTGCTCCACCACCTCGCGCTTGAAGGTGTGCTTGTGGGTGAGCTCGCCGTGGTCCACGTCGAGCGCGCGCGGGAGGATCTGGAAGGCCACCACCCGCTCGAACGGCGCGAGGAAGCGGTTGGCGCTCGCGACGAGCGACGAGAGCAGCTCGCGCAGCTCTTCGGGCGAGGCGAACTTCACCGCCGGCGAGGCCTGGTTCGGGAAGACGAGCAGCGTGTTGTACTCGCGGTGATCGCCGACCAGGAACGCCTGGGCGACCGCCTCGAAGTCGCGGAACAGGTTCTCCACGCGGGCGGGGGCGATCGTCTGGCCCTGCCGGTTCTTGTAGATCTCCTTCTTGCGCCCGACGATCCGGAAGTGGCCCTCGGGGTCGAGCGCCACGAGGTCGCCCGTGCCGAACCAGCCCTCCGCGTCGAGCGACGCGTCGTCCGGGCCGGGGTTCAGGTAGCCCGGCGAGACGTAGGGGCCGCGGATGAGCAGCTCGCCGTCGTCGGCGCGCCGGCACTCGACGCCGGGCAGCGGCAGGCCGATCGAGTCGTCGACGTACTCGCCCGGCGGCGTCATGGTGATGCCGCCGGTCGCCTCCGTCATGCCGTAGCCGGAGCAGAGCTCCACGCCCGCGCGGTGGAAGGAGCGGAAGACGGAGGCGTCGAGGTAGCCCGCCGCGGAGAGGCCGTAGCGCAGGCGCCCGCCGGTGATGACGCGCAGGTGCGCCGCGAGGTCGTCGGGATCGTCGGAGGCGGCCTCCCAGACCGCCGCCTCCTGCAGCTCCATCCACTTCTTCGGCACCGAGATGAAGACGGTCGGCTTCACCGCCTTGAAGTCCTCGAGCAGCGAGGCCTGCGCGGTGGAGCGGGCGAAGACGTAGGTCGCGCCCCAGAACAGCGTGCCGGAGAGCTCCAGCCACCGCCCGAACGTGTGGTAGAGCGGCAGGTAGCAGAGGAAGACGTCTCCCTCGTTCACCTCCGGCAGCGCGAAGGCGCGGCAGAACCGCTTGGTGACGAGGTTCTGGTGGGTGAAGACGATGCCCTTCGGCTTCCCCGTGGTGCCCGACGTGTACATCACGGTGGCGAGGTCCTTCGCGCGGACCGACGCCGCGCGGGCGGCGCGGGCCTCCTCGTCGAAGTCGGCGCCCTGGCCGATCATCTGATCGAAGGACAGCAGGCCGTGCCGCTCGGCGGTCGCGCGCGAGAAGACCACCACCTCGCGCAGCTCGGGCAGGGCGGAGAGCGACGGCATCACCTTCGCGACCTGCTCCTCGTCGGAGGCGAGCAGCACCTGCGCCCCCGAGTGCTTCAGCATGAAGACCACCTGCTCGGCCACCGCGTTGGCGGGGAGCGGGAAGTCCACGATGCCGTTGGTGAGGCAGGCGAGATCGGAGAGGGCCGCCTCGAGGCAGTTCTCGGAGAGGATCGCCACCCGCGCGCCGGGCGCGCCGTCCACGAGCGCGAGCAGGCCGCGGGCGATGGCGCGGGTCCGGCGGGCGAGGTCCGCGACGGTCACCTCGCACGCGTCCTGCCCGAGCACGCGCAGCGCGACGACCTTCGGATCGGTCTCCTCGCGCGAGCGGAGCAACTCGCCGAGGGTGAAGTCCGTCCGGTCCACCACCGGCAGCACGAGCCGCAGCCACGGCTCGACCGCCTCCGGCGTGAGCAGGGACGTGAAGAACCGGCGGCGGACGCCGTCGAGCAGCCCGAAGAGGGCGCGCCGCGCGGGCTCGCGCGCGCCGGGCTCGGCGACCCGCCCGAGCAGCGTCTCGACGAGCGGCCGCACCTCGGAGAGGTCCTCGGGCCGGACCGCGGCGAGCGCCTCGCGGGTGTTCTCGACGGCGGCGTCGTCCGGCACCCCGGACGCTCGCCACGCGGCCGCGGCCGCCGCGAACGGCTGCTCCTGCTTGACCTGGAACATGAGGGGAGAAAGAAACCATGGATGCGGGCACATGTCGACGCGCGGGCCCGCTCGTCGCACACGTCGGAGCGGGCCCTCCCGTCCGGGGCTCGCTCGCCCGCCCCCTGCGAACGGCGAGGGTAGTTTCTCCCCCAACGAAGGTCGGTTAGCTTGCACGGGTGCCAGCCACCCTCCGCGTCCTCGTCCCGCTCATGGCCGTCCTCGCGGCGCTGGCCTGGGGCGCCACCGAGCTCGTCAACCGCACCGCGCGTGCGTGGTTCGAGAAGGACGTCACGCTCCGCGCCCAGGTGGCGGTGAGCGGCGCGAGCGAGGCGCTCTCGGCCCACCTCGTGACGGGCAACCGCCGCCGGCTGGGCGGGGTCCTCACCGAGCTCGCGCGCGACGACCGGATCATGGCGGCCGCCGTCTGCGCGCCGGACCTGCGGACGCTCGCCCGCACGGGCGCGCTCCCGCCGGGCCACGACTGCGCGGACGTGGCCGCGCGCGTCGCCGGCAGGCCGGACGGGGTCGAGGGCATCGAGCGGGTGGAGGGCGGCCTCGTGCACCTGACGGTGCGGCCGCTCGCGGAGGAGGGGACCGCGCTCGGCTGGCTGGTGCTCGTCCACGACCTCTCCTTCCTCGAGCGGCGCGAGGCCGCCATGCGCCGCTTCACCGCCGGCGCGTTCGGGGTCGTCGCGCTGATCGCCTCGTTCCTCACCTTCGCGGTGCGCCGGCTGGCCTGGCGGAGCTGGACCCGCGAGCTGCGCGGGCTGCTCGTGCCGCAGGCCGGGCCGCGCAAGCCCTCGAAGACGTTCCAGCCGCTCCTCCAGGACGTGCGCCAGCTCGTGACCGAGCTCGCGGCGGAGCAGGGCGCGGGCGGCCGCTGGTCGCCCGAGCGGCTCCGGCGCGTGCTCACCGAGTCGCTCGAGGGGGAGGGCGTCGTCATCGTCGCGAACCGCGAGCCGTACGTGCACGAGCGCCCGGCCGGCGGCGAGCTGCGCGTCGTGCACCCGGCGAGCGGCCTCGTGACGGCGCTCGAGCCGGTGATGCGCGCCTGCTCGGGCACCTGGATCGCGCACGGGAGCGGCTCGGCCGACCGCGAGGTGGTGGACGCGCGCGACCGGATCTCGGTGCCACCCGGCGAGGAAAAGTACACGCTGCGCCGCGTGTGGCTCTCCGCGGAGGAGGAGCGCGGCTACTACTACGGGTTCTCGAACGAGGGGCTCTGGCCGCTCTGCCACATCGCGCACACCCGGCCGATCTTCCGGGCCCAGGACTGGCGCCACTACCAGGCCGTGAACCGCCGCTTCGCCGACGCGGTCTGCGCCGAGGTGGACGGGCCCGACCCCATCGTGCTCGTGCAGGACTACCACTTCGCCCTCGTGCCGCGGATGATCCGCGAGCGGCTGCCCCGCGCGACCGTCATCGGCTTCTGGCACATCCCCTGGCCGCACGCGGAGCGCTTCGGCATCTGCCCGTGGGCGCGCGAGCTGCTCGAGGGCATGCTGGGCGCGTCGGTGGTGGGCTTCCACACGCAGCTCCACTGCAACAACTTCGTCGAGTCGGTGGACCGCTACCTCGAGGCCCGCATCGACCGGGAGCGCCAGTCGATCGTGGTCGGGGGGCGGGAGTCGCTCGTGCGCGCGTACCCGATCTCCATCGAGTGGCCGAACCACTGGGCCGCCCAGGCGCCGCCCGTGGACGAGTGCCGCGCCGCCGCGCTCGCGGAGCTCGCGCTGCCGCCCGACGGCCGCATCGGCGTGGGCGTGGACCGGCTCGACTACACGAAGGGCGTCGAGGAGCGGCTCCTCGCGGTGGAGCGGCTGCTCGAGCGCTTCCCGCAGCTCATCGGCCGCTTCACCTTCGTCCAGCTCGGCGCGCCGAGCCGCACGCTCATCGGGCACTACCGCGAGCTGAACGAGCGGGTCGACGCGCTCGCGGCGCGGGTGAACGCCCGCTTCGCCTCGGGCGCGTGGCGGCCGATCGCGCTTCTCCGCGCGCACCACGAGCCGCCGGCCATCTTCCGGTGGCTGCGCGCGGCGGACCTCTGCTACGTCTCGTCGCTGCACGACGGCATGAACCTCGTCGCCAAGGAGTTCGTGGCGGCCCGCGACGACGAGCACGGCGTGCTCGTGCTCTCCCGCTTCACGGGCGCGGCGCGCGAGCTCACCGAGGCGTTGCTCGTGAACCCCTACGACCTCGAGGAGGCGAGCAGCGCCCTCGCGGCCGCCCTGATGATGCCGGCGAGGGAGCAGGCGGAGCGGATGCGCGCGATGCGCGCGTTCGTCGGGGACCTGAACGTCTACCGCTGGGCCGGGCGGATGCTCTCCGACGCCGCGCGGCTGCGTCAGCGCGAGCGGCTCTCCACGCGGCTCGGCCCGGGTCCGCGCCGGGTCGAGGAGGTGAAGGTGCCATGAGGTGGATCCTGTCGGAGGAGGGGAAGCCCGCGCTCGAGGCGCTCGCGCGGGATCGGGCGCTCATCGCCTTCGACTACGACGGCACGCTCGCGCCCATCGTGGACGACCGGACCCGGGCCGAGATGGCGCCGGACACCCGCGTGCTCCTGCGGGTGGTGGCGCTCCTCTACCCGAGCGCGGTGGTCTCGGGCCGATCGCGCGCGGACGTGTCGCGGCGGCTCGACGGCATCCCTCTCGTCGCCTTCGTGGGCAGCCACGGCGCGGAGGCGGGCTTCGGCCCGGTGGATCGCGCGCCGCGGGCGGTGGTGGCGGCCTGGCGCGCGCAGGTGACGCCGCGCATCGCAGAGACGCCGGGGCTCGAGCTCGAGGACAAGGGGCTCGCGCTCGCCTTCCACTACCGGCGCGCGCCCGACCGCGCGGCGGCCGCCCGCGCCGCCCACGAGCTCGCCTCGGAGCTGCCGGGGGCCCGCGTCTTCGGGGGGCACGAGGTGGTGAACGCGGTCCCGGAGGACGCGCCGACGAAGGGCGGCGCGGTGGTGGAGCTGCTCGAGCGGACCGGCTGCCGGTCCGCGCTCTACGTCGGCGACGACGTGACGGACGAGGACGCCTTCCGCGCGCCGGGCGTGGCGGTGTCGATCCGCGTCGGCGAGGACCCCGCCAGCGCGGCGGGCTGGTTCCTCCGCTCGCAGGCGGAGGTGAACGACCTGCTCCGCGCGCTCGTGAACGAGCGGCGCCACCTCGACGGGCGGAACGAGCGCGTCGAGGGGCTCTTGCGGGCGGTCCGGAGCTGAGGAGCCGGAGGCTCCGCCCGGTGGCACGCCCGTCCCCGGGTGGGGCGCCAGGGCACAAGCACGCGACGGGGCGCGCTGCCGTCGACAAGTAAGCGGCGCATGCGCGATCCCATCGGACCCGCCGCTTCCCCGGAGCCGTTGGAGGCTTCGCCGGACGGCGGCGTCCTCCGGACGACGCGGCGCACGTTCCTCGGGACCACCGCGGCCGGCGCCGCCGCCATCGCCGTGGGGCTGCCCGACGGGGCGGAGGCCGCCCGGCCGCCGCCCGCCGTGCGCGGCCCGGGCGAGCTGGCCGTGACACTGAAGGTGAACGGGACGAGCCGCCGCGTCCTCGTCACGCCCGCGACCACGCTCGTCGAGGCCCTGCGGGAGGGGCTCTCGCTCACCGGGACCCAGGTCGGCTGCGACCGGGGCGCCTGCGGCGCCTGCACGGTGCTGCTCGACGGCGTGCCCGTCTCCTCCTGCCTCACCTTCGCGCTCGACGTCGGGGACCGGGAGGTCACGACCATCGAGGGGCTGCAGCGGGGCGAGGCGCTCCACCCGGTGCAGCAGGCCTTCGTGGACCACGACGCGCTCCAGTGCGGCTTCTGCACGCCGGGCATGGTGATGAGCTGCGCCGCCCTGCTCTTGCGCAACGAGGCTCCGACGCTCGACGACGTGAAGGCCGCGGTGAGCGGGAACATCTGCCGCTGCGGGACCTACCCCAAGGTCTTCGAGGCGGTGCTCGCCGCGGCGGACGCCACCGCGAGGAGGTGACCCCTGTCCGCCCCTCCCGACCCCGGTGCCGGCCCGGCCACGTTCCCCATCGGGATCGCCGGCGAGGACCTCCACCGCGAGGAGCGGCCGCTCCCGGCGGGCGAGCCGCCACCGTGGCCGCCCAACGCGGACCTGAAGGTCGTCGGCAAGCGGACGCGCAGGGTCGACGGCCGCGCCAAGGTGACGGGCGCCGCGCGCTACACGGTGGACGTGCGGATGCGCGGCCTCTTGCATGCCCGGCGCATCGTCTCGGACGTCGCGCACGCGCGGCTCCTCTCGATCGACACCTCGCGCGCCGCGAAGCTGCCGGGCGTCCGCGCCATCCACCTGCTCGAGCGGACGCTCGAGGGGCCCGCGCTGCGCGATCCCGCGGCGGAGCGCGCCGGGCGCTACCCGACCGTCCGCTACGTGGGCCAGGCGATCGGCGCGGTGGCCGCGACGACCCAGGCCATCGCCGACGAGGCGGTCCGGCTCGTGGAGGTCCGGTACGAGCCCTTGCCCTTCGTGGTCGACATGGAGGCGGCGCTGCGCCCGGGCGCGCCGCGCGTCTACCCGGGTCCGGTCGATCCGGAGGGAGCCAGCGGCGGCGGCGGCGGCGCGGCCGAGGGGCTCGCGCAGGAGGGGAACGTGCGCGGGCCGATGCGCGCGACGCGCGGCGACGTCGAGGCGGGGTTCGCCGAGGCGGAGGTGCGCGTCGGGGGCACCTTCACCACGCAGGTGCAGACCCACTCGGCGATGGAGACGCACGCGGTCGTCGCAAGCTGGCAGCCGGACGGGCTCGTCGTCTACGCGTCCACGCAGGCGGTCGCGGGGATGCGCGACGACCTCGCCGAGCTCTTCTCGCTCCCGAAGGAGAAGGTCCGCGTCGTCTGCGACGCGATGGGTGGCGGCTTCGGCGCCAAGTTCGGCCCCGGGGTGCACGGGTTCCTCGCCGCGACGCTCTCGCGGAAGGCGGGCCGCCCCGTGCGGCTCGTCCTCGACCGCGTCGAGGAGCACACGAGCGTGGGGAACCGGCCCGCCACGCGGCAGCGGCTCGAGCTCGGCGCGCGCAAGGACGGGACGCTCACGGCCGTCCGGCTCGAGGCGTTCGGCACGGCGGGCGTCGGCACCGGCGCGGGGGTCGGCTCGGCCGCGCAGTGGCTCTACGCCTGCCCGAACTTCGCGGGCGCGCAGTCGGACGTCTTCATCCACGC
>Ga0184637_10002421_pt1 | contig 12015 bp, 16 predicted proteins | sample PLM3_127_b2_FD_133143 | JGI IMG/M metagenome (GOLD analysis project Ga0184637, IMG submission 133143) | Groundwater sediment microbial communities from an aquifer in East River, Colorado, USA - PLM3_127_b2 | ecosystem: Environmental > Terrestrial > Soil > Riparian zone | place: USA: East River...
CTGTTCATGTTCGAATACAACGTGCGAGCTTCGTCCATCATGGGTTTCGTGGGAGCGGGAGGCATCGGGTTCTACCTCCTGGGGTACATCCAGATGCTCCAGTACGATCGTCTCATGACGGCGCTGGTCGCGACCCTGGTGGTGGTGATCGCCATCGACCAGATCAGCGCCCGTGTCCGTCGCCTGGTCCTGGTGCCCACGAGCCTCGGCGCCCCGGCGTAGGCGGCGGCAACACGGGGCGCACGGCTGGTCAGCCGCCGCCGAACACGCGTCCCCTCCTGTCCACGAGCGCCACGCGCTCCGCATCGGTCGGCTGCACGGCGAGAGCAGCCACGTCACCCCCGTAGCCGGTCTTGATCCAGCTCTGGCCGCCGTCGGCGCTGCGGTAGAGACCCTGAGGCGTGCCGGCATAGAGGACTTCGCTGTTCGCGGCGGCCGCGAGTGCTGTCACCGGGCCGGCACCCACGCGGATCGCTGGCGCGAAGCTCTCCCCGCGGATGCGGCTCATCACAACACCCTGGTCGGTTCCTACGTAGAGGGTCTCACCCGTTCCGCCAGTCGCGAGGGCAGTCGGCACCCGAGGCGCGCCTGGCCCGAGGGGTTCCCATGTTTCTCCGGCATCCGTGCTACGGAACAGTCCGTAGCCCACTGCGAACGCGTACAGCAGGCTTGGCTCCGAGGCGCTGGCAGCGAAGGCATGAAGATCGAGCCCGGGCAAATTGCTTCGCACGTCGGTCCAATTCTTCCCACTATCCCGGCTCTGATAGAAGAGGTCGTGTCCCGCCATCCAGAGAACTTCCGGGTTGGCAATGTGGCAAGTCGCCTGGGCTCGTGTCGAGGGGGAACGGGTCAGGCAGTCGCCGCTTAGGGCGTCGGGCCGGCCAGCATCGTGGTGCCTGCACCGGCGTTCAGCCTCCGCGTGGGGCGAAGAAGATGACCAGCACACCGACTAAGCACAGCAGAGCGCCCAGCAGGTCCCACCGGTCGGGCTCGAAGCCATCGAAGAGCCGTCCCCAGATCAGCGACAGCACGATGAAGATGCCACCATACGCCGCGTAGACCCGGCCAAAGTGCGGGCTTGCCTGCCAGGTCGGGATCACGCCGTAGCTGACCAACACCAGCGCTCCTACCAGCCCGTATGGCCACGGTCGGCTTTCCCGCAGCCATTGCCACACCAGCCATCCGCCGCCGATCTCCGCCAGGCCGGCGAGGCCGAACAGCAGCAGGGCCCGAGCGACTTCGTTCATCCCACTGACTCGCAACACTCCCGCGAGGCCGAGAGAGCCTCGGCCAGCCCCCCTACGGATGTTGGACCGATTCTTGCGGCAGGGGCCAGTTTACAAGAGCTCATCGTACGCGCCTCTCGCGGTGGGCACGGGAGGTGTACGGGCTCCGAAAGCGTTTACCGCCGCCCGGGCTCTGGCTCTCGAGGCCGCTTGACCCTGGAGTGGCTACAGGGTTTACGCTGCTGGAGGACAAGGCAGATGGCGCAGGGATGATGAGGATCGGGGAACTAGCGAGGGCGACCGGGCTCAACGTCGAGACAATCCGTTACTACGAGCGGATCGGGGTCCTGCTGCCCCGGGGGAGAACCGAGGACGGGTATCGAGTCTTCGACCCGAAGGATCGCGAACGAGTCGAGTTCATCAAGCAGGCCAAGCAGCTCGGGCTTTCCCTGGCCCAGATCAAGGACATCCTCGCCATCCAGTCCGCCCAACAGCCGACGTGCGTCCACGTCCGGGCCCTGCTCGAAGCGCGGCTCGAAGATGCGGAACAGGCGCTGCGCGAGCTGAGCGACTTTCGAGACCGTCTGCGGGGCCTGCTGGAGCGCTCAGCCGACCTGGAGGACTGTCGCCCGATCGGGGGGCGAATCTGCAGCATCATCGAGGAGGCATCCGCCGCCTCGGCTCCGTCGGTCTTGGAGCAACGGAAGCCTAGCGCAGGACGGGCGCGACGAGAACAGCGCATTTTGGAGAGCATAAGATGACGGGCTTTGACCTGCTGATCCTCGGGGGCGGCGCGGCAGCCTTCGCAGCCGCGACGAAGGCCGCAGACCTGGGCAAGCGGGCGCTCATGGTGAACAGCGGTCTCCCCATCGGAGGGACCTGCGTCAACGTGGGCTGCATGCCCAGCAAGCACCTCCTCACGGTAGGCGACGAGCTCTACTACCCCCAGCATCCCCGCTTCCGCGCTCTGGCCGACGGCACCAGAGGCGCTTTCGACTTCCGGACGGCCATCCAGGAGAAGGATGCCCTCGTGGCAACTGCTCTTGAGCGCAACTATCTCAACGTGCTGGAGGCGATGGAGACAGTCACCCTGGTAGAGGGGAGGGGACGCTTCTCCGGCCCGCGCCAGATCGAGGTCAACGGCCAAACGTACGAGGCAGAGAAGCTCCTCATCGCGACCGGCTCCGCCACCAAGCCCCTGCCGATTTCCGGACTGGACGAGGCGGGATGGCTCAACAACGTGACCGCCATGCAGCTGGATCACCTGCCGCACTCGGTGGTGGTCATCGGCGCCGGTCCGCTCGGCCTCGAGTTCGCCCAGATGTTCGCCCATTTCGGCACCCGGGTCACCGTGGTGGAGGCCATGGACCAGATCCTCCCGAGGCACGAGCCAGAAGTCGCGGAGGAGCTGCAGCGCTGTCTGGAGGCGGAGGGGATCGAGTTCAGAGTGGGAGTCACCATCGATCGAGTCGAGCGCCGTGATGGCCAAAAGGTGGTCTTCGTCCGAGCGGACCAGGGGGCTCGGCGGAAACGCTCTCTGGTGACGAGCCTCGAAGAGGTGGCGGCCGAGGAGATTCTGCTCGCCGCCGGGATCAAGGCCAACACCGAGGACCTCGACCTGGAGAAGGCCGGCGTCAACGTGGGCGCCAACGGTTTCGTTCGGGTCGACCAGCAGTACCGGACGGACAACCCGGACGTCTTCGCGGCGGGGGACTGCATCGGCAAGATGCCGCTGGAGACGGTCGCGGCCAAAGAGGGGGCCCTGGCCGCCGAGAATGCGTTAACTGGCCAAACGCGAACGCTGAACTACGACCACGTGCCCCAGGCCGTGTTCACCAACCCGCAGGTTGCCTCGGTGGGAATCACCGAGGCGGAGGAGATGCGCCGCTTTAATACCTGCTCCTGCCGCACCATCTTCATGGAGGCGGTGCCCAAGGCGCTCACCGTCAACGAGGACCGAGGCCTCTTCAAGATGGTCGTCCACCCGCAAAGCTCGCAGGTGCTGGGGGTCCACATCGTCTCACCCTACGCCGCGGATCTCATCCACGAGGCGGCGCTGGCGGTGAAGTTCGAGCTCACGGTGAACGACATCATCGATACGATCCACGTCTTCCCGACGCCCAGCGAGGGCATCAAACGCGTGGCTCAGTCCTTTACGCGAGACGTCACAAACATGAGCTGCTGCGTGGAGTAGTGGCCATGCACTCGGATAAGACGGCGGCTGGGTCGAGCTCCTCTCGCGCGGAAGGAAGCCGAGCGATGGCTACGGTGGAGACCTATTTTGAAATCCAAGGGGCCACCTGACCCCGCTGCTATGAGAGCATCGTGGATGCGCTGCGCCGCATCGATGGTGTGATCCACGTGGCACCTGATCCCGGGGGCGGCGTGCAGGCTCGACACGATGTCAGCTGCACCGTGGAACAGCTTGGACGAGCCATCGAGCATGCCGCCGCTGGTACGAATCACCGGTATCGTGTCGTCCGCGCAGAGTCGAAGTCGTTGGAGGGTTGAGGCCGGGGGCGACGAGCGGGACCGGTCCACAGTCGAACTACGTTAACTGGAGGCCCTTGCCCGAACACTGCTGCGCTGTTCCTTCGTCCAGTACGGTTGCACCGATCTGTCTCGAGACCCTGGAAGTCTCCGCGCTGGTCGGTCAGCTGCGTCCAAAGATTCTTCCCCTGCCATCGACCAGAACAACGCGCTCCGGATCTGTCGGCTGCACGGCAAGGGCGGCCACGTCACCCCCATAGCCGGTCTTGATCCAGCTCTGGCCGCCGTCGGCGCTTCGGAAGACGCCCTGCGGCGTGCCGGCATAGATGACTTCGCTCTTCGGGGCGGCCGCGAGCGCCGTCACCGGTGCGGCGCCCACGCGAATCGCTGGCGCGAAACTCTCCCCACGGTCGCGGCTCATCACAACACCCTGGTCGGTTCCCACGTAGAGGGTCCCTCCCGGCCCGCCTGTCGTAAGGGCGGTCGGGGCCCGAGGTGCTCCGCCCGCGAGCGGTTCCCACGTTTCTCCGGCATCGGTGCTGCGAAAGAGCCCGTAGCCGACGGCGAACGCATAGAGCAGGTCGGGCTCGGCGGCGCTGACGGCGAAGGCGTGGAGATCCAGACCCGGCAGGTTGCTTCGGACCTCGGTCCAGTTCCTCCCGCTGTCCCGACTTTGATAAAAGACGTTGTGTCCCGCCATCCACAACACATCCGGGCTGGCGGGACTCGCTGAGAGAATCATGGCGTCGAAGTTGGGACGGCTAACCGCCGCCTTCCAGTTGCGGCCCCCATCGCTGCTCTCCATGATGCCGTTGTGGTGGCCAAACAAGAGGATGTTCGGGTCTGTCGGGCTGAAGGCAAGGCTGTGGTAATCGGCCGCCTGAACCGACCCGAGTTGCTGGAAGCCGCCGGCGGGGGCTGGGGTTCCGCTCGACTGCGCTTGCTGCAGCACGAGCCACGCGAGCCCAGCGGCCAAGACCACGGCCGCCGCGCCTGGCAGGTACCAGCGGGAGGCGCCGGAACGCCGGTGGGCGCGGGCCCTCTGTCTGGCGTGTTGTCGCGTGGTTGCTCTGCGAGACTGCGTCATAGCGCGACTCCTTCCGCCACCGGCTGATTTTTCAGTGAGCGGCAATGGGAACAGCTGACGAGCGGCCGATCGATCATGAGCACGCCTGCCGTGTCACCTGCTGCTGCCATTGGCGCTGCTCCTCCGTCCACCAGGTCTTCATGTACGCCAGGATGGCCGCCACCTCTTCGTCGCTGAGTCGCCCCTTGAAGGCTGGCATCTTCGGCCTGTCCGCAGGCGCGCTGGGATCCTCGAACCCATTCAGAGTGATCTCCGTGAGCAGACAGTCCTGGTGGTGCCACGTGTGGCCGCTCGCATTGTGGGGAGGCGGGACGTCTCGCAGCGCGCCACCAGTGGCGCCACCGTGGCAGCTCCGACAGTTAGCCTCATACAACGCGGCGCCACGCTCGACCTGACCGCCGCCACACCCCAGCAGGGCGACCCAACCCAGCCAGGCCACCGCCAATACGAATCGCGAACGACGCATCTGGCGGTTCCATTAGCTCAGGAGCTGGCGCACGTCGCGCAGCACGCGATCAGGCTCGATGTCCCGCCCGTCGTAATAGGCGCGGATACGCCAATCCCGATCGATCAGCACGAAGCGCCCGCTATGCATCACCTCGTACGAGGCGTGGCCGTCTTCACCATCGTGCGTCGCCGCCTGGGGCGGCAGCACGTTGACCCCCAGATGGAACCCCTCGACGATCAGAGGGATCAGCTGCTCCTCCGAACCAGTAAGGAAGCGCCAGGCGCCCGCATCCGCTCCGTTACGCGCGGCATAGGCGCGCAGCACTTCGGGGGTATCGCGTGACGGATCGACGCTGAAGGAGAGCAGCTGCACCTGGATGCCCAGCAGGTTCTCCTGCCGCAATCGCTCCTGGAGCTGCCGCATTCGCGCGGAGAGGAGCGGGCAGATATCGGTGCAGCTCGTGTAGATGAAATTCGCCACGACGACCTTGCCGCGGAACTGGTCTCCGCTGGTTGCTCGCTCATCCTGGTCGACCAGGCCCGAGAAACTCGGGGCTTCACTGAAGACCTCCAGGGTGTCAGCTGCACGCAGCCGTCCGAAGCCAGCCACGACGAGCACGGCGATGAGTGCGGCCAGCGGCACGGGTAGGAGGGCCAGGCGGCGAAGAGGGGATCGGCTCATCCTCCGCGCCTCACCGCGCGATCTCCTCGACAAACTGAACCAACTGCCGCTCGTCGAGGATGCCGGCCCAGCGGCGCACGAGCCTGCCATCGCGGCTGATGAACATCGTGCCCGGCAGGCCAAGGAGCCGGTAACTGCGGGCGATGGTGCCGTCTTCGTCGAGGCCGAGGGGATAGGTGATGCCCAGGTGGCTGGCGAACTGGCGCGCGGACATCACATCGTCCTCCACCGCGGCGCCGACGAACACGATGCCGCGATCCTGGTACGCGCGATAGGTCTTCTCGAACAGGGGCATCTCTGCTCGGCACGGGGCGCACCACGACGCCCAGAAGTTCAGCACGACCGGCTTCCCGGCAAGACCGGCCAGGCTCAAGCTCTCCCCCTGCAGTGTGGTGAGCTCGAAGTTCGGCGCACGTTCCCCCTCGGTCGGAGCCGACGGCTGGCCCGCGCCCGCCACACCGCATCCGACGAGGACCACACTGATCAAGGCGCCGAACGCCCAGCGGAGCATCAGTTCCACCCCGGCTTGAACGGACGCCGTCCGTCGCCTGGGCCGAAGCCCGCCGATGTCTATAGCAATGCCTCCTCGACGAACCGCTCGATCTGAGACGGTGAAAGCGGCCCGATCCACTTCTTGACGAGCGTCCCGTCCCTGGTGATCAAGAACGTTTCCGGCAGGCCGGTGACCCCGTACTCGACCGTGATCCTGCCGTTCCTATCCGCGCCGTTCGGATAGCGAACGTCATAGCGCTCCAGGAAGGCCCGCGCGTCCGCATCGGAGTCCCACACGTTCATGCCAAGAAAGGTGACGCCGCGGGCGGCATAGGCCTCGGCGGCCGCGGCCAGGGTCCGAGCCTCCGCGCGGCAGGGTGGACACCAGGATGCCCAGAAGTTCAGCACAACCGTCCGCCCCCGCAGCTCGGCGAGGCGGACCTGCCCACCGCCGAAGGAGTCGACCAGGAAATCTGGGGCAGGCCGTGGTCTCAGCTCCGCGGCCCTGCCCACGGCGTTGATGCCGAAAGCGCCACCTGGCGCTTCGCGCCGCAGCATGGCAAGCCCGAAAAGCGCCATGAGCGCGGCCAGCAGGAGCACGAGGACGGCCCCGATGATCACGCTCGCGAAGCGGGAGTGCTGCGCTGGCTCCGCCGTGGTCTCGGTTACGCGCCCCGAAGCCGAGTCGGGCCGGACGGAGACGTGGACCGCGCCGCGCGACTGGCCGCTAGGGGGCTCCACGCCCGTTCGCCCCACGCGCTGCCGCTTCGGCCGGGCGTTCTATGCCGGTGTGCCCCCGCTCCAGCGCGGTGATCTCACGGGCAAGTGCATGCTGCTCGGCCTGCGTGCTCGCGAGCCGACCTCGCAGCTCGCTGAGCTGCTCCTCGCGGCTCAGCGGCGCCGCGGCGCTCTGGCTCGTCTGGGGAAGATGCGCCGTGCTCTGCTGCGTGCCCGGCATGCCGCGCATCATCAACAGCATCGACAGCGGGCAGACGGCCAGCAGGAGGACCGGCACGGCGGCCCAGATGAGCCCTGGCGCGACAATCCAGATCGCGACGCCGACGATCGCGAGCGCAGCGACAACGTTCCAGTTCAGGCACAGGCCCAGGGCGCTCCATAGCGGCCGGGCGTTGGGCCTGTCCGGCTCGGTATCCTCGAGCCTGGCGGCCTGAGCCGTTGCCACCGGCGGACGGGCCGGCGTCCCGACGGCCGACGGGGCATCCGAAGTCTGGTTTGTCCGCCCGCGCATCATGATCCACATCATGACACCCATCATCAGCGGGCAGGCAAGCAAGGGCAGAAAGGTGAGCAAGTTCTCCACGAGTTGGTTCCTCCTCTTCTGTTGATTACACCAGTCTGGCAAGCGTCGAGGCTGGGCCGCAGCCCATCGGGGCGAGGAGCAAAGCAGCGTTCGCGCCCTGGAGGACAACCAGCGCTGCCAGCGCGGAGCCAGCAACCGCGATCGGCCGAGAGCGCGGGCGGCCGGTTGGCGAATGACTACCGTCAGCGGAAGGCGCGGGCAGGGCCAGGAGCCGCTCGATGCGTCCCTCGATGGACCCACCCACCCCGTCGAAGGGTTGCGCCAGGTACGGCGCGCTTCTGGAGAGCGTCGGCTGCCAGACCTTGGCCAGGGCGCTCGCGAGGGCCAGGGGCCGACGGGTGACCCGCACCGCCAGGTCGTCGCACGCCAGCTCCTTCTCTCGCTGCAGCTGCCGATACGCCGACCAACTGGTCGGCAGGTAGCAGAACGCGTCGCGCAGCACCGTCGCCAGCCATGCGGCCAGATAGTCACGACGGGCGATGTGGCCAAGCTCGTGGGCGAGCACGGCCTCGAGCTCGCGTCGATCCAGGTGATCCAGCGTCCAGGTGGAAAGCAAGATCGTCGGCCGCCACAAACCGCTGGCCAGCGCCAGTGGCCGATCGAGCGGGCACAGAAGCACCCGAGCCCGAGGCGCCCCGACCTGCGCCGCCAGGGTGTCGGCGAGCGCCTGGAGCTCCGTATGGGCTGGGACCCCTCTGGCTGCGAAGATGCGGGCCATGACGCCGAAGCGAACGACGCCCAGGGCGAGCCCGCCCAGGGCTACCGCACCCATGCCGAGCGGCAGCGCCAGACCGAGCGTGTAGTCCCACGGCGGCACGCCGATGAAGCAGACGTGGCCAGCGAAATGGGACAGAGCACCCAGCGCCACGGCCAAACTGAGGACCGGCGCAGCCAGCACGATCAGCTGGACCTGGCGACGACCCTCCCAGTCTGCGAGGCGCGGAAGCAGGCGGAGCGCCAGGGCCGCGCCGATGATAACCAGGAGAACGGCCGACAGCGCCAGCAGCGTGTGCACTACGGTTCCTCTTCGGCCGCGCGCCGACGCTCGATCTCGTCGAGCAGGCGGCGCGCGCGCTCGGCCGTTGCCGGATCAGCCAGGGCGCTGACGCGCTCCAGAGTAGGGCCGGTGAAGCTAACCAGCAGGCTCTCCAGGATGCGCTCCACGAAGCGTGACACGAACTCCTCCTGGCTAAAGGCCGGGCGGTAGACGTAGGCCTGGTCGTCCTTCTCGACCACCAGGAGTCGCTTGCGGGCCAGGCGCGCCATCGTGTTCATCACCGTCGTGTAGGCGATGCGTCGCCGCTGGTAGAGTGCCTCGAAGACCTCGCGAACAGTGGTCCCCTCGTCCGCTGGCCGCCCCCAGATGAACTCCATGATCTCGGCCTCGAGATCGCCGAGTACCTTGCGGATGCCCGGCCGATCCGGCCGGAACACGCTGATGTCCAGCTCAGCCTCGAGCTCGCGGTCCACGGATTTTTCCAACGGCCCTAGCGGCCCATCATGCGGCGCATCATGTCTGGCATAGCCTCGTCGCCGCTCATGTTCATCATGTTCATCATCGCCACGCACTGGTCCATCATCCGTTCGCCGTCCTCGCCCATCGCCTGATGCATGCGCTCGCTGGCCCCCTCGCCGTGCATGGCGTCCATCATCTGGTGCATTTGCTCGTGGCTCATGGCAGCTTGGGACTGAGGCCCTACGGGCATGATAGGCGGCATGGGCCCCTGGGCGGAGACGAGGCCGACCGTTAAAGCGAACATAACCAGGCTCACCGCGCCTACCACCCACGCTCGTTTGCTCGGGTGGCTGGTTCCCCGTCGCTCGGGCATCGTATCCCCCGCCACGAAGCTCTGGCCTTAGATTATAATGGGTTATCGTACCATCGGCCATAGCAGATCGCTAATAGCAGAGTGAAGGGCGGCCGTTCGTCGGTGCCGCGATCAGTTGCTGATCTATCGCAGCCGGCGACGCGCCCCGTCCTGTGAGCCCGTGAATCGTCGATTTAGGAGTTCTCTGGATGGTGCAGATAATCGTAGCCGCGCTGGGTCTTGCTGTAGCCGCGCTCACGACACGCCAGTGTGCTCGATACCAGCTTATGGGGATGCCTGCCGGAATGGCTGCCATGATGGCAGCGATGGGAACCGGCCTGTCGGTGGGCTATGCCGCGGGCATGAGTCTGGATCTTGGTACGGCCACGCTAATCGGCGTCGTGGCTGGCGTCGTCCACGGGCTGTGGATGGGTCGACGCTATGGTCCAGTAGCTGCTCTGGACGGAGCTGGCGGGGGCGCGATGGGCGGCTTGATGGGGCCGATGCTGAGCGTCATGCTGCTGTATCTTCCAGATAGCCTCCTACTCACGGCAGCCCTCATGCTCGGGATGCAGGTGCTCTTCAGCGTTGGGGCTGTCTACCTGATAGCTGCCGCGGCCGGCGGCGCAGCGTCCAGCGCATGGATGCGGGCGGCTGGGCGCCTCTTTGGGGCCGAGTCGGTCCCGCTCAGCTCGCCATACGATCGCCGCCTCGCCCTCGGGCTATCGCTGGAGGCGAGCACCGACGCCCTGGCGCCGGGGGAGGCCGCGCTCTCTCGGTCCGCGCGGGCGGCGCAAGCCGACGGGCGTCCCGCCTCGGCCGGCCATCCGGCCCCGCCCATTCCAGCAGGGCGGGGCAAGCGTGCGGCCAAGCGGGCGCGGAAACAGGCGCGGGGCGGAATCCATTTCGATGCGAAGGCCCTCGCGGTCGCAACCGGGATCCTGGCGATAGTGGCAATCAAGGTGGTCCCCGATCTGGCCAGTTCACTGAGCGCCTCACCCTCGGCCGCGGCCGGCAGCGCGACGTCCAGGGGAAGCGGCCGAGGGCCCGAGCCGACTCCCGTACTGGCGGTGCTCTCCGACGACGACGTACAAGAGGTCGCGATGACGCTTAGGAGGCCTGATTACGAGCCGCGGCTGATCCAGGTGGAGCGCGGGATTCCACTGCGCATTACCGTCGCTGCGCCGAATGATCCTGGCTGAGGGCAGGTCACTCTTGTCCGAGGTCTCGGACAGCAGATCATCCTTCGGCGCGCGCCGAACGGAACATTCGTGGGTACGGGGCAGTTCACGCCCGAACGGCCCGGGGACTATTCCATCAATTGCTCGATGAACATGCTCCGGCCGGCGACCCTACGGGTCGTTTAGCCTGCCGTGGGTGTCCAAGAGCTCGCGCCGGCCATCACCGCAGGTGGTCTGGCCGCCATAAGCACAGTGTTGGTCGCGGGCTTCTTTGTTGGGCTGACTCCAGGCGCGTACCTGGCCGGGCCGGCGGTCCTGGGCTACATCAACGTGGGCGTCGAAGGGCGGCGTGGCGCCCTGGTCCTTCGGGCCCTGGCCTACGCGGTGGGCACCGCCCTACCGATGGCCGTGGTGGGCGCACTCCTGGGCTGGATTGGGGATCCAGTTCTGGCGGCATTCGGTGAACACATTGTGGTCTGGTACCTGCTGGTTGCACTGGTCACCGGCGCTCTCGGGCTGGCGCTCTCCGGCCTTGTCGTGCCCCACCTCCCTGCCTACCTACCCAGACCGCGCCCGGTCGCCTCGACGCCGGGCGCCTTCTTGCTGGGTCTTCCCCTGGGCCTCGCAGCTTGTCCCGCGTGCACTCCCCTGCTCCTCCCGATCGCCACGCTGGCCGCGGTGACCGGTGGCCCGCTGTACGGAGCAGGCTTGCTTCTCCTGTTCGGGCTCAGCCGCGGTGTGCCGATTCTCGTCGCTGCCGTGTCCCTCGAGGCGCTTCGGGGACTCCGTAAACTGATCCCGTTCGGTCTTTCTGCGCAACGGATCGCCGGGTGGCTGCTGCTCCTTACGGGGGCTCTGTACGCTTCCCAGGCCCTCTTGATTGCCTCCGGTCGGCCGGCGCTCTTCACGTAACTGTCGGGAATTGCTCTATACTCAGTGCACTGACCCCCTCCCATGGGGGGTGGGAGAAATCGCAAATGCGTATCACTCAGAAGGAAGCGCTCAACCGGCTAACGACGATCGAAGGTCACCTCAAAGGCATCCGGCGAATGATCGAGGAGGATGCGTACTGCGTGGACATTCTGAAGCAGACCTACGCAGTGCAGCGTGCCATCGACAAGCTCGACGACGTCCTGCTTCAAGGCCATCTCAGCGCTTGCGTGCCCGAGGGCATTGCCGCCGGACGTTCAGACGAGGTAGTTGCCGAGCTCAGCGAGTTGTTCGCGCTCGCCCGACGGTAGGAGATCAAAACAATGGTTGTAGTGAAAAAGAAAGCCGAAC
>Ga0184637_10002422_pt1 | contig 12012 bp, 13 predicted proteins | sample PLM3_127_b2_FD_133143 | JGI IMG/M metagenome (GOLD analysis project Ga0184637, IMG submission 133143) | Groundwater sediment microbial communities from an aquifer in East River, Colorado, USA - PLM3_127_b2 | ecosystem: Environmental > Terrestrial > Soil > Riparian zone | place: USA: East River...
GTCCTTAGAAAGCTGCAAAATAGGCCTGCTCGGAGCCCGAGTGAAGGCTGCTCGAGCGCAAGTTGGCGACGTAGAGAAACCCCAGCGTCGCTACCATCACGGCGATCACCACGATCAGGATGATGCCCGTGATCAGGACTGCGCCGCGTTGTCCGGTCTGCATCAGAAACTCGTCGGCTTCACGGTGCCGCGATAGGTCGCGCTCGCGTTCGCCGAGCTGACCGTGAACAACACCGTGATGTAGTAGACCAGCGTGGAGTTCCCTCCGGTCGGCTCGGGGGTCGTGCCGTTGTTCCACAGGTACGTAAAAGAGAGTGCCGGCGCCGCGCTGACGTTGTCGGCGAGCGGCTGAAAGGCTCCGGCGTTTTGCGACCGCTCTATGGTGTTTCCGGTTTGTCTGTACACGATGGTGTTGCCGGCGAAGTCGATAAAGGTGATCTGTCCCGCCGCACCGATGTTGAGGTCTCCCGCTGTCGCGGTGCGCACCGTGCGCAGCTCGCGCGTCATGCGCTCCAGCGCGAGCCTCCCCTGCCAATCGTTCTGCGCGATTTCGCGACCGAGAAAATACGATCGGAAACCGCCGCTGATGACCGTCGCGCCGAGCCCGAACAGGATCGCCGCCACGATCAGCGTGACGACCACCTCGATCAGCGTGAAGCCGAGGTTGCGTCGTTTAAGGTTCCTCTGCCGCATTTCAGTAGTTGGCAATGAGCGCGTTCTGCTCCGCCAGCTGAATGCCCGCGGACGCGACGCTGACCGTGATGAGCCTGTAACGACCGGGAGCGACATCGACCGCCCAGGCCACGGCAGGGTTGACGCCGGTGACCGTCACGGTCAAAGCGGCATTCCCGGGACAGGTCGCCGCTCCCGACGGGTCGAGAGCCAGGCTGATGAAGCCGAGAGTCCCGAGAGCCACGCGTCGGCCGAGGATCAACTCCATCCGTTCTTGGGCGCAGTGCGCGGCCTGAGTGAACTGGGACGGCGACGGCGAACGCGGCAATGTCTCCCGGAACATGCTGAGGAGCGCATACGCGGCGACGCCCATGATGACGATCAGAACGATGAGCTCGACCAACGTGAAAGCGCGCAGCCGGCGGCGCTGTGGCGAGACCATCATGGCACTCGCACCAGCCCGGTCTCGGGCGCCACAGTCACGCTACGGGTAACGGCGTTCTTCGTCAGCGTGATCGTCGCGGTCGCGCCGAGCAGCACCGACACGGGTGCATCCGTGTAGGGAATTCCCCGTCCGTCGAACCCGAGCAGCGAGTTCCCCAAGTTAGTCGGAGGCAGGGTCATGGTCACGCCGGAGCTGAGCCCGGTGGCGGCTGCGGAACCGGTCACGGGGTGGGGCACGGCCGTGCCGTCGGCCATGGTGAGTGTGTAAGTCGACGTGGACACGAAATTGATGCGGTAACGCGCCTGCGCCGGCGCTGTCGCCGCCTGCGTCATCGCCAGAGATTGCACGTAGCGGATGTCGGTCGCAAGCTGCTCGGCCTGCGTCGCAACGAGGAGCGGGTCGTTGCTCATCCTCGACACAGCGATCGCGGAAATGATGGCGACGACCGCCAGCACCATGACCAGCTCGGTGAGCGTAAATCCGGCAACGGAATCGGGGGAGCGAAGCTCCGACATGATTTCCTCAGTGCCGCCGGTGGCAAACAAAAAGGGCGGGCGCCTTGCGGCTGCCCGCCCCTTGTCCAAAGCAGCTTCTTGCTCGAGGTGCGCCGCTCAGCAGCCCGCCGTGGCCGACGCGCTGATGACGGGAGGGACCGTAGCGGTAGCTGCCGTGTACGTGAATTGGCAGGTCGCCGGGGTCGGCGCGCTACGGATCTGGAACACGTACGGTGGCCCCGCGGCAGTCGCATACGTGCCGGCATCCAAGCGTATCGCACTTTCGATCCCGGCCGTGTTTGCGGTCGGATACGCATTCACCATCGTGATGGCGACGCCCTCGACCGTGACGGAAGCGCCGCTTGCCAAGCCCTGCGCCACTTGCAGCGCGTTGGTCAGCGTTGCAGCGGAGCTGACCGAAGCACGCAAACCATTCAAGGCCGCGATACGGGCCTGGCCGGTCAGGTCAACGAATCTCGGCGCCGCGACCGCGGCCAAGATGCCCAGAATCAGGATCACCACGATCAGCTCGATCAGAGTGAAACCGCGATTTTGCTTGGTCATGTTCATTGTCCTTTATGGTGTCCAGAGGCCCGCCGCTCAGCAGCCCGTCGTTGTCGACGTGCTGATGACGGGGGGGACCGTAGCGGTAGCTGCGGTGTACGTGAATTGACAGGTCGCCGGGGTCGGCGCGCCACGGATCTGGAACACGTAGGGTGGCCCCGCGGCAGTCGCGTACGTGCCGGCATCCAGGCGTATCGCACTTTCGATCCCGGCATTGGTTGCGGCCGGATACGCATTCACCATCGTGATGGGGACTCCCTCGACCGTGACGGAAGCGCCGGTTGCCAAGCCCTGCGCCACTTGCAACGCATGCGTGAGCGTCGAAGCGGAGCTGACCGACGCACGCAAACCATTCAAGGCCGCGATACGGGCCTGGCCGGTCAGGTCGACGAATCTCGGCGCCGCGACCGCGGCCAAGATGCCCAGAATCAGGATCACCACGATCAGCTCGATCAGCGTGAAGCCGCGATTTTGCTTGGTCATTTTCATTTCCCTCAAGATTGATGAACTTACAATGCTAATTTAACGTCAATTCTTGCTGTATGCAAGCCCGAGTCCTTTGCATTTGCCACTCGTAAATCCTAACGCAATTTGCCGCAATTTCTGTGCCTATTTTCCCTAGAGTCGGCTCAGGTGATCCCCTAGAAGCGAAATACGTCACAGTTGCGATCCGGAATCCGAGCAGCAATTCCTGTCCCTATCCCCTCAAAACCAGGTATATGGCATTACCCGCTCGATCCGTATCGCCGTCAAGATTCCTCGACTGCGCCCGGAGCTTCGTTTCGCCGGCTCGAACTCGAGCTGCACGCGAAATCGAAGCCGCTTGCTGCCGTCGGCAAGGCGCTCGAGGTGACCGTCGAGATTGGGAACGTAGACAAGCTCGCTCCTGCTTGCGTCAAAATACCAGCTTCCCCGCGGTACGGCGGGTTGCGGCGCGCGGAACTCTCCGCGGTAGCCTCGCGGCGGCTCCATGAGCCAATCGACCGGGTTGACGCGCGCGAGCGATTCGATATTTCGTTCTTCTCCGCGTATGAGCATGACCGCCACCTGAAGCTGTAGCGCGCTCCTCAACGCCGCGACGGTATATTCCATGGCCGCCTTCTCGGCGGCTTCCTGGTAAAAGCGCAGCCGATCGACCAGCAGCGCGGCGGTCAACGCCACGATGCAGACAACCACGATCAGCTCGACCAGCGTAAAACCGCGGCCGGCGCGGCGGGGCCCGCTCGAGCCGGCAACGAACGCTTTAACGGTTGCCGCCCGCAAGCGCCGCTTGCCCCAGATCCCACATCGGAAGGAATACGCCGAGCGCGAGTATCAGCACGAGTATGCCCAAGAACACGATCAGAATCGGCTCGATCTGCGCCGAGAGCGTTTTCAGTTCGTACTCGACCTCGCGTTGATACATGTCGGCCACTTCGCGCAACAGGTCGTCCAGTTCACCCGTTTCCTCGCCCACCGATATCATCTGGAGCACAACCGGGGTGAACACGCCGGTCGTGACCGAGGTGCGCAGCAGGCTTTCACCGCGCTCGACGCCGTCACGAATCTGCTCGATTCGCTGTCCGACATAGGTGTTTTCGACGACCTGCTCCACTACCGAAAGCGCCTGAACGATGGGCACGCCGCTTTTCAGCGCGATCGAGAGGGAGCGCGCAAACCGCGCCAAGGTCGCCTTGAGGACGATTTTTCCCGCTACGGGAACGCGAAGCCTCGTCCGGTCCCAGATGTAGCGGCCTGCCGGGGTGCCGACCCAGATGCGGAACAGGACGTAAGCGCCGACGGTCGCGCCCAGCAGCACCGGCCAGTACTGCACCATGAAATCCGAAAAGCCGAGCAGCGCCTTGGTCATCAACGGCAGTTCCGCCTTGAAACCCGCAAAAATGCGCGCGAATGCGGGAATCACGAATACGTTGACGATGACCAAGGCGATCGCCATGACGACGACCACAAAGATCGGGTAACGCAGCGCCTGGGAAACCTGATTCTTGATTTCCCTTTCAAACTCGATGTGGTTGAAGAGCCTGAGGAAAACCTCCTCCAACGCGCCGGTCAACTCGCCCACTCGCACCATGCTGATATAGAAGGGGGAAAAAACCTTGGAGTGCCTGCGCATCGCCGTCGACAGATCCCTGCCGCTATCCAGGCTCGTTCGCACGTCCTGCAGCATGCTCGCAAATCCGACTCGGGTCGCGGACTCCTGCAGCGCCGCGAGTGACTTCAGAATCGGCACGCCCGCCTTCAGAAGCGTATACATCTGCCGGCTGAAGAGCAGCATGTCCTCGAGCGTCACCTTCTCCGCGACGAGCCCCGAGAACCACCCTTCGCCAACGCGCCCCTGCGGGCCGGCCGCGGGACTGATCTCGATCGGGGAGACGCCGGTATTGAGCAACTGGTCCGCAACCGCGCCGGAGTCGGAGTTTTCGAGCACGCCCCGCACCAGTTCTCCCCTTGCGTTGCGTCCCTTGTAAGCGAAGTGCGGCATTCGCGGGCTCAGTCTTCGACTTGCGCGGTGACGCGCATGGCTTCAGAAATCGTCGTCTTTCCGGCCAGCGCAAGCTGGACCGCGCTGTCCCTCAGCAGGCGACCCGCCATCCGCTGCTCGGCCGCCGCGATGAAGCGGCCGGGGTCGTCCGAATTGGCAAGCGCCGCGAGCTCGTTGTCCATCTCGAGCATTTCGTAGATCCCGGTGCGTCCCGCATAGCCGCTGCCGTTGCAGTGCTGGCAGCCGGCTCCGGCAAGTATCCGCCCGGCGCCGGGATCGCCACCGACGGAACGCAGCCACTGCAGTTCCTGCGCGTCGGGCTGGTGCGGCTTGCTGCAGGATTCGCAGGTGAGACGCAGCAGCCGTTGCGCCACCACGGCCTGGAGCGAGTAGGCGACCATGTAGCGCGGCACGCCCATGTCGACCAGCCGCAGCGGCGCGCTTGCTGCATCGCGCGTGTGCAAGGTCGATAGCACCATGTGGCCCGTAATGGCGGCGCGCAGCCCGATCTGGGCGGTCTCGACATCGCGCATCTCCCCGATCAGGATCACGTCCGGATCCTGGCGCAGAGCCGAGCGCAGCACACGGGTGAACGTGAGTTCGATCTTCTCGTTCACCTGGACCTGGTTCAGGCCGTCCAGGCGGTATTCCACGGGGTCTTCTACGGTAATGATTTTGCAGTGAGGTGCGTTCAGTTCGTTCAGTGCCGCATACAGAGTCGTCGTCTTGCCGCTGCCGGTGGGCCCGGTCACCAGCACCATCCCCGTAGTGCGGTGAATCGCGCTCTTGAAACGCTGGAGCAAATCCGGCGACAGTCCGATTTCGGAGAGCTGCTGCAAGCCGCCGGCGCGGTGAAGCAGGCGCATGACGACGGTCTCTCCGTACTGCGTCGGCATGGTGGAAATGCGAACGTCGATCTGCTGGTCCCTGACCTTGACGTTGAACCGGCCGTCCTGCGGCATGCGCCGCTCGGAGATATCGAGCCCTGACATGAGCTTGAGCCGCTGCGCGACCGCCGAGGATATCTTGGCGTCGGTCTCGGTTTGCGGCTGCAACAGACCGTCGATCCGGAAGCGGATGTGCAGTGCCTGCTCGTGCGGTTCGATGTGGATGTCGGATGCTCTTGCCTGCACCGCATCCTCGAACATGGTTTGCAGAAGCTTGACGACCGGCGCATCCTCGGCCCCGAGGGTAAGGGCTCCCAGATCGACGGCAGTATCGCCGAGGTCCTCGCCCAGCTCCCTGGCGAGCGAGGAAATCTGGTCGGTACGCCGGTAAATCCGGTCGATGGTTTGCAGCAACACCGCCTCGGATACGACCGCGATGTTGACTTCCTTGCGGGTGAGCCTCGCGATCTCGTCGAAGGCAAACAGGTCCGTCGGATCCACCATCGCAACCAGCACCGAGTCGTCCTGTTCCTCGAGCAGAAGCGCGCGGAAGCGCCGCGCCTGGGCCTCGGGCAGCTTGCGCGTCACCGCCGGATTGAAGTTGTAGTACTTGAGGTTGATGAACGGGACGCCGAGCTGGCGGGCGAGCGCCTCGCCGATTTGGTCCTCCGAAAGATGCCCGCTTTCGATGAGCACCCGGCCCAGTTTTCGACCGGAGCGCTTCTGTTCCTCGAGCGCCGCCTTAAGCTGCTCCTGCGAGATGAGTTTCTGCTGTACCAGCGAGTCACCGAGCCGTATCCGCTCGGGACGTTTGCTTTTGATTGCCTCGGCCACGATCCTTCGCTCCCGTCACCGGCAAGGGCGACTTCCGGTCATTGTCGCGGGAAACGTTACCGCGTTCCCGGCAAAGGCGCAAACTTTATCAGCGCCGGCCATCGTTTAATCGCCCGCGCACGAAGTCGAGCAGCCCGGAAAACCGGTCAGGCCGCTCGCGCGCCAATTCTTCCAGCGCGGGCAACCATTGTGCGGTCCTCTCAGGGTACACCTGAATCGCCGCCCGGAGAGCGCGCAGGGCCTCGGCGTCGCGCCCGGACAACGCGAGCAGCGCGACTTGGCGCAGGACGACCGAGGGCATCGGATAGGAGCGCATCACCTGGGTGTTGAGGGCGAGTTTTTCCTGGAGATCGCGCTCGTCCAGAGCGATCGCTTCGCTCGCGATCCGTTCAAAGTACGGCCCGAAGAGCGAGTCCTCGCGAAGCGCAAGGAGCCTCTCAAGATCGCTCTTGTCCGGGATCTCGCCCTGCGAGCTTTTCGCTTCAACCGCCAGATACCAGCGCTCGAAGGCCCGGTAGTCCGACCATACGCCCCGCGCAGTCAAGATCCCGGCAAGGACGACGACAAGGATCAGTCCTCGGCGCAGCCGGGTCGGCTCAACAGCCGCGCCGCCGGGAGACACTACACCGAAGATCAGCGCGAACACCCCCAGAAAATTGGCGTGCCAAAGCGGAAATTCGAGCATGCTGTGCAGTCCGATCACCGCGAGGACTCCGATCGCCCAGCAGCGCTCGGGATCGAGATTGCGCCACGATATCCGCGCAAACCACAATGCCAGCGGAATCGCGAAGCACAGCAGCCCGGCGATGCCCGTCTCGGCGAGCAGTTGCAGGAACAAGTTATGGCTGTGACGGTCAAGACCCGGAGGCGCCCCGCCCGGCAAGTCCGCTGCCAATTCGAATGCGCGCCAGGCATATTCGCCAAACCCGATGCCGAGGAGAGGATTCGAAAGAAACATCGACCACGCATACATGAAAAGTTGAACACGTATCGGGCGCTCGCCGGTCCCGGCGCCAATCTCCAGATATCGGATGAGACGCTCACCGGAGGAATCCGGCCTGCCACCTGGTCCAGTGAATACGTCGGTCCACAGATTCGCAGCCTGGACCAATACAAACACGCCGAAGGCGAACAACCCGACTCGCAGAATCCTCCGCGTCTCCTCCGGACTGCCACCGCGACGAAGCAGCGGCACCAGCGCAAAAACAATCGCAATATAACCCCACGAGGTGCGCGATCCGGACAACGCCATACCTGCCACCATGAGGAAGGCCATGAGCACAGCCGGCGCCGCGCCCAGGGCCTTGCGCGAATAGAGAAACGCGACCGAAAGCAATGCCGAACCTAGATAGTCCGCAAAATTGTTCGACTGGTTCACCGTGCCGAACATCACATTCAGCGGTTGCACGGCGGCATAGGTGCCGGACGGTAGCGGAACGTGGTAGTACTGGATGAAGCCGCTCGCCGCCGCGAGCGTGCCGGCGATTGCGAGCCACCATTGCAGAGAATGCGAAACGGTCCGTTCTCCCAACTCGCTTCTCAACCATGCACCCAGCATCACGATCAACGCCGCCCAGATCAGATACAGCGCCCCCAGCACGCTGCGCAGCGGATACGCCACCTGGCCCAGCGCGGCCTGAAGAACCAGCACTAGGGTCAGCAGAAAAAGTCCAAGGCACATCCCAGGTATCGGCAACGCGTTCCTGGGGGAAGCCGTGGCGATCGCCGCGAGCGCAACGAGCCCGATCGCGAAGGCAAGCCACTCCGCATAAAACGTAAGGAGGGGAAAGTAGTGGTAGGGGTTCAGGAACGGAGCCGATACCATCAGCCCGCTCACGACGAGACCGAGGCGAGCGATCCTCGACGGGGCGATGCCTGCTGTGGTCATGACCGCGTAGCCTGCTGCACGGGCGCGAGTATACTCGGGCCTTCCTGTCGCTCCCCCGGAGTAGGTGCTTGCCGCCCCTGCGTGCGCTTGTATTCGACGCCTACGGCACGCTTTTCGACGTGCACTCCGTCATCGCACTTTGCGAGGAACTCTGGCCGGGCAAGGGCGCTGCTTTGAGCCAGCTGTGGCGCACCAAGCAGCTCGAATATACCTGGCAGCGCAGCCTCATGCGCCGCTATGAAAACTTCAGTCGGGTCACCGCAGCCGGCCTGCGCTACGCTTGCGCGGCGCTTGGACTCCCACTCGACGAGGAGCGCCGCCGCAAGCTCACGCAAGCCTACCTCGGACTCGCGACCTTCCCCGAAGTGCGTAGCGCACTCGCCGAGCTCAAGGCCATGAAGCTCAAGCTTGCGATCCTCTCGAACGGGTCGCCGGCGATGCTGCGTCCGGTCGTGGCGAGCGCCGGGTTGCACGACTTGGTCGGAACGGTCATCAGCGTCGATAGCCGCAAGATCTACAAGCCCTCACCCGAAGTGTACCGACTTGCGGTGAGCCGGCTGCGCCTGCCCAAGGCGGCGATAGGCTTTGTTTCGAGCAACTGCTGGGACGCGTGCGGGGCAAAGTCCTTCGGCTTTCGTGTCTTCTGGATCAACCGGACCGGGGCGCCGGTTGACGAGCTGGGCGCGGCGCCCGACTACACCATCAAGAGCCTCGACGAACTGCCGGCCCTGGTCCGGCGTCCGGCTTCATAGCCGCGTGCCCCTCCCGCCGATGAACTTCTGCTCGAACTGCGGCGCCAAGGTGGTGCTGCGCGTTCCGCCCGGCGATTCCCTTCCGCGTCACGTCTGCGACAACTGCGGCACGATCCATTATCGCAATCCGCTCATGGTGGTCGGCACCATCCCCGAATGGGAGGACCGGATCCTCTTGTGCCGGCGCGCCATCGAGCCGCGTCACGGGTTTTGGACGCTTCCGGCCGGATTCATGGAGCTCGGCGAAACTACCGCGCAGGCGGCGCTGCGCGAAACCATGGAGGAAGCGAAGGCGCACGTCGAACTGGGCGAAGCGTTTTCGCTTCTGTCCGTCCCGCACGTAAACCAGGTGCACCTGTTCTACCGCGCCCGGCTGCTCGAAAAAGAGTTCGCCGCAGGCGAGGAAACCCTGGAAGCGCGGCTATTCAACGAGAGCGAGATTCCCTGGGATGCAGTCGCCTTCCGCACAATCTCGACGACGCTGCGGCACTTCTTCTCCGACAGGAAAGAAGGGCAGTTTCGCCTGCACGCGGGCGAGATTTTTCCGCCAAAGTGACTTTTTTGCCACGGGCAAAAACCGGGGCCGTTGCAACGGCCCCGGCGTTCGCCGGTAGGAAACGCGCGCAGGCGCGTTTCCTGAATTCCCGGCTCACTCCCCGCGCAAGCTGGGATCCAGCAATCACCGAGCGACAGGCTCCATGCCTTTCGCCTTGAGCACCAGAACGGCGTTGGGTGCCGTGAGATGCGTGATCAGGGCCTTGGCCGCGTCCGGTTGCTTGGCGGCGGTACCGACGCCCGCCGTGAATACGAGGTAGTTCTGCAGCTCGGGCGGGAACAGACCGACAAGCTCGACGCCGCGGACGGACTGAAATACGGTGGCGACCGCAAATCCGAGTTCAGCCTCGCCGCTGGCGACAGCCTGGACAATACCATCGGTGGACTGCTGCGGCTTGGTCTTGGCCTTCATCTGCTCTGCGATCCCGAGGCCCTCGAGAACCTTCGCAAGATGAATACCGGTCGCGCCCTCCGCTGCATAGGTGACCGACTTCGCGTTGAGCAGCGCACGCTTGAACGCGTCGGCCGAGCTGATGTCAGGCTTGCGTGCGCCCGCGCGCGCGCTCACGGCCATGCCGGCGCGGGCGATTTCAGTGCGCGTGGCGGCTACGATCTTGCCCTGCTTCGTCACATCATTCATCAGACCCGCAGGGACGATCGCGAGGTCGAACGCTTCACCGGATTCGATCTGCCGTTTCATTGAGCCGGTGATCCCGTACTGGATCACGAGCTTGTGTCCGGTCGCGCGTTCGAACTGGGGGCCGAGCTCTCCAAGTACCTGCGAAAAACCGCTACCCGCAATGATCCTGACTTCGGCGGCCTGTGTCGTGGCGCCTTGCGTCCACAGCATGAACAAGCCGATTGTTGCGGCGGTGGTGAATAACCTTTTCCTCATGGTGTCCTCCCTGGTTGTGAAACTTTCGCAAGCCAGTTGCGCTGGCCCCCGCACGCGCGATGAGCGGCGCAGAGCGTCCGCTCGATCGCGCGAAAGTAAACCGGCGCCGCAGCAGCGGCGTCCGGCTTTACTAAAGGTTGTAGCCCTTCTCGTTGTGCAGCACCGTATCGAGGCCTTCGTTTTCCTCCTCCGGCTGCACGCGCATTCCGGCCAGCGCGTCGCTCACCTTGAGCAGGATCCAGGTGACCACGCCGGACCACACCGCAACCGCGATCACCCCGGTGAGCTGCACCAGCACCTGGTCGCCCATCGTCACCTTGTCGGGATAGCCCACGCCGCCAAAGTAGGCCGCGGCGAACACGCCGGTGAGCGTCGTGCCCAACGCGCCGCCGACCCCGTGCACCGGGAACACGTCGAGCGAGTCGTCCAGTTTGAGCGAGCGCTTCATGAAATTGGTGGCGAAGAAGCATGCGACGCCGGCGGCGGCGCCGATCGCGAGCGCCCCCATCGGCCCGACGAAGCCCGAGGCCGGCGTGATCGTGCCGAGCCCGGCGACCATGCCGGTCACGATGCCGAGCACCGAGGGCTTGCCGTAGCGCACCCATTCGCAGACCATCCAGGCTAGCGACGCAGTCGCCGCACCGATGTGCGTCACCAGCATCGCCATGCCCGCCGCGCCGTCGGCTGCAAGCGCGCTACCCGCGTTGAAGCCGAACCAGCCCACCCACAGCATGCAGGCGCCCGTCACCGTCATGGCGAGGTTGTGCGGCGGCATGGGCGTCTCGGGAAAACCTCTGCGCCGACCGAGCACCAGCGCGCAGACCAGCGCCGCCACGCCCGCGTTCAGGTGCACGACCGTGCCGCCCGCGAAATCCATGATTCCCATCTTCTGCAGCCAGCCGTCGCCCCATACCCAGTGCGCGACCGGCGCATACACGAACACGAGCCACAGCAGGCTGAAGAGCAGCATGCCGGAGAACTTCACGCGCTCGGCATAGGCACCGAGGACGAGCGCCGGCGTGATGATCGCGAAGGTGAGCTGGAACATCGAGAACACCGTCTCCGGGATGTTGCCCTTGAGTGTGCCCACGCCGATCCCGGCCATGAAGGACTTGGCGAACCCGCCGTACCAGGCGTTGCTCGCGCCGCCGTCACCGAAGGCGATGCTGTAGACGAAGACCACCCACGCGAGCGTCACCACGCAGGTGATCGCGAAACATTGCATGAGAACGGAAAGCACGTTACGAGAGCGCACCAGCCCCGCGTAGAACAGCGCGAGTCCAGGGAGCGTCATGAACAGGACGAGCACCGACGAGGTGAGCATCCAAGCGGTGTTCGCCGCGTCCAGCTTCGGCGGCTCGGCCGCCGCGGCGAACGGCGCATGAAACAAGAACGAAACAAGCAGGAAAATAATGAGGGAAAAACGGCAGCGAATTCTTGTCATTGGGTGCTCCTCCCTTGCGTGCGCCGCAGGCCGGAGTGCCTGTGAGTTCGCATTTTGCCCTAATTCGGTGCTTCGCCCAAATCGGCTGCGGTCCAAGGAC
>Ga0184637_10002423_pt1 | contig 12012 bp, 20 predicted proteins | sample PLM3_127_b2_FD_133143 | JGI IMG/M metagenome (GOLD analysis project Ga0184637, IMG submission 133143) | Groundwater sediment microbial communities from an aquifer in East River, Colorado, USA - PLM3_127_b2 | ecosystem: Environmental > Terrestrial > Soil > Riparian zone | place: USA: East River...
CAGTGCCATCGCCAACGGCGTGCCGCTGCCGATGGGCCGCGCCGTGGCGCGGGCCGTGAAGCGGGCGCTGCAGCAGGAAAGGGCCGCGGCATGAGATCGGATGTCGGAAGACGGATGTCGGAAGACGGATGTCGGCAGTCGGATGTCGGATGTCGGAAGCACGGCTGGCACCAGTGGCAACGTCAGTGCGGTTGCCGTCTTCCGACTGCCGACATCCGACATCCGACATCCGTCTTCCGACATCCGACTGCCGACATCCGAATCTTTGAGCGGCGGGGACGGAGGACCGCGGCATGAGGGCCTGGCTGGCGCCGGACGACGGCCGCGGGCCGTGGTATGCGATCGCGGCCATGCAGCGGCCGGGCGTGACGATCGAGCTGGCGCTCAACGGCGGGGTGCACGTGGAGGGCCGGCTGGCGCCGCATCCGCGCAACCGGCGCCTGTTCTGGTGGGAGTGGCGCCCGTCGCTCGAAGAGTTCGTGCCGCTCCAGATGTGGACGCCGCCCGCCGCGCCGCTGCCCGAACGCACCTCCGACCGCACGCCGCTGGCGTGGCGTCCGTGGGTGCCCGGCGTGTGGCCGGACCCGCTGCCGGAGCCGGTTCAGGGGGCAGTGATCAGGAGGCAGGAGGCAGGACGAGCCGAGCAGGACGGCGCAGTGGCTAGCCACACAGATGTCCTGATCTCCGACTCCTGCCTCCTGTCCCCTGAACACGGCTGGCCCTATCCGGGGCTGGCGTTGGGCGAGCGCACGCCGCCGCGCTCGCGCCAGGAAGCGGAAGCGCGGGTGCTGCGCGCCCTGCGCACCATGAATGTCCTGCCGCGCCCGCGCAACGGCGGCGGCGGGGGCGGGTGCTGGCCCCGTGAGTGGACCGTGCTGGCGGCGCGTCTCGACGCGCTCGAGCGCCTCGCCAGCGGCGAGCGCGACACCCATGTGCCGCCGGTGCGCTCGACCTGGCTGGCGACGCGGCGCGACCAGGGCGACTGGCTCTACGCGCTGAAGTGGATGGGGGGGCTGGCGGACGCGCACCGCCGCGTCATCCGCCTGCGCGCGGCCGATCCGCCCTACGGCTGGCGGGAGATCGCGCGGCGGGAACAGATTGCGCGGCAGGATGTGCAGCAGCGCTACGAGGCTGCAATCGACGCGGTGTGGCGGGCGGCGAGGGCGGCATGATAGGGAGACGCGATCCGCTGGCCGATTTACTGTGCCGCGAACCGCCGCGGCGCCGCGGACGGGTGTCGATGGTGGGCGATCGGGTCTGTTACACGCACGACGCCCTGCAGACGCACGGCAGCATGTTCGGTGGCCTGTGCGGGACGATAACGGCCGTTATCGAGCACGCTCCAGGCTGGACATTGGCAACAGTGTGCTGGGCGCCGGCGGCGTATCCTGACAGTACCGTGAATATCGAGCAGCTGTGCCTGATGTTTTCTGCGGATGCCATGGGAGCGTGAAGGAGAAGCAACGTGACCTACGCCAAAAAAACCGCGTGCCAATCGAGCAAAGCCGCAATGAAATTGAGCGTCTGTTAAAGCTGTGTATAGAGGCGCTCGCCCGGTTGCGTTACGTGCTCAACAGATACCCTCTCTAAGCTGGCAATCAGCAGGCACTCCCAGAACATGCAGGATTAGGTGCACAGATGAACGTTGATTGGAACGACACCATATCTGGCCAGCCCATCATGCGGGTGCGTGATTTCTTGAGGCACGCACGCCGCCATGACCACGACGACGCGTTTCCTGCCGATCTGGCGGCAGACTTTTTTGCGGTGTCGAGCGCCACGGCCGAAACGATCACTCGAGAGCTTCTCGCACGAAAGCTGATCCGGCCAGCAAACAAATCGAGCTGGTATTACGTAGCCGATGCCGGACGGCGGCTGAGCGCCGCCAGCGCAAAGCGCCGGATTCCCCGAGCTAAGGCGGACAAGATATTCGCCGCCTTCCTGGAACGCGCCGCCGAAGTGAACAGGCGGCCAGAGCTGTCTCACACTGTCAGGGAGGTTCTGTTGTTCGGCAGCTATCTCGACGGCAACGACGAAGTTGGGGATATCGACCTCGTTGTAGATCTGGAGCGGCGGCAGGTGCCTGGAAGCTGGACGGACTACAACATTGCCAGGGCGCACGCGGCCGGCCGGCATAGGTTGCAATACCTTCAAAAGCTCTTTTACGGCGAGACGGAGATCAAGCAATTGCTCAAGGCGCGGAGCCCGTACCTGTCGTTCCACGATATGGACAGCCTGAAAGAACTCGGCGTTCCAAGCAAGATCGTGTTTCCATTGGCATCGGACTAACGCAGTTTTAGACCGCGGCAGAAACAAGGACGCAGAGAAATGACGGCGCGGAACGATTGGAAAGCTCTCAAGGCGAAGGCCGCCGGAGCCTACCGGACCTTGGCCGGCCTCGAGGAAGGCGCGCCGGACCCGGACGGCCTGGCCGACGCCAAGGCCGTCCGCACGCTGCTGCAGTACGAAAGTGTCTGGCGCATCTTCACGACCTGGTGCGCCGAGGAAGGGCTCCAGCCCATGCCGGCCGCGCCGGCGACCGTGCTGGGCTTCATGCGGGCGCTGAACGCGCGCGGCCAGCAGCAGCGCGGACGCGAGTGCTCACCGCGCACGCTCGACTCCTACATTGCCGCCATCACCGCCGTGCACCGCTACCGCGGGCATGCGATCGACCGCACCATCCTGATCGAGCCGCTGAAGGCCGCCCGGCGGCGCGCCGGACCGCCGCGGCGGGCCTATCCGCTGTGGCGCGACAGCCTGCGCGACATGCTCAGCCGGCTCGATCCGGAGAAGCCGCGGGACGTGCGCGACCGCGCCCTCTTGTGTCTGGCCTGGACCGCCGCCCTGCGCGAGGCGGAGGTTATCGGGCTCGACTGGCTCAAGTGGGGCGGCTGGTGGGGTGGCGGCAACGGGTTCGTGAGCCTGGACCCGGCCGGCGTCCTGCTGACGCTGGTGCGCAGCAAGACCAGCCAGGTCGAGCCGGTGCCCCTGCCGATCCCCGACAAAGACGTGCCCTCGCTCAGGCCATGGCTCACGGCGTGGGTCGAGCTCGCCGGCATCCAGCCGGGCGGGCCGCTGTTCCGCCAGATCGACCGGTTCCAACAGGTCACCCCGAACCGGATGGCGTCGGACAGCCTGTCGAAGGTCATCCACGGCCGGGTCTACCAGCTCGAGATCGCGCACGGCCGGCCGGACCTCGAAGCGCAGGCGGCCGCGCGCAAATTCTCCGGCCACTCCATGCGGCGCGGCTACTGCAGCACCGCAGCGCGGGCACGCATTCCGGAGTCCGTCATCCGCAAGCGCTCGCGCCACAGCGACGCCGCCACGGTGGCGAAGTATATACAGGTCGAGGAAGGCTGGGACGGCGGCAGCTTGCAGGGGATCGGGTTCTGATGCGGAAAAATTCGGATGTCGGAAGACGGATGTCGGATGTCGGCAGTCGGATGTCGGAAGACGGCGAACGCACTGACGTTGCCATTGCTGCCAGCCGTACTTCCGACATCCGACATCCGACATCCGACTTCCGTCTTCCGACATCCGACTTCCGACATCCGACTTCCGTCTTCCGACATCCGTCTTCCGACATCCGATCTCGCGACCGCTGGAGCGAGCGCAAGTGGGGCGCCTTCCGGCGCCTCGCCCCGGCGGCGGTCTACGTCGCCGGCACGGAAGGGCCGGTGCCGCGCTCGTTCGGCGACAACCGCGGCGCCTGGCCGATCAGGATCGGCGTCACCGAGAGCTGGAAGGACACCATCACGCCGCAGCTCGAGCGCGGCGCGCCGCTGTGGTGGCAAGGCGTGCTGTTCCGGGTGTGGACGCCGAGCGAGGTGCACGCCAAGCGTCTGGCGCTGGAGGTCCCGGAGTTCATCGCCGCCCGCGTCGAGCAGCTGCGCGGCGCCTGGCTCGATCTCGGCGTGGAGACGGACCTGGAGCTGTTCGAGGTCGAGGTGCACCATCTGGCGCAGCGGCTGAAGATCAGGACGTGGGACGACGACGCATTGAGCCGCGCGCTCGATGAGCGGGTGCGGCGGGAAATGGAGCAGGAGGCGAGAGGGACATCATGACGGACACGGAGACCTTTGCCGATCATCCGGTGTCGCTGGCGGAGATCAAGTCCGACCGCAGCCGGAGCGCAAAGGACTGGACGCCGCGCGACGCACTGATTGCCGTGCTGCGCCTGATCGACCGCGGCGAGTTGCACCCGGACGTGCTGGTCATCAGCTTCCGGGAGAAGCACGCCGACGAGGACACGACAACCGGCGATAGAACGGCGAGCCCGGACGGGCACACCAGCATCGGCGTGCTGGCCTATGTGACCATGCAGATAGCGTCGGGCGCGGATGGGGTGCTGCCGGGCCTGGGCGGGGGGCAGACATGACGACGATCGCGACCGACGGGAAAACAATTGCCGGTGACGGGCTGGCGGTGCGGAACGACACGGTGGTCGTGCGCAACCGTGCCAAGATCGCGGTTATCGGATGTCGGCAGTCGGCAGTCGGATGTCGGCAGTCGGATGTCGGAAGTACGACTGGCACCAATGGCAACGCCAGTGCGTTCGCCGTCTTCCGACATCCGACTGCCGACATCCGACTGCCGACACTTGACCGCTTGCCACGGGGTGCCGTACCTGTCCGGCGTCGATGTGCCATTCGCGATCGGCGCGGGCAGCGACTATGCACTCGGAGCGATGGACTACGGAGCATCGCCGGAGGAGGCGGTGCGCGGAGCCTGCCGGCGCAACGTATTCACGGGCGGCGAGATCCAGGTGGTCAACATCGCCGCGGCGCTGGGGTTGCAGCCACAGGCGGCGGCGCTCGCCGAAGCGGCGGAGTGAGTCCGCGGGAACGCACGGGTTCCACGCGATGGAACCCGCGGTTCCACGGGTGGAACCGCAAACGCCGAAAGGCCCGCACCGGGGGTGCCGGTGCGGGCCTTTCGAGGCAGTTTCGGTTCAGGGGACACAGCCCGCCGGGGTCCAATCCGGCGGGCTTGGCGTCATGTGGTGCGGGTGAACCCGCGACCATCACACTTGTACTCGGTGCCGTCAGGTGTCGAGTACGTCCATGGCGCCGTTCGGCGCACATGATTGAAGCCAAATTGCGGTTCCCCGCAACTTCGCGTGAGCGGCTTGGCGAGTTCCACTCTCGGCTTTCCCGCTAAGAGTGCGTCCTCCATTTCCGCAAACTGCTTGAACTTATGTTCAATTCGTCGTCCAGCTATCATTTGTCGGTACAGTTGTGGTGAGGCATTGTACATGTGCCACGCCTCCGACTCGATTTCGTGGCGATCCGTCAATTTTGGCGAGGTTCCCATTTTCCATTCTCCTTGCTTTGCGGGGCACTCCAGCCCCGCGGTTTTGGGCAGGCCATGCTACTTTGCAGAGAGAGCCGCCACCTCCGCGTTGTCGAGGCCGATTTGAACCTCAACTGACCATGGGTTCTTTTCCCCCCTTGGTACGGCACGAACCGCCGCACGCTTCTCTTCGAGGAAAACCCAGGCGATGACATCGTGGCCCGAATTGATCCACGGGAGCATGGGTAAATCGGGCACGCTTGAATCTGGGAAATGTTTCTGCGCCAAAAGCGCCTTCCCAAATTTCCACCAGGTTTCGCCTACTAGCTCCTGTAAATACTTGTGAGCCTCCTCTTTTGTCGTGATCTGGTCGGCGAATAGCCGCTCCAGATAATTCCATTTCCTTGTTACCGGCCCCAAGGCCGGCATGCCGAACCGGACGATGTTCGGTTGGCATTTCACGTAGATCTCTTTTCCGACGCTGCCGCCGATAGCGACGGCCTCATCGCGTGTTTCCGGGATGACGGAAGCCCCGCAGGACTCCGCCCATACGCCGGGTCGGACCTTCGGGTATACGTCGTGAAATTTGACCAATTGCATGTTCTTCTCCTTGCGTTTTGCGGGGCACTCTAGCCCCGCACTGGTTCTAGGGTAGGGCCGGCAAGCTTGCCGGCCCTTATGCTGGCAGGTCTGCCAGCATCCAGTCGTTCTCTTTGACGGAGACGATCGATCCGTCTGCGTTGCTCTCGATCAGATAGGCTGCGGCTTTCGGATGCCGCGCGACGACCAAAGTGGCGTCCGTCCGGTTCCCGACCTTACGGGTGTCGAACACCCGCTGCCCCAGGCCGGAACCGAAAAGTTCCGGAGCGCCGCCGTGGCGATATTTGTAGATCGCCGTGGCAAGTTGATATGCCTCATCTTTCCAGGCTCGGTCCAGGAATTCGCACTCTATACCGAGGGCGTTACGGCTGAGGCGCAAACGGGTGCCCGTCGAGATAATCTCAACGGCAATGTCGGTGGCCTCCGAATGGCCAATCGTCCGCACGTCCTCTTCCCACTCCGCGGTATGTTTTTCAACCGCAGCGATGGCTTTCGCGACTGTCGCGTCGAAATCGGTTTCCGAACCCAAGAATATTTCGCGGTCGGGGGCACTGCGAAATGTTGTCCGCTCGATAAGTGCATACATTGAGATCCTCCTGTTTGTTTCCCGCGCACCCTATCAGATGCGCGGGGTTTGTGGGCGATCGGCAACGTTGCCGATGAGATCAGATTGGCGACAACTGCCGCAACTGCCGCACTGCGAGTTGCAGCACAACAAGCGCCGCCGGGCTATTCGGCCTCACGCTGAAGCTGAATGTTATGGTGTCGTCGGCCTTCGGGCCGACCTTGTAGGTTCGGGGGCCACCGACGGGGGTTTCGCCGGCACGGCCCGAGATCGCGGCGATTGCTTTTTCGAGCAGTTGTTCTCGTTCAGGGTGCATGGTGTAGGTTAGGCTCCGGCCCAGGTAATGCTCGGGAAGTAGCGTGAGAAGCTGCGGTTCCCCGCAGTCTTCCCACCGCCGATGCTTGTTCTCTTCCGCCGCGTTGCGGCGGTTGTCGCCGGCCTCAATCCACTCACCGTATGAGGGTTCTCTGCTCATTTTTGACTCCTGCGGTAGTTTTTACGCTACGGTTAGGCTGATGGGGTTTTTCTCGCGCGGTAGTTGTCGTCACGATCGAGCATAGCGGAGAGATCAGCGTCGGCCGCACGCGCGTCGGTCGTGAGGACGCCGACATGGTTTTTGCCGTTCCACTTGATCTTGAGGCCGGCATGGATGCGCTCGAGGAGCACGGCGAGCCTGCCGCCCTCACGCAGATCCGCGGCGAGAGCGTCGCGGGCGACCACGACACTGTCGCGGTACGCGGAGTCGATCAGGTATTGCAGCACGCGGCCGTGCCACGCCGCGATCGACGGAGTATCGTTGTCGCGGCACGTCTTCGTGTACAGGCTCACGCCGCTCGTATCGACCGCGAGGTAGAGCTCGCTCCAACTGCGGATGGCGCAATCAGTGGGACCCCGGTCGAGCCGGATGTCGGCAGGGACGATGCGAGAATAATCGGCCATGGTATTCTTCTCCTGTTGTTGCTCACCTCGAGCCGTTTGTGACGGCTTAAGCGGTTTACTCGAAGGCTTGTTGGGCCTGGTCGAGTAGCCGCTTCATCATTTCCGGCGTTGTGGTAGCCGGGAGTCGCTCCGTATTTTCAACCTGAGAGCGGTGCCAGCCGCCGCCAGTCGGTGCTGCCTCGAAATGGACCACCAGCCCCCAAGGCCGGTGAGTCGCCGTCCGGGCGGCGCTATCGATGTGCCACTGCCCGACGAATGCCTCGCTCATACAATGACCTCTATGTGGTAGGTCACGGGGATCATGGCCGCGCCCTGGTGATCTAACAGCACGAATTCGTCGACGCGCACTGCCGTGTACTCGTGTGCTCTGATTTCCACGAGCTGCGATTTCGAAAGTGCCGGGAGCGCTGGGAGCGCGGTGTCCCAATCGGCATACGTTTTTTTGCTCAGGAGTTTTTCAACAGCATCTCCTCCTGGGACGTAGATGCTGCGCTCGATGATAATCTGTTTCATGGTGTGGTTCCTTGGTTTCTTTTGGGTTGGCCCCGGCTCGAGTTCCAGCTCGGCCGGGGTCGTGGTTCGTGGGTTATTCGTGTGGGGGCACATCATTGCAAACCCACACGTCGTACTCTGCATACTCGCTCTCCAGGCCTGACCATGCATCGTACCGGACCCGGCCCTTCACGACGCCGTATTTTGGATTGCGACCGTCATGTTGCTTGCGGTAAAGAGCAAGCGCCGCATCGGCTGTCTTCACGCAAACCTTGCGGTCGCCGAGCGGCTCGAAGATGTGGTCGTAGAAGTGGCCGTAGTCGCGATCTTCGGCTCGGAACCGCGCATACCAAAACACGGGTAGGCTGCTTTTGCTGGGCGTGTATTTCCGCTCGCAGCGCAAATGTCGCTCAAGCGACGACGGGGACCCACTGCTTTCGGTGCGACGGATGCGCCATGAAAGCGTCGGTCTTGATCTGTTCGGGTGATTGGTCACGGGTTGTCTCCGCCCCTGATCCCCCGAGGCGCGGGTTGAGGCCGTCATGTCGCCTCCCGGAGGAGCCCGTGAGCCCCTCGGGGAGGCGCCCGGCCGCGGGTTTCCCGCGGCCAGGCATCGTGTGGGCGGCGCTCACGCCTCGCTGCGCCAACGCGAGGCGGTGCTCTTGTGAGCGAGCCCGAACTCGCTCATGAGCATCTTGAGCGACGGATCCTCGCCGCCGTGGGCCGCGCGCCAGGCGCGGACGAAAGCGATGGCGCGGTCGCGCCGCGGCGGGGCCGCGGTCGCGCACGCGAGCATCAACGCCAAGCCCCGCTTGGGCGGGGGCTCGGCCGTCAGCGCCACCGGCTGCCGGGGCGCCGCCGCGGCGGCCGGCTTCGCCTTGGCCTTGGCCTTGGGCGGCGCGAGCGCCGCCCTCGCCGGCTTGCCCTCGGTCCCGCCCTGGCGGGCGACCGAGGGCTTGCGCAGGACAGAACGGCCGTTGCCGAGCAGAGCGCGCGCCGAGTGGCTGGCCACCGGCGCGGGCTTGACCGGCACCAGCGGCTCCGGCTCGGGCTGCGCTGGGGCCGGATCGTCCTCGTCGGGACGTCCGGCGGTTGCGCGGACGCGCGGCGCGGCGGCCGGGACCGCCGGGAGCGGCGGGCTCGGGGCCGGCCGGCGTCCGGGCGGCGCCAGCCCGTAGGTGAGCGTCGCCAGCGCCGTCAGCTCCAGCCATACCGGCAGCAGCAGCGGCTGGTAGAGCTGGATGGTCGCCTCGGATACCGGCAGGAACGCCGCAAGGCGACGCGTGCCGGGGTCTTCGACGATCTGGGCGCCGGCGGCGGCCACCGCTTGGCGCGCCGGGGCGAGGACCGCGCGGGCGGCCGCCTCGGCGTCCTCTTTCTTGCGGCACTGAGTGCCGCGGCCGGTGCCGCACTCGGACTCACGGGCGGCGACGGCGGCGGCGAGCGCGGCCTTGGCGTCCTCGAGGGACAGGCCGGCTTGTGCGCCGCCGAGGTTTTGCGTCTTGGCCTCGGCCACGCGGGCGTCGTGAATGCCCGCCACTCGGTTGACAGTAGCAATGACCGAGATGAGGACGGCCGTGGCCGCCAGCGCAGTGAAGACGCCGGCGCGGATGTAGTAGCGCTCATGCCGACAAGACTCGGCGAGGTGCAGCAGGAGAGCGCCGACCAGGACCGCGATCGGGGCCGACACCGACTGGTAGTAGTCGTAGGCGTAGTAGGCGCAGAGGCCGGCGAGCCCCGCGCCCGCACCCGCCGCAAGACTGCGGCGGATGTAGAAGGCGTAGGTCATGGGTGCCTCCACAGATTGGGAGTGAGAGGAGAGATGGCGAACTCTGGCACGCACTGGAGCCGGCTTTGTCGGCCGAACCAGCGGCTCGCGTTGCGCCACTCACCGCTCACCGTTGACGGTGGGTGCTAAAAAGCCCGGCGCGGTGGGTCGAGTCACCACGCCGGGCGTCCATTCTTGTGGAAAATGGACAAAGTGCCCGCTGGCGTGCGGGCAGGCAATAGGCTTGGATATGACGTTCAGTCGGCGCGTGCTTCGGGCGGTGGCTGCACGTGAAAATCTCCGTCGTAGTAATAAATATCATCGCTGCCGAGCGTCTTGGCCGAGGCGTAGATGACCTTGACGGTGCGATCTTCCTTGGCCGCTCTTTCGAGCTTCTTGTGGATGCGAGTGCCGTCCACGTTGGGGTCAAAGCCTTTGTCGCGGCGCTTCATCGTCTTGTCATAGTAGTAATATACGTCGTACATCATCGTTCTCCTCGGTGGCTCCCGCTCACGCGGGAGGTCACGGTCAAAGTGACAAACGGCCCGCGGCGCGGGCCAATGCTTTCCCCGAGCGCTCCGAAGTGGGGGCGGCCTCGCGGCCGCCACCTTCGTGGCGTGGTCCGTGCCGGACTAGACGGCTTGCGCCGCCCCGGCGGCCGGCTGTTCGTCCTCCTCCTCCTCCTCCTCTTCCTCGTAGTCGTCGTCCGGCGTGCGGTCGATGATTTCATGCTGGAGGTAGCAGTGAGCAAGGTAACAGCAGTCGGCTACTGTTTGGTCCGGCTTTTCGTCGGTCGACAGAGGCTCGCCGTCGACCGTCCCCTTGGTGAGCATCTCGTGCATCCTTTCCAGGAAGCGCGAGAGCCCGCCGAGGTCGTCGTCGTCGAGCTGTTGTGCGATCGACTTGAACCGCTCCGCGATGGTTACCATTGGATTCCTCCGTTGCTGGCTGCCCACGTCGGAGCGTTCGGGGATCAGGGGGCAGTGATCAGGAGATCGGATGTCGGCAGTCGGATGTCGGCAGACGGCGAACGCACTGACGTTGCCATTGGTGCCAGTCGTACTTCCGACTGCCGACATCCGACTGCCGACATCCGATCTCCTGATCACTGCCTCCTGAAAGTGCGGCCCCTCGGGTGGGCGGCCCGAAGGCCGTCCGGGGGGGGCAGGTGTGTCAGTATCAGTACGGCGGCAAGCCGTACCTCTTGCGCAGCTCGGGCTCGATCACGTAGAGCAGCTCCCAGTACCGGTCGTTGCGGTTCAGGAAGCCGTCGCCGAGCGGGTTCGGCTTGAACCGGTTCGGGTCCGTGCGCATCATTTCCACGATGCGCGTGTACCGACGGTCGAGCGTCAGGGTCGAGATGTGCTTTGACATGGTGTTATCCTCCGGTTGGTTGAGTCGCCCGCCGGAGGGGCCGCGTATATCCTGCTCTTCGTGGTGCGGACCCGCAGGTCCGCGGTTGGAGTTGGTGCCTACTCGGAGCGCAAGAAGCCCTTGAGGTCGCGCCGCCAGCTCGTCCACTTTCTGAAATCGTCGGCAGGCACGCCGGCCCATATGCCCGTCGTTTCTCCGTCGTGCGGTTCCGCACGACGAAGAGCAGGGGTGAGGTTCCTCGGGGAGGCAGCCCGAAGGCTGCCGGAAGTTTTACATGCCGAGATGTTTGCGGACGGCCGCCTCGAGATCGTCGGCGGGCCACTCGTTGGTGATCCGGTCGTTGAGAGACATGGCGAATTGGGAATTCTCCTCCTCGCTGGCCTCGGTCAACAGCCGGCCACGCAACTCGTTGATGTCGTCGAGCTGATCCTGAGAAAAACCTTCCGTGTTGTCCATCGTCCACATGTGCTCAGTCCTCCGTTTAGAATGCCCCGATAGACGGGGCGGGTTGCCTCCCGGAGGAACCTCGTCGTCTCAGCCCGGCTGTTTCCCCCGTTTCAGGGCTGAGGATTTCGCTTTGGCCGTAGTCCTGATCTTCGTCACGGCACGGGCTCACGTCGAGTAGGCCCAATATGTGGTCCCTGCCTGGCAGGGGGCGGGTCTCCGGCCCGCGGTCTCGTTCGTTCGACTGAATACATTATAGCACGAATATGTGCGTGCATAAGTGTGGCACGATGTCACATATGTTCGCGAACATGTGCGCAGCACATATATTCGTCTCATGAACACCGAACCAACTGAATTCCGCCGGTGGCGCGAGGCGCTAGGGCTGACGCAAGAAGCCGCCGCCCGTCAGCTCGGCACGAGCGGCCGTGCCATCCAGAAATGGGAGGCCGGCGTGACCGTCCCGCCTGACAGCGTGCGCAAGCTGATGACCGCCGCCGCACGCGGCATCGAGCTCGCGCCGTGGCCGATGAGCACC